>ENA-OQBD01000278-OQBD01000278.1-human-gut-metagenome-genome-assembly--contig:-NODE-278-length-28734-cov-4.066802_pt1 | contig 28734 bp, 31 predicted proteins | sample MGYA00242742_ERZ504543 | MGnify/ENA primary metagenome ERZ504543 (study PRJEB26092, sample SAMD00036239) | human gut metagenome | host: Homo sapiens | study: EMG produced TPA metagenomics assembly of...
AACTCCACTACACGATATAGACCATTAACTTCTTGTTGAGCAGCAGAACTACAGGTAGCATTATTAATAATCTGTTTAAGCTGAATACCTGCGATATCATCTTGATATTTATTATTCGTATCCAAACCTTTAGTTATAACAGCAAGCATATCAGCAGCCCTGTACGCACCATTTGCAGCCTGCTGTGGAGCACTTGTACAACTACTATCATTCGTAGAAAGTGAAGTTAATACATCACTATATGTTTGAGATGTTTTCTCAAGAATATCTAACATATCTGAGTACAAATCTGCTAATAAACTAGCCGTAAGTTGTCCTGTCTGTGCCTGGCCCTTAGAATTTTGATATTCATTAATTGCATTTTTAGTATTTGTACCTGCAACTCCATCTGGATTCCCACAATCATATCCCATATAATTAAGCATTGCCTGAATTGTCTTTATAGTATCTACATCAGTCAACGTTTTTTCTGTAGATGCAGCATAAATTTTTACTTCACTAATAGAAAATGCTGTTGGAATAATTGCTGTAATAGATAATGATAGTGCAGTCATTAATGCCCAAAAAATTTTCTCATTTTTCATATAAATCCCCCTAGTATAAAGTGTATAAAAAGGCATTCCTCCCATCAAAGAAAGAACGCCTTAATTATCCATATCATCACATATGAATTCTCATATCACACAACTGGCTATCTTACTTCTGCTTAGACCCTATAGTTTTGCGCCGCCGGATTTCTCCGGGTTTGCCCGTATTCAGTTTTACTTACGTTTCACAAGATTTTCACATAGTTTTCACATTTCTCATTATACTCTTCCACAATTCAAAATGCACTAACCAATTCTGCCTGTTATTCTTTTCAGCATATTGCACAATTAAGATTGCCGGGAATACATTATTCTGCTGCCATTAATCCTTCTCTCTGCAAACGTTCTTTGAGCTGCTGCCAATCTCGTTTGTCCCCTTCTAGATCTTCCGGTATATCAGAAATTTCACACTCTTCATACTCTGGAAATGACGGTTCGGCAAAATCACTAAACCATCCTTCAGCAATCAACACTTGCAGCAGTCCTTCTCTTATCTCAGGATCATCCAAGTAACTTTTATTCATCCGCTCTCCTTCCACCACATATCCCTACATATAATACTGATTCCATAACTTGTTTTCTCTTCATTTTCAATTTTAGAGTTTATAACTCTAAATGTCAATAGAGTTTATTCCTCTAGGATAGAATAAGAAAAAACATCCCGGAGGTATCTGCATGAATTATCTGGCCCGGATTCGCAATCTTCGGGAAGATCATGATTATACTCAGGCTTACGTTGCTTCTGTCCTAAATGTCGGGCAGCGGACATATGCTGATTATGAATTGGGGAAAACTCGTATTCCTCTGGATTCCATGATTAAGCTGGCGAAACTGTATAACGTAGATATGAATTATATCTGTGATCTGACCGATTATAAGAATGTATTTCCATCAAAGAAGTAAAGCACTGTTCAGTTTTATATGCTGTCGGTGCTTTTTACTGTTAGATCGCAGTATATTTCAGTTAATTATATTGTAAATCGGTAATATTCTGAATTTATTTTTGGTGTAAAAAATGACACACTATACCTGTGTATCAAACAATCACTTATTTTACTTTGCTTACCGTAGCAAGCGGTGTTCTTCTATATAACATGGCTTAATAATCCTCAACGTGGCATATCCCGCATGGCATATACACTACCTTCTCAACGAGCGCAAAGAAGGAATATACATTTACTAATTATTTTCCAAGACTTTGTAAGGTACGCTTACAGCACATTTCTTCTGTAATCATTTTAACCATAGCACCGTTAGTTGAAGTTGTAAAGAAAATTTATATATTTCAGCAATTAGTCTAAAAACGGATCGTAATTTTCGGTAATTATTACCAGATATCAGTATTGATATTTTTAGTTCATTTTGTTCTATGAGATAAGATTTTATCCTCTTAGTCCTCAAAAAATTCCTCATAGTCTACAGCAAATAATTTCTGCAATGCTTTAAGATCACTGGCTTTTATGTTTCTTCTGCCCGATTCAATATTAGCAAGTGTACTTCTGGACATACTGCTTCCCATCAACTGTAACTGACCTACGACTTCAACCTGTGTCATGTTCTTTTTCATCCGTATGTTCTGGATATTTCTACCTATTGGAACGTCCTGTAAAATCCACTGCATAAGATATACTCCTGTGACTAATTAGTAACTTTTGTATTGAGTATATCTGGAAAACATGATATTATTGTCACTAGATAGAAACAATCGTATTAGAGAGGAATATAGCATTATGGATATCATAGATCAGCTTTACAACTCACATGTAAGCGCAGCCACACTGAATACTCTGGATCAGTACCAGGCACATAAGGATCAAGCTTTACAAGGTTATCATACTCTTAAAGAACAGCTCACAGACGATCAGGCGGCTACTCTCGATCAGGTCATGGATGAGAACCTTAATCTTCTGACAGACGAGTTGGAGCAGAATTTCAGAAACGGCTTCTGTCTTGGAGTGAAGATGATGTGTGAGGTGTTTGGGAAAGATGTGTAAGTATGCCATAATTATAAAAAGCTGAGCCGTCGATTTGACGGTGCAGGTCAATGATCACACCAATTACATCTCCTTCTTCTTCTATTTCCCAGTGTGAGACCTTCAATCATCCAGAATTTGGAAATCTGCGCTGCATTGAGATTGATGGAGAGCCATGGTTCGTAGGGAAAGATGCGGCTGCGGCGTTAGGATATGCGGATACAGCAAAAGCAATAAGAGCGCATGTAGACGCTGAAGATAAGCAAATTATCAAGGTGGACGAAATGGCCACCTTGGATGTGAAAAGCAATTTTGGAATGACCATTATCAACGAATCTGGTCTTTACTCTCTCATCTTCGGCAGCAAGCTTGAGAAAGCCAAACGTTTCAAACACTGGGTTACATCAGAAGTTCTTCCGGCGCTGAGAAAAACCGGTGGATATATCTCAAGTACCAAAACGGTAGTCGAGATGTTAAATTTTCTTGCAGCAGATTACTAAATCGGGGATCTGCTCATTTTTTTGACCTTCTAATTCGTCCTGTAAGACGTTTTTATTTTTCAAGCGAACAAATCCTCGTCTTAACGCTTTCAATCCCTTTACAGATCAAATACGTACTCACAGGGCAGCTATATATGCAAGTCCCGGTGAAGATGTGAATACTGGATAAATAACAGATAAACGATATGAAAATTTGGCATAAAAGTTCAGAATAAAAAGTAAAAAAAGGCTCATGACTTGTCCGCAAACTGTACCTCTACAGTCTCGACTTATCATGAGCCTTGAAATTCGTCTCTCATATACTACGACAGATGGGTTATTTGCTGAAAAGGTTCCATCGTATATGTAGGATTTTCTCTACGCCATTTTTTCTTGTTCTTTACGCCATTTTTACCCCATTTTTGTAAAAACTTACGTGAAATTACGGTAACTTACGTGAAGTTATTCGCCCTCGGACTTTTTTGTGTCAAATCCCGGGAAATGGCTCAACCATGCGGGTTTCATATTCCTTAAATTTCCCTGAAATCCGGTGTCCCGTACAGGTCATACGGAGTACTCTGGTATACGTAATAATTCAACCAGTTCGTATACAGGTTGTTGGCATGGGCCCTCCAGGTGAGGAGTGGTTTGTTGTTTGGATCGTCATCTTTGTAATAGTTCTTCGGGATTTCAATAGGCAGACCCTTGGCAAGGTCTCTTTTATATTCGCCATCCAAAGTCACGCGGTCGTATTCCGGATGTCCCATAACAAAGATTTTACGTCCTCCCTCTGCCATTGCAAGGAACAGACCAGCCTCTTCGCTTTCCGCCAGGACCGTAAGGTCTTTGCATGCATGGATATCTGCAATAGGAACTTCTGTGTGTCTGGAATGCGGCGCAAGAAATACATCATCAAAGCCCCGGACCAGCGGGATCTTACGGTTCAGTACCCTGTGCTGGAAAAGTCCGAACATTTTCTTATCCAGAGGTTTTTTCTCCAGGCCATAAAAATGATAAAGACTGGCCTGCGCTGCCCAACAGAGAAAGATCGTGGAAGTCACATGCTTCTCAGTCCAATCCATAATCTCAGTCAGCTCATTCCAGTAATCCACTTCCTCAAAAGGCATCTGCTCCACCGGTGCTCCTGTGATGATCATTCCATCAAATTTACTTTTCTTTATATCGGTGAACGTTTCATAAAACTTGTTCAGATGGCTGAGAGATGTATTCTTGGCTTCATGGCTCTCCACAGCCATAAATGTCACATCCACCTGCAGCGGTGTATTGGAAAGAGAACGCAGAAGCTGCAGCTCTGTTTCTTCTTTCAGCGGCATCAGATTCAGGATCAGAATATGGATCGGACGGATATCCTGGTGCATGGCACGTTTTTCGTCCATTACAAATATATTTTCTCTCTCCAGGATCTCCTTTACCGGAAGATCCCCCTGTGTTTTGATCGGCATTGTTTGCCCTCCTTATATATGAAGCGTCTCTTATAAAGGAGCCGCTCGGCTTTTTTCTTCAGATAAAAAGTATCTCCAGTCTGTACGGCCTTTACTGCACTCCGGCAAGTTTCCGAAAATCTTCTTCTGAAAGGATCGGAATCCCCAGTTCTCTTGCCTTTTTGTTTTTGGATGAATTGGACTGGATGTCGTTATTGATCAGATAATTGGTCTTTTTGGTAACTGAACCGGTAACCTTGCCTCCCAGGGATTCGATCAGCTCTTTGGCCTCACTTCGATTTCCAAAGTGCACCAGACTTCCTGTGATCACAAAATTCATTCCTTCAAAGATCTGTTCCTGTTTGGGACTGTCCTCCTGAATATGAAGAAAGCTCATCAGATGATCCAGGCGGCGATCATTATCCTCATCCCTAAAATAAGCTACCAGATTTCCGGCAATGACCGGCCCGATGGTATCAATATCACTGACCTCTTCCAGACTGGCATGACGTATCCTGTCCAGATCATTGTCAAAATGGCGGCAGATCACTTTTGCATTAGCCAGACCGATATTTGCGATCCCAAGACTGTAGATCACTCTTGGAAGTGTAGTCTCTTTCGCCCGTTCCAGACTTTCCATAAGATTATCATAGGATTTCTGCCCAAAGCCTTCCATTTCCACGATCTCATCTTTATACCGGCTGATCTCAAAAATATCGCCAAAGTCATGGATAAATCCCCTGGCAATAAATTTCTCCAGTGTTGCCTCGGAAAGTCCGTCGATATTCATGGCATCCCTGCTTGTAAAAAGCCCAAAGGATTTGATTTTCTTGGCCGGGCACTCCGGATTGACGCAGAAAAGACATTCCACATCGTTTTCTTTCTTCACTACCGTTTCCTGTCCGCAGGCCGGGCAGGTATGCGGGATCGGTGCATTACCGCTTCCGGTCAGATTTTCCGCGATCTGAGGAATGATCATATTTGCTTTGTATACACGAATGGTATCTCCAATCCCCAGCTTCAGTTCCTTCATGATACTGATGTTATGCACACTGGCCCTGCTCACTGTGGTTCCTTCCAGTTCCACCGGCTCAAAAATTGCTACCGGATTGATCAGTCCGGTCCTGGACGGGCTCCACTCAATCTCCAGAAGTCTCGTATCACGCATCTCATCGGCCCATTTAAATGCCATGGCGTTCCTTGGAAATTTGGCCGTAGTTCCCAGAGATTCTCCGTAAGCAATATCATCATACAATGCCACAAGCCCATCTGACGGAAAATCATTGGTCGTAACTGCTTCCGCAAAGTAATCCATCGCTTCATCCAGAGTTCCGCTGTGACTTTTCGATATTCCACAACCTCAAAGCCCTGTTCATTCAGCCACCGGAACTGCACCTCCCTGGAATTCCGGAAATCTACGCCTTCCGCACTCACTAAAGAAAAAGCATAAAACCGAACGTTTCTCTTCGCTGTAATTTCGTTATTCAGCTGGCGGACAGAACCACTGCAGAGATTTCTGGGATTTTTGTATTTGGCATCTGCATCTCCGATAGTTTCGTTGATCTTTTCAAATCCGAATAGGTAATGATGGCTTCTCCGCGAAGTACCAGTCTCCCTTTAAAAGAAATTTTCAGAGGTATGTTCTTAAATACTCTGGCATTATTGGTAATAACCTCTCCCACAATACCATTTCCTCTGGTAACTGCCTTTATAAGCTCTCCGTTTTCATAGGTAAGCACGATCGTTAAGCCATCCAGCTTCCAGGATAAAAGTGTAGGATGTTCCCCGATAAACTCTCTCAAGCTTCTCTCTCTTTGGTCTTATCCAGAGACAGCATCGGTCTCTCATGTTCCTCCTTGGGGAGCTGCTCCACTGCCTCATATCCTACATTAACGGTTGGACTGTCTGCCAGAACGATCCCTGTTTCTTTCTCCAGTGCGCTCAGAGTGTCGTACAGGGCGTCGTACTCCACGTTGGACATGATCTCCCTGTCTTCCTGATAATAGGCCCTGGACGCTTCCCGGAGCTTTTCTCCCAGCTCCTTCATTTTTTTTATGGATGATTCGTTCATGGCTTCCTCCCGTCCTTTTTTCTGATTTTTCGGAGGAAAGCATCTCCTCCAGTTCTTTTCGTTCTTCCGGCCGGATCTCACGATATTTCCCCTCTTCCAGGCCATTAATATACAGATTCATGATCCGAACACGTTTCAGTGTTACGACTTTATATCCGAAATATTCACACATACGACGGATCTGGCGGTTCAGACCCTGGGTAAGGATGATACGAAAACTGTTTTTCCCTGTTTTTGTAACCTTGCAGGGACGTGTGACCGTATCAAGGATCGGCACTCCGCCGCCCATACCACGGATAAATTCTTCTGTCACCGGTTTATTCACGGTCACCTGATATTCCTTTTCATGGTAGTTCCCCGCCTTCATGATACGGTTCACCAGATCTCCTTCATTGGTAAGGAGAAGCAGTCCTTCGGAATCTTTATCCAGCCGTCCTATGGGATAGATCCGCACCGGATAATCCAGATATTCTGTTACTGTTACCTCTTTCCGCTGCTGCTTGGTACTGCAGACAATCCCTTTTGGTTTATGAAAAAGAAGCAGGATCCTTTTTTTCCTGATTTTTTTACAGGCTTTCCGTCAATACAGATCTCCGCATCCGGAAGGATCTTCATTCCTGTGTAAACCAGTTCTCCATTAGCAGTAACTCTCCCCGCTTCTGTCAGTCGGTCTGCCTCTCTTCTTGAGCAGACTCCTATATCGCTTAAATATTTATTGATTCTGATTTTTTCGTTCATTGTTCTATTATATATTTTTTCCCACGTGTTCGCAACCGGTTATTTTTCTTGTATTTTCTTTCTCATTATTGTATGATAAACAGAAATATACTTAAATATCAGGAGGAAAAACATGTCAGAGCATACTCCACGTATGAACCGGCTGCTGATCTTTGTCGCTGTTTTCCTGTGTCTGATCTGCGGTATTCTCTTTACCCAGTCATCGGCCGGTCCTTTTGAAAGCAGCAGTACTTCCGTAGTTTCCATAAATACCAGCGATATTTCGACCATTGAACCAAGTTCAGATCGCGATCACCATACAGATGCATCGATATCTTCCGGCGCTCCCTCACCTTCCGCCACACCGTCTCCTGTTCCCACAGAGATTCCCGAAACAGAAAAGGTTTCGCCGGAGGCAGAAAACGGAGTCTGGACACCGGATGGCACCAACTGGAAATTTATGGTTGACGGAACCGCCTATACCGGATGGCTTACCGACACAGATGGTCATCGATATTATTTCAATAAGGACGGAATCATGCAGACCGGCTGGATCACCCTAGGCAAAAAACGTTATTATCTGGACGAAGACGGAATCATGCAGATCGGAACCATCACCGTAAATGGAAAAAAATACTCATTGGCAGCAGACGGTTCACTCAAAAAATGATCTTTCGTTATATCAGAGCAACAAAAATGCAGGTTCTTCCGGAACCTGCATTTTATTAACCCTTATTATTCTAACAGACCACTATAGACATAACCGGTCTGTCCATCATAATCAACCTGTATCCAGTCGCCTTCCTGCCCTTTCTTTTCAACTTCCGTTCCTGCAGAAAAACCACCGATAACCTCACCCTCTGAATCTGCGGAAGCACGAACATTACAATCCTCTGTAACTGTAAGCATTGTTCCTGCATCTGCGGAAGCACTGGCATCTTCACCAAGGCCCTGAAGGAATTCTGCCAGAGAGGGATCACTCTCCTGCGCAGCTTCATAGTCCGTCTTTACCTTTGTGATAAGCTCCTGCACATCCTTCTCAGATTCCAGTTTTTTCACATAGGCACTGATATCTGCATCGTCATCAGCACCACCTTTGATCTTCAGATTGCCGTCACTGCCCGTCTCCACATAAAACTGGCTCAGTGCCGGAACCGGAGTCTCAATTCCAGTACAGATATAATTAAAGACTACATAAACGACATACGAATCGTCCGTCAGTCCCTTCTTAGCGTAAACATTCTGTACCTCATACCCATCAATATAATCCCTTGAATTAATCTGCGACTCGTCAGCCGGCGTAAATCCGTCCTCAATCGTCTTAAGTGTTGCAATGTCTTTTTCCCCAAAAGCTTTATAATAGCTCTGAATCAGCTCGGTTACTTCCGTGCTGGCTTTTTCCATGGTTGTCTCCGCATCCGTATCTGCCGCGGAACTGGCGTCTTTCTTCTCGTCTGTCTCCCCATCATTTGCCGGAGAAGAAGGATCATTTTCCTGGTTACTTTGGGCTGTTGTCTGATCTTTATTGGAATTCCCCTTCTTACCTCCAACACAGGCGCGGACGCCAAAGATCAGAACAAGCACGATCACCAGAATGGCTCCGCCTAACATAAAATAGCGAAGGTTATCTGATAACCATTCTCTGAAATCATCCAAGTTCTTGTCCTCCTTATCATAACAACACGCCGGAACAATTCCCACTGTTCCGGGTAACACACCTGAAGGGAATCGAACCCCCGCACATGGTACCGGAAACCACTGCTCTATCCACTGAGCTACAGGTGCATAATGAAAAACATAACTTCTAAATTCAGGTATGAAATTATCAAAGTAGGTTTACACTGTTTATGATTTTAACACAAATCCATGAAATTGTAAAGATTTTTTTAAACAGTACATATTCATCACACATTTTATGGTTGCTGTTCACTCCGTTCTCCGTATCATTTTACGCACTTTAGTCATTTTTCCAGGCCAGAAGGGCGAACACATTCACCCTTCAAACCTATATACCACATATTTTTCTGTCTGTGCAATAGGGGTACATCCTGCCTGACGGATATAGTCATGATTTGTAAGATCTACCGGAAGAACGAGATAATCGGTTTCCGTTCTTTTCAATACCTGCCGGAACTTATCGATCCCTACATCCATCTGATAACTGATCACATCCATGATCACTTTCTGGATCTGGTAGGCCTTGCTGTTTTCGTAGTTTCCTACCACAGTACTTCCTGCACGATACAGGATAAAATTACGATCCAGAACAAGGATCAGTGACGGATCATACTGTCTAGCCACCAGATTCAGCTCATTGTCAAAAACAACCTTAGGTTGTTCTTTATCGCAGTCCTGATGGATCACATCGCATACTGAGCGCAGCTCATTCGGGACTTTATAGATGTTTTCCGCCATCACATAATCTTTTGCAATGCCGGGAACAGGTGTCCCCGTAGTGACGATCACTGCCGCAAGGATCAGCGCTGTTACAGCCTTCAGCCATCGAAACCTTACCGCTTCCACGATCCGTACAGCATAATAGGCAGCACCCGGGATCACCGGAAGGATCCAGATAAAACGATAATATTCACTTTCAAAATGTACCTTTGGTATCACATATTTTACAAGAACCGGATTATATACCGTAAGTGCCAGAAAGACTAGATAATACAGGAACACTCTGGATTCTTTTCTCCTGCGGTAAAAAATATCCCAGAGTATACCTGCCAGAAAAAATACAGGCAGCAGACAGCCACTCCAGTAATTTTCCATACAGATCTGCACAAAACGCAGTCCCAGTTCTTCGATCGTTACTCCCGCCATTTTCTTCTCCTATCCATAGTATCTTCCCAGTTTCCTATGATGCCGGAAATGCGATCCATCCAAGCTTCGCCGAAAAATAAACCAGGGCATACAAAAATCCCGGCAGCATACAAAGCGCATAGGGAATCGCGTAGGAAAGCTTTTTCTTCAGCACCATCACCGGAAGGATCGCCGTACTGACTACTGCAGGATAAATAAGGGAGGATCCTGAAAACGTCAACGCACTGACTGCAGCAATGAAAAGCAGCACCCAGCTCTCTTTATTTCTGCCATCTTTGTTGAGCCAGAGCCGTATACTTACCAGAAGCGCTGCCGGAATGGAAATATTTGCCAGCAGGGCCTTCCCTTCATAAACCCGCATAAACGCAAAGGTTCCTGTTGTATAGATAGAAAAAGAAAACAATTGCATCAGACACACAAAAAGAACCATCAGGTCTGCTTTTTTTTCATCTCCACGAAAAAAAGCTTTTTCCGATCTGGTAGATCAGAAGATTGATCATCAGCATGTTGATCACAGACATCACGACCTTGGACTGAACGATCGGGTGGATGCCCAGAAGGACACACCACACCGCATTGTTCATCGGATATGCAGAAAGATCATAGCGGAGATTAAAATTTCTCTGGATAACACCGGTAAGCGGACTGTATCGGGCAAGAGTGTCTGTATACACGGAAGTGCTTACTGCACCAATGTAATGTGTTGCATCTGCAGTAACGTCCTGATATGCAGCCACCAGAAAACACTGCAGGATCACTGCCGCAGCGGTCAAAAGCAGCAGCAGTGAATGCTTCCGAAATGTTTCTCCTATCCGGTCCAGCTGTCCCTTCCAAAGTTTATGCGCAAACAGACATGCTGCCAGTACACAAGCTGCCATGATCACCATCCACAGATACGAAAAGGTACTCAGTTTTACCCATTTCAGTGTCATAGGAACTGCAAGTATCTCAAAAGCCGCAAAATACAGAAGATATCCCAAGACCAGTTCCATGGTTACTTCCGCCTTCATTTTCAGTATCCGTGTCAGCAGACTTCCTGCACAGAAAAATACCAGCAGCTCCAGGATCAGTCCGGCAATTGCCAGTATCAGCTCCTGCATTTCACACCTTCTCTCCGGCTTCTCTGGCAAGGATTCCCATTGCAACCTTCTCCGGAGTGATCGGGAGCTCTCTGACACGTACACCTGTTGCATTATAAACCGCATTGGCAATAGCCGGACAAGGTGTATCGATCACAAGTTCACCAATGGATTTTGCACCAAAAGGACCTGTCTTCTCGTAGCTGCTCTCAAACTCGATCCGCACCTTCGGAATATCCATACGATTGGGGATCTTATACTGCATAAAAGAATTGTTACGGATTTTTCCCTTATCTGTATACTGCACATCCTCATACAGAACCATTCCGATTCCCTGACCGATACCGCCTTCTGCCTGCACTCTGGCAAGATTTGGATTGATCGGAGTTCCACAGTCGATCACGCCCACATAATCAATGACATCGATCTGTCCGGTCTCTTTATCGACCTCCACTTCAGCGGCACCTACCATAAACGGTGGCGGAGAGATCGGAGAAGAATATTCTTTTACAACCTGAAGCTCACTGCAGACTCCACAGGTCGCTTTTCCTGCGATCTGCTGCAGCGTTACCTCTTTTCCGTCTTCTGTGCGGACTTTTTCTCCGTCAAAATCAGAATCCTCTGCAGATACTCCAAGCATCTGTGCGCCAAAAGCGTGGATTCTCTTTCTGAGTTCTCCGCAGGCCTGGATCACGGCATTTCCGGTTGCATAGGTTGTGGAAGATGCATAAGAACCGGAATCATAGGGAGAAATATCTGTATCCACACTGAATACCACGATATTTTTCATATCTGTATCCAGACAGTCTGCTGCCATCTGAGCAAGAATGGTATCACAGCCGGTTCCCATATCAGAACATCCAAGTGCCAGGGTATAGGAACCATCCTCATTTAATTTAATGTCTGCTCCGCCGACATCGATCCCTGCAATAGATGAGCCCTGCATAGCCATAGCGATACCGACACCCCGTACTTTGCCGTTACCCATATCACGGAACGGATATTTCTCATCCCATCCGATCATTTCCTTTGCACGGGCGAGGCATTTATCCATGGTACAGCTGCCGTTGATCGGTACATCCGGATATCCCGGAAGTGCCTCTCCCTCCATAGGCATGTTCAGCTCACGGAATTTTACCGGATCCATCCCCATCTTATGAGCCAGCTCATCTGCTGCGGACTCCACAGCAAAAATACCCTGTGTGGCACCATAGCCACGATAAGCGCCAGCTGCCTGCATATTGGTGTAAACAACATCATAAGCAAAACGGTAGGCTTCCGTATGACGATACAGCGCAATGGATTTATGGCCTGAAAGTCCTACGGTTGTAGGCCCATGCTCTCCATAGGCACCGGTGTTGGAAAGAGTATAAAGATCGATTGCCTTTACAATACCGTTTTCGTCTGCACCCATACGGATATGGACTTCCATCTCATGACGCGGAGAAGACGCGATCATGGATTCCTTTCTGGAAAAAACGATCTTGGACGGACGCCCGGTAACCCATGTTACCAGTGCCGGGAAAACCTCACTGACAGAAGACTGTTTTGCACCAAAGCCCCGCCGATACGAGGCTTGATCACACGAACTTTGGAAGACGGAATGTTCAGCGCATTTCCTACGATCCTTCGGATATGAAACGGGATCTGGGTGGAAGAAACCACCGTCAGTCTCTGAAAATGGTCCATATAACAGTAGGTACGGAAGGTCTCCATCATGGTCTGCTGATTTGCCTTTGTGTGGTAAACCTGATCTACTGTATACGCACATTTTTCCAGCATGGCATCCACATCACCCACTTCTTCTACATTGGAGGAACAGAGATTACGCTTATTATCTCCGCCGGCCGGGATCGGCATATACCAGTCATCCTCCGGGTGCACCAGAATGGGATTATCCTTGGCTGTGTGGATATCCAGAACCGCTTCCTCCACACGATATTTTACCTTAATGCGTTTCAGGGCTTTATCTACTGCCTCTTCTGTCTCACCGGCTACGATGGCAACCGGATCCCCTACAAAACGCACATGCTTATCTATGATATAACGATCCCATGGACTGATCTCCGGCGCTGTCTGCCCGGCCAGAGTAAATCTTTTGTGGGAAACATCCTCATAGGTCAGAACACAGGCAATCCCCTCGATCTTCTTTGCAGCCTCTGTCTTGATCTCTTCCACCCAGGCATTGGCATGAGGACTTCTTAAGATCTTGACGATCAGGCAGTCAGAAGGTGCAAGATCATCGGTATAGACCGGTTTTCCGGTTACCAGCGACATTGCATCTGTTTTTGGCACCGGCTTGTTTACGTATTTCATTTTCCTTCCTCCTGTCCTTTTTTATAGTCGAGAAATTTCAGGATACTTCTGGTCTGTCCCACAAATCCCGAGCAACGGCACAGATTTCCGGAAAGATACTCCAGGATATCCTCTTCTGTGGGATCTTCCAGTTCCTTTAACATGGCAAATACATTCATGATAAATCCCGGATTGCAGAAGCCACACTGCTCTGCTCCCTCATTTGCCATAAAAGCGCCGAATTCCTTTGCTTCCTCCTGCATTCCCTCCAGAGTCACGATCCGTTTCCCGTCTGCGCGGGCAGCCAGCATGGAGCAGGACAGTACCGGACGTTCATCCATCAGCACAGTACAGAGACCACAGTTTGCAGTCTCACAGCCACGTTTTACGCTGTAACAGCTGTTTTTCCGCAGGAAATCCAGAAGCAGTTCATCCGGACGTACCTCTGCCTGCCGTTTTACACCATTCAGCCAGAAAGTGATATTCATTCTGCTCTCCCTCCGATCTCTTCCCAGGCTCTTCTTGTAAGGACTTTCACAAGAAGACTTCTGTATTCTTTTGAAGCACGCATGTTCTTGTCTGTAGGAACATGTTCCGCCGCATATGCGGCAAAAGATGCTGCTGCATCCTTTTTCTGCTGTGCATTCATCTGTACAAAATCTTTTAAGATTTCCTCTTCATCTTCCACGATCATTGCTTTTCCGGGTCTGGCCCCAATGACAGTTCTTGCTTTTCCGTCAATAAGAGCGGCCGCACAGGTGAGCACGGGAAAATCTGTGGAATTGTTCCGCTGACTTAAGTACACACTGTTCAGCGGCTGTTTTTTTACAATGATATTTACCAGGATATCGTTATCCTTTTCCATGGATGCAAACTGTGCCAGCGGAATGGTTCCGCCATTGTACAGCTCCACCCAGGTATCCAGTGCCAGAAACATGGTCAGTACATCGGAAAATCCGAATCTTCCGAAAATACTTCCGCCCACTGTGGCACAGTTTCGAAACTGCACACCCACAATGTGCCGTACACTTTCACGGATAGCACTGTTTGTATAGGCATTCAGCTCTTTGTGGGTTTCCAGCGCATGAAGTGGTGTCATGCAGCCGATCACAAATGCTTCTTCTGTTTCTGTAATAGTATCCAGCCCAAGACCTGACAGGTCAATGGCTGTCATGATGTTCCTGTTTCCCATTTTCAGCCAGACCATACCGCCCAGCACACAGGCTGTTCTTTTCTGGTTCAGTTCATATGCCTGTTCAAGGCTTTCTGCCTTTATGTAATTCTTTATCTTCAGCATACTTTATTCCCTTCTGAATTCTCATTCTCTTTCTTTACGGCTGTTTTTTCAGCCGAGCATTTATTTTAACAGACTGTCAGCTAAATAGCTATTGTTTTTTTCTCTGCTGTTCTGATGCCGCATCAGTCAGCGGTCTCCAGAACGATAAACTGATACGGTTTCAAAATGATTTCTTTTTCTGTGATCTCCACAGCTTTCTGATTATTCAGAAGCACCTCTTTTACTTCTCCCGGCAAAGATACCTTCTGTGACTGTGCCTGCATATTTCCCAGGATCAGAAGATTTTTCTCACCGTTTCTTGTATATGCGATCAGATTCTTCTGTTCTTCCTGATATGGAGCGAATGTTCCGTATACAAGCGTTTCTTTATATTCCGGAGCTTTTCTCAATGCAGTCAGCTTTTTGTAGAAAGAAAGGAGGGAGTTACTATCCGTTAATTGAGACTCTATATTGATCTCCTTATAATTGGGATTAACCCCAAGCCACGGCTCTCCTTCTGAAAATCCCGCATTTTTCTCTGCGCTCCACTGTACCGGAGTTCTGGCATTGTCTCTGGAAAATGCGGAAGCAGCATCAAGCGCTTCTTTTTCACTGCATCCGGCACGGAGCGCTACCTGGTATTCATCGATGGTACTGATGTCATCGATCTGATCCATAGAAGTAAACTCCATATTTTCCATACCGATCTCCTGCCCCTGATAAATAAACGGAATTCCCTTCAGCAGGAAATAAACACCTGCCAGGAGCTTCTTTGAATCCGGACAGCGGTCTTCCGGAGAAATATAGTGACAGACACCTCTTGGCTCATCATGATTCTCAATAATGTTGGAGATCATGCCGGTATCCCCAATCTTTTTCTGCGTATGGAAAATACACTTCTTGTACTCTTCCGGAGTCAGGTACGGTTTGGATGCATACCAGCCATCCTCGCTCTTTCCGTAACAGGTTTCTTCAAAATCAAACATGGATGAAAAATATCCGTTTTCTCCGATAAAATCTTTGATCTCATCTTCCTTTTCATTGAAGACCTCTCCTACAGTAAAAGCATCATAGGGATGAAAGCACTTCTCAGCCATCTCTCCCAGAAATTCTCCAATCCCTTCTGCCTCCTCCAGCATCCTCTCGACGCTGCAGAGCCCATCTGCACGATCGGCAGGATAATCGGAAAACGGAAGCTTCTTCTTGATATTGATAATGGCATCAATACGGAATCCGCCAAGCCCTTTTTCCATCCACCAGCGGATGTTTTTATAGACTTCCTCTCTTACTTCAGGATTCTCCCAGTTGAGATCCGGCTGCTTCTTGTGGAATACATGGAGATACTGTTTATCCGGATGTCCCGGAAGCTCTTCCCATACCGGACCACCGAAATAGCTTCTCCAGTTGCAGGGAGCTTTGCCATCCTTTTTGTCCCGGATATAAAAGAAATTTCCATACTTTCCGTCCGGATCCTTAATGGCCTGCTGAAACCACTCATGCTCATCGGAGCAGTGATTTACCACCAGATCCATAAGGATGTACATTTCTCTTTTTTTCGCTTCTGCGATCAGACGATCCATATCCTCCATGGTCCCAAACCTCGGATCAATCGCATAATAATCTGCAATATCATATCCCTGGTCTGCAAGGGGAGATTTATAGATTGGGGAAAGCCAGAGGATATCTGCTCCCAGTTCCTTAAGATAATCAAGCTTGCTGATGATTCCCGGGATGTCTCCGATCCCGTCTCCGTTGGAATCATAAAAGCTCTTGGGGTATATCTGATATACCACTTTGTCATGCCACCATTTTCGTTTCATCGTAATTCCTCCTATGCCTGTTTGATCATGCAGTACTGCTTCAGATCAAATCCTTTTTTCTGTACAATGCCGTATAATTTAAATCCGAATTTCTCATACATGGAAACATTTGCCGGATTATGGGTTTCCAGAGAGATCATCAGCTTATGCCTGTCCGCATAATCGATCACCTCATCCATCAGCTTTTCAGCAAGACCGTGATGCTGCATCTTCGGCGCCACTGCCAGATAGATCACATGAAGCCTTTCTGCTGTATGAAGCTGGGAAGTCCAGCTGGAATTCAGATAGTCTTTTCCCTGGATGAATTTCCGCAGGGTCGCAAGACTTGGATCCTCTTTGATCAGATAGCCATCTGTTTTCAGAAGGGCAAAAAAATCCACCATCAGATTATGTAAGGCTGCTTCATGCTCCGTTCCGTCGGATACTACCAGGATACTGTTCAGCTCACTGCTGTCTGCATAGATCTCGCAGGTCTCAAAAAACTCCGTAAGATCACAGGTAAAAAGCTCCGGCATCAGCCGTTCTCTGGTATCCCTGTCCGGGATCAGTGCATGATACAGAGGATCCTCCGAAAAACATACGGTCAATATCCGGATCAGCTTATCCAGATCTTCTTCTTTCACTCGGTATAAATTATGGCTTTCCATTCTTTCCTCCAGGTATGGTTTTATTCTGTTCCTTTTTCAAACATATCACTGACCTCGCAGATCAGATTCCTGAGCTTTTCCGCTGCACGGATCAGATATTCAATATCATCCGCATAATAACGCTTCTGTCTTTCCCAGGCTTCCTTGAGGCTCTGCTTTTCCGCCTCCAGACTGTCACCCGGCTTCTTTTCCTTCAGCCTTTCCACAAGATCATAAAGGTTCTCATGATGGATGATCCTGCCCTTTCCCCACATCAGGCGATCCGGGGACTGCTTCAAGATATATTCCGTAAAATGATAAAAGACTTCCCGCTCAAACTGAAAGGCATAACAGTTGTTGTCAATACTGTAAAAAGCCTCCAGCGCAAGGGCGATCTCTCCTTTTTCCAGATATCCCATCGCTTTCTTCAGTGCATAAAGATTGTTCTGCACTGCCTGCTGCGGAAAGATCACATTGTCATCCCAGTCCAGACGTACCAGATAATCCTGGGATTTCCGGAATACACCGAGAAGCTTTTCGGTAATGGCATCGGCTTTTTTCCAGTCACGTTTTTCTTCCGGAAGGCTGTTGAAGTGCCGTACCTGCTCTGCAAGGATGGCAGCCGCTTTTTTTGCCTCTTCTGTTTTTTTCAGAAGGAGTGTACTGTCGGCGCCGGTCTGCATACACAGATCCGTATCCAGGGTCTTAATACTTTGGTCCAGTACCCGCCCGAAATCCATTGGCGGCAGAGCAAGGCTGTCAATAGCCAGAAGAAGTTTCAGATAAAATTCATGATGGAATCTGTATACCTCTTCCTCATAAACATCCTGGTTATCGTATTGGGAATGATAATAATTTTCCATAAACGGGCCACCGCTGAAATCATTGACCATGGACGGGATCCCGGAAATAGCCATGGTAAAATCATCAGACCAGGTTTCAATGGGATACAACGTGGTCATGCCCTCCGGATAAATCCCCTCCGGCATCTGCACAGCATCCACGAAGCTGCGCACAAAATCCGCATACTCATAGGTACATCGTACTGCATCTCTGGTACTGTGTGCATGAGCCGGAAGCTCAAAATTCAGATCTGCGATCACGTGCCCCCTGCCACTCCGGTCTCGCCTCAAATACCTGGCGGTAAGCACCTGTGGACCAGTCATATTTTGTGTCGGAAATCCCCCATTCTTCTGCTGCAAGAGCACATACCACAATAGTATGGCGAGGTTTATAGCCACCACGGAGCAGCGCCCTGGCAATTCCAATGATCATGGCCACTGCCGCATTATCGTCCTGAAATCCCTCAAAATAGGAATCATAGTGAGCACTTAACAGGATCATGGAATCCGAATCGGTTCCCGGGATTTTGCCAACGATATTGTAGGTATACTGGTCTTTGATCACCTCTGTGTCCGCATCAAATTCCACGGAAAGCTCCGGAACACGATTCCCATTCTCATTTTTCTCCTCCATCAGCTGACGGATCATAAGAAAATCTGCCCGTGACATGGAAAATGCAGGCGCACAGGAAGGTCCTGCGATATCCTGTGCATTCAAAGCCGTATCATCGATCTGTGCGTATCCTCTGCTCTGTACGGCGATCAAAGCTGCTGCACCCTTTAGGTGTGCCTGATACACCGGGTAGTTGATCCACCATTCTTCTCTCTGATTGATCTCGATAAGAACCAGCTTTCCTTTCACATCGATATCCTTATATTCGTCAGCTGTACCCTTTCCAAGATATACAAGATCAAACCTCTGAAAGCCATTGGTCTTAAAATCTGTCTGATATGCGCCAAGCTGGATCTCCCGGCAGGTTCCCTCTCTGTCATGGCAGCGCATCACCGCTTTTTTAAATTCCCTATGCATCCACACGGATCTTACTTTTTCTACCTGTGTGAGACCGGCTTTTTTCATTTCTTTCCAAAAGCATATCTCCGGTTTTTCGCTCTGCCAGGGAGCCTGCTGTACGGTATCCCAGAACCGGATTTGTTTTTTCCTGTTCCATGCGCCTGGCCAGATCATAAGATTCTTTTATATTCAGGCATGAAACACATTTCTCCACGATGTTCAAATTTACTGTCATCCCTTTCTCGGCAGTTCCCTGCCGGCAGTTCCGTCCTCCCGGCAGAGATATTCCTCTAACTGTTATAGATTATACCTTATCAATGTGCGGATTTCCAGATAAAAAAACGCGATTTGTTCTGATCATCAGAGACATGGTGTTGGTGACACCAGACATGGCTTCCATGATCTCTGACTGATTCACAATGGAAAAAGCGTCTTCGTCCTGCTCAAAGCGTTCCATCAGGAGCTCTGTAAACGCATTTTCTGCCGGCTCCAGGCTATCCTCATCTGCTCCGGATGCGTAAAACATGGTCACATCCAGTACATTATCCGCAAGCCTGGTCATAGTAGAAAACGGGATGATCACCATAAGCCTTTTACGCCGTCGTTTCATTTTCCTTAACCTCCAAATATGCTGTGTATGTTCTCTCTGTTTTAAAAATATTTTTAAAAAAAATTGTGTAAAGTCTTTGTGTGATCTGTGAAAAACCCGGTGAAAAAAGGCATCCTATTTTTCATATACAAATACAAATAATTAATTATATTTTCTGTCTGCTACCATTATTTTTTGTATATATTAAATATTATTTTAAAAATTATATATTATTTTCTGGTACTTTTTTACCGAAATATGTTATAAAAGAAGTAAGAAAAACTACCGGAAATCAGATATTCCTGCTTCCGGTCCGAGATAAAGGAGGTATCTTTATGGCAAAACGTATTATAACCATCAATCGTATGTTTGGAAGCAACGGACGCCTTATCGGCAAGACTCTGGCTGAAAACCTAGACATCGGTTTTTATGATAAAGAACTGATCGACATGGCTGCCCAAAAAAACAATATCCCCTTCGACACCCTGGCAAAGGTAGACGAGAAAAAAAGCCAGTCAGTGGGTATTTCCCGTTGACAGTGAGCTACAGTTTACAGATAATTTCTCTTTTGTACCAATGAACGATGTGCTCTATGATCTCCAGAGAAAGATCATCCTGTCCCTTCCGCAGAGAGAGGACTGCGTAATTGTCGGCCGCTGTGCGACCAATATCCTGAAGGATAAATCACTTAAACTTTTTATCCATGCACCTTTTGAGGAAAGAGTTCAGAATGTGATACGCCGTACCGGCAGAGAAGAAGCCAGCGCACGGAAGCTGGTCAAAAAAATGGATAAAGAGAGAAAAGCTTACTATGAATACTTTACAGACAGCAAATGGCTGGATATGACACAGTATGATCTCTGTATTGACAGCAGCCGGTTTTCTATGGAGCAGATTATTGAGATTGTAAAGAGATGTCTTTAGGATTCTTTTTTTCTGAAAATTCTTTTCTGAAAAATGTTTTTACGCTTTGGAAGCGTAAGTGAAACCGCAGGGGAGGGGAAGCACTCGTAGTTGCGAAAGGCCGTTTCCCCTCCCCTGCACCCCTTCCCTCAGGCCCCACTAGAAATCGTACGTTTTGGGCTAGAAATCGTACGTTTTGGTCATGTTACGTTACTGACAGGGCGATGGATTCTGCGTTTGTTTAAAACGCCAGGCTGTGCCGATCTCATCGGCATAACACCTTTCAACAAGAAGACGTATCCTTCCCACCATTCCAACACATTGAACAACACCAAAATATTTATTGACCAGACGCTATCCTTCCCACACCTCCAACTGCGGACGCTCAACTCATCAAAACGTAAGGACAGGACACCACGCGTCCGCTTCCACCTCTCCGGCTAAAACGCCAGCCGGGGAAGTGACAGTCCTCCGGGCTGCTACGGAGGAGGGGTGATGATGGTTAGGTTGCGGGAGACGGCGTTATTGCGGAAGGTCCCAGCTGTTTGAGCCGAAGGCGAGTTCTGGGCCCTTCCGCAATGGTTTTAGCCGGCTCACGGAACCTTAGCAGCATCCCCCGACGGAGTCCGGCCCGGAGGACTGTCACTTCCCCGGCGTCCGTTCACCAATATACCTCTTCAAAAACTCATATATATCCCCCTCCAACGGCGGACACCCCTCCACATAATTCTGAAACTTACAGGTACAGTGTCCCACACCAAGCACTCCCGTCTTACCACGATACCCCTGTCCGATGCAGATCTTCTCATCCAGCTTCTCAAAAAGCCCCTCTTCCTTCAGCATCTCCAATGCCGGGATCAGATACCCGTAGCAGGCACTGCAGGATTCCACTTCCTCCACGGCATCCGCAAGCTCCACAACCTTTCTGGATACCGGCATCCTCTGATCCGCACCATCCTCCAGAAATCTGACATCTGCTTTGGAAATATCTGAACAGCCCACGCCAAGATCACCTGCCAGCTTCACATAAGGAACCTCAGCTACCTCATAATGCATCATCTGACACACATATGCATCCACAAGAACCGGATCACAGGCAGCCATCACCCGGTTCATCACGACAGGATTTCCGCCATCCTCAAAATCCAGATCCCCGCAGATATTATCCACAACAATAAAGTCCTGCTGTATCCCCATATTCAGATGAGCAATGGGTTTATGAAGCCCCAGAGAATGAAACCGTCTCTTTTCCTTATTTGGGATCAACCCCTTCATATTCTTAAGGGCACAGGTGATCTTTGTCTGACAATGGCCTTTCAGAACCGGCACATTGATCAGAAAATCAAGCTCCTTTACCCGCTCACAGACATTCAGCTCCATTCCGCCGCAGTCCACAGAAATACCCTTATCCTTCTGCATATCCCAGAACGGCACCTGATACTCTTCCTCAAGCCTGTCAAAGCCACAGGTCTCAAAAGCCTCCCTTGTCTTATCTCCTACCCAGGATCCCTCCAGCATCACCATATCCCGGAAGCCATGCTCCTTCAGATACTCGATAATTCCTGCAACCACTTCCGGATGAGTCGTTGCACCCCAGGAAGCCTCTGAAGGAGAAACCAGATTCGGCTTGATCCCGATCTTTTTCTTTCTGTCCCCGATATGAGACTGAAGATCCGCTTTTTCCAGAAGCTCCTTTGTCATTCTTTTATATTCCGCACCACTGGTAATAAAAATCTGATTTTTATCCATAATTATCAAAATTCCTTTCTTTCTGCAATGTGAATGTTGATCCAGATCCACACCAAAGCCCTGCAAAGCTTTTATCATCAGATGAGCCAGACAAAACAGCCGACAAATACAGCAGTCATCACATGCATCACAATCATAAAAAATACCCTCTCTACCGGTTTCCCGGTAAAAAGGATATTTTATCCGACACAGCAGTCTCGTATTATCTTTCGATCTTTGCCCCGTTCCACCATGGGAATTCTCGGTTCAGCCATTTTCCTGCAAGCTCACTCCATGGTTCACAGGCTCTTGCGATCCCTCTGCCGTTTTCGTTGGCAGTCAGCTCATTTGCCAGGCCGATCCCATGGGGTCCCTGCGGAAAAACATGATACTCCACTGGAATGCCCTTTTTATAGAGTGCCTGAACAAAGAGAAGTGTATTATCCAGCAGCACCGTCTGATCCTCAAAGGTATGCCAGATAAAGGTTCTGGGTGTATCTTCCGTAACCTGAAATTCCAGAGACATCCGATCTTTCAGCTCCTCATAACGATCTCCCAGAAGATTTCGAAAGCTTTCTTCATGACCAGCTTCCCCTGAAGTGATCACCGGATAATTCAGGATCATGCCATTGGGACGGATCCTCTCGTTTTCCATTCCCGTGATCCCGGCAAGCTCCTCCGTATTCCAGAATACTCCCAAAGAAGCTGCCAGATGGCCACCTGCCGAAAAACCGGACACAATAATCTTATTCTTTTCAATATGCCACTTATCGCTGTTCTCTCTGAGAAGAGCTACTGTTTTTGCCAGCTGACGGAGAGCCACCGGATATCTGGCAGGTGCCACACTATAACGAAGTACCACTGTGTGATAGCCCATTCCCATAAACCGGACAGCAATGGCTTCTGCCTCTCTGTCAGAAGTCATGCCATAAGCTCCGCCCGGACAGATCACTATGACCGGACGCTTCTGTCCCGGATAGAGTTCTTCCGACTCCTGCCAGAAATAGGTCTCTATCCATGCCTCATTATAGTCCTTTGTTTTTTCTTCGATCACAATTCTTTCGTTGATCATTCCGACTTTCCCTTCTTCATTTCATTGCTTCTCTGATCGCTGCAAGAAGTTCATCGTACTCTTCGTAAGCCGGAATTTCCGGATGATCTGCACGGATCTGCTCTGTACTGCGGAAAAGGAAGCCTGCTTTGCTTGCCTGGATCATTCCGAGATCATTGTAGGAATCTCCGCTTGCGATAGTCTCAAATCCCATGGACTGCAGTGCCTTCACAGTTGTCAGCTTGGATTTTTCACAGCGCATCTTAAAGCCTGTGATCTCTCCGTTCTCTGCTACTTCCAGGGAATTACAGAAAAGTGTCGGCCGTCCAAGCTTCTCCATCAGTGGAGTTGCAAACTGTGTAAAGGTATCACTGATCAGTATCACCTGGGAAAAGGATCTCAGCTCATCCAGAAATTCCTTCGCTCCCGGAAGGGGATCGATCTTTGCAATAGTCTCCTGGATCTCTTTCAGTCTCAGACCATGCTCTTTCAGAATTCCAAGTCTCCAGTTCATCAGCTTATCATAATCCGGCTCATCACGGGTTGTTCTCTTGAGCTCCGGGATTCCGCTTGCCTCTGCAAATGCGATCCAGATTTCCGGTACCAGTACACCTTCTACGTCTAGACATGTAATATACATCTTTCATATCCTCCTCTTGATCCAACTTACCGTTGATATTTCACAGAGTCTGACTCCTTCCGGCTGTCAGAACTCTTTAATCTTTTAGCGCTTTACCCTGATATTACCATATGCTCTCAAGGTCTGTAAACAGTTTTATTTTTTCTTCTTTTCCGATTCATAGATTTTCAGCTCTTTCAGTGCTTTTTCCCCAAGAGGATACAGCATGAAAATATTAAAGATCGTCATCAGGCCGATTCCTACATCTCCCAGATCCCATACAAATGTGTAAGCCGCGATCCCACCGATAAACAGCATCACCAGTGCCAGCACCTTATATCCTGTCTGTGAACCCCAGTTATCACCGAAAAGATAGGCCACATTGCCTCTTGCATAAAACAGGATTCCCAGGAATGTGGAAAAGCTGAACATAAACAGTGTTGCAGCAATAAAGATCACTCCAAACTGCCCCATATGATAATGCATGGCAGTCTGAAGAAGTTCCATTCCGGAAAGCCCCTGTACCAGATCTTCCGGGGCCAGAAGCATGATCATAGCTGTACAGCTGCAGATCACGATCGTATCCACAAATACACCCAGGGCCTGGACAAATCCGGCTTTTACCGGACTGTCACATTCTGCCGCCGCTGCTGCACAGGGAGCGGAGCCGCTTCCCGCCTCATTGGAAAAAAGGCCTCTTTTTACTCCGTTCATCAGCACGACGCCAAATCCGCCGGCAACAGCCTGACGAAATCCGAAAGCTTCTTCAAAAATCCGTTTAAATACTCCCGGCATACTTCCAAGATTTGTAAATATAATAAACAGCGTGATCACAAAATAAAGCACTGCCATCACCGGCACCAGAAGATCCAGAACTTTAACCGTTGCATTCTTCCGAAGCACGATCACAGCTGCGATCACTACCAGCACGATGGTAGTATACAGCGGTGGAATATCAAAAGCATTTTTGAAAGACGCCGTGACGGAATTGCTGATAACCTGACTGATCCCACACCAGCAGATCAGGCCGGAAATGGCAAACAGAACGGAAAGCAGAACCTTTTTTCGTTTTCTGCCCTGTTTTTCTTCCCAGTAACGGTGGATATAGTAGGCAGGACCGCCCCTGTAGCCACCGTAAAGAGGATCCTTTTCTTTATAGAGCTGTGCCAGGGTTGCTTCGATAAAAGCAGTAGAGGAACCGATCAGCGCCGTAATCCACATCCAGAATACCGCTCCTGCACCTCCTGCCGAGATCGCAGCTACCACCCCGACCAGGTTTCCCATTCCCACACGGGTAGCTGTAGATACGATCAGCGTCTGAAATGCTGAAAGATTATTTTTGTCACTTTCTTTTCTGACAGGGCTCGTACCATATCCGGAAAAAGACGGATCGGCAGAAGCTTTGTCCTGATGGTAAAATAGATACCGGTCGGAATCAGAAGCAGGATCAGAAGTGAGATTCCCAGCGTACTTCCTCCCGGAAGCGGGATCCTTATCAGATCTCCCCACAGAAATGTATAGACCTTTTCGATCATTGTTACTATCATGTTACTGTTTCCTTTCCCCAATCACCCCATGTGATCGTTTTGTTCTCTTTTTTCTGCCCGTTGTTTGTATTTATTTCTGCAACGTTTTAAACGGGCAAAGCGTGTCTTTCATTATAATAGCTTTCTGTTTGTATGTAAAGAAAAATCCCGAATCTTTCGATCCGGAATTTTTTTGTATTGGTAACTTTTCTGTTATTCGACAGATTTCTGATATCTGTCTATTTTTATGAGCATAGCTGCATTTTACTCTCAGCCAGCCAGGTGGAACATCTCGATCAGGAATATCCAGCTCATTCCATAGTATGTTATCACGGCTACAAGGTCATTCATCGTAGTGATCAGAGGACCTGAGGCTACTGCCGGGTCCACACCAACCTTTTTGAAAAACAGCGGTATGCAGGTTCCCACTGCACTGGATACCAGCATGGCCACCAGCAGGGATAATCCGATACAGCCGGATACCGCATAGGCAAATACGAGTGTTTTTCCTTTGAATAAGAAAATATACAATCCGATCAGTACAAAAGACAGAATACCGAGCAGACCACCGTTGCAAAGACCGATCCGCATTTCCTTCAGCACAAGCTCTGCTTTCTGTCTGCCCGTCAGCGTTTCATCCATCAGTACACGGATGGTTACAGCCAGGGACTGGGTTCCAACATTTCCTGCCATATCCAGGATCAGAGACTGAAAGCACATGATGATCGGCAGACAGGTAACTACTTTTTCAAACATTCCCACAACAGAAGATACCACCATACCAAGGCCCAGAAGAACGATCAGCCAGGGCATTCTTTTTTTCATGCTTTCAAAAAGAGGTTCTTTCAGATCTTCCTCTGCAGTCAGACCGGCCAGCTTTGCATAATCCTCTCCCATCTCATCGTCTACCAGATCGATGATCCCTGCGGATGTGATCACTCCAAGGAAACGATTGTCATCGTCCAATACAGGAATGGAATCTTCAGAATAATCCTTCAGCCGTTCCATACAGTCGTCGATCTGCTCAGTACCATACACATATGGATAGGAAGTTACGATCAGCTCTTCCATAGGGTGGTCCTGTCTTGCTGTGATCAGATCCTTCAGATCCAGGGCTCCATAAAACTCCCCTCTATCCGTCACTGCAAAGATCGTAGAAATATTATCATTATCTGCCGCCTGGGAAACCAGCTCACTCATGGCCTGCTTTACGGTCAGGTTTTCACGGATCACAATGCAGTTCGTTGTCATTCTGCTTCCGATCTCATCCTCATCAAAGGAACGGATCATTTCGATATCTTTCCGCACCTGTTCATCCAGAAGCTGAATCAGAAGCTTGCGTTTTTCTTTATCGATCTGCTTTAAAACATCTGCCAGGGCATCGGTTTCCATTTTGGAAAGAATGGCTGCCGCTTTTTTTACATCCATCTCTTCCAGATATTGTACAGTTTCTTCTTCCTCCAGATATTCAAAAACATCTGCCAGCATACTGCTTTCCAGGATACGGTATAGTCTGCTGCGCTCCGCAGTGCTTAATTCTCTTAATACTTCCGCCAGATCGTTTTCGTGGAAATCCTGCAGCCTTTCACTTAAAACTGCCGGAGAAACACTGCTTCGGATCAGACTCAGAATATCTTTTGAAAAATCCTGATTTCTTTTTGTCATTTTCTCATCCTCCTCACATAGTTTCGCACAAAACACGCACACCAAAAACAGACATGTTAAAGCATGTCTATGTGCTGTTTGATTTTCGATTGTGTTTCCTTGGGATTTGAGTATAAAGCGAAATGAATTTATACATGATCGCCTTACTGTAAGATTCTCAGAATGAGAAGAATGAAAAAGATATCTATTATAATCCTGCTACAATTATAATGTAATAATATCGTACAGATTCTGATGGCACCGATACATCCTGTCAAATATATCCTTCTGATATACAGACATAATATTCTCACAGATATTCTGTACACTTAAAACAGAATGGAACAGCCTCATCCCTCTCTGTTTTTTCCATCTTTCACTCCGAGAGCTACAACTTCGCCCATGAGAATCACAACTGTCCATTCTGTTCACCTGCCTTTTTTTTCTTAAAATATCTTATCAACCCGGCCATTATAACGTTCCCGGCCGGGTTTTGTCAACCGGATTTATGGTTAAATTTATTGTAAATCCGGGTAAATTTTTATGCTTCACAGAGGAGGATGTTTATGCAGCAGCATTTGCGTTGATCGTATCAATGACTTTTTTTATTCCAAGCCAAACACCCATATCTGTAAAGATTTCCGAAATGCTCCCACGATCCGTAAACGGAGATTCCAGCAAAACAGAAAGATCCTTCATCATTCCATTATGAACAATATACTCAATGATCTGATTTACAAAATAAATCTGCCTGCTGTCCAGATTTACATCCTCAAGATACTTTGAAAAAGCTTCCTTTGCTGCATTCATATCAAGACCTACCATTTCTCTGACAAATTCTCCCAACGGCTTTCTGCCAAATTCTGCTTCATAATCCTCTTTTGTACCAAGCTCTCTCCAGAGAATTTTTTCCAGTTCATCTACATCTTTTTCTGTAAGTGGCTGATTCTTTTTCAGCTTTGATATCACATAATTATCCTGATGCTGTCGGACATAATATTCTACTCGTACCTTATAATTTTCCAGATCATTGTTTTCCAATTCTGCTTCTTTCCATTCCGTTGAAAGAATTTCGTCTGTAAAATTGGTCATATATTTATTCCTGCTCTTATCCGGAATATACTTCATAAGATCTCTCAGATTTTTCCTGATATTTTCAAATTCATCAATTCCTGCATTTTCCACATAATCTGTATGCAAAATCTGATTGATCAGCTCTGTCTGTGCCTGAATCTCCGGTATATTTGCCACTCCGGCAATTCCGGAAACCTTTTTTAAAAGATCTTTTCGCGCACTTGTATATTTCTTTCCAACCAGAGATGCAAGTTCTATTCCATACATAAGTGCATCAAAACGTACTGCTGTTACTTCATCACTTTCAGGCAAAATCAAGGGTGCAACCTCTTCCCGCACAAGTAAAGTATCTTCATAAGTAAGCATCTGATAGTTCGACTTTTCTGAATATAATTCTACATATTTCAAATGTTGGCGAACTGTAAAACTATCTCTTGGGAGCTCTTTTACTTTTTCAGTCATGTGCTTTACAAGTGCAGTTCTGTACGCAGTTAATTTATCTGTCTGATATTTAATATCCTGAAGCTTGTACGAAATCTCAAACTGAAGATTAAAAAC
>ENA-OQBD01000280-OQBD01000280.1-human-gut-metagenome-genome-assembly--contig:-NODE-280-length-28689-cov-4.628282_pt1 | contig 28689 bp, 24 predicted proteins | sample MGYA00242742_ERZ504543 | MGnify/ENA primary metagenome ERZ504543 (study PRJEB26092, sample SAMD00036239) | human gut metagenome | host: Homo sapiens | study: EMG produced TPA metagenomics assembly of...
CGGCGGCTGACTGACTCCTTTACGGACGTGTAAATCCAGCGTGATAAATGTCAGACCACTACGTTCTTATTCTACAGCTTAGGCAACAAGTTGGATAGCAACACGGCTGGATGCCGTGGGGCTACCCACAAATATATTGTAGGAGTTGTGACAATTCGTGAACAAAATTGCAATTGTAACAGGAGCCAGCCAAGGAATCGGGCGCGGAATCGCGCTAAAATTGGCAAAGGAAGGATACGATATTGCTTTTTCCTTTTTCTCTGCGACTCAGAGAGCTGAGGAACTCTGTGCTGAAATTCAAAGTACCACAGCGCAGCGCTGTGCAATGTATTGTGTGGATATGCGCAAAGATGGTGCTGGAGCCAAATTTGTCAACCAGGTTTCCGAAGAAATGGGAGTTCCTTGCGTTCTTGTGAACAATGCCGGGCGCACTCGTATGGAAAGTATTCTGGATATGACTCCGGAAACTGTAGATGAACTGATCAATCTCGACTTGAAAAATTATTTGTTCTGTATGCAGGCTGCTGCCACTCAGATGGTTCGTGCGAAAATCTCCGGTAGCATTATTAATATTACATCTACTCGTGCGGAACGTGCATATCCTTGTGACGCAGTATACGGCGGAGTTAAGGCTGCGTTGAATCGAGCTTCTCAGTCAGCGGCACTGGATCTTGCCCCTTATGGCATCCGCGTTAACTGCGTAGCGCCTGGAGCCATTGCAGTGCGCAGTAAAGAATATCTTCAGAAGCTGAGTACTATCCCTGTGGACTTTTGGGACGAACTTGGCACACGTATTCCTCTGGGACGTTCAGGAACTCCTGAAGATATTGCAAATGCTGTCGCATTTCTGGCGTCCGACCAAGCCTCTTACATTACAGGAGAAATCCTGCGTGTGGATGGCGGCCTGACTCTTCCCGGTATGCCGGAACAGAGAGGTCATTCCTGGGGAGCAACAAAAAAGGAGAACCAGTGAAACATGAGCATTGAAATTCGTGATGTCCGGGCAATCTGCACGGCCCCGGAAGGAATCAATCTTGTTGCCGTTAAGATCGAGACAAATGAGCCTGAACTTTATGGAGTCGGATGTGCGACATTTGCACATCGATATTCAGCCGTAGTGACGGTCATCAATGATTATCTAAGACCGTTTCTAATCGGAAAAGATCCGTCGAATATTGAAGATATCTGGCAATCTGTGATGGGCATGAGTTACTGGCGCAACGGGCCGGTCTTGAACAACGCATTGTCCGGCGTTGATATGGCATTGTGGGATATCAAAGGGAAGATGGCGGGAATGCCGTTATACCAGCTGTTCGGTGGGAAGTGCCGCGCTGCTATTCCGTGCTATACACACGCCGAAGGCGATTCCGTCGATGTCGTACTGGAACGTGTTGCAGCCCTGAAGGAACTCGGATATCGGAAAATCCGCGTTCAGGTCGGGGGATATGGCGGAAAAAATCCCTCTATGCATCGCCCCGAGAACTCTCCCCCGGGAGCTTACTTTGACCCCAAATCCTATATTCGAAACGTACTGAATCTGATTGAAACATTGCATGTAAAATACGCCGGAGAGCTGGAGTTCTGTCATGACGCACATGAGCGGCTCTCGCCTATCGATGCATTGAACTTTGCCAAAGAGCTTGAACCATACCATCTTCTTTTCCTGGAAGACGCTTTACCTCCGGAACAGTCGGACTGGTTCCGCATTTTACGCCAGCAGTGTGCAACACCACTGGCAATGGGGGAATTATTCAACAATCCTCAGGAATGGAAACACCTTGTCCAAGAGCATCTGATTGATTATATTCGGATCCATGTCAGTCAAATAGGAGGTATCACGCCCGCTCGAAAAGTAATCGCATTTTGTGATGCTTATGGCGTTAGAACCGCCTGGCACGGCCCGGTCGACATGACACCGATCGGGCACGCAGTTAATGCACATCTTGACATCTCTTGTCCAAATCTTGGCGTTCAAGAGTGGACTGATGGCTTGTCTGGGCTTTATCCAACTCTCAACGGAAAGCTTATGCAGGAAATCTTCCCAGGAATGCCCGAACGGCGTGACGGATATCTGTACTTGAGCGATAAACCCGGAATTGGTGTGGATATCAACGAAGAACTGGCGGCCCGCTATCCGTGTAAAAACACCGGCATATCATGGAACTGGATGCTGGCACGTCTTCCGGACGGAACTGCCGTTCGGCCCTAACACAAGATTTTTAATCCACAGGAGGTGATAACGTATGCCTAAATTCAATCCACATCCTCTTTTTCCTGAAAATCCTCTATATGAGATTCACAGTGAAGCCGAGATTCCTCATTCAGATCGTTATGAACTTTGGTGTGATGGCCGCCGACAGACCGTATATCACACAGATTCTTTTGACTATGCCGTTGTAGTTCGGAAGAATTCTGAACATTTTCCGGTTGAGATCCATGTCTCCACTGCATTTAAAGATGTGGTTATTCGCCCGTTATCTGTTGGCATTTCTTTCGAGCGTAAAGAAGATGTTATCCGCTTTACCTTACCCGGTCCTGTCAAAATAAGTGTGGAATTGGACGGCAATCTGAAGACGCCGCTTTTCATTTTGACTACGAACTATGTAGCGCCTCCGGATCCGGCACCCGCTTACTTCTTTCGAAAAGGCCATGTGTATAACGTTGGATCATTAGAGCTGAAAAGCGGAGAATGCGCCTATCTGGAAGAAGGAAGTATTGTATGCGGACGGATTTTCTCCTACAAAGCGGATTGCGTTTCTGTGCTCGGGAACGGTATACTATACGGCTCTGTATGGCATAAACCAGACGAAAATGGGGGACGCCTGATGGCAGCCTTTACCCTGGGCGATGATATCCGCATCCAAGGCATCACTATTGTAGACAGCGGCGTTTGGAACCTTGTCCCCGGTGCATGCAGGAATGTTTCCATTTGCGACGTCAACATTTTGTCCCGCTTGGTTACAGGTGACGGAATTGATATCGTTGGGTGTGAAAACGTAACGATCGAGAATTGTTTTATCCGAGCATGTGACGACTGCATTTGCATTAAGGCCTGTCCGCTTCCCAGTCCGGCGGCTTGCTGCAATGTGAAGAATGTACATGTACACGGCTGTACGCTTTGGAACGCCGAACCTGGTAACGCGTTGGAGATCGGCTACGAATTACGTTGCAACGAAGTCTCTGATATTGTTTTTTCCGACTGTGACATCATTCATTGCGAATATGAGGGGAATCAATCCGGAGGTGTTTTGACGATACACAATGCGGATCGCGCTAATGTTCACAATATTCTGTATGAAAATATTCGAATCGAAGATGCCCAGGAAAAATTGGTGGATATTAAAATCCTTGATTCCAAATATTCGCTTGACCGTGTTCGCGGCGACGTACAGGATGTAACTTTCCGCAACATCACCGTGGGGGCAGTATTTTCCCGGTTTCGATCATCCGCGGCTTTGAAATGCATAACGAAATGCATCGTCCGCGCCATATTCGCTTTGAAAATGTTGTTGTTCATGGTGCTCTGATGCACAGCGCCAACGAAATGCGAATGGTAGTTGAACTGGCTCATGAGTTGGAATTCGAAGGAAACACAACTCTGAAACAACCTGAGTATTGAGAGGTTTGAGATGAAAGGGAAATTCGTAGCATCTGCCCGTCATCTCGGGCGGAGCATCTGGAAAAATCGCGCCTGCTATAGTCTGATGCTTCCCGGCATCATCTGGTTCATTCTCTTCGCATATGGACCGATGTCCGGTTTGCTGCTTGCATTCAAAACATATAGCGCACGCGGTGGAATTTGGGGTAGCCCTTGGTGCGGGTTTGAAAACTTTGCTTATGTGTTTAAAGATGCGGCTTTTTTCCGTTCAGTCTGGACAACCTTGACAATTAATGTCGGCCGCCTTCTTTTTCAGTTTCCGGTCCCCATTATCCTTGCACTTCTGATCAATGAGTGCAAGTGGAAACGGTTCAATAAAATTGCTCAAACAATTTTTACCTTTCCCTATTTTCTGTCCTGGGTCATTGTAGCAAGCATTGTAACAAATGTTCTGTCTCTCGATGGAATGGTAAATAGTCTTCTGGCCATGCTAAACCTCGATAAGACGAATTTTCTGGGAAACAGCACACTGTTTATACCGTTGCTTTATCTGACAGATAGTTGGAAGTCTGCTGGTTGGAGTGCAATCATTTATCTCGCTGCACTGTCTGGAATTGACGTGGATCAATATGAAGCCGCCGAATTGGACGGAGCCAACCGATGGCAAACTCTTATTCGAGTGACTCTCCCTAATTTGAAACCGACAATTCTTGTTATGCTGGTTCTTTCCATTGGAAATCTGATGACGGGAGGATTCGACCAGATTTTCAATCTATCCAATCCGGCCGTAGAAGACATCTGCGAGATTCTTGATATGTACATTTATCGCATTACTTTTGGTTCCGTTCCCGATTTTGGCTTTTCCATGGCAATTAGCTTGTTCCGTTCTGTGGTCAACTGCATTTTCCTGATTGCTGCCGATCACGGTGCAAAGAAATTGGGCGGAAGTGGCCTGTTCGGCTAAAAAAGGAGGGATGATATTATGAGAAATCGAAAAGCTACCACGGCAGATTTTTTGATTGCCGGATTTCTGTTTCTCCTTATTTTGGCGGTAGTTGTGCCGTTCATTAATACGATTGCGATCTCGTTTTCTACGCAGAGGGAATATCTCAATACGCCGCTTCTTTTGATGCCGCGTGAACCTACACTGAACAATTATATCAATCTTCTTGGAGATAAGCGCATTTCCATCGGCTATCTGACATCTCTCAAAATTCTGCTTCTGGGACTCCCGATCAACTTGTTTCTGACAGTCTCACTTGCGTACGGCACAAGCCGAAAAAGTTACCCAGGCAGGCGGCTTATTTTGGGAGCTATTCTGTTCACAATGCTGTTTAATGGCGGCATTCTTCCCTTGTACCTGCAAATGCGCGAACTTCATCTAACGAATACAATTTGGTCTGTCATATTGGCGAGCGGCATCAATGTATTTTATTTTGTGCTTGCACGTAATTATTTCTGTTCGTTGCCGGAAGCACTGATTGAATCCGCGCAACTGGACGGAGCAGGTGAATGGAGAATTCTTTTCTCCATTATTCTTCCCATTTCCAAACCGATTCTTGCAACACTTACATTGTTCTATATGGTTGACCGGTGGAACGAGTGGTACAATGCGCTGATTTTCATTCATGACAATAGTATTGTTCCGCTTCAGGTAGTTCTGCGTTCCATTGTGATGGAATCCAATATTTCAAGCAACACCAGCTCCGCACAAGCAGCTGTGCGAAACTTCGATATGGGAATCAAGATGGGAGCGGTCATGTTGACCTCTTTGCCCATCATGTGCGTATTTCCCTTCTTACAGAAACATTTTGCAAAAGGCGTCATGGTCGGAGCGATCAAGGCGTAAAAATGAAACCAATTGAAAAGGAGAAATCAATATGAAAAAGTTCAAACGGTTGGGTACACTTTTTCTCTGCGCTACTCTCATTTTGAGTCTTGCAGCCTGCGGGAAAAGTGGTTCTGAAACCACAAGTGGTTCTGAACCCCCAAATTCAACTGCTTCATCCGCATCGGATGACACCTATGACGAACATCTTACTCTGAGTTGGCTCCAGGCGGGAATCAAATCCGGTGCAGACTATTCTGCAGACGATTGGGGCCGTTTCTGGTTGGATAAGTTCAATGTGGATTTTGATATTATCGCTGTTACAATGGATCCTTCCGATTGGGATGAGCGTTTGCGCATCTGGATTAACTCCGGCGATATGCCCGATGTTGCTAATGCTCAGTTTGAATTTGGTGAGTTAGAAAACTATGCTAATCAAGAGGCCATTTACCGTCTGCCCGATGACTGGAAAGAGCGGTGGCCTAATGTTGCTAAGACGCAGGAAAACGTCCCTGCTGCCGCTATGGCCGAGGAACAACTCGGCGGTACTTACTTTCTGTATCGCCCGGTTTTCTCTCTGAATCGTCCTAGTGAACGTCTTAGCTATCACGCCCTGATCTATTTGCGCAAAGATTGGATGGAAGCTTGCGGTCTGGAACTGAAAGATACCTATACTCCGGACGAACTCAAAGAAATTGCCAAAACATTCCTGGAAAAAGATCCTGGCAATGTAGGCGATAATCTGGTAGGTATGAGTATTCGGCCCTATGATATGGTAAAGCTGTATCCCACAACCACATTCTCCGAAGCATGCAATATCGGAGATGGTTACTACAAGGATGAAAACGGCCAGTTCCAGTGGGCACCTGCTGACACTCGCACATTGGATGCATTGAAAAAGTATCAGGAACTTTACCAGGAAGGTATTCTCGATCCTGAGTTCTATAGCTATACACGTTATCAGGGTGCTCAGAAATTTTACGTTCAGTGAACATCCGGTCTGACCCTGGAAGACGGTCACGCAATCATGATTACCTATATCCGAAATGGTCTTGCTGAGCAGGGGCTGGATCCGGACGAAGCACTCCACCTCGCACAGCTCGTGGGCGATGATGGTATGTATCATTATCGTGAAGACTCCAACTATTGGGGACAAGTTATGTTCAGTCCGACAATCAGCCAGGAAAAGTTCGAACGCGCAATGGATATTCTGGACTACACCTGCACAGAGGAAGGACAGAACTTCATGAATATGGGCTTTGAAGGAATCGATTGGAAGCTCGATGAAAATGGAAATTACGTTTCTCTGCTTGATCCTTCCATCCAGGGAAGTGCGACAAGTGTGCTTGGCGGTAAGTACCCTTCTAAGGAATCCTCTTTTGGCGGGTTGATTTTAACAGATGACTTTAGTCTGGTAAGCCCTAACTATAATCATGAAATTCAGGATACCGTACGTGGTTTCTACAAACTTCGCGAAGAATTAAGTGACACAACAACGCTTCTGCCTAGAGAATACGAATATGAGTTTTTGAGTTCACGCGAAAAATCGCAGGCAACCATGGATTTGGGCGATGAGTATGCAAAACTTGTCCTCAAGGACGGGGATCTTGAAGACAACTGGAACACCTGGGTTGAAGAAAAGATGGCCGTTGTGCAGCCAGTTTTGGACCAACTTAACAAATAAATAAGTGCCGACATCAGCTCATTTTCAGAGTTACCAACGACTATTTTACTTTAGTTTGCGGTGATCTGAGTTCCGATTGCCGCAAACGTTTTAGCATCAATTTGCGCATTTCCACAGCAAAAAATCCGGACTGAACATGGATGGTTTCAGTCCGGATTTTTTCTTGTATTGGAATCTGATTTTGTTACATCTCTGTACGGGGTATCACGGACGCCGTTTACGAATACCTCTAAATATGTCTATCTCGTTGTTTCTTGACATTAATGTTCCCTCTACAGTCTATCATTTTATTTGTTACAGAAACAAGGCTGCGCGATGAGAAACAATTCTAATTTGGATGAAAAAGCCTAATGTTTCGCTTTCTGCGTTTCGGTATAAAATGCCGGAATGGATACATCTACAACCACAGCGCCGAACCTACCAATGACTTCTTCACGCCCGCCGGCGAGATTCTCTACCAATAATCTGTCGGGATCCTGTACCTCCAACCCGATGGATTTCCTGTATTGACGGAACCGCCCAAGGGGCTTTGGGACGACCTCCCCCACAGGCCAATCCTATAAAAACAGCAGGAACTGTCCGGACAGTTCCTGCTGTTTTATTTTTATCCTCGAACCCGCATATTCCCAGGCACAAGCCCCAGCGGACTTGTGTGCAGGAAGATCACTTCCCAGTAACCGGTTTTATAGTTAGCGCGCAGTTTCGGTTTCAGCATAATATTTAAGTCTTCCGCTTGTCTGCCGCTGCGCCGCTGGTCGTGCAGCAAGTCCTCATAGCTGCCATGATAATAGGTATCAATGCCAATGCGCCCGACAATCGTTTCACTGTTTTCGTTCGGCTGCACCAGTTCTTCCGTCAGCGCTCTTGCCTGTTCCTCTGTAAAATCAACGGAATACGGACTTTGCAGCGCGGTCTCCCACAGCCCTGCCACAGCGGTTTCTTTTCGCATGGTTTTATAGCGGTACTCTTTTTCTGATGAGGTAAGTACCACATATCCTGTATGCGTTTTCTTGGGGCGGAGCTTTCTGTCTGCGTTGGCGCGCTCCCGCGCGATGCGCAGCAGGTTTTTATTTAAGCCGTTCAGATACTCTATTTTACGGCAGGCTTCTTCCAAGTCTTTCTGTACCGCATCCGCTTCTGCGTAAGCAGCTTCTTTTGCCTGCGTCGAATTTCTTTCGGCTTGTGCAATCTTTTGAGATGCCGCTGTATAGACCGCACGGGCATCTCTTTCCGCGCAGGCTACTTTCGCCAGCAAACCATCATACTCACTGTGGGTCAGCAGCACGTGCGTACATTCCTGCCCATTCTCCGGCAGATCCCGCAGGCTCTGTCGGATTCTTTTTAGAGGAATCATCTCTCCGGCATTTTATCAGTATGTCCGGCTACATTCAGATACGTTGCCACACACTTTCAAAAGGATTACTCATGTGTGGGTCCATGATGCGAAAAACCATTGGCAAAGGCTAAGGCAAGTCGGCGCATCATACAGGTGTATCGGATCTGATTCGACTTTGTGTATTGTAAGAATACACTTTTATATTGCACTGAACGCGGGGAAATGTCAATAACATAGAATGTTATTTTAAAAATATAACGGTTTACCCGTTCATTCTATAAACGGGTAAACCGTTACCGCGCCCGCACAAAAACACGGACTTTCATCCGCGCCCACCGGATAAAAGTCCGTGTTTTTATTTTTCCAGCAAGTCCTCCATCGCGCAGCCAAGCACTTTGGAAATCTTATACAAACTCTCCGCGCTTGCCTTGTTGATGTCCTTTTGCCGCTGTTCGTACAGCTGGATGGAGCGCAGGCCGACGCCGGATTTTTTCGCCAGCTCGGCTTGCGAACAGCCGTAGGCCGTGCGGATACGTTTCAGGTTTGTTTCCGCAAAGTGCTCCCGGATGCGGGCATCCGCAATCTCGGCAAATTTGCTGACGTCCGCCTCGTGCAGGGTATAATACATTTTTTCCAGTTCCGCAAAGGAAAGCACATCGAAAATTTCGCTGTACTTTCGCCCGGAGTACCACTGATAATACGCAACCGCCCACCCGATCCAATATTCGCAGGAACGCGCATACCGTTCCGGCTGTTCCGGCTGTTCTGTCATCCCGGTCGTCTCCGCAAGGATCTGTGCAGCCAGTTCAATGCCGCTCTTCCCTGCCAGATACGCGGGTTCTCCGTTTTCCATATGCTTGCTTACCGAACTTACGGTGAACAGCTTTATAAAATTCTCTCCCGGTACGCCGCAGACACGAATCGCATAGTCGAACGCATCCCCCAAAGCCGCCTGCGCATTACTCAGATAGATTTCTTGGTATGCGTGGGTCATCGCTGCGGATGCCTCCTCTCATAATGTCCTGCATATAGATGCCGTCTGTCTCATCGTCCAGCATTTTCAGATAGGTTTGGTTTGCTTCATCGTTTCTTGCTTTGCGCTGCACATAGTATTTGTCTTTTTCTGCGATGGAAAAGCCCTCAAATTTCAGATTGGAAAAGGCAAACTGCGACTTGATCACCACCTGCTCCCCCAATTTGCCAAGCCGCATCGCCTGCGAGAGCTGCTCTACCGAGATGGCATTGTTCAGAAAAGATTCCGCATAATCGAAATAGGAATCATCGGCGCGGTAGCCTGTAATCAAATCATAGGCATTTACGTTCACGCTGAAATTGTCGATCAGATATTGCTTGGCCCGCCTTGCCACCGGCGTTTTTATGGAAAAAAGACGATGCTCGACCAGCACGGCGATCCAATTGAGAATGGTATAGTCCGGGCTGTTCAAATGTAAAACCCGCAGATATTCCGTATCCAGCGTATAGCGGTTTGCAAAACCGTCCCGCAATGAGGAAACGGCCCACTCCTTTGCCAGTGCCTCGCTTTCCGTGCAGTAAAAGCCAAGCCCGAAATCATTATGCTTTTTTCCCTCGCCAAACACGGGATTCTCTATAACTTTTTCCGAGCCGTGAAACAGGGTGATTTTCTTTTCCATATTGCCGCCCTCCTTGGTATAAGTATATCACTAAAGTGATATAAAAGCAAGGCGGTAAAGGAGATATTATGTCATGATGACATAATATCTTCAAAAATTGTTGGTACAACGTTCTTCCGTTATCCCATCAGCACCCCAAAATCCGGGGTATAGGTCAAATCCTGCGCCAGCTCCGGCTCGCGCAGGAACATCATCATATAGATGGGGTAATAGGTAATTTTCTCCTTCACACTCACGTTCCCGCTGTGGAAGACAAACGCAGCCGGGATGTGGTAGTCCGGGTTTGCCATCACGCCGGAAAGCGCATTATGGCGGGTGTAATCCTTGCCGCTCTTGATTTCAAGGGGCAGCACATTGCCCTCATGCTCGATGACGAAGTCCAGTTCTCCCTGCTTTTTGCTGTTGAAGTAGTACAGCGCATAGCCGTGGGCGGCCAGCTCCTGGGCGGCGGCGTTCTCAAACACCGCGCCGAAATTGATATTCTTCTCTCCGTTCAGCAGCGCCAGCTGGATGCCATTGGCATAGGTAGCCGCCAGCAGCCCCACATCGCAGAGAAACAGCTTGAACAGGTTGCTTTGTCTGTTCAGTCGCAGCGGCAGCGTCGGTTCTTCCACGTTGTAGGTCGGCAGCGCAACGCCGGCGTTGGCCAGCCACAGAAAACTATTGTGGTAGCGGCTTAACTTAAAGTCCTGATGAAGGTCCTTTAAAATAAACCGCTTGTTCTTGGCGTTCAGCTCGCTGGGGATCAGGTCAAAAATATCCTCGAGATAGAGTTTCTCCTTCGGGTCATAGCGGGCAATATCCTTTTTGTACAGCGTTAGAATGGACTGCTGCACCTTGGCGACTTCATACAGATTATGTGTTTGCAGGTAGCAAGCCACAGCCGCCGGCATCCCCCCTACGATCAAGTACAGGCGGAAAAGCTCCATCATCTTCTGATGCACCAGCGGGTCAACTTCCTGCTTTTTGTCATAGCAGCTGCGCAGATGGTCAAGGATGCGATCCGACACGCCGTTGGCGCGGGCAAATTCCTCTACATCCATCGGGAACATTTCCAGTACATCAAGATAGCCGACCGGTGCGCTGCGAATGTCTTTAAGCTCCACGCCCAGCAGCGATCCGCTTAAAATATAGCGGTAGCTGCCCTCCTCCACCAAAAATTTGATGGCGGTCACGATCTCCTTGCACTCCTGCACTTCATCCAAAAAGATAAGCGTCTTGCCGGGGACCAGCTTTTCCCCCACCAGCGCAGAGAGCCGCAGCAGGAAATCGCTGCTGTCGGTGGCTGTTTCAAACAGCTGCCGCGCGGCTGTGTTTTCCAAAAAAATTCAGTTCCACAAAATTCGGGAAGGCTTCCTGTCCCAGCTGGCGGATCAGGGTCGTTTTGCCGACCTGCCGCGCCCCTGTGACAAGCAGCGCCTTGCGCGCTTCGCCCTCTAAAAACGCCTGTATCTTTTTTGCGGTGGTGCGCTGTAAAATCGTTTTGCTGTTTGTTTCCATGTCTGATGCCTCCCTCCGGAAAAATATTTTGTCCGGTTTTCCATATCTATTGTATATTGTTTTGCCCTCTTATGCAATATTTTAATTTCAGTTTTGTCCGGTTTTCTTCCTATAAAAAGAGATATTATGACATCATGTCATAATATCTCTAAAAAATCACCTGTCTGCGTGAAATCAATCGCTGCTTTCTTCCTGTGGGCGGAAGTCCTTCATAAAGCGCCTGAGCAGGAATGCGCAGAAATAGGGGAACGTATAAAACTGTGCTTCATGCCCAATATTGCCGGCAAAAAACTTGAACCCGTAGCGGATGTCCTCATACTTGTCCGATGCTATCAACGTGCGCATGGATTTTGCCTGCCCATTTTTGGCCTTCACTTCCAGCGGAATCAGCGATGACGCTGAGCGGATAAAGAAATCTTCCTCTAATGTAGAATCCGACCGCTTATAATAGTAGAGCTTATAGCCCTGCTTTACAAGCGCTTCGCCGACCATGTTTTCATAGAGAGCACCTTTGTAGACGCCAAGATTTTTATTGGCGCGCAGATCCTCCTGCGATTCTTCATCCAGCATCGAGACGAGCAGCCCGGTATCGGCAAAATAGAGCTTGAATACATCCGGGTCATAGTTCCCGCCCAATGGAAGCTCCGGAAATTCCAGACAAAAGCAGATGTTTACCATCCCGGCATCCGCCAGCCATTCGGCACACCCACGGTAATCCCGGAATCTTGCGCCGGTGGCGACCTTGGAGATCTGGAATTTCTTGTTTTCCCTGGCTAATTGCGGGGCAATTCGGTTAAACACATTTAGGATGCGCGCCTGGTCAAGCCCCTGCGCATACTTGCGGATGTCTTCTTTATAGTCTGCAATCAACTGCCTTTGGGTGTCCAGAGAACCTTCAAAGGTGTTTTTTTCGATGTATTCGGCCACGACAGCGGGCATACCGCCGAGAATACAGAAATCCAGAAACAGCGAATGGTAAACCTGCATCTCCAGCTCGTTGAATGGGCGCAGCTCCCGCATATGCAAAAGCATATCTTCAACAGTCGTGTCATCATAGCCCTTTGCCCACAAAAATTCCTCGAAGTCCATGGAGAACATATCGTAATCTTTTTTATAGCCGACGCTGTTGCTTTCGATTTTCTTATAGTTCACACCCAGCATAGAGCCGCTGCAAATCACATCAAACCGCCCATCCTCATGGAAAAACTTGAGGGATGTTGCTATTTCCGGAAATTCGGTTATTTCATCAAAAAAAAGCAGCGTTTTGTGCGGAATAAATTTTCTGGAAGGGTCAATCATCGATATATTTTTGATAATGGCGGCCGCCTCATAGCCGTCTGCGGTGATTCCCTTGTATTTTTCATCCCGGACAAAATTGATTTCTACAACGCTCTCATAATCTTCTGCGGCAAACTTCCGGATGGATTCGGTTTTCCCGACCTGACGGCTTCCTTTGATGATAAGCGGCTTTCTTGCCGGGTCCGCTTTCCATTCACGAAGAAACGTGTCTACTTTTCTTTTCAGATACACGGTATATTTCCCCCTCTCTTTTTTTCGTATACACTCAGTATACACATTTTCAAAGCGAAATTCAATATAATCTGCACAAATCATGAGCCACTTTCCCGGTATTCCTCACATTTTTCATGCGAAATGGGGAGATATTATGACATGATGTCATAATATCTCCCCCTGTTTTACCGTATTTTGTTTCTTCCTGTGCGCGGTGCTGCTTTGGCGGCGCCGTCCCGGAACAGTTCTTTCTCCGGCTCATAGTCAAGCGGGATGCTCTCCCCTGTCGCGCCGAAGCGGTTTTTTTAAGATGGTCAGTGCCAAATGACGCGGAGCGGTCTTGTTTTCCCTGTCGGCATCGGTGCGGTATTTCAGCACCAGCAGCAAATCGGCGCTGTACTCCACGCTGCCGGATTCTTTAAAGGCTGAAAGGCCCGGCTCGGCACTGCCGGGGCGGTAAGCCTCGCGGTTCAGGCTGGATGCGGCCACAACGGGCATATCGTACCGGCGCGCCAGCTGCTTGAGTATGGCGACGGCGGCGTCGGCGGTCTGCTTCTCGTTCATGCCCGCGCGGGCCGGTGCGACAAGCTGCAAGTAATCCAGAAACAGCACCGGGCTTTCGTGCTGCGCACAGAAGGCCGACACTTTTTCATCCAAAAAAGCCGGGGTAAGCGGGGCGTCCGGCTCCCACAGCTCTACCCTGCCGCCGGTCTTTTGCCTGTAAGCGGAAATCAGACCGCGCACTTTTTCTTCCGGCAGCTTGCCGTCCAGCAGCGGGCGTGCACGTTCTTTTGTGCCGCGCACGGCGCTCTTGGCGATCAGCTCCATGCGGGACATCTCTATTGTTATAAACAGCACATTTCTCCCCGCAGCGGCCAGCGTATCGGCCATTTGCAGCATCAGGGAGGTTTTGCCCATGCTGGAAACCGCGCCAAGCACGGTCAGCCCGGCGTGCAGCCCGCCGTCGAGCGCCTTGTCCAAACCGGCGATACCCGTTGGCATCACCGCAGCCCCGCCGCGGCGGCCCAGATACGCGAGAAACTCGTCCTCCAGGGTCGGTTGCTGCTGTACCTCCTGCGCCGCTGCAGCGGCCTTACAGGCGGCTTGCAGCGCATCCCTGTCTTGCACTAATGCTTCATTCACATCTTTGCAGCCCTCCGGCAAGGCCAGCACCGCGCACGCAATGCCGCGGGCCGTCAGCTGCTCCCGCAGCTTCTCGTTCATCCCCTGCCCTGCCGCATCGGAATCCCCGGCAAGAATCACCCTATCCGGCTTTGCTTCCCGCGCGTCCAAGGCCTGCATCAACCGGCCGGTGTTGGCCGCACCGCAGAGCGCTACAGCCGGGAATCCCAATTCCTCTAAGGAAAGGGCGTCAAAAATGCCCTCCGTCACAAACAGTGCTTCCCCTGCCGCACGTTCCATAGCAGCGCTGTTCCAAAGCTGCATCGCCCCGCGGCTGTTCTTATAGCGCGGTTCAACAGCCGGGTCAATGGCGCGGCGGCAAACGCTGCGGCAGACATCCTCCGCAAAGACAGGCAGCACCGCATAGCCATTCTCGACCACCAAACCAAACCGCCGTACCGTTTCATCGGACAAGCCACGCCCGGTAAAGTAGGGGTCTGGTCTGCCTCCTCCTTCCTTATAAGGAAAAGCCTGCGTCGGCTTCGCCGTGACCCGGATGACCTCGCCCCCGCCGTAGCGCCGGTTGACGGCTTTCATTTTAGAAGGAAAATCCGTCAGATTTTCTTCCTGTCCCACTAAGTCAAAAATATCGTAGGTCGCGCCGCAGGCGAAGCAGTGGACGGTCTGATTTTTTTCATTGTACCTCATAGAAGGGTGCGCGTCTCGGTGCGCCGGGTTCAGGCAGGCGAACGGCTTATGCAGGGGCAGGCCGTGCTCCCGCAGCCATTGAGGCAGGCAGCTTTTTAAGGTTTTGGCGTCCGTTTTTCTCATACGAAAACTTCTCCTCTTACAGGGAAAAACTGTATCTTTTCCTCCCTGTAAAAAAGGGAAAGATATCATACAGTACTTACAGTACATACAGCACTTTTGAAAAAGCGGAAATTTACCGCTGAAATGTGAAAAAACAGGGGTTTTTCAGGGTGCTTGGGTCATCAGTTGTGGCTTTGGCGGTCATCAGATGTAGCTTTGGTGGTAATCATTTGTGGCTTTGGTGAAGCACTTATGGTCATCAAATGTGGCTTTGGTAAGGCTGTATTTGGTCATCAGTTGTGGTTTTAAAATCGCAGCTACCGTATCATGTTTCGCTTGCGCGGTTTTTGCTTGTTGGGCTTGAAGCGGCCCTTATTCGTTTCATCGGGCAAAGTCAGTTCGGGCGTTGGCGCGGGCTTGCGGGTGGTGCGGTCCAGCACGATCTCTACCCCGTCCACAACGCGCCCGGTGCGGGTGAAGCTGTACCCGCTGATGTAGTTCTGCTGGGTCAGATACTCGAGATAGATCTCGGTGTAGTTGCGCAGGCGCTGGCGGCGCTGCTTGATGGGCGACGGCTCGCCGAGCTCCTCGTAGATGGACGAGAACAAAATCTTTCGGCTTTGCAGACGGTTGTTTGGGTTCTTCATGCCCTCGATGCGGGTCAGCAGGTAGTTCTTCAGCACAATGATGGCGGGGGTGTTGTTCAGGCTCGCCCCGGCCAGCGGAGAGTCGGCTTCAAAGTGTACGTTCAAAAGGTCCATATCCACAAGGGAAATCTGCCGCTTGCTGGACGCATACTGGAACAGCGGCGGCGTGTCGATGAGGAAGTACGCCTCGACCTCCCGCCCGTTGAGCACGGCGTTCATCCGGTTCATCGGCAAGAGATATTGCGAGAACGTCAGGCTCTGCAGGTTCTGCCCTTCCTTGATAAAGTGGGCGGCGGCCTCCTCGGTGCAGTCCAGTGTGATGGTGGCGTGTCGCATAAATTCCAGCCGGTCACGGATGGTCCGGACGGCCTCCTCCCGCATACTGGGGTTTTCACTGCCGATCATGGCGCGGTACAGCATCGGGATGGTGAAATAAATCGTTCCCGCGATCAGCAGCGAGGAAACGCCGTTTAAGATAGCCTTATCAAAGCTCGTCAGGCTGCCGCCGTTGTCCAACGCGATGGTTTTCGGGAAATCCATCGTCACGATGGTGGACACGTTTTTTCCGGCGCTCTTGCCGACGTATACCTCGTTTTCCTCCTCCGGCAGCAGCTTGGGCAGATTGCGGAAGATGGAATCCGTCTGCATACTGTATTTTTCCAGTGGGCCCTGGTTCGCACTGGAAAGCAGCATCCGCTCGGAAAGCGGTTCGTTTTTCAGGCCGGACACGTCGCCCGCATACATGGCGTTTACCGCGCAGGTAATGTAACAGGCCATGCCGGCCGGCATACCGTCCAGCATGCTGTTGAAGGATGCCCTTGCCAGTGACCGGACCTCTGTCTCCGGCATGGTCAGATTGCCGCCGACCGGGTGGGAAAGGATCTCCAATTGCAGCGCGGCCTGCTTGGCCTGTAAAAGCTGCTCCTGAAAGGCTTCCTCCCGGCGCTCGCTGACGTAGGGGGCAAACGTTCCGAGCAGACCGCGGTAGATCTGCTGGTCGGTCAGAATATCGCCGTATTTAGCCTGCAATTCCTGAAAGGTGATAAACGGCTCCTTCTGAAAGATGGGCACCAGCAGGGCGGCGTCCTCGGTATAAAGCTTTGCCTTGGGCGTGGGCAGAGCTTGCTTTTTTTTGGGCACGGCCAACCTCCTTGCAAAAAGATATTATGACATGGTGACATAATATCCTATTCGTATCGACTCTATATTTACATGATATTATGACATGGTGACATAATATCTTGCCCGGAAAGGCGGTTATTTGCGGGAAAGCTGCGGGCCGGGCGTGCCCGGCCCCTACAGGCTCAGCGGTGGGTGTGCAGCCATTCCTCGGCCATGCGGCGGAAATCCTCCTCCAGCGCGGCGGGCACGGTGACGGAGACCCGCACCGTCTGCGGTTCTGCCTGCAGGGCAGCATCCATCTGCTCCGGGGTCATGGCGGCGGTCAGCCTGGCCATTTTGGTGCCTGCCAGCTCGTCGGCATGGTGGGCGGCCAGATACTTCTGATTCTCGGCAGAAAAATCCACGAGCCGCAGCGCCGTTGTCAGCGGCAGCTTGCCGCCGTCCAGCAGCTTGAGCAGGCTGCCGTCCAGACTGCCCAGCCGCACATACCGCGCGATCTGGCGGGCGGAGAGGTTGTATTCTTCGCCGATCTGTTCATACTTTGATTTGCGCACGCCGTTCCTGCTGCGCTTTTTGCGCCCGGCCAGCGCGTACTTCTGGGAGATGCTCCGCGCCTTCTCCGACGGCGTCAGCACGCGCTGCACATAGTTGGAATCGACGACGATCTCGTGCGCCTCGTCGGCGGTGATGTCCGTCAGTACGGTGGCGGGGATGCGGCGGTATTTGTCCTCGCCGGTTTTTTCCAGCAAAGCCGTGTAGGCCCGCACGCGGTTGTGGCCGGAGAGGATCATCAGCGCGCCGTCCGGCTGCTTCCAGACCACAATGGGGTGCAGCAGGTCGTTGGCCCGGATGCTCTCGATCAGCTCCAGCAGCTTGTCGTCGGGGAGCGACGCGTAAAAGTTCCAGTCGGCCGGGGCAGGGGAGAGCTTGTCCAGCGGCACTTCCTCCAGCCGCCGTGTGCCGGGCAAATCGGCCATCAAGGAGGGGAGAGACACCGCGCCGGCAGCAGGGGAGACGACGGTTCGTTTTTTTAAAGCCATACAGTATTACCGCCTTTCTCAAACGCAGCGCTTCAAAATTTCTTTGGTCAGTGCGCGGTACTCTTTCGAGATACGCGCACTGCCCGCGTAGTCCAGCACGGGGCGGTTCTCCCACTGGGCGTTCTGCAGACGGCTGTCCACCCGGATGATCTGCTCAAACAGCAGGGCGCTGTAGCTCTCCCGCAGCTGGTCCATGGCCGCCTCGGTAATCAGGCGGTTGCGGGCGTCGTAGCGGTTGATGATGATGCCGCCCACCTGCAAGGTCGGGTTGTACGGTTTGATGCCCTCGACAAACTGCAGCACCACAGCCAGGCCGTCCAGGTCGAAGCTGGCGGGCTGGGCGGGGATCAGCACATAGTTGGAGGCGTTCACGATGTTGAAGTTCAGCAGCGACAGATTCGGGTTCGTGTCGATGAGGATGTAATCATAATAGCCGCGCTCGACAACGGGGCGCAGGATGCTGCGCACGATGTTCTCGCGGCTGATTTTGGTAAACAGCGCCATGTCCAGCGTACCCATCGAAACATCCGCCACGATGATGTCGATATTCTCAAATTTGGTGGGCTGTATGTAGCCGTTCAAATCCTGCTCCGCCAGTACCGCCGCGCCGAAGTTCTTCTCGCTGCGGGGCATGTCGAAGCTGCTGGACAGGTTGCGCTGACCGTCGCCGTCGATGACAAGGATGCGCAGCCCCAGCTCGGCCATCGAGGTGGCAATGCCGCTGCAAAGGCTGGTCTTGCCGCAGCCGCCCTTGTTGTTGAGCATGCAGAGCACCTTGGTATCGTGGTAGTCCGGGTGGTAGATTTCGTTGATGTCAACATCCAGATAAGTACACAGCTTTTGGATGTTTTCAAGGTCTGTCGAACTGCGGCCGGTTTCAATCTGCTTGATGGTGGAAAGGCTCACGCCGGTAGATTGGGCAAGCTCCTTTTGGGTAATGTCCTGCTCCAGACGGATGGCTTTGAGCCGCTCATAGTCCAGTTTTACCATAAAAACCTCCAAAATCGAGAAAAAGTTAAAACCACAAGGTTATAACCTTAAGGATATAACTTTATTATACCATAAGGAAATAGAATTGCAAGACGTTTTATTTTTATGTAATATGGAAGACTCTTTTTTAAGGTAAAGAAAAAACGCCGCCGGAAAAATCCAAACGGCGCATAAAATGCGAAAGCAATTTTATAAAAAAGTTCGATGAATTACGATAGCCCAAACGGCACAAAATTCCATCCGTTCTGCCAGAAGTTTTGTTTGCGCATATCCGGGGTGATGACAACAGCCTCGCTTTCGCGCTCGACCCAGCTGAACTCGCCGGTCCAGCTCGACGGGCCGACCGAGAACGGTTCGCCCTTGCTGTGGTGGTGAGGTCCCAGCATGTTGCGGTTGCTGGCGTACAGCGTCACGGTCAGTGTGTTTTCGCCGGGATGCAGTCCCTCCATTGCTGTGCGGTACGGCGGCCAGAGGAAGGTATGCGTTACCCTGCCGTTGACCTGCACCTGCATCATGCCGACATGGGGCTGCCCGAAATCGAGTGTGGCTCCCGCAGCATTCTCGCTGCAGACCAGCGTCTTTTCCAGTACGATCTTCCCGGCAAAGAACGGATAACCCTGCACGGTCAGGCAGCCGGGACGCAGGTCGGCCGTAGGAGCACCCAATGTGAACGGGCCGTTGGTGTGCAGGCTACCGTTGGAACCGTTTGTAAACGGTGTGTCGCTGTAGACGCCGAAATCACCCATCAGGTAGAGAGCCTCCAACTCCATGTCGTAGGTTAGCTTGTTCAACTCGGTCTCATAAACATTTTTGCCGAACAGCACATCGTAGACCTTTTGCCGCTGGAAAAATCGCGTTGTCAGGGTCAGCACATTTTCACCCGCGCACAGGTGGGCGTGGATATCGCACTTGCGGAACGCAATATCTTTGTAGTACCCTTCGTCCACAAAATTCAGCGGTTCGCCGTTCAGTTCCATCTGGAACAAATCAGGCTGTTCCATTACAAGGGCCAGCCGCTTGCATGCAGACAGATCCCCGCAGGTGAAGCGGTAGCGCAGGGCCACATCGCAGGGGCGCTGCAAGGCCAGCAGTTCTTTCATCAGGTGCAGAATATTCTTCGGGCCCTGCCAGTCGCCGCCGTCCAAGCGGTATTCACAGCTGTCCAGCGTCAGCAGGTTGCCGTCTGCCTCGCGCACATGCCAGCCGTCACTCCTCACAGGGATGACGTTGGCGGCGGTGTCAGGCTGTTCGCCGCATTCGCCGCGCTCCACCAACAGCACGACATTTTCCATCGGAAGGACGTCCAAATTGCACTGAGTTGTGCTGTCTGTCTGCACGCAGGGCAGCGGGGCAGGGGAGAGGGTGTCCATCGGCAGGCGGCTGACGCGCATCTGCCCGGGCAGCGTAATGCACAACGAATGTCCGTCGTTTTTGTTCAGGTTCACAAGGTACAGTGCGCGGACGACCGCCGCCGTGTCGATGGTGCAGCAGGCAATGTCGGCAGCCTCCGCGCCGCTTTCGGCAATGCTTACGGGGGCCTTCAGCACGGGAACCAGAATTTTACGCAAAGAGGGAATATTGTCCGCCGCTACGGCCTGTGCGCCCAGCGCGGTCGCAGCCTCATACGCGCGGCCCGCGCAGAGCTGCGGCCAGCGGCCCAGTTTTACCAGCGGATGCCCCGCCGCAGCAAAGCCCGCCAGCAATTCCACAGTCTTGCGGTCCAGCGTCAGACAGTCTGGCACAACGACCGCCGTATAGCGGCATTTCCCGACCTGCAGCGTGCCGTCTGCGTTCAGGCTGCCGTGGCGTGCCAGAAGCGTTTCATCGCCGAGATGATAATCGATGTGCGCGCCGCCCAGCAGCTCACACGCGCGGACAAACTGCGCGTCCAAGTGCTGCAATTCGTCATTGTTTGTGCCGTCATAGCTGACCCACGCGCTGTGCATCGGGTGGATGAGCAGCACATCTACAATTTTGTGCCCCGTGGAGAGCAGCTTGCCCAGCCGCGCCAAGCTGTCGTTGAAACGATGATATTCACCGTACCACGACTGCTGATAGAACAAGGACGGCGGGTAATCGCGCTTGCGCATCCCGGCCAGCGTGTAGCCCTGCAAATGCTGGCAGATGCGGTTGACACCGTTGACAAACTGCCAGCCCGCGATCCACTGCATCTCGTTAAAGCGCATGTCCCAGCCGGTCATGGCGAAGCTCTCACTCAAGACGTTGGGCTTGCCGAGCTGCTCGGCCACGCTGCCCACCTGCTTGGGGATGCGCGGGTCGTTGATGGCTCGGCGCAGACTGTCCACGCCGGGTTGGTGCATGTACTCATAAAACGGCATGACGCCGCCCGTGCCGGTCATCTGGGCGTAAAGGCTTTCCTCCATCATCATGTGGCCGGTCAGGCGGCAGTGGTGGGTCTCGCACCAGTTGAAGATCTGCTCCATGTAGGCATGGACGAACATCTCGTTGACCAGCGCCCAGAAATCGTGGCGCACAGCGCGGTAATCACCATACGGTAGATACAGCGCGGGCAAAACGGGCAGGATGTCATAGCCGTACCGCGCCTTGAACTCGTCAGGTAAAATCGGCGACCATGGAATCGGCCCCTCCGACAGGCGCGGCTCATCGGTGAAGAAGCCGCGCAGACCCGCCGTATTGTCAAGCATAAAGCGGCGGGCGTACTCCTCATGGGTCGTTTCCAGAAAGACCCGCACAACTTCTTCGTTTAGGATGTCGATGTAGTACGGGCAGGCAGACTGGGTACATTCGGCATAGGGGGCGGCGCTGCCCTGCGGCAGCGGGTAGACGCCCAGCAGGGTATCGTCCTGCACAGCCTCGGCAGGGTCGTCAAGAAAGCGCAGCCGAAGGCCGCGGGCGTAGGTCCAGCTGCCGCGGGCGTTGACCTTGCCGCCGGCAAAGCCGCTGGGCCAGCCTTCCTCGTCATAGACCCACGGCTGCAGGCCCTCGGCATCACCGGCGTTGATGCCGGTGCGGATGCAGTCGAACCAGTCGGGGGAGAGATAGTCGGTTTTCAAGCCGCTGCGGGCGTGCATAAAGTAGCCGCCCACACCGCTCTGCTTCATCAAATGAATCTGGCGGCACAGTTCGTCGGGGTCGAGTTTGTCATTCCAACTCCAGAACGGCAGTGCGCGGTAGTCGGCTTCGGGGTCAGCCAGCTGCTGGCACAGCACGTCGATTTTGGATAAGGAATCAGATTTCATAAGGAACCTCCAATTTTTATGTTGTTGGTTGGGAAAGCATATGGGAAACCGCATTGCACCACCCTGCATACAGGGCGGCAACCTGCGTGTCGCGCATTTGTGGCTCGTATCGCTTGGCGGAGCAGGTGTTTTCCAACTGCTCCGGGGTGTACAGCCCCACCGTCAGCCCGGCAGTGAAAGCGACGCCTGCGCCGGGTGATTCCGGCATGGCGCTGGCTGTGATGGAGGTGCGCAGCAAATCAGACTGGAATTGCAGAAGAGGCGCATCCTGTGCCAGAGAACTGTCTGCCCGCAGTGTTTTGATGCCGGAAAAAACTGCGCGGGCTGCGCGGATCACATCGGTGACTTGGTACGCGATGCTCTGCTCGGCGGCACAAGAGATATGGCATTTGCGGGTATTCAGCGTCATGCCGCTCAGCTGCGTACGGACGGAACTGTTCCAATAGGGGGGCACCTAAGCCGCTGAAAGCGGGAATGAGATAGACGCCGTCCGAGTCACTAACTTGATGTGCCAGCGCCAGAATGTGCTCCCGATCTGGAGCCAGTTCCAGGTTGGCGGCCATCCAGTCCAGAAGAGCACCGGCGTAGTTTACGTTGCCCTCCAGCACATATTGTATCTTCTTCTCCATGCCCCACGCCAGAGAAACGGAAAGATCATCGGACAAAACCGGGTGGAAGCCGGTGTTGATCATAACGGAAGCTCCGTCACCGTAGGAAATCTTGCCCATGCCGGCGTGGATGCACCGCTGGGCAAACAGCGCGGCGTGGGCATCCCCCATGACGCCACAGAGCAGGATGGGGGTGTCAAAGATCCCCTCAAACGTGGTCTTGCCAAAGATGCTGTCGCTGTATCGTACGTGGGGTAGCATAGACAGGGGGAGATCGAACATCTTGCAGATTTCGGAATCCCACTGCAAATTGTGGATATCAAACAGCTGTGTGCGGGATGCATTGGAGTAATCCGTTGCGTGGCGATGCGTAAGCCGGTAGATCAGAAAGCTGTCCATAGTTCCCGCCATCAGGGTGCCGCGCTCGGCGTATTTTTGCACAAGCGGAACATTGTGGAGCATCCAGTGGAATTTTGCAGCGGAAAAGTAGGGAGAGAGCCGTAGGCCGGTGCGCTTTTTTATCAGAGGTTCATATCCGTATTCATGCAGCTGGCGGCAAATCTCCCGCCCGCGGGCGCACTTCCACACGACTGCATTGCACAGCGGCTTGCCGTTGCGGGCCCAGACGACGGCGGTCTCCCGCTGATTGCACAAACCGGCCGCTAATACCTGCGAAGAATGTACGCCGCTCTTGGCAAGCAGTTCGCGGATGCCGTCCAGCATGTTCCGGTAGATTTCATCAGGGTCGTGATCTATCCAGCCTTCTTTTGTGATGATTTGGCGGTGCGGGCGTTCGACTTTGGCACAAAGGGAACCTTTTTCGTCAAACAACATTACTTTTGTGACGTTGGTGCTTTGGTCGATGGAAAGTATGTAATGCTCGTTTGGCATAATAGACAAGAACTCCTTGTAATTTTAATTAAAACGGATATTGCAATTTAATAAATTACATGCTAAAATAATAACACCGGTGTACAGGAAATTCAATGGGCAAGCTGTATAAATGAGCGGTCAAAATTGTGGGTAAAATGTATGATGCAAAATCATCTACATTATGGTATAGTGAATATGAGAAGGTTCTATCGTTGCTGTGGAGGTGGACAGAATGGTGCAGATTAAGGATATAGCGGCCAAGGCAGGCGTCTCTCCAGCAACGGTCTCTCTTGTGCTGAACAATAAACCGGGCATCAGCGAAGAAACGCGGAATGCCGTCATGCGGGTGGTGCAGGACCTGGGGTATACCCGCCCCAAAGCGCGCCGCACGCCGCCTGCGGAACAGCAGCAGAACGTGCAGTTTATCATTTATAAAAAGCATGGCATGGTGGTGGCAGATACACCGTTTTTTGCCTACGTGCTGGAAGGCGTGCAGATACAAGCACGCAAGTACGGCTTTAACCTGCTGATCTCCTACATAGATGAACGTGCGGGTACGGCGGCGGTGCGCCAGCAGATCCAAAGGATTACACAGTCCGGCTGTAAAGGCATGCTGCTTCTGGCAACCGAGATAGAAGAAGAGGGGATTAAGCCGTTTCTGGAAAGCGGTATTCCGATGGTCGTTGTCGACAATCGTATGCAAAAATGTGACATAGACACGGTCACAATGAACAATGTTCAGGGGGCTTATCTGGCAACACATTACCTTGCGGAGTGCGGCTATCGAAAAATCGGCCACCTGCAAAGCAGGGTCGTGATTCAGAACTTTGTTGACCGTCACACCGGGTACGAACAAGCGATCCGGGAACTGTCCCTTTCTGGATATCCTGATGGTACGTTCAAAATCGGTTCCACTGCAGAAAAAGCCTACATAGACATGAAAGAATTTTTGGCCGGTGGCACAGAACTGCCGCAGGCATTCTTTGCGGACAACGATGTCATAGCTCTGGGAGCACTGCGTGCCCTGAATGAAGCAGGGAAAAAAGTGCCGCAGGATGTAGCAATCGTCGGATTTGACGATATCCCGATGAGCGCACTCTCTACACCGCCCCTCACCACTGTACGGGTAGAAAAAATCTATATCGGCCGTGCAGCGGTGGACCGCCTGGCCGCACGCCTTGAAGAGCCGGATGCCCCCTGCATGAAACTGGAAGTGCGAACCACCTTGGTTGTGCGCGGAAGCACGCAGACCGCGTAAAGCGAACCATACAAAGAAGAATCGTAAAGCCGTTTCTTCTTCATTAAAGTAAAAGAAGGCTTTTTAGTGCAATGTACATAAACCAAGTGATTGAAATTTAGTAAAATAACGAACAAAACAATTAAAATTTAGATTGCATTTTAAATCCGTAGTGCTATAATAAAGACAAGCGAAGGGCCAAGGCACTTCAAAGAGTTACACGCATTAGTAAAAGGAGAAAACCATGAAAAAGACTGTTTCCGCTCTGTGCGCAGCCGCGATGCTGGGCACGATGCTGGCTGCTGCGGCGGTTCTGCTTCTACGGCAGAGAGCACTTCTGCAGCTGCCTCTACTGATACTGCTTCTACCGCATCCTCTACCACGGCTGAGGCTTCCGACGATGTGACGACCATCCGTTTCTACGGCTCGGACAGTGAGTACAACCAGAATATTGTCGCCGGCTTTGAGGCCGAGAATCCCGATATCAAGGTCGAAATCGTTCCCGTTGACTTCGACAACGCCGAGCAGGTCATCAAGACCGGCATCGCTTCCGGCGACCCCGTTGACGTCAGCTTCTTCTGGGGCACGCAGATTTCCACCTTCGCAAAGGACGGCATGGCTCTTGACCTGACCCCGTATCTCGAAGAGAACAACGGCGAGTGGAAGAATTCCTTCATCCAGACTTACCTGGACGGCGGTATGTATGACGGCAAGTATTACGCCATCAGCTACCAGCCCGTTATCGAGACCATCTTCTATAATAAGGATCTGTTCAAGCAGTACAATATCGAAGTCCCCACCACTTGGGACGAGTACATGCAGGCTTGCGAGACCTTCAAGGAAAACGGCATCTACGGGATCGGCAACTGGAGCGGCCAGAACCATCAGCTGCTGGAGTTCGCTTACCAGTACATGGCAAACGACGGCACGCTGGAGGATGCTACGGCCGGCAACATCGACTTCACGACCTGCACGGGTCTGAAGACCTGCCTGGAAAACTGGAAAGTTGCTTATGACAACGGCTACTGGTACCCGGGCGAGGGCGCTCTGACCAGCACAAAGGACCAGACGCAGGCAGCTTTCTATCAGGGCAAGATTGCAACCCTGTTTGATGCAGGCTCCAACGCCGGTGCATATGCCAGCGACTGCGACTTTGAGGTCGGCGTTATGAAGTTTCCCCTGGTTCAGGAGGGCGGCAAGTATGGCGTTAATGTTGTCACCAACGCCCTGTTCATTCCCTCCAACGCAAAGCATCCCGAAGAGGCTGTCCGCTTTATGAAGTACTATACTAGCGACGCCGGTATGGAGGAAATCATCAAGAGCGGCCGTCTGCCCTCTACGGTAAGCATGCAGGATAAGATTGAAACCCCCATTATGAAAGACCTGCTGGCTACCACCACCGGCGACAACACCGTCGGCTATACCCACCTCCAGAACCTCTCCTCCGAGATCAACTCTTATGTGCAGAATGATATGGTCGGTGCCGTTTGCAGCGGCACCCCCGTGGATGAAGTCCTGCAGCAGCTTGAGGATCTGCGTCAAGCTGCAAAATAAATCCCGTACGATGTCTGAATCAGGGGATTATACGTAAAACCTTTGGCGGGCAATTTACCTGATGAATTGCCCGCCTTTTCTGAACCGGGGAGGCAGCCCACCCCCCCCGGCTGAGGAAAGGCGGGCAACACAAAAATGGAGCAAGAACATGAGTAAAACCAAAACCGCATCCGTTAAAAAAGGATCATTGAATCGAAAATATATGATTGCCGGCCTGCTGTTCCTAATCCCGGCAACCTTGATTTACATTATCTTTGCCGTGTGGCCTTTCTTTGACAGTTTGTTCCTCTCGTTCCATGAGTGGAACGGCTTCTCGCCAAAAGTGTTTGTAGGCCTCGAAAACTACATTACGGCCTTCAAAGATAAAACGTTCCTGCTGGCAATCCGCAACAGTGTGTATCTGGGCGTTGTATCGTCTATCATTAGTGTTTTGGTCGGCTTGCTGATGGCATGGCTGCTGCTGTATGTCGGCAGCCGCTGGGGGTCGTTCTTCCGCACAATCTTGTTCTCACCCAGCATGATTCCGGCAGTTATCACAGGTTTGATTTTTTGCATTCGTTTATGAGCCGGAAATCGGTATTCTGAACAATCTTCTGGGCGCCATTGGTCTGGGCAGCCTGCAGCACGCATGGTTGACGGATAAAGGCACAGCACTGAACTGTATCCTCTTTGTCTCCGCTTGGAAACAGGTCGGCTTGACGATGGTCCTCTGCTTTGCCGGTATGCAGGGAGTTGATATCTCTCTGATTGAGTCCGCTCGTCTCGATGGTGCCAGCGACTGGAAAATTTTCAAGGACATTCTGCTGCCCCTTATCATGCCGTTTGTGCAGTTGTCTGCCATCTTCGCTATGATGAGTGGCCTGAAGATTTATGACACCGTTGTGGCCCTGACGAACGGCGGCCCAGCAAAGTCTACCACGGTCATGCCGCTGTGGATTCTGCAAAACTCGTTCTCGTTCAATAAATACGGCTATGGCGCAGCCATGAGTATGATTTTCGTTATCATCGTTCTGATTGGCATGGTCGTCGTCAAGGCGGTCGTGAAAGGAGACACCTATGAACGGTAAAGTATTTGACGCTAACCGCAAGGTAAAGGCGCTTGCCTATACGGTGCTGGGAATTTATACGGCGGTTGTGGCCTACCCGCTGCTGTTCCTGCTGTTTACCAGTGTCAAGACGAATCAGGAATTCTTTGTCAATCTGTTCGGCCTGCCGCAGCATTTTGAGTTTTCCAACTACATTAACGCATGGCAAATTGGCAAACTTGGCAAATATTTTGGAAACAGCGTGCTGGTTACGGCAGCCTCGGTACTCATCACCTGCGTTGTGGCTACGCTGGGCGGCTATGCGCTGGCAAAGCTGCGTGTGCCGAAAGCACAGCTTATCATGGATACCTTTATGGTGTTCAACTTTATCCCCGGTATCGCTATCTACATTTCTCTGTACACCAACATGTCCAAGCTGCACTTGACGGGCAACTACGGCACCTTGATCCTGCCCTATGTTGCATGGCAAATTCCCTTCGCCATGTACATTATGAAGCAGTACTTCGAGACGATTCCGCAGGAACTGATCGAGAGCGGACGCATCGACGGCTGCAACGAGTTTCAGACCTTTATCCACATCATGTTACCGCTGGTTACCCCGGCCATCGCCACTATCGTTGTCTTTACTTTCATCGGTAACTGGGGCGAATTGATGTGGGCCAACATCACGACGGCGGCTTCCACCACCATCAAGACGCTGCCTGTCGGTCTGTTGAATTTCAAGACCGAGATGGGCGTGCAGTGGGGCCAGTACACGGCCGGCATCTGCATGGTTACAATTCCCCTGATGATCGTGTTTGCTTACTTCCAGAAATACTTCGTTGCCGGTCTGACGAATGGCGCTGTGAAAGGATGATTTTGCATGGTTTATGACTGTTATGAATTCCCTGTTCCGCAGGAAAAACAGGTGCGCCTTATCACCGATACCGATGCGAAAAACGAGGCCGATGACCAGTTTGCGGTCGTGCAGGCGCTGCTGAGCCCCAAGATGGACAATGTTGGTCTGATCGCGGCACACTTCGGCATCGACCGCGTGGCTGATGCGATGGAGGCAAGCTACCACGAACTGGAGACCATCCTAGACAAGATGCACTTCCAGAAGGAGGGACTTCTCTACCATGGTGCGCCCCACGCACTGCCCAACAAGACGACCCCCGTCGTCAGTGAGGGCGCGGAACTCATTGTGCACGAGGCAATGAAAGACGACCCACGTCGTCTGTTCGTCATCTTCTTAGGACCTCTGACAGATTTGGCCAGTGCCTACCTGATGGAGCCGCGCATCGCCAATCGGCTGACCGCCATCTGGATC
>ENA-OQBD01000284-OQBD01000284.1-human-gut-metagenome-genome-assembly--contig:-NODE-284-length-28267-cov-4.472424_pt1 | contig 28267 bp, 28 predicted proteins | sample MGYA00242742_ERZ504543 | MGnify/ENA primary metagenome ERZ504543 (study PRJEB26092, sample SAMD00036239) | human gut metagenome | host: Homo sapiens | study: EMG produced TPA metagenomics assembly of...
CCCGCTTTCGCGCCATATCGGCACCATTTTCCGGATACCTATATGAATGGTGCTCAGTGCTGGGGAGATAAGGCGTGATGCGCTCGCTGGTCAACATCTTTTTGGCCGATTGTGATTGACTATCCTGTATTTTATTTGCTCTATGTAACGCCCGCGCACGTTTCGGGTCATCCCGAAACGGCTGGGTCATTTTAACGTAAGTTTCTTTTTTCATAGGTAATCCTGTCTAACGTCCGGTATTGGTCTTACCGCCATTGTTTGTGTCTGCATCCGGATCTACCGCGTCAATTGCATCATCCACGCCATCTGCCACAGCATCACCGGCATCTTTCACACCATCCACGACATCTTTTCCCATATCCCCGATATCTTTTCCGACATTGCCATCGTTTTTGGAATTTCCGGCATCCGTATTATTGTCTGTTGTACCATTTCCAGTCGTATTGTCCGTTCCCGGAATATTTTCCTGTGTAGTAACCTGTGTATTGGAAGTATCGTTTACACCATTGTTCGTTCCGTCATCATTTGCTGTACCACAGGCCGCAAACAGACAGATCCCTGCTGCAAGCATTCCGCCCATCATCAGAACTTTTAATTTTTTCATCACACATATCTCCTTTTATTTGATCTACAGAGCTAGTGTGTGCAAAATTCCCATTTATTATACAACAGAATTTTCCCCGATTTGCTAGTGCTTTTTCATCTTTGGCTGGCAGAGCAGGGAGGCAATATAATGAAAAAACGAGTGCTGCGGAAAGCCCTGCCGCACAGTTTTTAAAGCCGCCCAGAAAAATACCGATAAATCCTTTCTTGTCCACCATCTCTTTGACACCCTTCCAGAGATTGTTTCCAAATCCCAGAAGCGGCACATTCGCGCCCGCCTGCGCCCATTGGGAAAACGGCTCATAGATCCCCACAAATCCAAGGATGGCCCCAAGGCAGACCAAAAGAACCATGATACGTCCCGGAAGCATTTTTGTTTTTTCCATCAGGATCTGTGACAGTGCACAGATCATTCCCCCTGTTACAAATGCAATTACATACTGCATATCCTTATCCCTCCTTTTTCTGCGGATGAAATACAGCTTTCCAGAACAACACCGTGTGCAATCCCCGGTATTGTCTGTCCTTCATTGAAACTGACCGTAGAAAGCAGTGCGCCTGTCGGCACAAAGAGTATTCTTTTCAATTCCCCGCTTGCCAGTTTTGGCAGAAAATGCGCACTCAGCACCGAGGCTGCACATCCGCATCCCGATCCTCCGGAACCGGTTCCCTGTGTCTGTGAATCAAAAATTAACATGCCACAGTCCTCATGCTGCTTGCGGATATCCATGCCTTTTTTCAGCAGCAGATCAAACAGAATCTGCTGACCGACTTCTCCCAGGTCTCCCGTGATAATCCGGTCGTAATCTTCCGGTTTTCGTTTAAAATCCGTAAGATTCTGCGCAATCAGCTCAGCGGCAGCCGGTGCCATCACGGCTCCCATATTCATGGAATCCTTGATTCCGTAATCTACAATCTTTCCGGTTGTGACCCCCGCCACCTTTGCCAGCGGCTGCTTCGCATCCTTTGACAGAATAAATGCACCGCCTCCGGTCACTGTCCATGTGGCACTTACCGGACGCTGATTTGCGTATTCCAGCGGAAAACGGAACTGTTTTTCCGCACTGGCAAAATGGCTCGAAGTGACTGCAGCCACGCGATCCGCATATCCGGCCGCTACCGTCATTGCAGAAAGTGCCAGCGCTTCTCCACATGTGGAACATGCCCCGTACAGTCCAAACAGTGGAATTTCAAACGTTTTCAGTCCAAATGATGAGGCAATCAGCTGTCCGAGCAGATCTCCGGCAAACAGATACCGCATATCTTCCGGCTTTTGATCTGCTTTCCCGAGGGCAAGCGTCAATGCTTCTTTCTGCAGACTGCTCTCTGCGGCCTCCCATGTCTGCTGACCAAATTTATCATCCGGTCCGATACAGTCAAATGCATCTGCCAGGGGGCCTTCCCCCTCTTTGGTTCCAACCACAGATGCTGTTCCAATAATAAAAGGAGCCTTTGCAAAGCAAAGACTCCCTGATCCAACCTGCTGATCCATACTGTCTCTCCTTACTTTGTTTTTGATACAGTATGTGCAGAATTTTCTTTTTTATTCGATTATTTGCCTTCGAACTGTACGACAGATTCCACGTCATAGTCCTTTAAAACTTCCCGTCCGTTAAGATCGCTCAACTCTATGAGAAACAGCATCTTTACCACTTCACCGCCAAGTTCCTCTACCAGTTCCGCAGCAGCTTTCATGGTTCCGCCGGTTGCAATCAGATCATCCAAAAGTACAACCTTTTCTCCTTTTTGAATGGCATCTTTATGAATCTCAATCGTTGCCGTACCGTACTCCAGATCATATGTTTTTTCAACTGTCTCACACGGCAGTTTTCCCTTTTTACGAATCGGTACAAACGGCTTATGCATGACATAAGCAAGTGGTGCTCCAAAGATAAAGCCTCTGGATTCTGCTCCGGCGATCACATCAAAATCAACGCCCTCCAAGCGTTTCGCCAGTTCATCAATGGAAAGCTTCAGTGCATCTGCATCCTGCAGTACACTTGTGACATCACGGAAAATAATTCCCTTCTCCGGGAAATCCGGGATACTGCGAATGTACTCTTTTAACTCTTTCATCCTCTTACCTCACTACTACACGAATTTCTTCGCGTTTTTGACTTTTGACGTTTCTATTATAAGGCTTTCCCCGTGCAAGCGCAACTCTCACTTGACTTTTTTCCATTCCTGCGTGCGCCTTGTGACCTCTTTTACCGTCAGAATTCCCTCTGCCACCATAAACCGGATGTCATAATCATCAAATGCCATCCCGTAGATATAATCCGGCTTTTTGTTGTATGCCGCCCTAGGATCCTGTGCAAGAACCTCAAGAAGCGGTCCCCGCAGATGTTCCGGAAGCTGTGCCTGCAATTCATCCGGAAATACTACCGGTATCTGAAACTCCCGGAATTCTTCCGCAAAACCGTTTTTTGCCTCCGGATGGGCATCCACGTACGGCAGATACGGTTTGATATCGAAAAGCGGTGTGTGATCGAGCAGATCCAGCCCGGAAACCGTAAGAACCGGTCCAAGCTTCTGATCGATGCGTACCTTTTCAAGTTTCACGCATGAAAGTCCGATCGAATTCGGGCGAAAGGGGGAACGTGTGGCAAACACGCCCCGTTTTTCTTTTCCTCCCAGACGGGGAGGTGCTACCGTTGCATGAAAGGTATCCTGCTTTGCCCTGGAAAACTCCCAGAGAAGCCACAGGTGGGAAAACTCTTCGATTCCACGCACTGCATCCGGATTCCGGAATTTCGGTGTGAAAATAATTTCCCCACAGGTACTCTCCGCCAGCCCACTCTGTCTGGGAATTCCAAATTTTTCTTTATACGGGGTCTCTACATAAGCTATATATTCCATGTCTGTTCCTACATCTGATAAAACCGCAGATTTTCTTTCAGTTCCGGTGTGATCTCTCCACCTGCTGCCTCATATTTATCGTAAACAGAACGAAACCTCTGCAGTTTCTTTCTGTTTTCCGCATCAAGTCTGTGAAATGCATTCTGATACTGTGGATTGGTGGCCAGTCCCTGGCGGATATCCTTTGCAAACGGACAATACCTTACCAGAATATCCCTTGCCACCTTATTCAGTCGGAAACTTCCCTGTGACTCATACTTCATCCATGCCTGATAATCCTTGACAAATACCTCACGGTAACTGTTGCGCGCACGGGACAATGCAGTCTTGATCTTTTCCTTTGCATCTGCAGAAAGATCTGAATTTTTGCGATAATACTGAATAAAATCACAGTACTCCGCCGTAAGCGATTTCTCCCGGATATCGTTCCAGTATACACCCTGCACACGTCTGCAGATCTCCCAGCGGTATCGGCCGATACATTCCACCATCTGATCATCGAGATCCACTGCGGAAAAGATCGGAAACAGAAAACGCGCCGGTGTATCAATCTTGGCACCGGATGTCTCCTGCCACATCAGGGTACGGGTTCCGGCATTTGGCATCAGAATCACATCCGGCAGAATCTCCTTTTTGATCCATTCCTGATTGATTCCGCGATCCGGATCGGAAAACATGACATCATGATAGAGTGCAGAATAATCCACACAGCGCACCTTATTGATGGCATCGGCAATTTTTTCTGCGGTAACTGCCATCTTTTCCACGGTGTTGATGAAATCCTCTTCCATCAACACCGGACAGAATGTAGTCACACGGCCATAGGTCACACGGTTTCCGGAGGTAAACATATTGCGGATCTCAAACTGTACTTTCTGCCTGCTGTCATTTTTATACTGTTGCATCTGCGCTTCCGTAATATTCCCAGTTCTCTTTTCTTCCAGCAGAAATGCATTGAAATCCTGGTCAAATTCATTGCGGGACGGTTCTTTCTTTCCCTGATAAATCTGTACCAGCCAGTCATAAACCGTATAGACATTTGCAGAGTGAAACAATCCAAGCGAATCCGTCAGATTATACAGTGCATTTGTGTTAGTTTCCCCCAGCACCTCCGCATCCATAAACCCAAAATTGAAAAACATCATCATGATCGGTGACGGCTTGACCAGTTCCTCAACTGATCTCATAAACGCCTTGGTATAAATATCGTAAAAGACCTTTGTGATTTCCCTGCGCAGCTGTCTCGCCTCATTGTCTGTAGACATCATATCCGGCAGCTCCCGGTACTGCTGCACAATGCTGTGGAAATCCCTGATCATATCGCTGCCATATCCTGCATACTCCATAATATGTGCAATACAATCCTCACGCATAATATTGATACGGCCTTCGGACTCCTTGGTAAAGTCGTAATTCTCGCAGAGCTCATGTGCCTCCGCCATCTGCTTTTTTGTCGTATACATCAAGCTTTGTCATGACATCCACCATATTTAACAGACGCTTTTTGATCTCGGAAATGTCCTGCTTTTTCTGCGACTGCTGGACTGCCATTGCAAAAAAACAGATGAAAAATATCATCTCTGGAATCTGAAAATAAAATATCCCTGTTGTACTGCAGATAATTTACCATCTCGCCGATTCCCTGTGTCACACGGCGCATCTGTGCCGCCGCCTCCATGATTGCTCCCACACACAGACTGTCATCTTTGATCATCAGCTGCATATATTCTTTCAGATAACTCCGGACCAGACTGTTACTGTTTGCAATCTCCCAGTTTTCCGCACGGTGCTGCATTTTTAAAGCTGCAAACTGTTCCATACGCGGAAAATTCTGTTCATCAAGAAGCTTCTCGCTGCACAGATTTTTGTATTCGCTGTACAACGTTTCCGCAGCATTATGTAAAAGCATGCATTTTTTCTGCAGACTGGCATACAGACACAGTGCCTGATGCCGCTGTTCCACTGCCGTACGCAAAAAAATCGGGCGGAAATTCTCATGTTCGGACAAAATCTTCCGCAGATCCTGTGCATTTTTACATGGGATCACAATCAATGTCGTATCTTCATTTGCCACATAATCGCAGGCAAACCATTCGTTCTCGAGAATACCCACAATTGCATTCCGGTGCATAATGATCTCTGCAAATGCAAACTGCCGGATCACCGATCCCTCCTGGATCAGATACCATTCCATCACCTTGTCCTGTTTTCTGGCAAGCGTTTCTCCCTTTTTTACCTTTAAAACATTCATATCTTACTGCTCCTTGTCTGCGCCGCCGGACAGCTGAAACGCTATATGATCTACCGTAAGTCCGGTTGCTCCAAAATATAACCTCATATAATGATGTCCCTCGAATGTATCAAACCGGATCTGCTGTGTCACCCACTGCCCTTTCGATCCCCGGAAGGACATTGTTCCTTTGATAATATTGTCCAGATATACCGTTACCGGAAGCTGTGCCAGATCATCCAGATTTGATTTCACTTTCATCTGCAGTTCATAACTTCCGGCTTTCATATCCAGATCCGCAAGTATTTCTTTTCCCTGATGTGTATCCCAGCCGTCACCGGAAATGCAGATTTTTCCCTGTTCATCTGCCACAAATTTCATCATCTTTGAGACATCCAGATCATCTTTTGCAGCATTCTTCCGGTCTTTAAGTTCTTCCGGAGAAATCCTATCCATCTCATAAAGCATCGCCGGGGATTTTAGTACAAACTGCAATATATTGATGGCATTTCTCTGCAGCTGTCCTCTCGTAAGATTTCCCTTCTGGAATTCTTCGAGCATATCATCCTGCTGCATATCCTGCGCATCTGCAGTCACCATATATACATCATTCTGTGCCGCTGCCATGACCGCATGTATACGCGGATCCGATGGCTGTCCCTCATGGTTTGCCTTTGCCCACCAGTCGGTCATAACGATGCCAGAAAATCCCCAGTCTTTGCGCAATACAATGGTATTGAGATCATAACTTCCTGCAGTCCACACCCCGTTGACCGGGCCATATGTAGTCATAACAGAGCGGGCCGGTCCTTCTTTTACCGCAATTTCAAATCCCTTCAGATAAATTTCCCGCAATGCCCGCACGGAAATAATCGAATCTGCCTCATGTCGTTTCGTTTCCTGATTGTTTGCCGCAAAATGTTTGATGGTTCCTGTGGAACCTGCAATATTAAGTCCCTGCAGCTGTGCGGCTCCCATTTTTCCGGTTAAAAACGGATCTTCGGAAATATACTCAAAGTTTCGCCCGTTCAACGGATTTCTGTGAATATTCAATCCCGGTCCGAGCAATGTATCTACACGGTTTAACCGTAGTTCAAGCCCTGTCATTTCATATAATTGACGCACCAGTTCACAGTTAAATGTACATCCGAGCAGCGTTCCGTTCGGAAGGGAAAACGCCTTTGTTCCGCAGTCCATACGTATTCCGGATGGTCCGTCCGATGCACATTCTGCCGGAATTCTAAACTTCCTCAAAGACGGAGTCAGTCCTGCAAATGCCGCTGCAGTACCCGGAGTCACCTTCGGACTGCACATGCCTTCTCCGCGGAACAGCATAATCAGATCCTCATCCGACAATTGTGCCACAAATGTCTCCATGGAAATCTTTTTGTCATATACATCTTCCAGACGATAGCCTTTATCACCAGTCTGTGAAATCTCTGCCGGTTTTTCCACGCGGTCATACGGACCATAGATCCGTTCCGGTGTATCGGAATATCCGATCACATCACCCGGCTTTCTTGTCATACGGGCAAACGGTTTCTGCGGTGCACAAACTTCCTCAAGCTGTTCAATCACCGTAAACGTCTGCGGATAACTGCCTGCCTTTTGTGCCGTCCGCACATCGGTTCCCACATAAATGGTATAAGTACCCTCCAGCAGCACAAAACAGTCCCTGTGTCCGGTTACACCACTGTCATCATAGGAGGCAAATGTATTTTTCGGAATCTCCAGAGTAATATGCTCTTCTTCCCCTGCTGCCAGTTCCTTTGTCTTTGCAAATCCACAAAGAACACGCACCGGTGTATCCAGTACCCCCTGTGGGGCTTTGGCATATACTTCAAGCACTTCTTTCCCCGGTTTTGTTCCGGTATTTTTCACTGTTGCCTTTACACAGACCGTATGCTCGTCCTTTTCTTCTGCAGACGCTTGCACGGAAAAAGAAGTATACGACAATCCAAATCCAAACGGATACAAAACTTTATCTTTGGCAAATGTCTCAAAATACCGATATCCCACATAGATATCTTCTTTATAATAGTTTTTCTGTAAATCCCCGAAATTTGACGTGGATGGATAGTCACTGATATCTTCTGCAATCGTATCGGTCAGTTTTCCGCACGGATTCACACGCCCCGTAAGTACATCACAGACACCGTTTCCACCTTCCTGACCTCCCTGCCATGCATAGAGTACCGCTGCCGGATCAAATTCTCTGACCCATTTCATATCAATGATATTTCCCACATTTAAAATAACGGCCGTGCGTGAAAATTGACTGCTCACTTTACGGATCAGGTCTTCTTCTGTCCGTGTCAGCTTATAACTGCCCGGCTTGTCCGTATTGTCCTGGTCTTCCCCCGCCGTACGTCCAAGAATCACCAGTGCCACATCATCCCCGGATGCGGTTTGAAGCATCTCTTCCGTCACGGGCATTTCTTCCTGTGACCACGGAACCAGCCCCCATCCCTCACCTTCGTCATATGGATGGTCTTTGATCCATTTTTCGTAGATCCCAATCAGTTCTTCATCCAGCGCAATATCTTTGCAGGCGCGCAGCGCATCAAGGATTCCAACCACATAGCGTGTATTTACCAGTCCGCCCGAGCCAAGTCCGCTCTTGTAATAATGAAACGCCATGCGCCCAAATACAGCAACTTTATCTCCTTTTTTAAGTGGCAGGGTACTGTTGTCATTTTTCAATAACACGCATCCCTCCGCAGATGCAGTCCTTGCCAAATCTGCATATTTTTCCATATCCAATGCATATCTGCCCATTTAAAATCCTCTCCTTTAGTCTGTAACTAATCGTACCTTTTATTATACGCCAGACACAAAGAAGATTGCAATTAGAAAATATGGATTTACCAATATTTTGGAAGCCCGTAACCAAAAAAGAAATAATAAAAAGAACCAGCCATTTTCCCCAGTGCCATGGCAATCATAACACCACTGAGTCCACGGTTGATATACAGACGCCGGAACAGGATCGGAAAAGTATTTAATATTTCTGCCAGTGCCACCGCAGTACATCCCACAAAAATTCCCGCTGCAGTTCCATAAGCGCCCAAAATGACATGCGCCAGCCACGGATACGGCAGCTGCGCCTTCCACTCCATCACAGAAAATACGGCACCGGTCAATACCCCCAGTATAACCGTATTTTCAATCATCAGTATCCGTTCTCCAAAATTGCAGCGTTTGATCATGCGCGGAATGACCCCGATCACCAGAAGAAACGCAAACGTTCCGGCAGAAACCGCAATGCCGCAGGCTGTCGCAAGGCCCGCCATAAAAATGTGTCTAAGAAACATCGTGTTCATGCCCCTTTCTTCCCGCGTTCTCTATAAACGTCATATCGACATCCTGTTCATACTTTCGCATCTCAACCTGAATCGGTGTCGGATCTGAAGTGATTTTTTTCTTTCCGATATGGTTAAAAAATACCAAAATTCCCACTGCCAGTCCCAGACAGTAAAAAATTTCGATTTCTGATACTTTCGGTTTTTCTTTTCCCATCACCTGCTGATAAAACCGGTCGAACACTTCCCCCACGGACACGTCATTGTTAAATGCCATAATCGTAAATGCCGCTCCAAGAAAGATTACTACAACCATCACAACAACTTTAAGCGTCTCCAGCCATTTCGGTGCCATTGGTACGTCTAACAATTGCACTACAAAATCCTGTTCTCCAATGCTGACCACTTCTACCTCCGGATAATCGGTCTGTATCAGTTCGATGACCTTCAGCATAGAAAAACTTCCATTCGTTTTTCTTTTTCCTTCTTTTTTCGTTCCATCATTTTCTGAAAGGTGTACAGTGTTTATTTTTTATTCCGGCACAGATGGCAGGATCTGCACACTGTACGGACATCACATCCTGTATCTTTATTTTCGGATCATGGCAGACACTGTTTCGATCGGCCTTCAGATAAACGATTTGCTGTTTTTCTTTCATTCTGCACCTCTTTGATTACCTATTTTCCATGGTAGTATGTGCAAAATTCAGGAAAAGTACGCGAAAAAAAACATAAGTTTTCTCTATATGACGGTGGTTGAAAAATATAATTGAAAAGCATCCTGTTAAATCACTTGATGATAAAACACGGTATCTATGGATGAAAAATTACAGTCTAAGGTGACGTTTTCCCGAAATTTTAATGCTTAAAATTTTCAAATGTCACCTATATAGAAAAAATTACGTCTCCAGATACCGTTTTTCCCAAAAAAGCGGTATCTGAAGACGTAATTTTTGATCCATAGAGACTTTCCGGTATCTGAACATTAAATTTTCAGTATATAGATACCTCACTGGTATCTTTTACATGGATTTTATCGACATAGATACCAGCGAATTTAAAATAGCCAGTAAATAAATCCCAGCACCCAGCTTGAAAAAAATTCCATACAAAATCACCGGACCAGGCAATCTTAAAAATCTGGCATCCGATACCAAATACCTGTCCCTCTTTCTGGAATTCCACCGCAGAAGCACACACGCCATTTGCAAATCCGGTAATCGGAACCAATGCCCCTGCGCCTCCCCAGTTGGCAAGAATCCCATATACATTACAGCTCGTCAGGATCACCGAAAGAAGAACAAGAAGTAAACTGCACCAAAGAGCGGCATCCTCTGCCTTAAGTCCGAATACCCCGGCTGCAATCTGTAAAATAATCTGTCCCAACAGGCAGATACCTCCCCCTAGCAAAAAGGCTTTTCCCATATTTGCCCACAGATTATGTTTCGGTGTCATCTGTTCGACATACTCATTATACTCCTGATTGCGCACTTCTTCCTGTTCCAGAGTCATCTTACTCATTTCATACATCCTCATCTTTCTTTTAAAATTACTTGTAGTATGTACGAAAATTGCAAAAATATAAGGTAACTATCGCTCATAGTTACCTTATAACCGGATGGAACGATGTCGTGACCTGCCACATGTCAGGTTCCTGTTCTCCCCAGGCAAACAGCTCATCCATCTGTGCATCATGATCCGCTGACGGCTCATAATTCTTTATGATCTGTATCAAATATTTTTCCTGTTCACTCTGCGGGGCCAGATTATCCTGCATCTGCAGAATCGCTTCCAGAATCTGTTCCGGTTCCATATCTGTCCGGATCTCTATGTTGTATAATTTTCTCATCAGTCCCGCAGCATAGAAAAATTCGTAGTTTCCAAGCATCACGGATTTTTGCATATTACATTTTAAAATCACACTCTGACGTGCAATGGAAGGTACCATAGCATTCCCTTCTTTCCGACTGTTCCGTAATAGTTTTATTCTTCGTAACTATTCTTCCTTTTTCTTCTGTTCCTCTTTTTCCTTTTCTTCTAAAATTGCTTCATTCAGCTGCAGCATCTTTGCATCGAGGTTTGAAACAATTTCTGCACAGGCACGCAGATCCCGGCTGATATATTCCGGGGCATGCCCCTCAAATTTATAATAAATCTTGTGCTCCAGACTTGCCCAGAAATCCATTGCAATGGTGCGGATCTGGATTTCCACCTTTGTATCAACCACACGGTCCGATAAAAAGATAGGAACCGTCACGTGCATATGGAAACTCTTGTAACCGCTGACTTTCGGATTTTTGATATAGTCTTTTACACAGATCACGGTCAGGTCATTCTGTTTTCCGATCATCTCTGCAAGACGGTAAATATCCGAAGTAAACGAGCAGACAATACGGATTCCTGCAATATCGTTAATATAATTTCTCATATTCTCGATCGTACTCTCATATCCGTCACGCTTTAATTTTTTTACAATACTTTCCGGTGTTTTAATCCTTGACTTAATATATTCAATCGGATTGTACTTATGTATATGAACAAACTCGTCATTTAAAATCTCAAGTTTTGTTCCGACCTCTTTCAGTGCTGAATTATATAAAAACATCATAGTTTCCCAACTATCAATATCTTCTCCCAGCATCTGCGATGTTCCCATGTCATTCCTCCTCTTTCCTGCCACAATGGCAGACATTCCTTTCATAAATGCGAAAGCAGACCTCACACATGTATTAACGTGCTTTCCCATATGGTATTATCATATCACAAGAAACACGTTCTGTACGCAGAAAGCAACAAATTTAATATTTTTTTAATCTTCGTCTATCACCTGTATCTCCAGATAATCAAATTCTGTTTCCTCCACAAAATTGTCCTTGCCAAACCTCGTTCGCGCATGCCTTTGAAATTCCGCTATATTCGCATCAAACCAGATCGGTTTTCCCAGATCCCACTTCAGACAGACTTCTTCAAGTGCATGAAAAATCTTATGTGTACGTGTATCCTCCGTATCATCTTCTATGGTTTCCGATTTTAATAAGTGTGTGTTTTCCCAGATTTTAAACCATATTTTCATTGTGCTCTCCCCGCTGTCTCTTACATTCATACATCAAAAGTGCTGCGGAAACGGCTGCATTCAGCGACTCCACCTTTCCCTCCATGGGAATCTTCAGATAGCAATCCGCACACTCTGCAATTTCATCAGACAGACCGTTCCCCTCATTTCCAATCAGGAAGCCACATGCCCCGGTAAAATCAAAGGCATCATAATATGTATCTCCTTTTAAATGTGCCGCATACAATCGGATATTCTCCTTATGCAGCTCATCAAGCAGATCCGGCAGATGCTCCGTGATCAGGTACGGAACACGGTAGATACTTCCCATCGTCGAGCGTATGGTTTTCGGGTTAAACAGATCCACCGTCGTTTTATTCATTATAATTCCCGTGATGCCGGCACCCTCTCCGGTGCGCACCATCGTTCCAAGATTTCCCGGATCCTGCACGCTCTCAAGAATTAAAAGATGCGTGTGATCCCCCTGCAAAAGATCGGGCAGATCATACTTCGGCATGCGGACAATCGCAAGGATTCCCTGCGGAGTCTGTGTATCCGAAATTTCCCGGAATACCGCATCACTCACGACCTCATACCGGTATCCCTGCAGACATTTTTCATGTTCCGGTTTTTCCAGAAAACTTTCCGACACGTAGACAGACACCACCGTATCCGCCGGTGCTTCCTGAAACATCTTTATTCCTTCCACAACAAAGACCTGTTCTTTTTTTCGTTCTTTCGCCCTTTTCATCAGCTGTGACAGATGTTTCATCTGCTGATTTGCACTGCTTGTAATCATATCATCCGTACAATCCTTTCCCATTACTTACTGTTTCCTTTTATGAAACAGTGTTTCCGGAATCGAGAAGCCAAAAATAATCCCAAATACAATGGCCAGGGCAATCTCAAAAGTTTCCAGCCCTTTTGCCGAGCATTTTGCCGGCATTCCGGATATCAGATAATATGCCGTATAATAGATACCGGCTCCCGGAACCAGTGGGAAAATCCCAGATACCAGATAAATCGTGGCAGGATTGCATCTTGCTACTGCCAGAATACGACTTAAAATTGTCAAAACAAAGGTTGCCACCAGACTGCCCAAAACCACATTCCCCGACTGCCTGTACAAAATAAAATAAACCAGCCAGGCAAGCCCGCCTGATACGCCACAGAAAACCAGTTCCTTTTTCGGTGCCGCAAACAAAATGGCAAATGTAACCGTGGCAATCGCTGCAATAAAAAACTGAAGCACATAACTCATACCGGTAAATTTCCTCCATATCGCAACAACAGAATCGGCAGTGCAATGCCCACTGCAATGCAAAGTGCCGTAAGAAGTGCATCAATCAGATGGATCGTTCCGGACAAATAATCGCCATTATAAAAATCACGAATGGATGTTGTCAGTGCAATTCCAGGTACTAACGGCATAATTGCCCCGATCACCACTTTGTCATGCAAAACAGGTATTACACCCGCGGCCGCTGGCAGACTAAGCAAAGAGATCAGCAGACTGACATATACATTCGTTAAAAATCTGGAAACTTTACGCTTCCGGCACACAAACAATGCCAGCTGCTCTATCAGCCCTACAAAAAATGCATACAGTGCTTCCGGCAAATGCCCTCCAAACATGAAGGTAAACGCTGCACAACCGATTCCACATGCCAGTAACTGTACCGCATTCGCATAAACCGGAATTTTTTTGCACTGTTTCAACCGCTCCGATGCCTCCGAAATCGAACATTTATGATTACAGATATCACGGGTCAGCTGATTTAAAGCAGCGAGTTTCCCCAGATGGGTTGCCGAAAGAGGAACATACCTTACCACACTGCAGGCATCCTCCCTGCTCTCATTTGCACTTGCAAAAATTCCGTTGGATAAAACATAAGCATCAAAATCATCCAGACCAAAAGCTTCCAATATGCGTATCACAGAATCTTCCACCCGGTAAATTTCTGCTCCGCACCGCAGCATCGCGTCCCCGATTTCTACTGCCAGTGTGAGCATTTCCTTGGTGTTGTCCATTGCCCGTCTCCTTGAAAATCCCATTGATTTCAAACCTAAAAATGCGGCAGAGAGAATTCCCTGCCGCACTATGTTCTCCAATAAAAGGAATAACTATACCAGTGTCTTTGAGATTTCGTACATGTACTCATCGACATCTTTCTTCATAGCCAGAGCTTCATCAATGTCGAAATCTACAAACTTGCCACCCTTATGTCCAATGACACGGTTGCTCTTTCCTTCGCAGAGAAGGTCAACTGCCATTGCACCCATTGTGGTTGCATAGACACGGTCCTTACATGTCGGGCTTCCACCACGCTGCATATGTCCGAGAATCGTTGCGCGTGTCTCAACACCTGTCGCTTCCTCGATACGCTTTGCCATGCTCTGTGAATGACCGATACCCTCAGCATTTACAATAATATAGTGCTGCTTTCCGTTCTTTCTTGCGTTGACTACCTGATCAATCAGACGCTGCTCATCATAATCATATTTTTCCGGAAGAAGAATCTCCTCAGCACCGTTTGCAAGACCGCACCATAATGCGATATGTCCGGCTCCACGACCCATAACCTCAATAATTGAGCATCTCTCATGAGATGTAGAAGTATCACGGACCTTATCAATCGCTTCCATGGCTGTATTAACAGCGGTGTCAAAACCAATGGTATAATCAGTACATGCAATATCCAGATCAATGGTTCCCGGAAGACCAATGGTATTGATTCCCAGTGCAGCAAGCTTCTGTGCACCCTTGAAAGAACCATCTCCACCGATAACTACAATTGCATCAATTCCATGCTTCTTACAGATCTCCGCACCTTTCTGCTGTCCTTCCGGTGTGGTAAACTCCATACAACGGGCAGTCTGTAAAATAGTACCACCACGAGAGATTGTATCTGAAACGCTCTGTCCGTTCATGTCAATAATTTCTTCGTTTAATAATCCAGCGTATCCACGCTTGATTCCTTTCACTTTCTTTCCTTTGGATAAAGCCTGACGGACAACTGCACGGATTGCAGCGTTCATTCCCGGGGCATCTCCTCCACTGGTCAGTACACCAATTGTGTTAATCTCTTTCGCCATTGTGAAATCCTCCATTTATTAAAATTAAAATGAAATTCTTTAATCTGTTTTATTCTATACTTATTACGCGCGATTTTCAATGCCTTTTTCTACAACTTTTACATTTTTTTCGCCCAGAAATTCTGTCAAACGTGCCAAGAGTACAGAATTTGTACCAACCGCACGGTTTCTTGGCAATCTTTTAAATGCCTTGACATCCGATATATAAATTACCACTTCATCATTTCCGTCCGAATCCCGGAGAATCTCATACACCTGCTGTTCTTTCGCAGAAAAATCACTCTTTGTCGGAAACTGCAGCCAGAGTTCCTTTCTGGTATCGTCAAACGGAACGATCCGCTCGCAGATCACTTTTCCGTCCTGTTCCTCCTCCACCGTTGCGTGTCCGACTACGAAAATCTTCTCCTCATCATTCAAAAAGCGGTTGTATCTCTCATAATCTTTTGGGAATACAATAATTTCCACAGAACCGGTCAGATCCTCCACTGTCAGAAATGCCATTGCCTGATTATTCCTTGTATATTTAACGGTTTTTGCTGCAATCATGCCACCCACAACCACATGCATATTATCTGTCACACGAATTGTGCCGCTTTCCTCTTCCCTGACAAAATCCGCTGCATTTGCCGTGACATTTTTCTTCATTTTACCAAGGTAATCTTCCAGCGGATGCCCGCTTAAATAAATCCCAAGCACTTCTTTTTCAAAGCCAAGCAGCACTTCCTTCGGGAACTCCTCCACATTTGGATAATGGACTTCGTAGTCCTTTTTATCTTCCTCCCCGACAAAATCAAACAGGCTCATCTGTCCTTCCAGCCCGGTCTTTTTCCGTCGCACGACATCATCTACAATGGACGTATAGACAATGGACATCTGATGCCGGTTACCGTCAAGCCCATCACAGGCACCTGCCTTGATCAGATTCTCGATCGCACGTTTGTTTGATGTCCCGCTGCACCGTACGTTCAATAAAATCCTGCAGGGTGCGGTATGAACCACCTTTTTTGCGTTCCCCGATGATGCTGTCAATCACCGGACGTCCCAGGGATTTAATGGCATACAGACCATAGCGCACGGCATTTCCCTCTGCCGTGAATTCTCCCTGTCCCACATTGATATCCGGCGGAGCACGGAAATACCGAGTTCCTTACAATGCAGCAGATACTCCGCGGCTTTTGCCGAATTGTCAAATCACGGACGTCATAAGTGCTGCCATAAATTCCACCGGATAGTAAAACTTCAGCCACGCGGTCTGCACACTGATGACCGCATAGGCTGCCGCATGGATTTGTTAAACGCATACTTTGCAAAATCCACCATGGAATCGTAAATACTGTTTGCCGCTTTCTCATCAATGCCATTTGCCACACAGCCCCTGATGCCGCGCTCTGAATCTCCGTAGACGAAACTCTGCCGCTCCGCATCGATGACATACTGCATTTTTTTTGCTCATGGCGCGGCGGATGTTGTCCGCCTGTCCCATCGTATACCCCGCAAGCTGCTGTACGATCTGCATCACCTGCTCCTGATAAACGATACATCCATACGTTGGCTCAAGGATCGGCTGCAATTCCGGCGTCACGTAAGTAACGGTGTCTGCATTATTCTTTCCCCTGATGTAGTTTGGAATAAAATCCATAGGTCCCGGACGGTACAGGGAAATTCCGGCAACGATATCCTCGAAATTCTGTGGTTTTAACTCTTTCATGAAGTTCTGCATGCCCGCAGACTCAAGCTGGAACACGCCCTCCGTGCGTCCGGTTCCAATAAAATCAAGCACCTTTTTATCGTTTAAATCGATATGGTCAATGTCAATATCGATCCCCTTGGATGCTTTTACATTCTTTACCGCATCTTTTAATACAGTAAGGGTACGAAGTCCTAAGAAATCCATTTTAAGGAGTCCCAGCTCCTCAAGCTGTACCATGTTGTACTCTGCTGTCGGCGTGCCGTCACTGGCACGTCCCAGCGGCACATAATTGCTCGCCTCACCCGGATAGATCACAACACCTGCCGCATGCACAGAAGTATGGTTCGGCAGTCCTTCCAGACGCTTTGCCATATCGATCAGTTCATGCATCCGCGCATCTCCCTCGTAGAGACTGCGGAATTCCGGATTGACCTGCAGGGCACGGTCAATCGTGATGTTTAATTCCATCGGCACCATTTTTGCCACACGGTCCATCTCCGCATAGGGAAAATCCAGTGCTTTTCCGACTGCCTTAATGACTCCGCGGGCTGCCATCGTACCAAAGGTCGTGATCTGTGTCACAGAATCCTTGCCATACTTTTCTGTGACATACTCTATCACGCGGGAACGCTCCGCATACTCAAAATCCACATCGATATCGGGCATAGACACACGCTCCGGGTTTAAGAATCGCTCAAACAGCAGGTTGTATTTAACCGGATCAATATTCGTAATTCCCGTACAGTAGCACACGCGGCTGCCCGCACCGGAACCACGCCCCGGTCCCACCCAGCAGTCATGCGTTTTCGCCCAGTTGATATAATCCCAGACAATTAAAATATACTCGACAAATCCCATCTTCTGGATGATGCCAAGCTCGTATTCCATATCTTCATGGATCTTTGCACACTGCGCCTTGTCATACGCCGGATTGTCGGTATATTTTTCTTGAAATCCCTTCTCACACAGCGCATTTAAAAACGTCCACGCACTATCATACCCTTCCGGTGGTGCATATTTTGGAATCTGGTAATTGCCAAATTCGAGTGTGACATGGCAGCGGTCTGCGATTTTCTGCGTGTTGTCTGCGGCTTCTTTTGCATACGGAAACAAACTCCGCATCTGCTCCTCGCTTTTTACGAAAAACTGTCCGCCCTCGTAACGCATACGGTCTTCATCCGTAATCTTTTTACCGGTCTGGATACAGAGAAGGACATCGTGTGCCTCCACATCCGTTTCATAGGTATAGTGGATATCGTTCGTGCAGACAAGGGGAATGTCCAGTTCCTGACTGATCCGAAGAAGCCCCTGGTTGACCGTCTTCTGGTCCGGGATGCCATGATCCTGTAATTCCAGAAAATAATTGTCTTTTCCAAAACAGTCCTGGTATTTTTTTGCAATGCCTTTTGCCTCTTCATAAAATCCACGCACAATATAGCGCGGCACTTCTCCCGCCAGACACGCCGACAGGCAGATCAATCCCTCATGGTATTTCTGCAGCGTCTCAAAATCCACACGTGGCCGGTAATAATACCCTTCCGTAAACCCGATGGAGACGATCTTCATAAGGTTCGCATAACCGGTATTGTTTTCCGCAAGCAGGATCAGATGGTAATACCGGTCCTCGCCATGGCTGGTCTCGCGGTCAAACCGGGAATTCGGCGCCACATAGATCTCACAGCCAATCACCGGATTAATATCTGCTGCCTTTGCGGTTTTATAAAATTCCACCACACCATACATATTGCCATGGTCAGTGATCGCGGCACTGTTCATCCCCAGTTCTTTCACACGGCTTACATATTCTTTTATTTTGTTGGAACCATCGAGTAATGAATATTCCGTATGTGTATGCAGATGTACAAATGCCATGATTGTTTCCTCGCCTTTTTCGTTCATTGTGGTATCCCACATGTGTAACTATTATATCTATTTTCGGCTGTTATGACAAGTTTTCTCTTTCTCAGGAAACACCACAACTTTTTCTAATTCCGGATGCCATTCATAACTATTATTGTCATCACCGCCCCAATACCGGCAGCATTACATCGCTTTACATAATTATCCTTTTTCGATATTCTCTAGGTGTGATTTTATATCTTTCCTTAAACACGCGGTTAAAAGTTCTTTGACTTTCAAACCCACAATCAAGACATATATTTGTAATGGAATCCATTGTGTTTTCCAGTGCCGCAACTGCATAATTTAACCGGACTCCATTCACATATTTACTAAAATTACAGTGAAATGTTTTTGCAAACATTCTTGATAACACATATTTGCTTACACACAAATCGTATGCCATTTTTTCAAGACTGATTTTCTCTCTAAAATTTTTAGCTACATATTCTACCGCATTATAAATCAGGTCATCACTCCCTACTGTGCTTTTATCAACCATTGGCATTTCTGCGAAAACATGGGCAAGAATCATCTGTACATAAGCCTGTATCAGCATGGGATTCCCCTCTGTTATTCCTGCCAGATATTTTATGGCATTTACTACATCAGGATGCACTTGCTCTTTTTTTACAACCGGGTTCTTCGGGCTGTATATCTGCAACTCTTTATAATAGGAAGGAAACAGTGTCGGATCAAGATACAGGTATATTACCTTGTTTTCTTTTTTCCCAAATACTTGATAATGATGTATTACGTTTGGAAACACGATTGCAAAATCACCCTCATCCATGTGATACAATTCTTGTCCAACTCCAAGTTCAATATCCCCATCCGTTACATACACTACCTCTATTGCTTCATGTAAATGTGGTGGAAAATGCACTGTTTTCTTCCACTCTACCACTATTCCATCAGTTCTGTTCTCATATACCAATAACACTTGCAAGCAACTCCTCAAACAAACTTAGCGGATAATGAAGGAATAGTGAATGTCTTTTTCTGCACTAATCCGATAATCATCTTCCACATCACTTCCCCAGCTATCAATTCCACCGACTCCTCTTACTGCACCATAGACACAAAGGACTGTTCTTCTTGCTGGTGGCAGTTCCTCATGGTGTGTTGCGTTTTCAATCTCTGATGCTGTATAAGGCAGGCACGAAAAAGCAAATGCCTTGTCGTTTTCTTCTATTCTTAATGTCTGTGGTGAACTATCCGTTCTGCTATTATCAAGACTTGTATGTCTTGTAATCTCCAGCCACTCTGTATCCATTCTCATACCACATTCCTGTGGAACCAGATATGGTGTCAGGCTCAAATCTGATACCTCATAAATTCCTTTTTCTGCCCCTGCCTTTCTGTCCGGATAGGTTTCCCCCGATAATCCCTTGTACATATATTTATCTGCAAGTGTCGGCATAATAAACCTCATTCCGAATACCGGAAGTTCCGGCAGTCCCTTTACTCCTGTGTAATCCACATCCACCTTGATATTTCCAGTTACATCAATGGTATAAGATACAATGACTGTTGTTACTGGATTGCTGACAGTCTCATAAGTATATTTCACAATTATTTCCCCGGCAGCCACATCACCGCCATAGCTGTTATTGTCCGGAGCATACTGCTTTTGCAATTCACCATCCATAATAACTTCAGTTTTTTTACAGTCAATGAACATATCCGATGCGAGCCAGCTTCCACTTTTAATGTGAAACCTGCTGCCTCTGTCATTATCTGTTAATGCTCTCCAAAAAGTAGGCTTTGGACAACGATACAGCCATTCATAACCGTTTTTTACTATAGACTCCAAACCGCCCTGTGAATAAGAGAATATATAGTCAAACCCATCTCCATGTACACCAAGTGTATAATCTCCATATACAACTCTCAATTTATTCTTATCTGTATAAGCCATAGTAATACCTCACTTCCTGCATAGCTGGTTTTTCCTTACGGTCTGCAAATACAATTCCATTTCCTGAAAACTCATAATCAGAAGGCTTATCATCAAAGTCCCCGCCATAACGCAAAACTTCTTTTCCTGTCACTTCATCTTTCACGAGAAGTGCCTGATCAATGAAATCCCAGATAAATCCACCGTGGTACATCTCATACTTATCTATTAACTTCATATAAGTACCAAGTCCTCCCATCGAATTACCCATATCATGCATATACTCACACAAAAGATACGGTTTCTTTGGATTATTATTTAAATATTCCTCCACTTCATAAGGCTTTGCATACATCCTGCTCTCTACATCTGATATGGTTTCCTCATAATTACGGTCATAGAAAGAGCTTTCATAATGAACAAATCTGCCATCCTGCTTTTCCTTGAAGTAAGTATTCATTGCTTCTATGTCATCACCCGCATAAGATTCATTTCCTAAAGACCAGAAAAGAATTGCTGTATGGTTTTTAAAAGTTTCAAAATTACTCCTAGCCCTGTCAACAACAGCCTCCCGCCATTGCGGAATAGAACAAGGTACGCTGCACGATGGTTCAATCGCACCAAGTTTCTGGAATGTTCCATGACTTTCCATATTCGTTTCTGCCATTACATAAATACCAGCTTTATCACACAGGTAATACCACGGTATCTGATCCGGATAATGGCATGTGCGTACTGCATTGATATTATTTCTAATCATACAATCAATGTCTGCTGTCATTTCATCCATACTGATGCTTCTTCCTGTCTTTGCACTCCACTCATGACGGTTTACTCCGGTAATGACAAGACGTTTACCATTTAAATAGATTACCTTGTCAATCATTTCCAGTCTTCTGAAACCTATGTCATATGGAATTATCTCTAATATTTCTCCATCTTCGCCTCTAAGCTCTACATATGCGTGATACAGATATGGGCAGTAATTATCCCATGCCTTAACACTTCCAACCTCAGTATCTATCACTCCTACAAGACTTCCAGCTTTTTCCTCTAAGGTGATATTGTCCTCTGCCACCTGATTATTCTCTCTGTCTTTTAAAACCAAATGGGCAGATACTTTCTTTCCTTCTGGAGCAGATACTTTCATCTTTACCGATACCCTGCCGCTTATATTGTCCTTGTTTAGTGTTGGCTGAAACCATACATCTTCCAAATGCACCTCTGGCACTGCTTTTAAAGTTACATTTCTAAAAATTCCAAAAAATCGGAAAAAGTCCTGATCCTCCAAAAATGCTGCCGTACTCATTTTGTGAACCTGAACTGCCAGCACATTTCCTTTTTCTCTGATAAATGGTGTCAGATCAAATTCTGACGGTGTAAAACTATCCTCCGCATATCCTACAAACTGACCATTCAGCCACAGATACATCGCTTCTTCCACACCTTCAAAACAGATACGGATTTTCTTTTCACGCATTTGCTCACTCAAATCAAATCGTTTGATATAAGATCCGACAGGATTATACTCTGCCTCGGAAAACATTCCTGCCTCGTCCCCGGTACTCTCCATACTATACGCACCCCTGTGATATTCTTTTCCCTCCCACGGATACATCGTATTGATATAGCGTATTTTGTCATAGCCTGCCAGTTCGATATGCCCCGGAACCATAATCTTATCAAATGAAGATGCATCAAAATTTTCCTCATAGAAATTTTCCGGTCTGTCCATTACATTTTTGCTAAAAGCAAACTCCCATTGTCCATTTAATGACTGCATCAAAGGATTTTCTGATTTTTCCATATCTGCATAATCCATATAGTAACAATGGTCGCTGTGTGCGTCCAACTGGTTTACACGGAACACTTCCGGATTGTCTAACCATTTCATATCAGCGTTCATAATAATTCTCCCTTTTTTTCTTATTTTCTATATAGCCCCTAAAGTCAAACTCCAGGGGCTATTTTCATTACTGATTCTGCATATTTTCTTTTAATTTCATATTTGCACTCTCTACATTAAGGAATGAAAGAATGACTGTAATAATAATGTCAAATATAAACGGAAGCCACAGATACATAAAATACATCATATTGATACAGCTATCCGGCTGAACCGCATTATCAAGGTTAATATATCCACTTATGTCAAGCAGCCAGCCTGAAAGTGCAACACCAATACCTCCACCGAGCTTTACACCTAATGAAGTACAGGAGAACATGGAACCGTCAATCCGCTTTCCACTCTTTAAATAAGTATGTTCTGAACACTGTGCAATTACTGCACTCATGTCTCCCTGCCACGGTCCTTCTCCGAGGGATGTAAGAACTGTAAATAACAGCATCAGCGGAACACTTCCCAGATAACCTGCCACTGCAACCATCAAACGGCATACTGTAGCAAGCATATAACTATACTTGTTTAACTTATACATTCCTTTCATTTTTGAAACCAGTGCAGGTGTAACGGCAAGTGCAATGATCAAAGGAATATTATTCGCCCATGAAAATACACCGAACAAATTCTTATTCAGCAATACATATGTCATAAAAAAGATTCCTACATTCACCATAGAAGCACGAAGCTGCTGAAGAATATAGATCACACAAATCATTGAAAAATATTTATTACTAAAGAGAAGTTTTATTGTCTGCTTAAAAGAAAGTTTGTCATCTTCCTCTCCTGCCACACTGTCATCTTTTAATTCTTCATCTGACAGCTCTTTTAACCGAAAATACAGCAAGTGTATTGGTAATAATACCTATAATACAGTAAATAAATGCGATAGTTCTCCATGCGGCTGCACCGCCACCAAACATTTCTACTGCACCAACAGTAACAGACTGGATGACCAGATTGTACCAAATGAGAACATGAAACGGAAAGACCCCATCTGAACACGCTCTTTACTGTTTTTTGTTACCAGTGATGTCAACGCTGCATACGCAATATTATTAGCAGTATAAAATACAGCATTAAGTAATGTATATGCTATAAAAAACCATGCATACTGCGCTGTTTTTCCAAGACTGGTCGGAATGGCAAATACACCAAACAGTGTGACAGCACAGCCAAAGAATCCGTAAAACATCCACGGTCTTGCTTTTCCCATCTTACTCTTTGTACGGTCAATCATTGTACCGAAAAATATATCCGTAACTCCATCAAATAATTTTGATACCGCTATCAATGTACCTACTATGCCCGAATTTAACCCAACTGTATTTGTCAGGTAAATCATGACAAATGATGATAGAAAAGCATATACTACATTTCCTGCAATATCTCCCGTTCCGTAACCTACTTTGTTATACCATTTCAGGTATGTTTTTTCTTCCATGAGAATTTCTCCTTCCACAAATACCTATTCTTTTGCCTCGTTTTGTCCCACAACTTTATTATGGTCAGTATATAAAAATAAGCCAAAAATGACATATCATAAATTGGACAAAATATGCACAAAATGATAAAATTAATGAACATAAGGATTATATTGGACAGATTTTTAGCCATTTTTGACATACACTTTTTTTATATTTCAATACAAGGAGGCACACATGTACACAAATAATGCATATCTCAATCACTCAACGATTGATAGAAAAGATAAATCCAAGCCGCTTGTTGTAACTATGTGTGGAACATATAAGCTATACACACGTCCTAAACTGCCTATCTGGAGACCTCGTGGCAGACTTGATTTTCAGTTAATTTATATTGCTGCCGGAAAAGCCCATTTTCATTTTGGTCGTAATAGTGAAGAAGAAACTATTGTTCATGCCGGACATATGGTTTTATATCGTCCAAAGGAGCCTCAAAAATATGAATATTATGCCGATGATCAGACTGAAGTCTACTGGGTTCATTTTACAGGCAGCGATGTAACAAATATATTACGCTCTTATGGATTGACCGATGACAAAAAGGTATTTTACTGTGGATCTGGTCCCTCCTATCAGAATCTTTTTCGTGCAATGATAAATGAATTACAGATGTGTAAGGATAGTTATCAGGAAATGCTTGAAATGTATTTAAGACAGATTTTTATAAAACTGCAACGATACTTTAATAACAGCATAAGAATAGATAATTCCCGTACTGCAGAAACTATTGACATGGCTATTGCCTATTTCAATGAACATTACAGTGAATCAATCAGCATTGAAGAATACGCTGAAAAAAATCATGTAAGCACAAGCTGGTTTATACGCAATTTCAAACTTTATGTTGGCTCTACACCAATGCAATTTATTTTGCAAAAACGCATTTGCAATGCAGAAGCCCTGCTCTTGAATACAGAATATAACATAAACGAAATTGCACAAATTGTTGGCTATGATAATGCTTTATATTTCAGCCGCATGTTCAAAAAAATAAAAGGCATATCTCCCTCAGAATACCGCAAAAATATATAAGAAACTGCAACGGACAGAGAATATTTACACACTCTCTGCCCGTTGCAAATTTTTGTCTATTTAGTTTTTTTTATTTTGGCAAGTAATATACCCCTTCGTGTTTTATAATGACAGCGTAAACAGAAAGGAGATGAACTTCCATGAGAAACAAATTCCACAACTTTATTGAAAACTTACTTAGCTTTTATGCAAACTTTTTCACACACAGATTTTACCCTATGTAATATGCAGTTGTCCCACAAACAGATCTTGCAGAACATTATGGTAATAGCCATAGGAAAACGAAAGGAGATAGACTTCCATGAAAAATAAACTTCACAACTTTATTGAAAATATACTTAGCTTTTATGCAACTTTCTTCACAAGAGGATTTTATCGTTTTTAAATATCATTCAATACTTTCCTCGATTCGCCCATCCGTCAAATCATAACTCATATCAAGAAAATCTAATATCTTTGCCTCTTGGACTGTCCCATCCAGAAGAATTATTTTTACTTTTCTGCTTATGTGCAAAATACTACATACAAAATCCAAATAATCTTTAGGAGTTATTCCTGTTTTTATAAATTCTTTGTGAACCGATTCTCTCCATTCGCTCGCTCCTTCACCTGAAAACGTGCTCCATACGCTTCGAACGACTGTAAGCACCTTAACTGCCCAATCAACATACTCTTTCCTATTCACATAATATATATGGGCATCATCAATCCCATCCTAGTTAGTAATTAGAATAGTATATACATTAGCGTCTTTTTCTGTTCACGTTTTTGGGGTATTACCAAATGGAAATAATTTAGTCAAAAAGATTGTGGTTAGATATTTGGTATCAAAAAACGTGATACAAAACAGGTGTTTAAAGCGATTGCACATCAACAAGGTGTTTCCGCATCAGAAGTAAAAGAACGTATTCAATCAACCATCTGCATTTACCACAAGCACGACTGCCGCAGAACGATTGCGGCGATTTCCGACGCACTGCCGGATATGGACGCAGCTATGCGTCCGCTGGCAGAGCAGACGATCCATAAACTGCAAAACATAACCGACGCAGCATTTGAGGAAGCGCAGTTCACCATGACGCTTTCAGACGCAGAGTAAAAGATGACGCGGGCGCGGCAGCCGATGATGACTGCTGCGCCCCGCGTTTTTTGTGCTAAGCTGTTTCCAATCGTAGGGATTGTTAAAAGTCAAGCCGCATCTTAGATAAGTTTGCCCAAACACCAATGATGTCAGAAGATGTAAAATAATAAAAATCAGAAGTTTCAGATTGTAGGTATCCCTTTTTTGTTGCAATACCAATGTAAACAAGTTCGTAATTCGTCCCATCTGAAAGATCAAACACGAATTTTATTGTACTACCGTCGTTAGTAGAATCTGAATTTGCATCTTTCACAGGCAGCTCAGAAAAAAACGTATATAGGTAGTCAATATCCGCTTCTTCTGTTAGCGTTTTTTCCTTGGTGTCTGCCTCTGAGTTAGAATAGTACGTTTCAATTTTCACAACATCTGATGCAGAAAAAGGAAAAACAATATATTCTTTCTTTCCACAACCAGAAATTCCAAATATAATTGCCATTGCGAGAAAAAATGTAAAGACTTTCTTCATACTTAACTTCCTTTTTTAATTTAATACAAACTGTGTACTTGAACCGACTAAACCACCGTCTAATGTGACGTGACTGTAACCAGACCATCCGTAATGGACAATTAGTTTAGTAACAAGCCCGCTTGTTGATGTTCCATAAGCGGTAACTGCATGAAATACTTTTCCACGACTTTGAACTTGCCCAGGAGAATCAGGAAAATATCCGAATACAATTACTGGACGGTTTCGACCAACTTCTGCAAAAATATCGAAATTTGTTACATAGTATGTTGAAGTTGCCGCAACTCCATACTCATTGCAATAGTCGATTAAGACATCTCGAATAGTTAATCCCCAAGAGGAATTCGATTTTCCATAAGAGAGTAACTTGTCTTGCAAAGTGTTTCCAGTAGTTTTTAAATTACCATTAGAATCAAGGAATGAACTGTCAATGACATTTCCCTTAACTTTATGCCAGTAATTCAAAATCAAACACGCTGCTGTATATCCACAGGTGTTATTCTCGTTTGCAGGATAAATTGCATTTTTGATATATTTGTAGTTTGGAATATACTTATTTGTTGCACGTGCTGAAAAATGAGATTGCAGTCTATTAACACTTGCCCTCGAATTTAGATTCGTTTGCATAAGGGCTAATACTTCTGTATCTTTCTGTGTACGAGAGTTTTGTAATGCCGTATCAAATGCAGATTGTAAAGAACGGCATTCAGCAAAAGACATATCGTATTCGTTATGAATTACTGTGTGAACAAATTTATCACCCGACAGTTGATAATAGTTAAGGGGTCCAAAGTAGTATAAGTTTTCTGAAAGTCCCAAATATGGAGAAGGCGAATCTAATGCTTCTTCCAAATACTTGCCTGATTGTGGGTCGAAAATCATATATCCTGTATCACCCACTTCGACAAGTTCAAAATGATTATCACTTAGATCCGACAGAATCTTTGTTGTCAGAGTAACATTTTGACCTGTTTCTGCAGCAATCTTAGCGTTATGAATGATTTGATGCTGATTCGCACTGACCAACCAATTATCTGCATTAGTCTCAGTTTCCATAGCAAAAGCGGTGGCACTTGTCGAAAGCAATAATAAAGAAGCAAGCAAAACACTTAATATCTTTTTCATTATAAGTCTCCTTTCACTTAATTATCTGAAAACATCCTGCTTTGTCTTTCCTAAATATGCGCATAGCAATATTTCATGTATAAACTATGCGCCTATCCTGCTGATTTTAAGTCGCAGCCTCCATAGTGGGCAGGAGAAATAAGCAGCCCCGCGCATAATCCTATGCAGAGTAGTAACCTGTGTCATCGCTTATTTCACCTCCTGTCGTGTCCTTTTACTCATATAACGGTCAAGATCAAAAAAAGGGACAAACTTTTTTGAAATTATTTTTGATTATTTTTGATTCATACCTTGTTAATGGGTTGCCACTTTCCTGCGCAACATTCTTGTGGTATAATTTGAAACAAGCAGACGCTGTAACGAATACCCATAATGTGCAAGAATAAATTTACTTGCTCACTTAGAATGGATGGCTGCAGGGCTATCCATGAGGAAACTTATATGATGATACTCCTATTTAGTGTTTTGAATGATGAACAACGTGC
>ENA-OQBD01000285-OQBD01000285.1-human-gut-metagenome-genome-assembly--contig:-NODE-285-length-28125-cov-3.980463_pt1 | contig 28125 bp, 22 predicted proteins | sample MGYA00242742_ERZ504543 | MGnify/ENA primary metagenome ERZ504543 (study PRJEB26092, sample SAMD00036239) | human gut metagenome | host: Homo sapiens | study: EMG produced TPA metagenomics assembly of...
ATTTGTTAGATGCCGCAAATATTTTGGAATATGAAACGGTGCAAGTGGTGGATGTCAATAATGGCGCTCGTTTGGAAACTTACACCATTGCTGGGGAACGAGGCAGTGGAATGATTTGCCTTAATGGTGCTGCTGCTCGTTTGGTACAGCCAGGAGATACGTGCATTATTATGTGCTACTGCCATATGACGCCAGAAGAAGCAGAAACGCATCGACCACACGTAGTCTTCGTGGATGAGGAAAACGCGATTCGTGAAGTGATGCGCTACGAAAAGCATGGGGACATTTCTCAATAAGATACCAGCGCTTATTGTTTTTATAAATCTCATTTATAAATTGAAAGAGTGTGCGGTTAGAGAGGCATAGGTTTTCCTGGGTTTCTCGCCGCACACTTTTGTAATATAGACAAACAATAAATCAGTTACAGAAGGGGTACCTCTCTTTTATTCGTAATGAGGGAGATGAATAATGCTGATAGGTATACCAAAAGAATTAACAGAAAACCAAACGCTTGTTGCTGGTTCGCCCGATACGGTTAAGAAGCTCATCAAGCTTGGGTATGAGGTCTGTGTTGAAAAGGGCGCAGGAGTTAAGGCTCGGTATTTTGACGAACAATATGAACAGGCGGGGGCTCGCATCGTTGATGAGGTTGAAGCCTGGGGTGCCGATATAGTGGTTTGTTTGGATATTCCAACGCCTGAATATATGAAGCTCATTAAAGAAGGCGCTACCTTAATTTCTCGCATGAATCCTAGAGCGAATACTGATTTTGCGCGCGCCTGTGAAGACAAAGGCTTAACAGCTCTTGCGATGGATGAAGTTCCTCGAATTAGTCGTGCTCAATCACTTGATGTTCGTAGCTCCATGATGAATGTAGCCGGATATCGAGCGGTAGTAGAGGCGGCAAGTGCTTTCGGACGAACCTTTACTGGTCAGGTTACTGCTGCGGGGAAAGTACCTCCGGCAAAAGTGTATGTTATTGGAGTTGGTGTTGCGGGTCTTGCGGCTATTGGTCAAGCAGGAGCTATGGGCGCTGAAGTTTCTGCGACTGACGTGCGTCCTGAAGTTGCCGATCAGGTTAAGTCGCTTGGCGGTAAGTTCGTAGAGATTCCCGTAAAACAGGAAAGCTCAGATGGCTATGCAAAGGCTTTGGATGAGGAGCAGCAGAAGCTAACCCTTGAGGTGTACACCAAGCAGTGTATGCAAAGCGACATTGTTATAACTACGGCAAGAGTTCCTGGTCGACCTGCACCGCTTTTGGTGACAAAAGAGGCAGTGGCAGCAATGAAGCCTGGTTCGGTAATTGTCGATATGGGCGCAAGCGAGCTTGGCGGGAACTGTGCTTTATCTAAGCCAGATGAAGTAGTGGTCACTGACAATGGGGTCACTATTATTGGCTGGACTAACTTACCAGCACGTTTGCCTGGACAAGCATCTCAGCTTTTTGGGCAAAACATAGTCAATTTTTTGAAGCTTGTTACTCCGCAAAAGGATGGGGTTCTTTCTCTTGACGAAGAAGATGTAGTGGTTCGTGGCGTTACGGTTACCTTGCATGGTGAAAGCATGTGGCCACCTCCAGAAGTGAAAGTGTCCGTTTCTACTCACGAGGAAGATAAACAAGAACAGAAAAACTAACCCTTCACAAGAGAAGTCGCCCTTTGTAAAGCATTGGTGGAAGGTTTTAGCAGGGGTTTTGGCTGTTGCTTTGATTGTGGTTTCTCCTGCGAGTGTTGCAGGTCACTACATTGTGTTTATGCTTGCCGTTGTAGTGGGCTTTTATGTTATTACCAATGTTACTCATACCCTGCATACTCCCTTAATGTCGGAAACCAACGCCATTTCAGGCATCATCATCGTGGGTGCAATTCTATTGATAGGATCAGGCAACTTAGTCGTGCAGATTCTTTCTTTTATTGCTATGGCAATCGCGGCAATAAATATTTTCGGTGGTTTTATGGTTACGCAGCGTATGCTCAAGATGTTTGAGAGGAGCTCTGAGGATAAGTAATGCAGACACTCGTCTCTGAACAAATTCTTTCTCTTTTTACTAGTTTTGAAACTTTGGCTTATCTTTTGGCAGGTTTATTGTTTATTTTGGCTTTAGCAAATCTCTCTAAGCAAAAAACAGCGCTTCGGGGAAATAAACTTGGCATTGCTGGAATGACCTTGGCGTTGGTGGCGGTAATTTTAGTTACGGTCGTATCCAACACTACTAATCCTTTAATGGCGGTTGTGCTGTTGGTAATTGCTCTTCTTATCGGGGCAGCAATTGGCACCTGGAAAGCGCGAAGTGTCCAAATGACAGAAATGCCACAGCTTGTTGCGATGCTCCATTCTTTTGTGGGTGCCGCAGCAGTGCTGGTGGGATTCAATTCGTTTATTACTACCCCCGGAGCAGTAATAAGTGACCCAACGGCAGCAGCAGAAAATGCTTTCCATATGGGAGAAGTTGGTATCGCGGTATTTATTGGTGCCGTTACGCTTACGGGCTCAATAATTGCCTATCTGAAGCTGGCGGGAAAAATTTCAGGCAAGCCGCTTACTTTACCAGGAAGAAACGCGATAAATCTCTTGATGTTGGTAGTTATTATTGTCTGCATTGCCTGGCTGGTGAACACAAAGGGATTAGAAGCTGGCCTCATTCCGCTTGGTATCATTACGGTTGTTTCTTTAGTACTAGGTTTTCACTTGGTTATGGCTATTGGCGGCGGAGATATGCCAGTAGTTGTTTCAATGTTAAACAGCTATTCAGGTTGGGCTGCTGCAATGGCTGGCTTTACCTTAGGAAATGATCTTTTGATCATTACGGGTGCTTTAGTTGGTTCTTCTGGTGCTTATTTGAGCTACATCATGTGCAAGGGAATGAATCGTAATTTTATTTCAGTTATTTTAGGGGGCTTTGGTTCTGATGGCTCCTCTACAGGAGGTGCTACTACCACAAAAGCAATGGGTAGCTATACTACGATCACTCCAGAAGAACTTGCAGAAGAATTAAAAGCTGCTAAATCGGTTGTGATATGTCCTGGATATGGTATGGCAGTTGCGCAGGCACAATTCCCCGTAGCTGAAATGACTCATAAATTAATGAACTATGGGGTCGATGTTAAGTTTGCCATTCATCCTGTAGCTGGTCGTATGCCAGGGCATATGAATGTTTTATTGGCAGAGGCTAAAGTTCCTTATGATGCGGTATTGGAAATGGATGAAATCAATGATGATTTTGATGAAGTAGATATAGCGTTAGTGATTGGCGCAAATGATACGGTAAATCCTTCTGCCTTAACTGATCCGAATAGTCCTATTGCAGGTATGCCTGTTTTAAAGGTATGGGAAGCAGGCAAAGTTGTAGTCTCTAAAAGAACAATGGGCAATGCAGGCTATTCGGGCGTAGAAAATCCCCTGTTTTATAACGACAATACCGACATGCTTCTAGGAGATGCAAAAGTTTCGGTTGACGCAATCGTTGCCGCTCTTTAAGGATGCGAAGTATCCGAATAAACTATTCGCTAAGCGGATGGAGCGGTTGGTTAAGAATTAGTTCGAGCTTGTATTAAGAGCTCATAAATAAGAGAAACCGTATACCTTTAAGCACTGCTTAAAAGGTATACGGTTGTTTAAATTTTGGCAAAGATTATTTATTTTCTTCCAGGCGCTGAGATTCCTCGAAAGTTGCGCGTCCCATCTTAATGCCGCCCATAACATGGATATGAAGATGGCCTACGGTTGCTGCTGAATCAGGACCTGTGTTAATTACGCAGCGAAAACCAGACTCATTTACTCCTTTGATCTCTGCGACTTTTGGGACAACAGAGAGCAAATGACCTAAAACTTCTGCAGGAACGTTATCTTGCAGGTTGTCAAAATGCTGCTTAGGAACAATGAGGGTATGAACAGGAGCTTCTGGTTCAATGTCATCGAAGGCATAACAAAGATCATCTTCGTAAACTTTTGCAGAGGGAATTTCGCCAGAAATTATCTTACAAAACAAGCAATCGCTCATGAGGATCCTTTCTCGAAATAGATTCAGTGATTAAGAAGCGTTACCATGCAACTTAAAACAATTCTATTTTATCGTGAAGTGAAACCTCTGGTTTAATCAGTTCATTTTTTTGCATCATCTTTTGGCGGTAAATTTTATGCAGACTGTTGAGCTTTTGAAGGGGAGTAAATGCGCAATGCTTTAGCATAGGCGCGTTTGCGAGCTATGACATAAAGAATTAGCATCGAAACACCAGTTACGATCCATGAAACTGGATAGATCAAAAGCAGATTGTCGTAACTGTACACCAAAGGGAACAAAGTAAAAATAAATACAATACGCAACACGCAAGATCCAACAACGGTAATGATAGTGGGAAGAATTGACCAATTCATTCCGCGCATAGCAGCTGCACTTACCTCATAGGAAGAGGTCATAAATTCCAGTAGGCAAATGTGCCACATACGAGAGACGGCAAAGACAAGGGTGGCTGCTTCAGTGGTGAAGAAGCTCAAGAACACTTCGTTAAAGAGAACAAAGGTGCCTCCCACGATAAAAGAGAAACCTATAGCTGCAATCATGCAGAAGCGAAATATCCTATCGCAGCGATCAAGTTTTCCTGCAGCATAGTTCTGCCCGGTAAAAGTCACCGCAGCTTGAGCAAAAGCATTGACGACAAAGTAGGCGTACGTTTCGTAATTAAGTGCAGCGGAAGACCCTGCAGTAGCATCGGTTCCAAAGCTATTGATGGCACTCTGTACGACTACGTTAGCTAATGAAAACACCATACCTTGCATCCCGGAAGGAATGCCAATATATAAAAGTTGCTTTAGGTCATCAGGAACAATGCGTATGCCTTTAAAAGTAAGACGATAGGTGACTTCTTCAGTAAGAAGAAAAAACACGATTAAGCCTGCTGAAACCGCATTTGCTATAACGGTTCCTAGCGCAATGCCTGCAACTCCCATACCTAAGACAATCGTTGCGCAAACATCGAAGAAAATATTGAGAAGAGCCCCGATTGCAAGTGCAATAAGAGGACGACGCGTGTCGCCCTTGGCGCGTAGAATTGCCGAGCCAAAGTTATAGATAAGAATAAAAATAATGCCCGCAAAGTAAATATGTAGATAGATTCGTGCCTGATCCCAGGCATCAAGAGGCATATTTACTAAACCTAAAATCGGATCGGTTGCTACGATGCCGACAAGAGTTAAAGCAATGCCACTTACAAGAGAAACAATCGCGGTAGTTTGAATAGCGCCACGTATACGACTGTAATCCTGGTGTCCGATATGGACTGCTACTACTACATTTGCTCCAATGGAAAGGCCCACAAAGAGCGAAACAAATAAAGCGATAATCGGGGCAACACCACCAACGGCAGCAAGGGCAGCGTTGTCAATAAAGCGTCCTGCTACGACTGAGTCTGCCGTGTTGAATAGCTGTTGGAAAATACTGGTAAGCGCAAGCGGAATTGCAAAAAGAATAACGCGAGAAGGTATAGGGCCGTTGAGCATATCGATGCTGTTTTTCTTCTTTATAGGCGCTTCTTTACTCATATGCGCAATACCCTCTTCTTGCGTTTCCCTAGATTTATTGTATTCAATTGAGCAGTGCGAATTTTCCACTCTTGAACCGGTTCACGCAAGATTAAGTTTTTATCGACATAGGGTCTACAAATTAAAGGCAAATGTCTATTTAAGCTCCACCGTATCGAATTGCTTGACAGGGGCACAAACGCATGCAACCAAAGCACATAAAGCACTCGTGCTTTATCCAGGTAGGTTTGCCTTCTTCGTCTAGTTTAATGGCGTAGGCGGGACATATATCTTCGCAATGACCGCATGAAATGCAAGCATCAGTTACTTCGAAATTATCAGTGTAGAGGCATTCTTCAATATTTACGCGATGATAAAATTCTGCGGCGCTTTGCGTTGCTCCTTTTGTTGGTTGTGTTTTAGGCAGTTGAACAGATTTTTGCGACGTATCGTCTGATCTGCTTGCGGTATCTTTTGTATCCATAGCCTGAGATCCTTAAAGCGCTTTAATTGAAAAACTAAAGTAGTTCAAAGGTAATTGTACTGGCTTGCAACAGGGCGAAAATGTCTATTTCTGCTGTTACGATGAAATCTCGTCATGCTTTTCGATGCTTTAATGAGTTCATTTGATGAATGCCACCTTCCTTTGTCCGTAGAATATGCATTCTTCGTTTCTTTATAGGCAAGTTTGAGTATAATTTTTGAGTTACACCGTTACTCGTTTTAAGGCTTTAGAATTATTTCTGCTGTCATAGCATGAAGTTGAGTTTTAGGACCCAAAGGAAGCGCTAACGCAAAGGGAGCGCAAACTAAGCTTTTGAAATGAGAACAGCAACAGATATAACGATAAGACCAACAGAGGAAGAAAGGTCGCACCGTGGCCAATAGCTACAAGCAAACTATGAACTTGCCGCGCACCGACTTTGCGATGCGTGCAAATCTGCCCGAAAACGAACCAAAGCGCCTTCAATTCTGGAACGATATTGATATTTATCATAAGGTGCTTGAAAAGAATAAGGACAACGCTCCTTTTGTATTGCATGATGGTCCTCCGTATGCAAATGGCCCTATTCATGTTGGTCATGCTTTCAATAAGATTTTGAAAGACTTTGTAAACAAGAGTCACGCGCAGCGCGGTTACTTTACGCCCTATATTCCCGGTTGGGACTGCCATGGTCAGCCGATTGAGCATATGGTGGAAAAAACGTTAGGCCCTAAGAAGATGGCTGAAACAAGCCAGCCAGATTTGCGTAAGCTTTGCCGTAAATGGGCTGAGGAGCATATCGATATCCAGCGTGAAGGCTTTAAGCGTTTAGGTGTTAATGCAGATTGGGAACATCCTTATCTAACCTTCATTCCTGACTATGAAGCTGGCAATGTTGAAATCTTTAAAACCATGTATCTGAACGGTTCGATCTATCGTGGTCGTAAGCCTATTCATTGGTGCAAGCGTTGCCATACAGCGTTGGCTGAAGCTGAAATTGAGTATGCCGATGAAGTTTCGCCTTCCATTTTTGTAAACTTCAAATTGGATGCGGTACCTCCTGTTTTTGAGGCTGCGGGTGTAACAAATCCAGCGTATGTACTGATTTGGACTACCACACCTTGGACTCTTCCTGCAAATACGGCTGTTTGCTTAGCTCCTAATGCGGACTATGTAATGGTAAACGCTGATGGCACCTATACCATCATGGCGTATGACCTGCTTGAAGATGTTGCTCAGACTGCTGGTTGGCAGTCTTATGAGCCAGTAAAGGATGCTGATGGCCAGGTCATTACCGTAAAGGGTCGTGAGCTTGCGGGTGTTTCATATACGTGTCCTATTCGCCAGGATCTTAAAGGCATGATTATCTATGGCGATCATGTAACCCTTGATTCCGGCACGGGCGCTGTTCATACTGCTCCTGGTCATGGTCAAGAGGACTATGCGGTTGGTCTTGAATTTGATCTTCCTATCCTTATGCCAGTAGATGATAATGGCGTATTGACTGATGAGGCTGGTCGTTTTGCAGGCTTGGATGTAGACGAAGCTAATCCAGAAATTATTAAGTGGCTAGATGAACAGGGTGTTCTGGTGGCTCATGTGGATATTACGCATAGTTATCCACACTGCTGGCGTTGCCATCAGCCCGTCATTTTCCGTGCGACTGACCAGTGGTTTGTTTCCATGGAAAAGAATGACCTCCGCAAGAATGCGCTTGATGCTATCGAGAACAAAGTAAAATGGGTTCCCGCTTGGTCTTCCCGTCGTATTGGTTCAATGGTAGAGGATCGTCCCGACTGGTGTATCTCTCGCCAGCGTTCATGGGGCGTTCCCATTCCGGTGTTCAAGTGTGCAAAGTGTGGTTCTACGGTAGCTACGGAAGAAACGTTTGATGCGGTAATCGAGCTTTTCCGTACTGAAGGAGCAGATGCTTGGTTTACCAAGGAGCCAAAGGAATATTTGCCACATGGTACTGCTTGCGAAAAGTGCGGTTGCACTGATCTTCTTCCCGAAAAGGACATCTTAGATGTTTGGTGGGAGTCAGGTGTATCTCACACCAGTGTTTGCAAGCATCGCAGCGATGAAGGTTTGCGTTTCCCTGCAGATCTGTATTTAGAGGGTTCAGACCAGCATCGTGGCTGGTTCCAATCTTCGTTGCTTACCAGTGTTGGTGCCTACGGGGTTCCTCCTTATAAGACCGTTATGCATTGTGGCTTTACCGTTGACGAGCAGGGCCGCAAAATGGCTAAATCACTCGGCAATGGTATCGACCCTGCAGAGGTTTGCAATAAGTACGGTGCGGATGTTTTGCGTCTATGGACCGCAAGTGTTGATTTCTCGCAGGATGTAAGTATTTCTGAGAATATTTTGAAGCAGGTTTCGGATGCTTATCGCCGCTTCCGTAATACCTTCCGCTTCCTGTTGGGTAATTTGGATGATTTCGATCCTGCAACAAATGCGGTTTCTTGGGATGAGCTCGAGCCAATCGATGCGTATATGATGGCAAAAACTGTTTCAATTTTAAAAGACATTGAAACAGCTTATAGTGAGTATCGCTTTAAAGACGTCTATCGTTGCGCTTATGACTTTGTGAATGATCTTTCCTCAGTCTATATGGACGTAACCAAGGATCGTCTCTATTCAGAGGCTCCTGATTCGGTTCGACGCCGTGCTGTACAAACTGTCCTCATGAATATTCTGGAAGTTTTGGTTCGTGTTCTTTCGCCAATTCTTTCCTTTACTTGCGAGGAAGTTTGGGCTCACTATCCAAGCACGGTTCGTGCCAATGAGGATCGTGAAATCAGTGTTCAGCTTGCTGGTTGGCCAAAAGTTGAAGACTTTACTCCAGCACTTCCTTCTGAAGATGAACTCACGAATATCTTGAATGATTTTGGTGAAGTTATCGCGGTGCGTGATGTGGTTACTAAGGCGCTAGAGGATGCGCGTGGTGAAAAGACAATTAACAAGAGCCAGGAGGCAACCGTTACGGTAGCTGCTCCGAAAGCTTTACTTGATAAGCTTTCTTGCTATGAAAACACTGTCTTTGAAGAGTTGTTTATCGTGTCAAGCGTTTCTTTTGTTGAAGGTCAAGAACTTGCTGCTTCTGTTGAGCCAGCAACAGGTGAAAAATGTCCTCGTTGTTGGAATTTCCGTGAACTAGGCGGTAATTCAAATCATCCACATGTTTGCAAACGTTGTGGTGATGCCCTCGATGCAATAGGCTTTTCAGAGGCTGAATAAGAGCTTGCAAAAAAGAGAATAATTCATAGCTCGTTATGCAATTTGATACCAAACAAAACAAAGGATCCTATCGTACACCTTCGCAAGAGGAGGGAAAGGGTGGGATCCCTTCGCGTGTGTCTGTAGGAAAGTTCATCGTATTTGTTGCTGTTTCTTTAGTTTGGCTTGCTCTTGATATGGGAACAAAAGCCTTTGCCAATTCGTTTGAAAGAGGTGAAGTCTTTGCTGGTCCTTTTGCGGGTTTGTTCCAATTTCGTTTAGCGCACAATACCGGCGCAGCGTGGAGTATGTTTAGTGGGTCAACTTTTGCATTAGCGGTAATTGCAATTGTGGTGCTTGTGGTGCTTCTCGTAGCGGTTGCGCTTTTTTCTCGTCATATAACTTGGCTTGAGGCTTTTTCGCTGGGCTTAGTTTTTGCGGGTGGTATTGGCAATGCAATCGATCGTTTCACTTTAGGATATGTCGTTGATTTCATTCAGACACTCTTTATAAATTTCCCCACTTTAATGTAGCTGATATTGGGGTAACGTGTGGTGTCGTGTTATTTCTCTTGTCGTTTATTACACGAACGTTTAGGGAAGAATCTTCATCCAAGAAAGGAAACTAGCACTTATGGCTCGTAGTCTTTCGACAACAGTAACTGATAGGTATGACAACATGAGACTCGATTCGTTTTTGTTTGAATCAGGTTTATATGAATCTCGTAGCAAAGCGGTCAAACAGATCGAAGCGGGAAAAGTGTTTGTTGGTGGACAGACTCCAAATAAAAAAACCCTTGTCCATACGGGCGATTTTATCGTTTATGAAGAGTATGAAGCGAATGATCGCATATTTTTGGAGCCTCAAAATATCCCCTTGGATGTTTATTACGATGATGAAGATTTGGCAGTTATAAATAAACAGGCAGGACTAATTTGCCATCCTTCTCTGGGGCATCCCGATGGAACGCTTTCGAATGCCTTAATCGCGCGGTATGGACGCGATAATCTCGCGCATATTCAAGGAGATGATCGTCCAGGCATTGTCCATCGTTTGGATGGTGATACCAGTGGACTTATGCTTATTGCAAAAAACGACGAAGTGGGTTTTGAACTTCAAGATGAAATTCGCTCTCGAAATGTAAACAGACGATATTTATGCTTGGTTCATGGCAATATCGCAAGTGATACGGGGCTGATTGACGCACCTATTTTCCGCAGTGACAAAAATCGCTTGCGCATGCAGGTTTCAGACAAACCACAGGCACGTTCCTCGGTGACAACCTTTAAGGTTCTAGAGCGTTTTGAATCGGGAAACAAGGATAATGGTTTCTCCCTTATTGAGTGTAAATTGTATTCAGGACGTACGCACCAGATTCGTGTCCATATGGAATATATTAAGCATTGGTGTGTGGGTGATCCCACCTACGGAACGCCAGGTAAAGCGGACAATCTGGGTCTTCATAGGCAATTTTTGTATTCCTATTTCATTGAGTTTACTCACCCTAAAACTCAACAGACCCTTAACTTCCTTGCACCTTTCCCAGAGGATTTGCGTGAGGTAATGCATAAGTTACGTGATCGACGCATCGGTTTGACGGATGCAGGTCGTGAAGTGCTGAAACAGTATTGCGAGCAGGGTAGAGGTGTGGCAGAAATGTTAGGCGACACCGCAGTTGAATCATTTAGTCATCTCTGAGATTCTTCGAAATCAGAGTTTAATTCGATAGAAAAACAACCCTTTGAAGGGCTTGATTAAACGGTTAATAAAGCCCTTCAGAGTTGACCTATATATGGTACAGCCACTTTTAAAACCCCTAATCAATAGATATACTTTAAGAATAAATTGAATCTCCCATAGAATAAGGTGATGGGGTATGGCTGCCAACAAAAATTCGAAGTTGAAGCTTCTTTGCATCCAGCGGATGTTGGAAGAGGAAACAGATGCTGACCATGGTCTGTCAATGGCAGAAATCATTCAACGCTTAGCGGAAGAAGGAATAGCTGCAGAGCGAAAAAGTATTTACCGTGATCTTGAGATACTTCGCGAATTTGGGCTGGATATTAAAACATATCAGCGCAACCCAGTTGAGTATGCGATTGAGCATCGGGATTTTACGCTATCGGAATTAATGCTGATGGTTGATGCGGTTGCTTCGAGTAAGTTCTTAACGGTACGCCAAGCTAATATTTTGCTTGCAAATATCAAATCTTTGGCAAGTTTAAGTCAGCAGGAAAAACTTGACCGTAGCATTCACGTTGAGGGAAGAATCCGCTCAAAAACAGAGTGTGTTTTCGAAGCGGTTGATATTATCCATAGCGCTATTCGAAAACGAAAAAAGATCACTTTTCAATATCTTCATTACGGAATCGACGGAAAACGTCATCCAGCACATGGAGGTAGACGGTATGTTGTGACGCCTGTTGGAGTTTCCTATGATGGCGGTTACTACTATGTAACGTGCTGGAGCGATACGCATGGAAGGTTTAATGAATATCGTATTGACCGAATGGATCACTTGGCTATTAGCACCGAAGATGCAACGAGAAACGAATCGATTGCTCAATTTTCTTTCAATAAGAACACGTATGAATATTTTGGTCGATTCGATGGGCCCCAAACGGTAGCTTTGTTAGCTGTTCAAGATGATAAGGTCGAAATCATCACTGATCGCTTTGGTTCCCATGCTGAATTAATTCCTGAGGGTGCTTATGCAAAGGCAAAGGTTTCTGTTAGAGTGAGCCCGCAATTCTTTGGCTGGATTGCGGGCCTTGATGGAGCGGTACGCATTATTGGTCCTCAAAACTTAGTTGATGACTATAAAGCGTATCTACAATCGCTGATTGACGGATGCTAGACACTAGACACTAGATGCTAGACACATAGAGTTATTGCTCCTTGTTTATTAATGAAGGTGTAGGTGCGTCCGTCATTGAGTGAAAGATTAAAGAGACAACGTTGTGAATTTATTTTTTCACAAGGCGACTCTTCAGTGGTTTTCGTAATCGAGAGCATATGAATGCTTTGTACTTGCTTTCCAACGAGCCCCTTTATCCTGCGATAGGCAAGCCAGTGAAGACATGAGTTTTCATTGGCTTGTTTGTTTTCGGCTGAATTATTTCTTGCTTCATAAACAGGAGCATTTGTGTCGAGATATCCTGTCCACACATTTATATTCTCGTTGTCGTGATGGGGAGCAAGAACAACATCAATGGTTTCGAATCGCAATAAGAGGGGCGCTTCATTGACCCATCTGCCGTCATATCCTTCCCAGATACGTTGGATATCTACTAGGTAAGTTCCAGGCAGCCTTTTGAAGATTCGCTCATTCCAAACATCGGTGGTTTTATCGGCGCTTCTGTTGAATGAATTACCGAGAATTAAATGTCCATTTTCATAAAATGGACCACTGTTTAGAGCACTAATGAAAGTTCGTTTGTGGGGAAGGATTGGTTCAGGGCAGGATAGTGCATTAAGGGCATTATTGAGATTTTGAGGAATAGGTATGTTGTCTGGGATGGTAGCTGCATTATTTGTGTTGCCGTAGAGCATTTTCATGGGAGATTCTTTAAGAGCAAACATACCGTACTCCTTTCTGGTAGAAGAGCTGCCTTTTTGTGGCGGCATCTATTTTTTTGGTTGAGTTTTATTGCTGCTTTAGCTGTAGTCTAGAAAAATAAGGACTTATAGCTGTCCAATAATAGGGACACCCTATTCTTTACCCCTTTATCTCTAAGTCGATAACGTTTACAAACGGTTTGACAGTTATGCCAACGTAAAGGCCAATGCTTGGTTACAATGAATGCTTGAAAAGACGAAGGAGGCTTTGCGTGCAGAGTGGTGTGTTTGCATGGTAAATCAGGCAACTCAAGAATCAATAAATAAAACAGCAGCAACTCTCGATAGGTTAGAGCCCGGAAAAGATGCGGTGATATCGGCAGTTAAGTGTACCGACGTTTCGCTCCGTAAGCATATTTTAGATATGGGTCTCACTCCGGGGACGGAGGTTATGTTAGTAAAGCGAGCGCCTATGGGCGATCCGCTTGAGCTGAGACTTCGTGGTTATGAGCTTACCTTGCGCAATGACGATGCATCGTTTATCGAGCTTGAAAATGTCCACGATGCGCACAATATTCCTCGTCCTAATCCTAAGCTTTCTTCGAGCCCTCATCCTGGTACGGGTGAGGCGGGCATATTTCATCCTCGAGGAGAGGGTCATCCGCTGCCTGCCAACAAGACTCTTACCTTCGCATTGGCGGGTAATCAGAATTGCGGTAAAACAACACTGTTTAATCAGCTTACTGGCTCTAATCAACATGTTGGCAATTTTCCTGGTGTTACGGTAGGAAGAAAAGACGGGGTTATTCGCGGACATGAGAATACCTTGATTACAGATCTTCCTGGTATCTATTCTCTTTCCCCTTACACGGGAGAGGAGGTAGTTACGCGAGAGTTTATTCTTCAGGAAAAACCCAATGCAATAATCAATATTGTTGACGCTACCAATATTGAGCGTAATTTGTACCTCACCTTGCAGCTTATGGAATTGGATATTCCTATGGTACTGGCGCTTAACATGATGGATGAAGTAGCAGCAAATGGGGGATCAATCGATATTAATGGTCTTGAACGTCAGCTAGGCATTCCTGTTGTTCCCATTTCGGCTGCTAAGAATGAAGGCATTACTGAATTAGTCGAACATGCACTTCATATTGCGCGCTATCAAGAACGGCCTGGGCGTTTGGATTTTTGTCCGGCAGATGGACCCGATAAAGGAGCACTTCATCGTTGTATTCATGGGATTTCCCGTTTGATCGAAGACCATGCCCAACGAGCGGGTATTCCTCTTCGTTTTGCCGCTACGAAGCTTGTTGAAGATGATAATCTCGTCCGCGATGCTTTAGGGTTGGACATAAACGAAAAAGATGCCATTGAACATGTGGTTTCTCAAATGGAAGAAGAATCGGGTAGCGATCGCATGGCTGCTCTTGCTGATATGCGATTCAGTTTTATCGAAACCGTATGTGCTTCAACAGTAGTAAAGCCTCATGAAAGTAAGGAACATAAACGCAGCCAAGCAGCTGATCGCATTTTGACCGGTAAATATACAGCGTTGCCTGTATTTATAGGCATAATGGCAGTGGTATTTTGGCTTACCTTTGGTGTCTTAGGTCAAGGCTTATCTGACTTATTGGAACAAGGTATCGGATGGTTAACTGAGCTTGTTGATCAAGGACTTACCTTATGGGAGGTAAATCCAGTAGTTCATTCCCTTATTATTGATGGGGTGTTTGCGGGAGTGGGAAGCGTTTTAAGCTTCCTGCCTATTATCGTAGTACTGTTCTTTTTCCTGTCCTTATTGGAAGATTCAGGATATATGGCACGTGTTGCTTTCGTGATGGATAAGCTACTTCGAAAACTCGGTCTTTCTGGGCGTAGCTTTGTACCGATGCTCATTGGGTTTGGATGTTCGGTTCCTGCCATTATGGCAACGCGTACGTTGCCGTCTGAGCGGGACCGTACCATGACCGTAATGCTCACTCCCTTTATGAGCTGTTCGGCTAAATTACCTATTTATGCGCTTTTTACGGCAGCATTTTTTCCCGAACAAGGGGCCTTAGTAATGATCGTGCTTTACCTGCTCGGTATGGTAATTGGCGTTTTAGTAGCTTTAATTCTCAAGCATACTATGTTTAAAGGTGAACCTGTTCCTTTCGTAATGGAACTACCCAACTATCGTCTTCCCTCAATGGGCAATATGCTTCGTTTAGTTTGGGAAAAAGCTAAAGATTTCCTTACTCGTGCGTTTACTATTATCTTCCTTGCTTCAGTGGTAATTTGGTTTTTGCAGACCTTCGATATCCGTTTTAATGTAGTTGCTGATTCTGCTGATAGCTTATTAGCGTTATTAGGTGGTCTCATCGCTCCTATCTTTATGCCACTTGGTTTTGGAGATTGGCAGGCATCAACGGCATTGATTACGGGATTTGCGGCAAAAGAAAGCGTCGTGAGCACTCTCACGGTTCTTTTGGGTGGATCGCGTGCTGCCCTAGCAAGTATGTTTACTCCTTTGACTGCTTTTACGTTTTTGGTCTTTGCCCTTTTATATACACCGTGTGTTGCTGCTATTGCTGCGGTAAGAAACGAACTAGGCGGCAAGCGTGCTATTGGAGTAGTAATTATGCAATGCGTGGTTGCCTGGGTAGTGGCGTTTATTGTTCACGCTATCGGTCTTGCTCTTGGCTTGGGTTAGTGTGCGCCTTGTGCTGCTCTTTTGTATCCGTGTAAATGGCAAGCATGACACGGGTGAGGGAGTTCTTATAAAAAGAGACTGCCTGATTGAGGAGAGTTTTGTCCGTGAGCTTTTAAGTGCTCTTTGTATTTCTGATAATTTGACTCGCAAGGGAGCAAATCATAGGGCATACAGCGCTTGATCATGTAGAAGAGTGCTAACAAGGGAAAGGCAACAAAGCTTACTTGCAGCGCTCCTGCGATCACCACAAGCCGTAATCCGTAAAATACCATTCGCAGTATTCCGGACCGAGGCGCTGTCTCAAAGGACATTCGAACAAACTTCCCTCCTAACGTGCTGCCATGATGCAACCAAGGAAATACTCCTTGAGTGAAAAGGAAGGCAAGACAACCTACTACAAATGAAACGTTTGTTGCTGCAGTTACTCCGTTGCTGCTATCAAATCCAAGAAGGGCAAAGGCAACTTGCACTCCGACCCCTGCTGCAGTGGAAAGCGCAACAACAAAGGTCATATCGAGGCAAAATGCTACAACGCGCCGAACGAAGCCTGGATTATGGGTAAGCGTTTTTTCCTGAACTATTCGGGATGGTAGTACTTTTTCGGAGGCAAGATAGAGTGCCCATCCCAGTGCAGTACCTGAAGTATTCCAGAGAAGATCGCATACATCAAAAGTGCGATAGGAATAGGGGTAGAGGAAGAAGAGTCCCGTTAATTGTGCTATTTCAATAAGGAGGGAAATAACTAGTCCTAAAAAGAGGGAGTGGAATAAAGGTGCACGGAGTAATCTTCCTGCTATAAAACCAAGCGGAACAAAGAAAGCTATGTTGGCGATAATTTGAGGTATGGCTCCGATACCATCTTTTGCAAGATCGTTCACAAAACCAAAAGGATTTAGCTGTGGGGCAATACCGTAGGTAATGCCTAGCCCACTTTCACCTGAGGGAAGAGGATAAAGGGTAAAACAAACAAGTGAAAGGGCATAAAGAACCGAAAGATAAGCACCTATAACCGTGTTAAGGTGCATTCGTCCATCGCGATGGTACAGAAGTGCGATTAGGGGCACGCTCATAACACCAGAGGCGAGTGGCCATAACGCTAAGGCAACGATGAAATTATCGCTGTAATTATTGATAAAATGTGCAATCAGTTCCATGATCTTGCTCCCCGCCTTTTTAACTTTGCTCACTTTTAATTATTCAAATGAACCTGTCAGCAACCTGACAGGTCGCTAAAGCTTTCTCAACAATTGAAGGGGAAGTGAAACGTGGTGGGATTTAGCAATATGCGATAAGCCACACGAAGGGTGGTCTTTTGTTTGCGCATATCAAGTGATAATTCTGTTTAAACTTTAGTCTGAAGCGCGCATCTTTCAAGAAAGTTAGCTGTTTGCAATGGGTACACTAAAACCATCTATGCGCTAGTTTTTCAAGGATTTGGAATGGATATTCGTCAACTTACCTATTTTGTTTCGACGTACGAACATAATTCTTTTTCGGCTGCTGCAAAGGAATGCTGTGTTACGGTACAGACTATTTCTAAAGCAATTAGTAACTTGGAACAAGATCTTAATAATGAGCTGTTGTTTGTTCGGAAAAATAATGGCGTAATTCCAACAGAGTTTGGTAGAGCGTTTTATCCAAAGGCAGTCGATGCTTTAAAATCATTTGATTCGGCAGCGAGCTATATTGATGAATATCATGAACAGCGGCAACCTCGTGAAGTTCTAACAATTAAGCTTTGTGTTCCAGACTTTCCGCGTAGCAGATCTATTTGTGCGAATATCGATAAGCTGTTACAGGTTGTTACTCGAGATATAAAAGTGGAAACTCAGATTGCCACCTTTCCTCAAGGGATTAAAGCACTCGATAGTCTTGAAGCAGATATGCTGGTTACTCTTGGCGAACCCGATACAAATGCTTATGATGTGGTTCGAGTGGGAGTAATGCCTACTGCTGCAGTTGTTACCGAAAATCACCCTTCGCTTAAGCGAGAATATGTTACACGCGAAGATCTAGAATCATTCCCTGTGATTTATGCAAACGATTTCGACATGGATCGGTCTGGTTCAATCGTTAATATGTATAAATCAGGGGGGTATGATATTCATTTGCATAAACCAAAAAATCCCTTCTCTTTTGCATTTACGCTTGTTAAAGATAAAGCCATGTGTTTAGTAATAGGAATTCCTGCTATTGTTCCAGAGGGACTGGGATTGGTTATGAAACAAATTGACCCAAACGATATGCTCCCGGTTCCTATTTGCCTGATTACAAGAAAAGGTTCTAAGCCTCAGGGTTATAAGGCAGTTGAAACTTTCCTTCTCAATGATGGTCTCATGAAGGGATTTTCATCGTTTAAATAAGCCAGTATCTTTTTATGAAAAGAGGATATTTTAGGGTTTGGTTTGCTGCGGCTATTTACAGGTAATGGCGCGTAGTATCTTGCGTGGTTCGTATACAATAGAGAAGGTTTGTGCCCTTGATGTGTTCTGTTGTATAGAATTATGCGTAATCGGACACGATGCGATTGTTTAGAAAATCCATCTTGCAGGCAAGGGCAAAGTCACTTTGTGATACTGGCAAGTGAGGTATGTAATGTCTGAAACTTCTGAAGATAAACGTGCTCCTTTTGGATACTGTACCCAGTGCGGAGAACCTTTACAGGCAAATGCGAAGTTTTGCGTTCATTGCGGTGCTCCTACTACAGACGATCAGGATAATAATGAAAGCAATTCTGATGAAGCTCTGCCAAACTCAAATGATCCCTCACCTGATTTAGCTGAAGGAGATTTAGCTGAAGGAAATAGCGAGGATGGGGCAACCAATAAGATTTCTGCAGATGAAGTTATTGCTGCTGAGCAGGCAGCTGAGCGCTCCGTTGAAGAGACAAGTCGCATTTCTTCGGTAGCTGATTCTCCTACCGTGCCTCAGTCTGGATTGATTCAAGATGAGGCCACTGCACGTATACCAATCTCAGATCAACCAACCTTGCAGTATCAGGCTGGTCAGGCGAGCCGATCACCTTTTACTCCTGGCGATACTGCAGAACTTCCCGTGGCGGAAACTCTACGACAGACAGCTCATCAAGGGGTTTCTTTTTCTGCTGAAGATCCAAAGGCTACCAAATCAGTAAAAGGGAAAACTATAGCTATTATTGCAGGAATTGTAGTAGCTCTTATTGCTCTTGCGATTGTTTTAGCAGTTTTTGTCTTTGGGGTAGGTCAGCCCTCTCAAGAAGCGACAGATTCGCCCGAGCAAACTTCTTCTCAGCAAGAAATCGTCGTGGAATTGACAGATACGTATTCCACTCAATTTGCGACAGAAAATTCGATTACGTATCCAACCTTTAGTTTTAAATATCCCAGCTCTTGGTCTTTAACCGAAGAGTTAGTTACGGCTCGCGGAGAGACGGTTGAGCTTACAAGCAGCGATGGTGCAGTAATACAATACGAACAACGCGCTCAAAGTACAAGTTCAGCTGACTCTGTGTCATTAGAAGACATGGAAAAGGTTGCGGATGCTTCCTTTGTGCCAACAGCGGTTCAGGGCAGTGATTATTCTGATCTTGGGCAGTTCATTGTGGCAAAGGGCACTCTTAACGTTAATGGCAGGAGTGAGGGTACTTGTTATGCGCTAGTTCCTGCTTCAGCGATGCATAGCACTATGGATCTTGATCTCCGTTGTGGGGTTCCAGGATTTTGGTATGCCTCTACAATTACCTTTACCTGCCAGCCTTCCGAGGGAATTAGTGAGCAGACCACGCAAGAGATTATTGCCATTCTTGCAAGTTTCACTGAATCGAATGCTGCCGCCCAGCCTGAAGATGAAAATGCTGATAACAATGAAGTAACTACTATTACGGATGATTACGTATTGCCCGATAGTAGCTCGCGCACGTATTCTGAAAGTGAATTAAGAGAGCTAACTAATTATGAGCTCTACATTGCACGAAATGAGATTTTTGCTCGACATGGACGTATGTTCAACAATGAGGATCTGCAAGCTTACTTTGGTTCTAAAGATTGGTATCACCCCACCGTAGCGGCAGATGATTTTGATGAGTCAGTTTTCAATTCGAGCGAAAAACAGAATATTGAAACAATGGCCAAGATCGAAAACGAACGTGGTTCTCAGTTTATTAGCTAGAAACCATTCAAAGATTACCTTGCAGGGCGCCTGACGGTAAGTGCTTTACAGGGCATCCGAGAGTCTTTGAAGGTAAATAATTGAGGTGTAGGCGCAGCATGGATTGCAGGATGACTTATGCTTCCCCTTTAGGGAAAATGCTACTTTCGGCAGATGACGAAGGACTGACGGGTGCGTGGTTTTTAGGGCAAAAGTACTATGCATCTCGCTTAGAAAACGCATGTGATGTTACAAACGCTTTTCGGGATTTCAATTCTGCGCAAACATGCGAGAGGGAATTGGGCTCTTTCGAAAACAATGTACAAAACCTTGTAATAGATCCATCTTTTTTATGAAGTGACTAACTCAAAACCTTTTCAGATATTGAGTAGGGCAAAGTGTTGGTTTGATCATTATTTTTCTGGAGAGGAACCTTGTGTGGAAGTGCCTCTTCATCTGATAGGTAGTGATTTCCAGAGGGAAGTTTGGGAAATTCTTCAAACTATTCCTTATGGCAAAACCATTACCTACGGAGATATTGCAAAACAAATTGCAACAAGACGGGGACTTTCGCGTATGTCTGCACAGGCGGTAGGTGGTGCAGTAGGGCATAATCCTCTTTCTGTTATAGTGCCTTGCCATCGGGTTGTTGGGTCTAACGGTAATTTAACAGGATATGCGGGCGGCATTGATAAAAAAGAAGCGTTGCTTACGTTAGAAGGAGTAGAAGTATCTAACCACTCTATATCAACATCGAAAAAAGCCACGCAGCCATTATCCCGAACATAAGTATAAAAACGAGATTATTCCAATATTCAGTTAAAGGTTTCCCGATTTTTAAGGGAAGGTACTGCCAGACAAATCCTAAGGTTATGGTAACTAAGGGAGTAATTGCGACCATCCATTGAGGAAAGCACGTTGTTCCGAAGAGAATGCTTACTGCGAGCAGTAATACACCTGCATAGGCTGGTATAACAACGGCTCGCGAAAAAGTAGAAAAGCTCTTTTTCGGATTACTAAACAGCACACCAATTCCTACTTTTGAAGCAAACGATTGATGGGGGAGGTAGGGATGATGAGTAGAACTGTAAATGAGTGTGAAAGCCAACAGAATTGCTGCAATAAATAAAAGGATAAAGCCTGGCGTACTGCTTGCTGCAAGGGGCAGCGTTGCAAAGGCTGCTGCATAGGGCAGTGCTGCTACCGTACAAAGAGTACTGCTGAAGTGAGTGTCAAAGAAATCATCGTGACTTTCAGGTAATTCGCGCATGACGATACAGTACGCCTGCGATGCGGTATTGATTTCTAACTTTTCGGTTGATAGATGCTGGAGTAAATCGCCTGCAAGCATCATTAACGAACCGAAAAGCCCAACCACCATTCCGATAAGAAGGATGCTTTCCGAATCCATCATGGGCGCTCCTTTCGTTCGTTGTAATAAACAACGTCCATAACCCCTCTTGCGCCTAAAAAAAGTATATAAATTGGCTGATAAACGTGTGTTTACAAGAAATAATTCGTCAGCGAACGGCGTAAAACTATCAGCTCATTGGATAAGTAATTCATCTCTTGTATAAAGCTATGCAAAGCTTGAACCAATGGGTTTTATTTTCGGCGGTACAATACGGCAAGGGAGGTAACAAGAAGCAAGACTTATCTAATTAACAGCACGTTTTGTAACGTATTGTGTGTAGATGCCTTGCGGGATTTTTTATATTGAACGGGGGACTCATGAACGATTTTACGTTTTATTCTCCTACCGAATTTGTTTTTGGTAGAGGCATAACCGATAGTGTCGGAGAAAAACTATCTCAAAAAGGATATAAACGGGTGCTTTTGGTATATGGGAAAGGATCCGTTGTTCGATCAGGTACGCTAGATCGCGTAAAAAAATCTCTTGCAGCATCTCATATTGAATTTAGTGATCTATCGGGAGTGAGACCAAATCCTGAAGTCAATCAAGTACGCGAAGGAATTGAGATTGCACGATCCTTTAATGCAGACTGTCTTTTAGCAGTTGGTGGAGGAAGTACGATAGATTGTGCAAAGGCAATTTCTATTGGTGTTCCTTACGAAGGTGACGTTTGGGATTTCTTTAGTGGTAAGACTGTTGCCTCAGAATGTCTACCGGTTTGTTGCGTGCTTACAATTCCTGCTGCTGGCTCCGAAGGTTCAAATTCATGCGTGATTAGCAATGATGCTGAAAATAAAAAGACGGTTTAGGTAATGAACTTTTCCGTCCAGTGGTTTCTCTTATGGATCCTGAACTTACTTTTACCTTGCCACCGTATCAAACAGGCGCTGGTATTACTGACATGATTGCTCATATTTGCGAGCGTTACTTCAGTGGCGCACCTGCGGTTCCTGTTACTGACAACATTGCCTGTGGCTTGATTCGCGCCATTATTGATTCAGCAGAAAAACTCGTTGACGACCCATCTGATTACGATGCGCGTGCCAACATTATGTGGGCGGGAACTTTAGCTCATAATGATCTCGCAGGCTGTGGTCGCGCAAAGGGTGGTCGAGCAGGTGGTTGGGAAAGCCATGCGCTCGAACATGCGCTATCGGCTCTCAATCCTAAGGTTGCACATGGTGCTGGGTTGGCGGTGATTATGCCTGCATGGATGCGTTATGTTTGGCGGGAAGATCCTTCACGTTTTCTTAGTTTTGCTTATGAGGTATTCGGACTTGAACCGAAAGATGGTCGGGAATCATCGATTGCCGAAACGGTGGAGGGTGCTATTGATGAATTGCAAGAGTTTTTCGCTCGTCAGACTATGCCTACCACTTTGGAAGAGTTGGGCTTTACTGAAGGTGATATAGATACGCTGGTGGATATCGTGATTGCTGCAAAAGGTAATCCCTTTGGTGTGTTCAAACCATTAACGGAAAAAGATATGAAAGCAATTTATTTATCTGCGTTTTAAAGGAATATTGTAGGAACTTATACTTTCGGAATAAACAGTCTAAAGGTAGTAATTCCTTGCTCGCTCGTGGCGGTAATATCTCCGCCGTGGGCGAGCATTATTTCTTTTGCGATCGCCAGTCCTAGGCCAGCACCCCCTTGCTTAGAGTTTCTTGAACTATCCTCTCGGAAAAATTTTTCAAAAATACTTTGAAGATGAGTGGGAGATATTTCCTTGCCTTTGTTTTGAATCGCGATGATGGTACCTTTTGGTGCTTGGATTATCTCAAGTTTAATAATGCTTTTGGGTTCTGCATAAGCGAGGGCATTACGTAAAACATTGGATGCTGCTCGAGCTAGTTTTTCTGGGTCAGCGAATATAACGAGGTTGTCAGAGGAATGGTTGTTAAGTTTTTCACTATTTTCGGTTGAGCTAGTGCTTAAGGATTTGTTTTGTGAAGTATCTGCTGTGGTATCGCTTGGGTTTGTTACACAGACTTCGATAGTGACATTTTTTTGTTTTGCTTCGGGATAAAAATCGTCTGCGATTTGCTGACAGAATAGTTCAACGTTAAAATTTTCCCGTTCGAGAGGAATTGATTGCAGATTGTAGCGTGTTATCTCGAACAGTTCCTCAATTAGTTCTTCAAGATGCTCTGCTTTATTGAGGGCAATTTCAGCATAGTGTTTACGCTCGGGATTGGGTAAAGTTTCGGGTTCTTTCAGCAAAGATAAGTAACCCAGAATTGACGTGAGGGGAGTTCTGATATCGTGTGCTAAATACGCTACCAGTTCGTTTTTTCGCTTCTCGGCGTCCAGAGCATGTTGCTCAGCGGCAAGTGAATTCTTTTTAGCGTGGTTAATTCGCTTCTAACAATCGAAAGATCTTCTGGAAGGTCTACGTTGGGGTCTTTGTCGGTCAAGAGTTTAGCAACTGAATAAGACAGGGTATCAAAATACTGTAACGACTTATTGAGCATAATGAAGGCAATACCTAAAGCACCAAGAAAGAAGAGACAGAGTGCTGTAGGGATTTTAAAAGAGCTTAGAGTGTTATAGATCGTTAAATCGCGCAGCGCATATTGCGTAGTTCCATCTTCGGTGGTGCCAGAATACACTTGCAAGTTGTACAGTTGTTCGGGAGTTGCGTTCTGCATAAAGGCATCGTATTGTTCAGGATTGTAATAGAGCCACTCTGATGTTCTATCTGCGATGGTATTGGCAATTTGGGGAACTAAAGCACTGTTTGCCCATATTGCCAGAAGGGCAAAACATGCTGTGTAAAGCAGGAGATAAAGAAGTGTTTTTCTAAAAAGAATGCCGCGTAAAATGCGTGCCTGGGGGCTTTTCGGTTGGTTTTTAATGTCCATGTAACTTTTCATTGTACTTTCGATTTTATAAGGTGATCTTGTAGCCAACGCCCCATGCGGTATCAATGAAGGTTTCCGATGAGTCGATATCTGCTAGCTTTTTGCGGAGGTGACGGATGTGCACCATTACGGTATTGGCATCGGAGGCGTTGTAAGGGGTTTCCCAAACATCTTCAAATAATTTTTTAGTGGAAACAGGTTGCCCTTTTGCTTTTAAGAGCAAGGATAAAATTGCAAATTCTTTTGGTGTGAGATGAAGTGGCTGATCATGTAGAGTTGCCTCGTGGGAAGAGGTATCGAGTAAAATCCCGCGAGCAGAAAGAATATGACTTGTTTCTACGGAATCGAGTGTGCGTGTTCTGCGTAGACGCGCCTTAACACGAGCAATTAATTCTCGTGATTTAAAAGGCTTTGATACGTAGTCATCTGCTCCTAGCATGAAGCCAATAACCTTATCGGTCTCTTCGTCTTTTGCGGAAAGGAAAATGATAGGAATTGAACTGGTTTCTCTAAGTTTGCGGCATAACTCAAATCCATCTATTCCAGGCATCATGATATCAAGAATGGCTAAATCAAACGTGTTGGCATGAAAAGCTTCGAGTGCTTCTTCGCCAGAAGTACACGTAGTAACCGTCATTCCTTCTTGTGAAAGAAGCGTTGCGACTAAGCTTGCAATGGCCAGTTCATCATCTACTACCAATATGTTTGCAGGTTTATTCATGGAAGTAATTGTAAAGATCTCCTCAGCTGTTCTGATTAACAAATGAGATTCTTAAGGAAATCTTAAGCCTTCTTAAGTAAGTTGTTGATTTTACTCAAGGGACTTTTAAGGCGAGTTGGAAATAGTGTTTTGGTAGACCGAGAGAAAGGCTATCAAAATGAGCTCTTATCACTACTATGAATCTCTTGCTTATCGAAAACCAGTGGATCCTTATACTGCTGAGCAGCAACAAGCAAACCGTCGGCTTTATGAGTCGTATTCACGAGCACAAAGATATTCGTCGAATAACATTATTTTTTCTTCTGAGAAAAGACGTAAGAAAAGAAGGCGCCTGCGTATACTTGCGATCGTTGGTATTTTGCTTCTTGTGATAATTGTGCTGTGCCAGGCGGTACCAGCATCTTTAATGACCAAAGATTTAATTGCGCCTACCAGCACTCCTCGAAGTGAGTGGCATAAAGGAGAAATGCCCTATTTATATCAAATTGATTCTCAATGGTCAGAGAAATCATATTCGGGTGGAACAATGGCGGAAAACGGTTGTGGTCCGACCAGTTTAGCAATGGTGTATATCTATTTAACCGGATCCGATCAATTTGATCCGGTAGCTATGGGTAATTTTGCCCAGCGAGAAGGTTATGCGGTTGATGGAGCTACGGCATGGAGCTTTATGAGCGAAGGAGCATCTCAGCTCGGTCTTACCTCAGAACAATTACCAGCTGATCCAAACAGAGTACGAAACGAGTTAGCAGCGGGACATCCAATTATTTGTATCATGGGACCAGGAGATTTTACTACCACGGGTCATTTCATTGTTTTATCAGGGATGACAGAAGATGGACGTATCGTGGTGCATGATCCTAATAGCGAAGTGCGTTCGTCGATGACCTGGGAACTCGAAACAATTTTAAACCAGTGTCAGAATTTATGGGCCTATAGTATCTAAGCGTTATCCTTTATAAAGATAAGGATGGTGCGATGATGTTCTCAAATGATGCTATGGCAACAAATGCCAGTGAATTTCAGGAACCACAGTGTATTGAGGTGCGGGGAGCGCGTACTCACAATCTAAAAAATATATCAGTTAAAGTTCCCCTTCATAAACTTGTAGGGATAGCAGGTGTTTCTGGTTCTGGGAAAAGCTCTCTTGCTCTTGGCACGCTCTACGCTGAAGGTTCAAGACGCTATTTGGATGCATTGTCAACCTATACGCGACGACGAATAACACAAAGCGGACGATCTCAAGTTGATGAGGTGCTTCATGTTCCCGCAGCGCTTGCGCTTAGGCAACGTCCTGGTGTTCCTGGTGTTCATTCTACTTTTGGGACTTCTACGGAATTATTGAATATTTACGTTTGCTCTTTTCTCGAGTGGGAAGCCATTGCTGTCCGAAAGGGCATCGTGTACCTCCAGGAATGAATGTCGCTCTAGAGCAGCCTTTTATTTGCCCTGAGTGCGGTGTTGAATTTTATGGCAAAGGCGCCGAAGACATGGCATTTAACAGCGCGGGCGCTTGCGAGACTTGTGGTGGTACGGGTGTAGTACGAAAGGTCAATGAGGCTTCTTTAGTTCCCGATGAATCTCTTTCCATTGATGAGGGTGCAGTTTTACCTTGGGGAACCCTTATGTGGGATTTAATGAAGCAAGTTTGCAGGGAAATGGGAGTACGTACTGATGTCCCCTTTTCGGAATTAACCGAACAAGAGAGGGAAATAGTCTTTCACGGTCCAGCAGAAAAGAAGCATATCTTATATAAAGCGAAAAAGGGTGATAACTTCGCTGAGCTTGATTTCACTTATTACAATGCTGTGTATACCGTAGAAAATGCACTTTCTAAGGTTCATGACGAAAAAGGGTTAAAACGGGTGGCTAAATTTCTTACAGAGACAACCTGCCCAGATTGCGAAGGTACTCGTTTTTCTTGCTCGGTTCGTTCAGTTTTTATTGATGGAATGAGCATCGCTGATATATCAAAATTTTCTTTGATTGATTTGTTTGAGTGGGTAAAAAGGGTTCCCGAAATTAGTCCTGAGTCCGTGCGGTCAATGGCTCAAACTATTGTTGATGAGATGATAGAACCTATGGAGCGTTTACTTCAGCTTGGGCTGGGATATTTAACGCTTGATCGCGCTAGCTCTACGCTTTCAACAGGTGAGCGTCAAAGGGTGCAGTTGGCGCGTGCGGTACGAAATCGAACAACAGGCGTATTGTATGTCCTCGATGAGCCCTCTATTGGCTTGCATCCTTCAAATGTGACTGGCTTACTTGGGGTAATGGGTGACTTGTTACGTGATGGTAATTCGGTTGTTGTGGTTGATCACGATATCCAGGTGCTTAAGCAGGTGGATCACCTTATTGAGTTAGGTCCTCGCTCGGGTGCGCAGGGAGGAGAAATTATTGCGCAGGGTTCGTTGCAGGAGGTTTTAGCGAACCCCTCATCCTGCACGGCTCCTTTTATAACAGGTAAAGAGCAGGTTCGCGTTCGTAAGCGCAGCGAAACAATTCATTTGTTTGACGAGGGGGAGATATATCTAAGGACCGATAGGATTCATACGGTAAAACCCCTTGAAGTGCATATTCCGAAGGGGAAGTTAACGGTAGTAACCGGTGTTTCTGGTTCTGGTAAAACCACACTTGTTCTAGAAAGCCTCATCCCTGCTTTAAAGGCAATCACTGATGTCGATAAGAAAACTCCAGCGCATATTCGTGAAATGCATGCTGATCATATTGAGCGAGTGCAAGTAATTGACGCTAACCCTATTGGTACTAATGTGCGTTCTACGGTCGCTACCTATTCAGGTGTTTTAGATGATTTACGAAAGGCGTTTGCCAGCTTGCCAGAGGCAAAAGAACAAGGTTTGAAAGCAAGTGCCTTCTCGTACAATACAGGATTACTTCGTTGTTCAACGTGCGATGGTACGGGTCAGATTTCACTCGATGTTCAGTTTTTGCCCGATGTCGATATTCCTTGTCCTGATTGTCAGGGTTCACGTTATGGACAGGCTGCCTATCGCATTAAACGCTTTGTGGAAGACTCAACTTTTGAAGAAAGCGCTCCCGTTTCAGAGCAGCTTTCTGATTTATCTCTTAATGCCTATTCGCTTCCAGAGATTCTCTCTTTAACGGTTGATGAGGCGCTTCGTGCAACGAAAGGACTTAAGCGTGTTTCAGCAAAGCTTCAAGTACTTCAGGATTTAGGACTTGGTTATTTAACGCTAGGGGAAGCAACACCTGCTCTTTCTGGGGGAGAAGCGCAACGCTTAAAACTGGCAAGTGAGCTTAATAAGAGGCAAGATGCTTCGGTATTTGTGTTTGATGAACCAACTATCGGATTGCACCCGCTTGATGTTGAGGTGCTTTTAGAAGTTCTTGAGCGCCTTCTTACTAAGGGAGCTACGGTATTGGTAATTGAACATGATTTGGATGTTATTGCGAATGCCGATTACCTAATTGATATGGGTCCAGGTGGAGGAGAAGAGGGCGGAACCGTAGTATGTGCAGGTGTTCCCGAAGAAGTGTGTGAATGTG
>ENA-OQBD01000287-OQBD01000287.1-human-gut-metagenome-genome-assembly--contig:-NODE-287-length-28060-cov-8.461569_pt1 | contig 28060 bp, 26 predicted proteins | sample MGYA00242742_ERZ504543 | MGnify/ENA primary metagenome ERZ504543 (study PRJEB26092, sample SAMD00036239) | human gut metagenome | host: Homo sapiens | study: EMG produced TPA metagenomics assembly of...
GTGCGCGGGGCGGCTTTGTCACCGTGATGGTGCCGGACCTTGCCCCCGCCGACGACGAGATGCGCCGTCTGTACACCGCCGAGTGCAAAGACCTGCGCGAGGTGAAAAAGATGCTGGAGGAGGGGAAACTTCTTTCCGAAACCTGAAATATACAGTTAGTCTTTTACATTTTCACGCTAAAAAAGTGGAGAACATCCTCAAGGAAGTCTTTGCCCGACTTATCCAGCAGTCCTCCCGTGTGGAGCTGGGCAAGAAGTTTGAAAGTGGCTTCTATGCCAAGCCCGACGCTCTCAGCCCGCAGGCTGTACCCGCCGCAGGCGAACCCACCATCTCCATGACGGCTCTTTTGGAATTGCTCAAGGATGCCGACCCGGAAATGAAGGCAAAGCTCCGCTTGGCCCTGCTCACCTGATGCAAAAAAGGGCACTGATTGCAATGCAATACAGCGCCCTACATCATCGGACATGGAAAACACCGACCGTGCAAAAACCGTGCAGCCATGGCTTACAAAACAAAAAAGCCATGAAATCTTTCGATCCACAGCTTCCACGGTAGACATTCCTACACGTTGGGACCCGCGGGCTAAGCAACAGCAACGGGTTGCGTTAGCTGATTTTTCCGCAGCCCCTTGGCAGGGCTTTGAAAAATCAGAACGCGGCCCCAACAACTCCTCCCTGTTTCAGCCGCAGGCTGCGGTCGTCGTTGTTGCACTGGGCTGATTGCTTGCGGCGCTATGCGCCGCCGCCCTGTTCGAGCCCCTTCCATCGCGCAAACAAAAAAGAAAAACCAGCACACAATGTGTACTGGTTTTTCTTGGTGCGATGGAAGGGACTCGAACCCCCGGCCTACTGATTCGTAGCGCACACCGGGCGATTCTCTCAATTTTTGGAAGTTACGTTTTATCGTCATTTCTCAACGATACATCGCAAGTTTTGAGCTTGGAGTTTCTGCACTCTTTGTCCGATTTTGCAACGATTTGCACCCTCTGCACGTTTTGAAACCGTGCAAAAACCGCGCAGAAACCGTGCACTTACTCTCAGACAAACTAAAAACCACTTCATCCGACAACGACTTGACGGCATTGGTTCGAGCGACCGCACACCATAAATCAAGTTCGGTCAGTATCCATACGCCAGGGCACCGCCATCCACGGCAAAATCCTGACCTGTGATGTAGGAGGCTCCATCGCCCACCAGGAACTCGGCCATCTTGCCCAGATCGCGGGTATCGCCGTAAGCATGCAGGGGCATCCGGTTCAGGATCTTCTGCTCACGGGCGGCGTCCACCACCTGCTCGTTCATCTTGCTGCGGAACCAGCCCGGTGCGATGCTGTTGACGGTGATGTTGTCCCCGGCCCACTCCACAGCCAGTGCGCGGGTCATAGCCAAAACAGCACCCTTGCTGGTGCAGTAGGGCACCACCTCGCTGAAGCCCAGATGTGCGCTCATGCTGGTGATGTTGATGATGCGGCCCTTGTCCGCGCTCTTCTTCAGGTAGGGGTAGCAGACAACGCTCATCTCAAACAAATACTTGACGTTCACGTTCATGATGTTGTCAAACTGTTCCATAGGGAAGTTTTCGGCACGGCATTTATAGCTGACGCCTGCATTGTTCACCAGAAAATCAAGGCAGCCATTGTGCTTTGCGGCAAGCTCTGCCACCATAGCCTTCATGGCTTCTACATCGCCCACATCGCCCTTCAGGTGGACAACGCCCGATGCGCTTTCTCCCACGCCCTCTTTGGGCCTGCCGGTACGGCTGATCACGTAAACCGTTGCGCCGGCCTCTGCCAGCACATTTGCGATCTGGAAACCAATGCCGCTGCTGCCGCCGGTGACGATGCCGGCCTTACCCTTCAGATCTGCCATAATAAATCCTCCTATCAAACCTTAACGTTGAAGCCAAAGAACTCATTCACATTGTTGAAGCAGACATTCTCGATGGTCTTTTTCAGCTCTTCCTCACCGGAGAAATACTCTCCGCGCTCCACCAGACTGCCCAGATAACTGCACAGCACGCGGCGGTACAGCTCATGACGGGGATAGGAGATAAAGCTGCGGCTGTCGGTCAGCATGCCGACCGACAGTGAGACCGGGTACAGGTTTGCACAGGCCTCGAACTGGCGCTGGATGCCAAAGGCCTGATCGTTGAACCACCAGGGTGCGCCCAGCTGAACTTTTGCCTTGGTGCCATTATCGCAGAAGCCTGCGGCTAAGATCGCCCAGGTCTCAATCTTGGTGCCGTCCAGCGGGTAGATGATGGTTTTGGGCAGTTCGCCGATGGTGGTCAGGTTGTTCAGCAGCTCGCCAACACCCTTGACCGGTGCGGCATCGTCGCAGCAATCAAAACCAGTGGACTGGCCCACGCTCTTCACATGGCTGGTGTTGGCATCCAGATAGGTGCCGATATGCAGCTGCATAACGTAGTGGTTGCGGTTGTAGATACGGGCCATCTCGAACAGGAATGCGCTCTGGTACTGGTCGATCTCATGCTGGGTCAGCTTGCCGCCGCTGCGTGCCTTGGCAAAGATGCCCTCTACCTCGGCGGGGGTGTAATCTGCCCAGTTGAAGTAGGGGATGCCGTCGTCACTGACGGTGGTGCCGGTGATCTGCTGGAAATACTGCAAACGCTTTTCCAATGCGGTGAGCATCTCGGCAAAGCTGTCGATGGGCTGCTCCGCAGCAGCAGAAAGCTTTGCCAGATAAGCAGCAAAATCGGCGTTGGCGCAGAACATGGCCTTATCGGGGCGGAAGGCGGTGATCACGCGGGTGAACATCTTTTCCTCGTTCAGAACCTTGTGGTAGCGCAGGTCGTCGATGGGGTCTTCGGTGGTGGAGACCAGACGCACATTGCTGTGCTCCATGCACCAGCGGCGTGTCATGTGCTTTTCGGTGATAAGCTTTTTGGTGCGGTCATAAATTTCCTGTGCATTGGCTGCGGTCAGGGATTCGTCGATGTCGAAGTAGCGCTTCAGCTCCAGTGCACACCAGATATAGATGGGATTGCCCACCAGCTGGGGCAGAATTTCGGCAAACTTCATGTACTTTTCGTAGTAGCTGGCGTCACCGGTGATGTACTTCTCGTCGATGCCAAAGGTGCGCATACAGCGCCACTTGTAGTGGTCGCCGCGCAGCCACATCTCGCCCAGATCTTCAAACTCCTTGTTCTCGGCGATCTCCACGGGCTGAAGATGGCAATGGTAATCGATGATCGGCATATGCTCTGCATACTTGTGGTAGAGCATCTTGCCGGTCTCATTGGTGAGGAACAGCTCTTCGCTGAAACGATCATTCATAACAAATATCCTCCAAAAATGCCCACCCGTCTGTTCAGGAGATGGGTGGGCTCATTTCATCAGAATCCGATCAGAGCGCCGCCGTCAACAGGGATGCAGGTGCCGCTGATATAGCGGGCTGCGTCACTGCACAGGAACGCTGCACACATGCCGACATCCATAGGGTCGCCCACGCTCTTGGCGGGGATGCGGCCCATGATCTTGGCCAGACGCGGCGGGTCGTTGTCGGTAGCTTTGTGGAACATGGGGGTGTCGATCCAGCCCGGAGCAATGGCGTTGACGGTGATGCCGTACTCGGCCAGTTCAGCGGTCAGGGTGTGGATCAGGCCCAGATAGCCGGCCTTTGCGGTGGAGTAGCCTGCCACCTGGGGCTGGCCGATGTAGCTGGTCATGCTGGCCTGGAAGATGATGCGGCCATGACCCTGCTCCTTCATCTGGGGAACAAAAGCCTTGGTCAGTGCGAATGCACCCACCAGATGCACATCCAGAACGCGCTTGTAGTCGTCCACGGTCATATCCCAGATGAACTTCTTGCAATGGTTGCCTGCGTTGTTCACAAGGATGCTCACGGGACCCTGCTCAGCGGTGATCTTATCGGCCAGTTCCTGAGCGTGGTCGGTATCGGTGATATTGAACTGATAGTACACAGCCTTGCCGCCAAACTCTGCCAGAGTATCGGCCACCAGCTCAGGAGCACGGGAAGCCACAACGGCCACCTTTGCGCCTGCGGAAACAAGACAGCGGGTAATGGCAAGACCCAGACCGGTGGCACCGCCGGTGACGACGGCGACCTGACCGGACAGGTCGTACCAGTTCTTGATGCTGAAATCCTTCACCTGTTCTTCGGTAAATGCTGCCATGGGGAACAGTCCTCCTCACTCTTCGCAGGCACGCTTGAAAGCGACCTGCTTTTCCTGATATTTATACGGTACAAAGAACTCGTGGTGTCCCTGGGCTTCGCTCTTGGTGGGCTGACCGGCGGCAGTTTTTACCACCAGTTCGGTCAGGCGGCGGGCCAGCTCGCTCTGGGTGCATTCGCCCCGGAGCACGGGGTTGGCATTGAAGTCCATATCGCCCTCCATGCGGGCGTAAGTCGCACCGTTGCCGGTGATCTTGATGCAGGGGGCTACTGCGCTGCCCACCACATTGCCGCGCCCTGTAACGAGGAACACGATGTGTGCGCCACAGCTGGCAAGATCCATCAAGCCCTCGTTGTCGTTGGGATTGGTGATGCCAAACTGCATCCAGTAAGGGTCCGGGGTGGAGTCCAGCAGCCACAGACCCGGATGGGGCGCAGGGCAGGACACCTTGATGACGCCCTGAATTGGTCGGGAGCCGCTCTTGATCACAGCACCCATGCTCTTTTCTTCAATGGTGGACAGGCCGCCTGCAAAGTTGCCGGGGCTGACCGAATACTGACGCACGCTGCGGCAGTATTCCAGCGCTTTATCATAGGTATAGCGCAGCTCTTTTGCGGCCTGCTCAGAAGCAGCGCGCTTGAGCAGCAGATGATCCAGACCAATGGCCTCGACGACCTCCTCAAAGATGGCCGTGCCGCCCTGATCGGTGAGCCAGTCGTAGAACCGGCCCACGACCACATTGCCAGCCAGACCGCTGGTGTAGTCACTGCCGCCGCACTCTGCGCCGATGACCAGATCTTTTACGGACATCTCCACGAGGGGGGTGTTTTCCAGCTCTTTGAGTGCGCTCTGCACCCACTCCACGCCCTTGCGGACGGCAGGCTGGGTGCCGCCCTCGTTCTGGATGAACATCCAGCTTGTGGGCTTGCCCTCTTCCTCGGCAATTTTAGACAGCCATTCCGGCTGCACGTATTCACAGCCAAGGCCTACGGCCAGCACCGCACCCACGTTGGGGTGGCGGATGAAGCTGATGAGCAGGTTCACCGCATACTGGTTGTCGGTACAGCCGTCAAAGCCCAGCAGTTCCACATTGGTACTGCCGCTTTTGGCTACGATCTGCTGCGCCACAAACTCGGCACACTTGACCGTGTAGATCACCAACACCCGGTTACGGATGCCCTTGCCGCCGTTTTTGCGGGCGTAGCCGGGCCAGGTGAGGCTTTGCAGTTCATTCCAATCCATTAAAAGCCTCTCCTTTACTCGTACTTCGTGTCTTTGGGAGCACCGGTCCTGACGTCCAGATGGCTGGAACGCTGGTCGTAGACGCTGCGCATGACGTGCAGGTGTACCCAGCTGCCAGCCGGGATATCGGCGGTAGCGCGGCCAATGACTACGCCGTACTTGACGATATCCTCACCGTTCCTGATGTCCCGCAGGGCAATTTTATGGCCCATCGGCACCTCGGTGACGGCTTCCACTTCGGGGGCGCAGGCATCGCCGCGCAGCTCCACAGGGCCGGGCACCAGCGGGGTCAGGGCCGTGGCCACATTGTCTTCCCGATTGATCTGAAAGGCGTTCTGCTTTTCGTCCATAGCTTACAGCACTCCGAACTTTGCAAATGCATCCGTGACCATCATGCCGTCTTCAATGGCTTTGCGCATGGTCTTTTCCGTGCTTGCCTTGACGAGGGCTTTCTCGATGACTTCCGGTGCAATATCCTTGGGGATGATGAGCACGCCGTCGATGTCACCAAAGACGATATCGCCATTGTGGATGGTCACCTGACCGATCTCAATGGGGCAGCGCCACTTGAACACGTAGGTACGGACGGAGGAATCCTGTGCCCATGTACCGGAGCAGAAAACAGGGAAGTTCTGCTCGATGACCTTGGGGGTATCGCGGGTGTAGCCGTCCAGAACGGCGCCAACTGCACCGCGGGCCTTGCCGCAGGCGGTGAGCAGCTCGCCCCACAGAGCACTGTTGTGTGCGCCGGTAGCGATGTAGATCTCGTTGGGCTTCAGGTCATCCAGCGCCTCAGTCATATAGCCGAAGGGCTTTTCGGCGGGGTACTCAAACACATCGTTTTCCAGAACGGTGCAGGCGTAGCCAGCCACCTTCAGGCGCTTGTCCTCTTCCTCTCCGGGCAGGATGTAGGGTGCGGTAGGCACCTGTGCAGCCAGCGGGCGGATGGAAGCGGGCAGGAACTGGTGCTTATAGCCCATCTGATCCAGAATATCACCCACAACGGGGGTATAGAGCTTCTCTTTCATCAGGGCGAACATTTCATCGTCGTTTTTCCACATTGCCATGGGGAATCACTCCTTTGTCGTTTTTAGAATATCCAGCCATTCGAGGCACTGCCCGAACCAGCCGGCGATGTGGGGATCTGCAACGCGGTGCTTTTCCGGCTCGTCCACTTCGGGCGTTGCCAGACTCAGACCGTGCACCCCGCGGGGGTAAAGATGCATTTCGTAGCGCACACCGGCCGCGCTCAGTGCACCTGCCAGAAGCAGGCTGTTCTGCACCGGCACTTCCGGGTCGGTGACGGTATGCCAGAAGAAGGCAGGCGGCGTATCTGCCGTGACCTGCGTTTCCAGCGAATACCAGCCCGGATCGTCCGAACCGGCCAGATTTTGGATACTGCCGCGGTGGGCGTACTTTCCGGCGGTGATCACCGGGTAGCCCAGGATCATGCCGTCGGGGCGGGGCAGGCCCAGCTCACGCCAGTGCACGCCCAGACTGGCTGCCAGATGGCCGCCTGCGGAGAAGCCACAGACCAGCGCCGACAGTGCCGGGAAACGCTGCTGCATGGTCTGCAGTGCTTCGCCCAGCTGGCGCACCGGCAGGGTACCCAGCGGGGGTTGGCCGGGCTTTTCGCGAATGGTGTAGTACACCACCGCGGCCGCCCAGCCGGCGGCGGTAAAGGCGCGGGCTACCGGCTGGGCCTCACGCGGCGAAAGCCACTGGTATCCGCCGCCGGGGCAGATCAGAATCATTCCTTTGGGGTCTTTGGGGGCATCTGCGATCCAGAGCCGCGCCCCCAGCGGCAGATTCATTGTTTCCATACGCACTTAGTACAGCAGGTTCGGCAGCCACATGAAGGTCTGCGGGAAGTAGGTCAGGATGATCAGCGCAATGAACATGGTGATGTAGAACGGCACCATCTTCTTGGACAGGGTCTCGATCTTGATGCCGGAAATGGCAGAACCGATGAACAGGGTGGAGCCGACGGGAGGGGTCAGCAGGCCGATGCCGAGGTTCAGCACCATGACGATGCCCAGATGGATGGGGGACAGACCCAGCTGCATCCAGATGGGCAGGATGACGGGGGTCAGCATCAGGATCAGGCAGGCCATCTCGATCAGGCAGCCCAGGAACAGCATCAGGATGTTGAGCAGGATCAGGATGACGATCTTGTTGCTGGTGATGGAGAACAGGCCGGTAGCGATCATGGTGGGGATGCGCAGATAGGTCAGCAGGTAGGTGAATGCGCCGGACACGCCCAGCAGGATCAGCACCTTGCCCAGAGTCTCCACGACGTTTGCAAAGATGTGGGGGATATCCTTGAAGGAGAAGCCCTTGTAGATGAACAGGCCGACGCACAGCGACCACACAACGGCAGCAGCGGCGGACTCGGTGGTGGTAAAGACACCGGCGATAACGCCGACGACCACGAACATAACAGCCAGCATGCCCCAGATGGCCTTGAAGAACGCCTTGATGCAGTTCTTCAGGTTGAACTTGCCGGTGACCGGGATGTTCATCTTCTTGGAGTAGTAGTAGGAGTAGATCATCAGCACGATGCTCAGCACAGCGCCGGGCATGTAGCCGGCCACGAACAGCTGGCCGATGGAAACGGTGGTGACGCCGGCAGCAGCCAGAGTGAAGATGACCATGTTCTGAGAGGGGGGAACCAGAATGCCTTCAACGGAGGATGCCATGGTCAGGCAGGTGGAGAACTCGCGGTCATAGCCCTGTTCTTCCATCATCTTGATCTCGATGGGGCCCAGAGAGGCACAGTCGGCGGAAGAAGATCCGGAGATGCCGCCGAAGAAGAAGGAGGCCACCACGTTGACCATGGCAGCACCGCCGCGCATCCAGCCGACAAGTTCCTTTGAGAAAGCGATCAGGGTATCGGTGATGCCGCCCGCGCTCATCAATTCACCCATCAGGATGAAGAAGGGCACCGCCAGCAGCGTATAGGAGTTCAGATTGCTGACAAATTTCAGAGCCATCTGCATGGGGTTGATGCCCAGATAGAAGAAATCCAGCAGAGAAGCCACACCAATGGCATATACCACGGGCACACGGAGGAAAACCAGCACCAGGAACACGCCCAGCAGCAGGATGGTTGCGATCGTTGCAGTAGACATTTACTTTTTCTCCTTTCGACCCATCACCCAGTGGCCCAGAACAGCGAAGATGTTCAGCACGCCGGTCACAGGCAGTGCACTGTACATAAAGGAATAGGGCACGTTGATGCCGGCCATGTTGTTGCCTGCACCCTGCTGTGCCAGCTTGATGCCGTACACGATCAGGAAGATGGAAAAAGCAAACACACAGACAGACGCCAGAATATCTGTGAGAAAGACACCCTTTTCGCCCAGCTTTTCATCAAACATCGTAACGGCCAGATGCTCGTTCTTGCGCACCACCAGCACGCTGCCCAGCAGGCTCAGCCATACCAGACACAGCAGGGAGAACGGCTCGCCCCACATGGGAGAATGGTGCATCACATAACGCCCAAAGAAGATAAAAAAGACCACCGCTACCAGAGCTCCCAGGATCAATGCGCAGATATGGCGCAGAAGCTGGAACAGCACGGCGTCGATCTTTTTCCAAACAGTTTCAAATTTGTCCATAATCGGCTCCTTGATTGTTCGTTTTTCTAAAATTCCCCACGACCGCTGCCAGCCGTGGGGAACGTTCGTCCTTTATTGGTTCGTCAAAACGTCTCGGCAGGGATCAGTAGTTGCCGCCCTGGATCTTAGCGATGATGTCCTGAGCCTCTGCGCTCTCCTTCTCGTACAGAGGTGCACAGGCCTCCTGCCACTTTTCGATATCGGAAACCTCCAGCTTGGTGATGCCCTTGTCGGCGAAGGAATCGAAGCAGGCCTGCTCCTGCTTCTGGTTGTACTCGTAGCAGGCGGAACGTGCGGCCAGAGCGGCTTCCTTGATCCAGCCCTTCTCGGCATCGTTGAAGCCGTTCCACTTGTCAGCGTTCATCAGGATGACGCCGCAGCCAAAGGTGTGTGCATCGGTGATGAAGTAGGGGGCAACTTCGTTGAAGCTGTTGCTCATGTAAGAGGTAACGCCGTTCTCAGCAGCATCGACGACGCCGGACTGCAGAGAGGTGTACAGCTCAGAGTAAGCGATTGCGGTGGCAGAAGCGCCCAGAGCATCCATGGTGCTGATCATCAGGTCAGTCTCGGGCACGCGGACCTTCAGGCCCTTCATCTTGTCCAGCGTGAAGTCGGTGGGCTTGCCCAGACGCTCGTAGACCTTCGGGGTGATGAACAGGCTGCGGGGACCTTCGACCAGCCAGCCCAGAGCAACATAACCGCAGTTGGCATCTTCCACGCTCTGCAGCAGCTCGTCGCCCAGACTGCTCTCAGCCACATCCTCAAACTGTGCCATATCCTTAAAGACATACGGCAGGCCGGTGGTGCCGATCAGTTCAGCGCCGTAGTTGGGCAGAGAAGAAGCGTTGCCGCGGAAGATATCCAGAGTACCCATCTGGATACCCTGCATGGACTCAGCCTCGGAGCCCAGCGTGCCGTTGATGTACAGGTCAATGGTGATGTGACCGCCGGACAGCTCTTCGATCTTCTCAGCAAAGGTGTGTGCGCCAACGGTTGCGCCGTAGTCCTCGCCGTTGACCTCGTTCCATGTCAGCTTGTAGTCATTGCCGGAGCCGCCCTCGCCTGCACCTGCTGCTGCAGAAGAGGCAGTGGAGGAAGCTGCAGTGGAAACTGCGGTGGAAGTAGAGGTGGAAGCGGAAGAACCGCCGCATGCGGTCATGCCCAGCGCTGCGGCAGAAACGCCAACAACCTTCAGGAAGTCACGACGAGAAATTGCTTTTTTCATAAGAAATCTCCTTTTTTCTTGGCATCGTGTGTCGGATACGTGTTCGGGGCAGCGTCTTCATGTCCCGCCTGCCCCTTGCTACAAAAACGTTTTTGTAGCTTTCTTTGGCAACATTTTAGCACGTCTTGTGTGCGAGGTCAATGTTTTTCAATTTTTTCGTCTGTTTCGGATATATTTTTGTCATATAGCATAGTTTTCGACCAAATCGTTTTTGCAGTGTGACGATTTTCAAACCAAAATTCTGTAATCTCTTTACTTTTATGTGCTTTTGCATTATAATCAAGCAAAACGTTTCGGTTATATTTTATTGACGTGTTTCCGTTAAAGATTCTTTTCCGCAAGGCAAAGTTCCGGTTATCAAGCAGCCAATTCCTTTAACACGATCAACGAGAGGAGCATTTTTATGATCATTACCAAGTTCGAGACATGGTGGGTCGAGCGCGGCCGCTGCCTGTTTGACGAAAAGCGTCAGGGCGGTGCCAAAATGGGCTGGGATGTCATCGCCATCAAACTGACCACCGACACCGGCATTGAGGGCGTTGCCACCTGCATGGCAGCCCGCAGCGGCGCTGTGAGCGAAGCTTACTTACAGGAGAGCATCGGCCCTGTTGTTCTGGGACGTGACCCCCATGACCGTGAGGCCATCTTCCAGGAACTGTGGACCATCGACCGTCATGAGGCATTCTTTCCCGTGTTCCTGCCCGGCCCCGTGGATGTAGCCTTGTGGGATATCTGTGCCAAGGAAGCCGGGCTTCCTCTTTATAAGTACATCGGCGCTTGCCGCGACAGCCTGCCGGTCTATGCCAGCGGCAACTTCCACGGCACTGTTAAGGAGTATGTGGACGAGGCTCTCTACTACCAGAGCAAAGGCATTCCCGGCTACAAAGCCCATCCAGGCGGGCCGGTCAGCTTTGATATGGAAGTGCATCAGGCCATCCGCGACGCTGTCGGCCCCGACTACCTGCTGATGACCGACCCCGTGGGCGACTATACCATCAACGAAGCCGTCACCGTGGGACGTCAGCTGGAAAGGCTGAATTATAAGTGGTTCGAAGAGCCCTTCCGCGACTTTGAGCTGTATAAATACACCGAGCTGTGCCGCACACTGGATATCCCCATCGCTGCCACCGAGACCACCCGCGGCTGCCACTGGGGTGTGGCGCAGGTCATTGCTCAGCACGCTGCCGATATCGTCCGCGCGGATGTCAGTTGGAAGGACGGCATCACCGGCACGCTGAAGATCGCACATCTGGCAGAAGCATTCGGCCTGAACTGCGAGATCCACACCACCACCATGAACTACATGGATCTTGTCAACCTGCATGTCAGCTGCGCCATCAAGAACTGTGAGTACTTCGAGTACTTCGTACCTGAAGAAAACTACACCCTGCCCATGAAGGGCAAACTGCCCATTGACGAACATGGCATCATCCATGTGCCGCAGGGTCCGGGCGTGGGTGCCGAACTGGATTGGGATCTGATCGAGAAGAGCTGCCGCAGCTACCGCAAGCTCGAGTACAAGGGCTGATCCCACTGACTTTTGACATTTACCGCTTGCTCTTTTTACTTCTCCATTTACATGAAAAAGGCGGACTGATTGGAAACCAGTCCGCCTTTTTCATGTTTTTGTTTTCAGAGCAGCAGCCCCCGGAAATTGTCCCGGTCATACATCACAGCGTTGCTGCGGAACACCACTTCAGAGCCCACGTAAATGGTGCGCTGTTCCGGAGCCTTGCCCTGCACGAGATATTCCACCAGTGCTTTGATGCCAAGATACCCTTGAGCGTAAGGGTTTTTCTGCACGATATTGTCCAGGATTCTGCTCCGCAGAGCGTCCAGATTTTCTTCGAATACGTCGCTGCCCACCGCGAACACTTTACCCGCTTTGCCGCACTGCTGCAGCCCCTGCACGAGCATCACGCTCCCCTGCGACAGCACACTGCAGCAGGCCGCAACATCCGGCTTTTCCAGCAGATTCAGGATGTTCCTCTGTGCCTCTGAGCCGATGCAGCAGGAATTGTCCAGATAAATGCGGTTCTGCGCACCGTTCTCCTGCATATAATCCTCAAACCCCTGCACGATGCGGGCATGTTGCTCCCATTTGGGATTTCCGGCACAGAGCACCACACTGCCGAAAGAGGGGATATGGCTGAAGATCAGCTCTGCCATCGTCCGTCCAATGACCTCATAGTCGGGCTGCACGCTGCACAGCGGTGCGATCTTCGGGTTTCTAAACCCCACCTGCACCACTGCCACACCGGCATCCCGGGCATGCTGCCACTCCTGCATTGTCATAGCTTCCATGTGACCCACTGTCAGCAGGCCGTCCAGTTTGTCCTCGGCCAGCAGAGCGCGCACCTCTTCCACTCCACGGGAGTGGAAAGGGTCGATCTCATTGGGGAAACTGAACTCGGTACACTCCACGTTCAGATCTTCAGAGTTTTTCAAGTAGTCCCGCACACCCTGCCACAAAGGCGGATAATAAAAGCGGTTTCGGCCCACCTCATCCGGCAGAAGCACAGCCACACGCTGGGTGCGGCGTTTCAGGCCGGAAGCCATTTTATTGGGCCGGTAGCCCAGATCATCCGCGATCCTCCGGATATGCTCCCTGGTGACCTCACTGACGCCAGGCTTGTCGTTCAGTGCCTGATGGACCGTGCTGATGGAAACGCCCGCTGCCTGTGCCACATCACGGATCGTAATCTTTTTGTTCATAAGGTCACTCTCTCTTAAAAAACAACTGTTTCGCAAAAACGATGCGTGAAAAGGGTACTGATTTTAGTATAGCACGCACGAGGTATACTGTAAATAAGCAGAAGTTTCTGCAGCACCCCATGGTCAAGCGGATCAACGCACTGGCCGAGGACGAGCAGCGCAGTTGATAGGCGTTTCTCTTGGGTTTCCAAAGGGGTGCGGGTCGCGCCAGTGGCGACCTCAAAGTGCAGCGCATTTTGAAGCACCTGACCGAGCCGACAGGCGAGAGGCAGCACCCCTTTGGCACACGACTTTGCCTACAAAGTCTAGTGTGTTACACCTTGGTTCCGGCTGATGCGGAAAAGGGGCTGTGAGCAAATGCGGCAAGCACCTGTTCTGCGGCAGAAGGATGCGCAGATGGGCGTGGCAGTTGACGGTCTTTGCCCACCCAGCGCAGACTTGCGGAGGAACCAATGGTGTACGTTCTCCCGTCCTGCCGCAGCAGCGTTTCTCCTATGCGCCGCCGCCCTGTTCGAGCCCCTTCCATCGCGCAAACAAAAGGGTTTAGGACATCCGAACAGACACCGTTTGATATAGAAATGAGGTTCACCATGAACAAACTGCTTTCCTGCCGCTTCAATATGGACACCAACCGGGTGGAAGCCCGGTTCGAGGATGGCACCACCCTTGCCATCGACTGCATCGCCGTCGAGGATGAGTACGGCAACACCCCGGCGCAGCGGGCAGAGCTGGACTGGCTGCTGTATAATAAGCCCTTGGAGTATGCACAGATGGTGCTGAGAGGGGAGATGGAGCGTTATCTTTCTCTCGGCTGTGACCACGGCAGGCTGGAGGATTGAGCCACAGAAAACGCGCGGCAAAATAGCTAATCGCGCGGCGCGCGTTTCAGCGCGCGATTTCACTTTTCCGAAATTCAATCGTATTACAGTTTATTCTTGCAAATTCTCACTTTCACGTCGCACCTTCCCACGCATGAAAAATGCACGCCCGTGCGATTTTAGTTCGCAGCTTATTCGCGGTCAGCTGGATTTATTCGCGCTTTGTTCGTGCGATTGCGCGTTTTCAGCGTAAATTCAGCGCAAATCATGCCAAGTCAGCGTATTTTCAGCGTAAATCCCGGAAAGTCAGCGTAAATAATATAAATGATGCCCGCCCAGCTGTGGAAAAGCCACAGTGGGCGGGCATTTTGCTTTTTAATCCAGATATCGGTTCATCAGGCTCAATACGATGCCAAGTCCTGCCGGGAGACTTTTCAGGTCTACCCACTCGGCACGGGTGTGGGCGCCGGCACCTTTTACGGTGCCAATGGTATTGGCCAGAACATTGCGCGAGAGAGGAATGTTGGCATCGGTGGAATAGGGACCAAGATCCAGTTCGCCCTCATAATACTGCCGGATGCAGGCGGCGTTTTCTGATGTCCACTTTTTCAGCTCGGTCTTGTCTCCATCGCCGCAGCCCGGGCGAACGCCCAGCACTTCCAGATTGATCTTTTTGCCCTTGGCGCGGAATTCATTCACCACCCGGTTCAGTTCCCCCTTCATGACCTGCAGGCACGCTTCACTGGCAGAGCGGTACTCGTACAGCAGGGTAACTTCCTGTGCAATGGAATTGACTGTGCTGCCGCCCTCAATGCGGCCCACATTGTAGGTGGTGTATTCCTGCTGCGGCGGGATGATCCGGTACAGCTCGTGAATGATCTCGGCAGCGATCTGAATCGCGTTGTCTTTGCCGAAGTCCAGATAGGAGTGCCCGCCGGGGCACTGCACCTGCATCCGGTAGCGGTGGGAGCCTACGGCGATGCTGGTACACTGGGACATATAACCGTCGAAGGAATAAAACCTCCTGATACGGTCGCCGTAGTTATTGAAGATCTCCTTGCAGCCCTTCAGATTGCCAAGACCTTCTTCGCAGCTGTTGGCCACGATCATCAGACCGGTGTGCAACCGGTCTTTGTGCTGCACCAGAAAGCGGGTGGCTAGCATCAGGTTCACCAGATTGGCAGTGTCATCGCCGATGCCGGGTGCCCGCAGGATGTCGCCGTCACGGCGCATAGGCAATTCTTCCGTGTCATTGAACACCACGTCCATGTGAGCCATCATCACGGTGATCTCATCGTACCGATCACAGCTGAACTTGCAGATTACGTTTTGGGCTTCATCGATCCACACCTCGTTGCAGCCCTCGTGCTCGAACCACTTTTTGCAGAACGCAGCGCGCTTTTCCTCGTGGTGGCTGGGGGCCGGGATGCGGCCCAGCGTCATGAGCAGTTCTGCCTGTTCATCCTTGCAGGACGCTATAAACCGATCCAGCTCTTCTTTTTCGATCATACAGTTTCCTCCGTTTCACATAGCAGCCGTACCACCGCAAAAAGGAGCAGAGCTGTGGTTGGTCAGCTCTGCTCCTTTGCAGAATGGGGGTCTCCGGTTATGCAGGTTATTCTTCGGGGATAGTCACATCATTTTCCAGATCCGCGCCGTTGGAAGCAATGAGCTTTTTATAGTAGTAGAAGGACTTCTTGCGCAGGCGCTTGCCGGTGCCTTTGCCGTAGTCATCCTGATCCACATAGATCATGCCGTAGCGCTTGGTCATCTCGGAAGTGCCGGAAGAGATCAGGTCGAGTGGGCCCCACCATGCGTAGCCGAACACGTCCACGCCATCTGCGATCGCCTCCCGCAGCTGCTCCACATGGGCGCGCATGTAGTCGATGCGGTAGTCGTCCTGGATCTGCCCCTTTTCATCAAAGTGATCCACAGCTCCCAGACCGTTCTCGGAGATGAAGATGGGCTTGTGGTAGCGGTCATAAATGCGGTTCAGGGTGATGCGGAAGCCGATGGGGTCGATGGTCCAGCCCCAATCGGACTTGGGCAGGTAGGGGTTCTTGATATCGGACAACAGACGGCCGATGGGCTGCGGCACCGGGCTGCCCTTATAGCGCATGATGTAGGTCATGTAGTAGCTGATGGTAATGAAGTCCACCGCACCCTCTTTGAGGATCTTCGTATCATCCTTGCCCATCTCGATGTGGATGTTGTTCTCATCAAAGAAGCGCTGCATATAGTAGGGATACTCACCGGTGGCCTGCACATCGGTGAAGAACCAGTTGAAGTGATCCTCGAACATGACCTGCAGCTGATCCTCGGGCTTCGGGGACTCGGCGTAGTTCTCCAGACGGCAGAGCATGTTGCCCATCTTGGCATCCGGGTCGATCTCGTGCAGCTTTTTCGTTGCCAGTGCGCTTGCCACGAACTGGTTGTGCACAGCCTGGAACTTCTCCTGCCAGTGGCCCAGATAGGGGTTGCAGCTGCTGGGTTCCGGTGCACCGTCAAAGATGACGCCGCTGCTGGTAAAGGGGTTGGACAACACATTGTTGATCTCGTTGAAGGTGAGCCAATACTTAACTTTGCCCTTGTAGCGGCGGATGACCGTCTCGGCATACTTTTCAAAGGCCTCTACGGTGTGGCGGCTGAGGAAGCCGCCGTACTCCTCGGCCAGATGCAGCGGAGTATCAAAATGGGACAGGGTGACCAGCGGCTCAATGCCGTACTTGTGCAGCTCGTCGAACACTGCATCGTAGAACTTCAGGCCCTCTTCGTTGGGGATGGCATCATCACCGTTGGGGAAGATGCGGCTCCAGCTGATGCTCATGCGGAACACCTTGAAGCCCATCTCGGCGAACAGCTTGATATCATCCTTATAGGTATGATAGAAATCGATGCCGCGGCGCTTGGGCAGCTCCCAATTTTCCGGGTGAGCCTTCATGTCCTCCACCATTTCCTTGGAGGCTGCATTGTGGGGCACATGCACATCAAAGGTGCCCTCGGTATCACGGATCTGTTTGGTGATCAGGCGGGCGAAGTCTGAAGTAGCCGGACCTCGACCGCCCTCGTTCCATGCGCCTTCGATCTGGTTGGCGGCGGTGGAGCCGCCCCAGAGAAATCCTTCCGGGAATGTCTTTGCCATGGTTCAGTCTCCTTTCTTATTCAGCAGCATCTTGACGATGGGCAGCAGTTTCTGGGTCATGCGCAGCTCGGTGGTGATGGTCATGACCGTATCCTGCGCATGGACGAACAGCAGGGAGTACTCCATGCTCTCACCGCTGACCTGACTCTGAATGACCTCGGTCTGGCGTTGTGTGCCTTGACGATCAGAGCTTCTGCCTCTTCCAGCAGCTTGTCCACCTCGTCCAGCTTGCCCTCGGCCATAGCGGCCAGTGCTTCGTCGATCTTGTCGCGGCCATCGCCTGCGTTCATGATGACTTCCATCGCCACCATATTGATATCGCGCTTTTCGTTTTCTTCCATAGGATGTTACCTCGCCTTCATTTTCCCTCTTATCTTACCAGAAATAATTATGCCTTTGCTGCAGCCTTGGCAGCCTTCTTGGCGGCCTTGGCGGCTTCGCGCTCGGCTTCCTTCTTGCATTCTGCTTTGTCCGCTGCCTTAAAGAACGGATACCAGATCAGCGCAGCCAGCACGAAGTTGATGCAGATCAGCAGAACGTTGCGCCAGTCACCGCCGGACATGAAGAAGGCAGACACGGCGTTGGGGGCAAAGTTCATATCGAAGTTGACGTAGTTGATGGTGCCCCAGCCCATGGCGAACCACAGGTAGGAGAAGCCGGGCAGGATGATGGCGATGAGCACGGTGGGGATCAGCATAAAGGGGTTGCCGACGACTGCACCGTACTGCAAAGGCTCGTTGATGTTGAAGATGGAGGGCACCAGCGTAGCCTTGCCCAGCAGACGGAACTTCTTGGATTTTGCACGCAGCATGAACAGTGCCAGCGGAAGGGTAGCGCCCTGACCGCCGATGTGGTGATAACGGCTGAAACCGTAAGCGTAGATATTCTTGGGCGCAAGGCCGGCAGCTACCAGTTCTGCATTCTCAGCAATAGCAGCCTGAGTAATGCTGCGGGTAACAGGGGTAAACACCCAGCCGGAGACACCGAAGAAGTAGAACACATTCTGCAGGAACACGATTATAATGACGCCAGGTGCGCTCTGTGCAAAGCTGGTAACCGGCTTCATGAGGACCTGCACCATGGCAAACACATCGATCTTTGCAACATAGGTGAACAGATAGGCAATGGTCAGGCTGATGAGGATGGCCGCGATGTTGTCGAACCAGTTCTTAACAAAGTCGGGGATCACACTGTCCTCACCAAAGAAGGAATACTTGGCCAGCAGCTTGTAGATGACAGCCACCATCAGACCGACCACCATAGCAGTGAACATACCGCCTGCGCCGAACTTGTTCATGGAAACCAGCGAGCCGCCGTCCACCGTTTGAAAGTTCATGCACATCATGTAGGCACCGATGCCGGTAAAGCCTGCGATCATGGAGCGGTCTTTCTTTTCGATCTTCTGCAGGCAGTTGTAGGGGATCACGAATACCACGAACAGACCAATCAGACCAAACGAGAAGGTGCTCAGCGGGCTGATGTCCGGCAGCACCGGAACAAAGCGGCGGAGGATGGCCCACAGGGACGGGATGGCACTGACCATCGAGAACGGAACAATGAACAGGACCGCATCTGCCACGATGCCGAACCAGAAGTTCGACGTGATCTTGTTAATGACCGGAACGAGATGTTTCTCGATCCACGCCTGAATCTTCTCCATCATAGTTTTTTCCTCCCATTTCAACCTTCTTCATAAAACTCGAGGGCCGACTCCAGAATGGCTTCGCCATCCAATGCAGCATAGTCGTCCGGATCAATGGAAGTCACCTTCACATTGTGGTCCTTCAGCATCTCCTTATACTTGGGGACCTCGGCTGAAAAGTGGGGGCCAAGCAGCAGCACGTCAATCTTGTCGGCGTACTCCGGCACCTGAGATTTGCTCACAGCGTGGATGGAAACATCCAAACCCTGAGCCTTTGCGGCCTTGCGCATATTGGCGGCCATAAAGCCAGTGGAAGCGCCGATGCCGCAGGCAAGTAAGATACGGGTCATAACAATTGCTCCTTTCCATATCCAATGAAACAATTCTTTTCTCCGGAATCACTTCCGGGTTTCGTTGTGCCCAGTATATCAGGTCCGTTTGTGAAAACAAAACAAAGTTTTTCCTCGATTCCGGCAAATTCCTCATCTTTCCAACAAGGCGGAAAAAAGTATGGTTTTGTTTTCTTCTTCCATTTGCTATACTATATAATATGAGTTTTTATTCTGTCTTTCACCTGTATTTTTATAGAAGGAGTGTCTCTGCATGAAAACCGATAAGCGCACGCAGCTGCTGAAGATCTTATCCGACGCATCGCAGAGCATTTCCTCTGCAGCACTTGCCAATATGCTTGGTACCAGTGAACGGACGGTGCGCAACTACATCAAAACCATCAACGAGGAGGGCAAGGCCGTTATTACTTCCTCCCGTGAGGGCTACCGTCTGGAAAGCCATACCGCCAGTCTGGACACCTTGCCCAACGAAGCAGAATCCCGCGTCTGGAAGGTGCTCTCTGATCTATTGACCAGTAAGGAGGGTGTCAACGCTTTTGACGAAGCTGAAGCCCTGTATGTCAGTTCCAGCACCATTCTGAATACCGTCATCCCACAGGTAAAAGAGATCGCCAAAGAATACGACCTGCGCATCGAATCTCAGAAATACCAGTTCTATCTGCGTGGCAGCGAGCAGAACCGTCGCAAAATGATCGGCAGCCTTGCCGTGCGCAACACCTACGGCTTTTTCAATTCTAAAGATGCGTTGGAACAGCTGTTTCCCTCTCAGGATATCGATGGCATTATGCAGGAGCTGTTCACGACCTGTCAGGAGTCCAAACTGTTTTTGAACGATTTTGCGCTGAATAATCTGTTGATCCATATTCTGGTCATCCTCATCCGGCTGAACATCGGCAATGAGCTGGACGACAAAGAACCGCCCATCTCGGTAGACGAGCTGCTGGCATCCTCTCAGGATCGGGAAGACATCGTGAATCTGGCCGACATGATCTCGGCAAACTTCGAGCAAAAATACAGCATCCGCATCCCGGAGCGGGATTATAAACAGATTTTAATGCTGATTGCCCTTTCGGTGGAGCACGAAACCGTGGATATCCAGTGTGTCATCAGCCCGGAGTTCATCCACAATGTGGCTTCCATCCTTTCCATGATGTCCCAGCGGTACTGCACCCCGGAATTTGATAACGACTATATCCTGCAGTTCTCCCTGCACATGTATTATGCGCAGCAGCGATGTGCCTTCCATATCAGCTACCCCAATCCCATTGCGCTGCAATTCAAGAAAGACTATGCCCCTGTCTACGATATGGCGGTCTACTTTGCACACCGCTTTGCGCAGATCTACCATATCGAAGTGAGCGAGGACGAGATCGCATTCATTGCGTTTCACATTGGTTCCTATCTGGAGAACAACAAGCAGAGCCGGGAACACGCCACCTGTGTAGTTATTGTGGAGTCCTACCATATGCTGGCACGGCAGCTGATCCACGAGATCAATGTTGCTTTTGCCAACCAGATCATCGTAAAGGAAGTTCTGCCCCTGAACCGGTACCTCAACCGTCAGCCGGAATGCGACCTTGTGCTGACAACCCTGCCGCTGGGCATACAGCATCCGCATGTGGTGCAGATCAGCCCGATCCTGACGAAAGCCAACTGTGAAAGTATCCGCGCCCAGCTAAGCTCCATCAGCACCGAGCGGGAGCTTGCCCGTGCCCACCAGTTTTTGCAGAGCCTACTGCACAAAGAACTGTATTTCCGCAACGTGAGTCTGTCCGATGCCGCAGCCTACATTCATTTCATGGGAGAACAGTGTGTCAAACATGGCTATGCGAAAGAGGAATTTGTACAGGACGTTCTGCAGCGCGAATCGTTTTCCAGTACCGCCTTCACCGATGTACTGGCTGTGCCTCACGCCATCAATCAGTACGCCGACCGTTCCTTCATCTGTGTTATCCATAATGATATGCCAATTCAGTGGAAAAAGAAAACGGTGCATTTCGTTCTGATGATCGGCATTACCGAAGCTGAGATGAAGTTCTTTAAACCCGCCTTCGACAGGATCGTGGAATTGTTCAACTCCACATCCCGCACCCTTGAATTGCTTAAAACCAATACCTTTGAAGAATTCTGTGCACAAATGCGGTAACCTATAAAAAGCCGGGTGTCATCTACTTTAAGATTGGCATCCGGCTTTTCTATTTTGATGGGTTTCCAAAGGGGCCAAAGCAGGCGAACCCACCATCTCCATGACGGCTCTTTTGGAATTGCTGAAGGATGCCGACCCGGAAATGAAGGCAAAGCTCCGCCTGGCCCTGCTCACCTGATGCAAAAAAGGGCACTGATTGCAATGCAATACAGCGCCCTACATAATCGGACATGGAAAACACCGACCGTGCAAAAACCGTGCAGAAACCGTGCACCCATGGCTTACAAAACAAAAAAGCCATGAAATCTTTCGATCCACAGCTTCCACGGTAGACATTCCTACGCGTTGGGACCCGCGGGCTAAGCAACAGCCCACTGGGCTGATTGCTTGCGGCGCTATGCGCCGCCGCCCTGTTCGAGCCCCTTCCATCGCGCAAACAAAAAAGAAAAACCAGTACACATTGTGTACTGGTTTTTCTTGGTGCAGTAAAGCAATCCAAATCCGAACCATTTTCCTTTGATGCGGCTTGGGCCGCTTCCTCAAACGTGATGGTCTGTGTACCTTCTTTATAGTTAAAGGTTATCAAAACCTTATCATCGTACAGATAAATCGAATTGATGAACGTATCCACCAACGCTTGCCTCTGGTCTTTCAGGCTCATGTCCAGTTTACGGAAGCGCATCAGCCAGAAACGGATAAATTCCTCTTTGATTTTTGGCTTTGCCAGCTTTTCTTCCGCAATGCGGGCTTCAAGCTCACGCTTGGTTTCTTCGAGCTGTTCCAACCGTTCCTTGGTGGAACTGGTGAGGATTCCGGCTTGAATTGCGTTGAGCATATTCTGGATACCCGATTCTGCATCCCGGAGCTGTTTCTCATAGAGAGGAAGGTTGGTGTTCTCTCGGTCTTGCAGCTCCATGACCTTGGCGATAATGGATTCCATGGCGGCATCGTCCCGGACAAGCTGCATGGTCTGGTTCACCACCAGATCTTCCAGCCACTGTTTGCGGACAGTTTTCTTCTTGCAGCCCTTCTTCTTTTTGGCCGTGGCACATTTATAGTAGCGGTGGACTTCTCCCGTCCGGCTTGTGCCGCTTTCGCCAAACATCAGCGCACCGCAGCAACCACAGTGCAGCTTGGTTGTCAGCAGGTAATCGTCCTCTGCCTTTCTTCGGGCAGGGGCTTTCTTGTTTTTGGCAATCTTTTCCTGCACATCATCGAACAGTTCCAGCGGCACGATGGGCGGAATCGCATCCGGCACGACCACATCCCGGAATTTCAGTTCTCCGATATAACGCCGGTTTTTGAGCATGTGCTCCACGCTGTTGTAAGTAAATTCGCCTCCGACCGGGTTCTTGATGCCGTTTTCATTCAGCCAGTCCCGAATCTCTTTCATCGTGAGGCCATCCCGATACTTCGTGAACGATTCCAGCACGAAAGGGGAGGCAAGCGGGTCGATGTGAAATTTCCGCTCGGAATCCAGCGTATATCCAAACGTTCCACGACCACCGTTGCAGCGGCCTTTCAGGATGTTCTCTGTCTGTCCACGGACAACCTTTTCGGCAAGGTCGGCAGAGTAGTATTCTGCATAGCCCTCCAGAACCGATTCCAGAATGATACCCTCTGGCCCCTCGGAGATGATCTCCGTAGCCGACATGAGCTTGACACCGTTCTTCTTCAGCTGGGTCTTATACCGGGCACTGTCGTAGCGATTCCGGGCAAAGCGGTCAAGTTTCCAGACCAGAACAATATCAAACAGCTTCTTGTCGCTGTCCTTTATCATCTGTTGGAATTGAGGGCGATTATCCGTCTTGGCAGAGATGGCGCGGTCAATGTAGTGCTTGACGATAGTGATGTCATTCTTTTCGGCATAGGCCGTGCATTCACGAATCTGGCCTTCGATGGATTCTTCGCGCTGGTTATCACTGGAATAGCGGGCGTAGATCACAGCGGTCATGGCAAGCACCTCTCTTTACACGTCATTGAACGGTGGAGCGTTCTTTCAAAGCACTGTTTCGTATAATGTATATACCATGTTTTGATGGAGAAATCAAGACTTTTTATTATCTTCAGTTTTTCTTTTTGAACAATTGACCCAACAGCCACCCCTCTCGTTGAAATGAGGTGACTGTTGGGCCGACTTGCTCGGATTCCTTTATTCTTCGTTTAGCTGGACGATGGTATTATAAAAGATTTTGTTTGGAATAACGACTTGAAGAACACCCTTTTTCAAAAGTGCTTCTATGCGTTTCATGACATACCAGTCACTTACCGGAGCAGAAATCGCTTTTAATACGTCTGCGGTAAGTTCACCAACCGAAATAGGAATTCTCGATACTAAACTAATAATTCTCTGGTCGAAATAATCTATGTTAACGCTTTTAACATCGTTCGCATGCCAAATACGCATGGAGGTGTTTTCGTTTAATAGCTTTCCCCATCTTTTGGCATACTCAGTAATAGTTTCTTCCGTCAAATACTTTTGTGAGATCTTATCGGTTTTCCCTTCCATAAATTCTTTCAGACCTTCTCTGGATGCAAGCAAAATTCTATTTGTACCATACTTTGCTGCATAGTAACAAATATAATAAATGCCGCACCAACAATCGGCAGAACTCCTGACCCAAACACGCAGTGGCTTATGATTTATCATATCACATTGAACCGCATTCGCTGTACCATGATATTTCGACCACAGTTGTCTAGCTTCAATTTGGCTGTCAGGATAATATTCTGAAAGGCAATTCACGAATTGTTTGCAACGATATTCTGAATCGCAAGCATATTGAAGTTCTCCCATTGATAACATAAACGGAAACAACTTTACACTTTCGACGATGCCTAAAGCTGCTAACATATTGACATCACTGGGTTCAAAAACAATTTCATCCATAGCTGGTCAAAATCATAATTTCGGGATGGTAACTTGTGTAGTTGCACTCCAATAGATTGGTTTGCTTGAGCCAACCACTCCAAAATAACACCCAACGCTGCAATCAAGATAAGTTCCAACATCATAGAAGTCATATGTATAGGTTGTATTATATATACTTTGTTCTGGAACTAGTGCTGTCGTTGAAAATGGGCAGCTTCGTTCGATGTTATCGGAATAGCTCGTGTAGTAATCCGTTCCTGAAACATTTTTTATTAAATCCGGGCCAATACCGACGGTAGTTCCACTCATATAAAAGCCCAATCCATTGGCCTTTGTATAAAGAACTCTCCATGTTCCATCAATATACGATACAACTCTTGAGCCGTCTGTATTAGAAACAGGAACGCGCATTGGAACCTCGGCCAAAACATAAAATCCGAGATTCTCTTGTTCTTGCACAGAAAGATTGAGAAGTTCTTCTATCGAATAATCATCGATCTTTCTCTTATTTCCAGTTGCAAATGCTGGCTGAATGGTCAGGAGAAATAAAACCGTGACCAATAGAATGGAAATCAGCCGTTTGATTTTGTTAGTCACAGTATACTGCCTCCTAATTTATTTTTTTCTTCACTCAATACACTAAAGCTCCATTGGAATCACCTTCATTAAATTTTCCCCTTCAGGTGTATACTCCTCGGCAAATAAATGTGAACCATACAAATGCTGAAACTACTAGAATACTGTTGGAATAGAAAATATTGTGACCTTACACTGCTTTGGGTGATTACTTTGCTTTCCTTCATTGAATAGCTAGAACAACAGCTACTATCAAGAACAAAGTTGAAAGCCCAAGCTGAACCCATGCAATTTTTTCGTTTTCGGCATTGTTACAGCCTTTGGAGGATACTGCCACTTGGATATAATGCACTGCTACGATTCCATATGAGAAAAACAAAGAAGCCCAAGCATAAGGTACTGCGCTTTTATCTGTCAATCGGACAAGATTACTAGTCCATACTGAAATGCAGCCCCAAAGAGCAAAAGGAGCAATAAGAAAAAAGTTGCTTTTGCCTTTTTTCATTCTTAGCCTCCCACAGCTTGATGGTACGATTTTGTAGTATCCATAAGGTGTCCACCGGAATCATACGAATACAAAATATCATGATAGCAATGGGTAATGTCTATCATATGAGTTTAGTTGCGATCAAGCGATTCAGGGACATCCGGCTGATACGCTGTAAAGCAGCAGGTGCTATTCACACTTAAGACTGCAATCGCCATTGCAAAAGCACATGTAATTTTACTCAGGAAAAAAATCAGTTTTTGTGAATTCTGTTTCATATTGTCCTCCACATTACATAGAATACGTTACATCGACTTCATTGTTTGTTCCGCGAGGAGTTCCCTTCAGCCAGCAAGTATGAGAAGCAATACCATTATAAGCGTTACTGGTAAAGGTGAGTTTTGCCGAACTGGAGTTATACGTCAAACTTGCATCACTATATGTGGAACCCAAAGTTGTAATCGAATAGTCCCATGCATTTGTGACTTTGTTATTCGTCACTGTCATATAAAAATATGCATGAATCACCACTCCCTTATACGAAACCCTCCAAGAATTCGACGATTTCGCTACACGAGAAATTGAATTGTCCACTGACTCGATAGTAATAGTTGCTGGATCACCATTACTGTCAACTACCGCAATTGTGAGCTTCTCGTTTGCCTTCAGTTGATCGAGATTGCTAAAAGTAACAACGTTGTTCTTAACGGTAGCTTTCGGTGAATTCGATTCAGCGAAGGCAGACTGAACGCCAAACGACATTACAACCGCAATAAAAAGCAGACTCGCCGTAAGTTTTTTGATAAATTTTCTTGTACTCCTGATCACATTTTCCTTTCCTTATTTTGATTTGATTGCTTTTACGACTAAATAAATGACCAGTATGCCGATGCAGAGAGAAATAATTGTCAATGCCTCTGCCGTTGCATTAAGGCAAGCACCAATAAAATAAACCAATACCAAAAATGCAACAAAAGCGATAAGAAGCAGCACCCATTTGTTTTTTTCATGTTATCACCTCCCTATCTACAAAAGTTGGCATTAAATTTTTGTTGAACCAAAGGAATTGTTGAGAATACAATCAATACCCATTTGGAGAGATAGTAGCAAACTACATGACGTGTATACGGAAGCACATTAAAAATGGCAAGCAGGAAATCTATTGACGAAAGAACAGATGCGACCATCTTGTAACTTGATCGCTTCTTTTCGCTCAAAGGCTTATTCTTTGCTTCGATAGGAGAGAGAATGATAGAGATGCCCAAAAGAGCTGCTGTTGTCAGGATACGAAAAAGGTGATTTGCCACAATTGTCTTACTTAACAAAATGCAGATAAGTTCCAGTCCGGAGAATGCCAAATAGCATTTGGTGTGCGATGTTGCATGGTATCCACCAATGTAGATTCGCTGTGGGATAAAACCAATTAAAAATGAAAGCGAGTATCGCACATCACCACACACAGCAGCGATGAGAATAACAAGCAGAATGCTCACGATAGATGATATAAGCAACTCGTACCCATAAACATACGCATCCGTTTTTGCTTCATCTATCACTTTTTGCTCGCAGAAAAGACGGACTAATTTCTGAGACAGCGTGCGTTCCCACATTGCAGTTGCGCCACCTTATCTTCTGATTTTTGCTTCACTGTATCATAAATTTCAGCAAAATCAAGAGGTTTGGCAAAACTGGTCGTTCTGGTGACAAAAGTGGTAGGTCAGGCTACTTGTAAGGAGCCTTTACACAGCCTATAATGGTAGCAGGACATTATTTTGTGGAGGTTGTCAAAATGCTGAAGTACCACGTTGCAGTCTGCGATGATGAGAAATCAGACCTTGATGGCATTGTTCAAAGCGTCCAGCAGTACGATGTGCAAGGCTGCTTTGACATTGAGACTTACATGGACGGGAATGAACTTCTGAGCGAATTGCAGATGCAGAAGAAATCCTTTGATCTGCTTCTGCTCGATATCGAGATGCCATCCAACGGTTTTCAGTTGGCGCAGTCTTTGATCCAAATGGAGAAGCATCCTTTGGTGGTATTTGTCACGAAGCGGCATGAGTACGCTGTGCAGGGATATGGCATTGCATTCCGCTACCTTGTCAAACCTTTGGATCAGACTCTGTTCGCTGCGGCAATGGATGCTGTCCTTCAGGAACTGAACTCCAAACATTTTACAATCGAATACGATGGTGTTACCATATCCTTGGAAACATCGGACATTTACTTTCTGGAAAGCCACGGACATAAAGTTCTGATTCACTGCAAGGAGCAAGACCTTACATTGCGAATGAGCATTCCTGAAGCCTTGGAGCAGCTTCCAAAACGGTGCTTTGTGTCACCACACAAAAGTTATCTCGTCAACATGGAACACATTGTTTACGCTACGGGAACCGCTGTTTTTCTTTCCAGCGGACATCAGCTGCCGATCAGCAGGAGGAAGCGTCAGGAGTTCAATCAGAACTTCAACGCTTATTTGGGAAGATGATGCTATATTATTTCGTTGAGTTTGCAGGGAGCTTTGCCAACATTGCCCTGTTGCTGCTTTTTATCGGTCGGCTGTTTTCTAAAAAAGAACCTGTTTCAAGATGGTTCTATCTATATGTTGTACTTTTTGTCGCGGGGCAATGTGATTTGAGCTTATTCCCGGATTGGGTAACGCAGCGCACGATCTATCTTTTAGTTGGCGGATTTCTCCTTGCATTGCTGTTCTATGAGGTGCGCCCATGGCAGGCAGTTTTCGCAAGCGGAGCCTTCTTTACACTGGCTGCTTTGGTTGAAGTGTTTGCAATGCTTTTGATTGGGCTGCGCATCCCGGATACCGACATTCTGATGCAGGCTGGGGCAGCACGGTTGGTCTATGTTGTTTTTTCAAACCTGATTCAAATTCCACTCGTAGTCCTGATCTCACATTTTTTTAGCCGAAAAGGAAATGCTCTGCGCATCCTATGGCTGCTGCCGATCATTGCGATTCAAATCGCAAGTATTGCTGTCTGTTATGTGGCACAGTATCATGCTGCGGATGAGTATTTCCCGGATTATATGGTCGGTCTTATGGCGGTGCTTCTCC
>ENA-OQBD01000291-OQBD01000291.1-human-gut-metagenome-genome-assembly--contig:-NODE-291-length-27923-cov-4.592927_pt1 | contig 27923 bp, 27 predicted proteins | sample MGYA00242742_ERZ504543 | MGnify/ENA primary metagenome ERZ504543 (study PRJEB26092, sample SAMD00036239) | human gut metagenome | host: Homo sapiens | study: EMG produced TPA metagenomics assembly of...
CAGGTGCTGTTTGTCGCAATTCAAAAGAGTTGTATCGTAATTCTATTCAATTTTGTGAGGTGAGCAGATGATATGGTAGGGAAACATAGAGTTCAAATTGGTGACAATACAGTCAGATATGACTTTGTGGTATCGCGAAATATTACCATTATACGTGGGGATAGCGGAACTGGAAAGACGACTTTGTATAATCTTATACAGGAAATGAACCAGAAGAAAAACAGTGGGATTACATGGAATTGTGACTGTGACTGTTATGCATTGACAGATTTTGACTGGGAGGATGTTATTGAAAGACATCCGAAATCCATTATTTTTGTAGATGAAAATTTCAGTTCAATGAGGAGCGAAAAATTTGCGTCTATTGTGAATTCAGCGGATAATTATTTTGTTTTGATTACACGCGCATATCTTCCAATGCTGGCATACAGTATTAAAGAAGTATATAGTATGCATGTATCAGGAAAATATGCTACGTTAAATAATGAGTATGAGATAACTGTCAATGAACTTCAGAATGTATATAGTTCGACATTAAGTTATCCGCCCCGGCTTATTACGCCGGATTACGTGCTGTGTGAGGATTCTAATTCAGGGTTGGAGATGTTTCATGCTTTAGCTGAAAAAGTTTCAGCAGAATGTCATAGCGCACATGGAAAATCCAACATTCCAGAAAAGGTACTTGATTTTGAGGAAAATAAGACGTATCTCATAATTGTAGATGGAGCGGCATATGGACCGGAGATGGGAGCTACGGTCAGGTACATCGAAGATCATTTTAACTGCTATCTGTATGCTCGGGAATCTTTTGAATGGCTGTTGCTGAAAGTTATGTTTTCAAAAGATCCAATGATTTATCGTATCCTGAAAAATCCAAGTGACTATACAGAGAGCACAAAATACCTGAGCTGGGAGAGGTATTTTACGCATGTACTGGAAGAACATACGAAGGGGACAGAGCTGGAATATCACAAGAAAAAATTAAACAAACAGTATCTTTATGCCAAAGCGATGAAAATATTATCAAAGTTTTTACTGGCCAGTAATATTAATTTTGACAGGTGCATGGTATAGGAAAAAAGGATGAGATAAAACCAGCGTCTAAGCCCGACACATAAAGAAAGGAGAACGAAAACGATGAAAGCATTAAAAACACAACAAATTGCGGTCATTTTGGTACTGTCTGTCATACTCAGCACATTTACAGCTGTTACACCTGTAAGTGCGGCAACGCTGTCTGCGCAGCAGTATTTGGAAAAGATGGATATAGCGGTGCGAAACTTAAAATCATATGATTTTACGCAGACAACCGATCAGAAGATGACAATGGAAGGACAGATCATTCAAAATAAGACGGTGGTAAAGCAAAGCGTATACAACAGTCCTCTGAAGGTAAAAAGCGTAACAGATACAACCACAGTACTTGCAGGAATGAGTTCTAAGAACCAGGCGGTTGCCTATCTGACAAAAGATGCGGATGGATTGCTGTGGGAGTACATTTCTTCCAATGGTTCCGGATATCAGAAAACAGGGATTTTAAACTATACCAATCAGATCAAAGGTATGGATATTTCCATGTATTCGGATGCAAAAATTGTGAAAAAGAAAATAAAAGTCAACCGGATCAATACCGTTCAGATTTCGGCGCAGGTAAAGGGCTCCGATGTGGTGAAATTTTTGGACCAGATGGGAATGAGCAAAGAGATCAATGCGGCAGCTGCTGTGGATTACAATACGTTGCCGGCAATCAAAGTGACCTGTTGGATTGATAAAAAAACCTGGCGTCCAGTCAGAACCACGGCGGATATGAAAGCGTTTATGAACGGGTATATGTCGGCGCTGTATCAGAAGCTGGGACAGGATCTGAAACTTGTTTATTCGCAGGCAAAAGCAACGGTAACCTATAAAAATTTTAATAAGGCTGCAACATTTACCATACCGAAGGAATGCAGATAAAGATTGTAGTGATTTATCCCATTACAATCCTGGGACGTGTTATGGCAATCAGATAACTGTTTTCCTGGTGCTGAGGGAGGATTTGTCGATTCTTTCCCAGAAGGATACCATATTGCGGATGAACGATATTATGGTCATCCGGGAGGAAAATAAAAAATAACAGAATAGGAAAAAGGTACTCGTTCCTCAACTTTTCTTGGAAATTTTGTACAAAAATATTTTACGAAAATTATCGAAAACTTATATTGCGAAAAGAGGGCTGTTTCGTTAGAATAATTTTGTAAAAAGTAATGGCCATACTTTTTGTCAACTGGGAAAAGGATATAATGGAAAAGATGGAGGAAACTATGAAAAAGAGATTGTATCAGGCTCTTCTTGGACTTGTACTGTCTGCATCGGTAGCAGCCGGGGGATTTTTTGCTGCAGCACCGCAGACTGCTTATGCGCAGAATGTTGCGACAGATTCGGAGTCCGGATATCATCTTGCAGATAATGTGCAGGATGGTGTGATTTTGCATTGTTTTGACTGGACATACCAGCAGATCATCGATGAATTGCCGGATATTGCAAAAGCCGGATTTTCATCGGTACAGACGTCTCCGGCGCAGCTGGCCGTGAAGGGAAACAGTATCTGGTATTATCTGTACCAGCCGAATTGTTTTGCTGTGGGAGATTCCGGACTGGGATCGGAGGCAGATCTGAAGAGACTTTGTACAGAGGCGGACAAATACGGAATTAAAGTGATTGTGGATGTGGTTGCAAATCATTTGGCAGGAGATCACAGCAATATTGATTCTGATTTGAAAGGTTCTGAGTACTGGCATCATGCAGGCAGTAATATTAATTATAAGAACCGCTGGCAGATCACGCATGGAGATATCGGTATGCCGGATCTGAATTCGGAAAACTGGCTGGTGCAGCAGAAAGTTTCGAATTATGTGCAGCAGCTGAAGAACGATGGTGTGGACGGTATCCGGTGGGATGCTGCAAAACACATTTCCCTGCCGTTGGAAGGCTGTGGCTTCTGGAGTACGGTCATTGACAAGAGCATGTACAATTATGGAGAAATTCTTGTTGGGGCAATTGATGAAAATGAAGTGGATCAGCGTACCGCAAGCAACATCAATTGGATGAAAGAATATACCTCTTATATGTCGGTAACCGACAGTAATTATGGAAACGATGTGATCAACGCATTTAACAGCGGACGTGTTCCGAGCGGATTTGGTTCCTGGGTTGTTTCCGGACTGAGCGAAGATACCCTTGTTTACTGGGCAGAAAGTCATGACACTTATGCAAATGATGGCGGATCAACAAAATATGTCGATCAGAACAAAATCGATCGTGCATATGCAATTGTAGGAAGCCGCGATGGTGCATCGGCACTGTATTTCTCACGACCTGCGCAGACAGACAAAGAAAAAATTATGGTCGGACAGAAAGGAAGCACGCATTTTGAGAGCGCAGAGGTGGCTGCGGTCAATCATCTGCACAATGCATGCATCGATGAGGAAGATTATTATACAACAACGAGTGATCTTTCTGCAGCAGCGGTAGTCAGAGAGAGCGGTGCATGTGTGGTTCTTGGAAGTGGCGGTAACCGCGAGGTTACGATTGCAAACGGCGGACTGCGCAAAGATGGAAGCTATACCAGAACAACTCCGGGAGTTTACTATGATGAGATTACGGGAAATAAATTTACCGTTACTCAGGATACTATTTCAGGAGAAGTAGGTTCCACCGGAATTGCCGTATTTTATAAGGATGATAATGGGCAGGGAGGCGGATCTGGCGGATCCGGCGGATCAGAGACCAGTGAAACCCGTGATATTTATCTGGATGTTACAAACTGTTCTTGGTTTGGCAGTGATTCAGCGGTAGCAGCAATAAAAACAGATAAAGATACCACATTTTCAAAGATGACAACAACAGTTACTACGGATACAAATAAAACAGTATATACGGCAAAGGTTCCGAAAGACGCTATATCTGCAACCATTGTGCGTATGCTTCCGAGTGGAAAATACTACAATGAAAAAACCATTACACTGAACCAGAGTTATAACCGGTATACTTCAGATGGAAACTGGTTCTCACTTACTACCGATCTGTATAACACACAGGGAGGCAGCGGAGAGACACAGACAGGCATCAACGTATATTTTACCAATAATTATAATTGGAGTAATGTGTATGCATATACCTGGGGAGGAGACGGAAAGCAGGTGCAGTGGCCGGGTGAAAAAATGACTTATGTGGGGCAGAATGAATACCAGCAGTCGGTATACACGCTTCAGATTTCAGCGGATTGTAAGGGACTGATTTTTACAAACGGTTCCGGTGCGCAGACCGTGGATATCACAAGCGGGATAAAGGAAAATGGTGGATATTATATTTCCGGAAATGCTTCCGGTAAGTATTCGGTTGGAACATACACCTATCAAAAATAAATGTTTCTAAGAAGAGAGAATGGCTGTTTGCGAAAACGGCTATTCATTTTTTATCTAAAATGGCATATTTCTTGTCAGAAGCAATTGAAATTATAATTCAAATATGATAGGATAAAGTAGGCTGTCTAATGTAGAAAAGACACATAAGGCAGAGTGGGGGATATATGTAATGTCAGAGAATGATAGTTACTACATATAAAATTATAAAACTACGGAGGAAGAAACATGAAGAACAAAGATTATTTAACAGTAAGACAGGAAGAATTAATGAATTTTCTGTGGAAGGTCAATGAGCCGCTGACTGCCAACGAGATGGCAGAGCGCCTGGCAGAAGACGGATGGAACAATGTTACATTGTTTAAGACCGTTCAGTCTCTGACAACGGATGGCTATCTGGAAGTTGTAGGACTTGAGAAAACCGTCAAGACTTATGCACGTAAACTCGCTCCGTCTATGTCAAAAGATGATTATTATGCATCTGTATTGATTAAGCGTGGAATTGACAGCAGTTCTATTGCGAACATTACAGCTGCTCTGATCGGAGCAAAAGATAAGCAGGCAAAAGAAAAAATGCAGAGGTTATTGCAAAGTTAGAGGAGATTATTGATACTCTGAAAAATGATGAGGAATAAGAATGCAAATAACGATATTTTCGGTTTGGATGACGTTCGTTGGTGTAACATTTTTATTGTACTGTGCTACATTCTCAGAAAACGATCGGTTCTGCTGAATTTATCCAGTATGACAGGAATCATCATTTTATATTTGTTTTGTCTGATCAGGCTTGCCGTCCCGGTGGAATTGCCATGGACGAAAGTGGTATCCGGAGGCAGCCTGTATAATTTCCTGTATCAGATATTCGGGTGTGAAATAACCTGTGTGGCAGGGCACGAAATCTATGTCTATCATATATTTGTGGTGGCATGGGGAGTGGTCATGGCAGTTCTTTTGACGCGGTATCTGATACAGTATCACAGAGTTGTGTCGTAATTTTCAGAGATGGAAAAAACGGAAGATACAGAATTAAATAATATTTTAGATGAAATTTGTACGGATAAAGAAAAGCGGAACATTAAGATCGTACAGACAGCCGCGGTAGAAGTACCGTGTTGTATAGGGATTTTTGAGAAACGGATATTGATTCCGGACAAAAAATATTCGCGTGAAGAATTGCATTATATTATTCTACATGAATATACACATTTGGATAATAAGGATATACTGACGATACAGCTGATCAACATTCTGTGTATCGTGTTCTGGTGGAACCCGTTTGTGTATATTTTAAAAGGAGATATGTATCAGAGTATTGAGATCCGTTGTGACCAGACGGTTACAAAGAAACTCAAATCGGCAGAGCGGGGTAACTATCTGACGGTGATATTAAAAGAGTATAAGGCAAGTGTGCAGGGAAAAGAATTTCGAAAACCTGCAGGAGCCATGCCATTGTATGAAGATCATTCGGATCATCTGATCGAACGATTTCGTCTGGTTGCGGAGGGAAAGCAAAGTGGTTCGCGTATTGGAAGAATTCTTGTTCCGGTGATTGCGGTTGCACTGTTGGTGCTTTCTTATTCAATAATACTTCAGTCTAGATATGAGGTGCCAGAGAGTACTTATAAGGTTCCGAATAGCAGCTGTTGGGAAGTGAATCAGAAGAATACATACCTGTTTGAGAAAGATGGAAAATATTATCTTCAACAGTAAACAGGAAAATTATCTGATTGATAAAAAGTCAGCAGAGCTATTGGAGAAAAATGAATTTAAGTTTCGACAAGGAGGAAAGTAATATGAAAAAGAAACTTTTAATTGCAGCAGCTATTTGTGCATCTTTATTTGTTGTTATGCCAATGACAAATGTAAGTGCGGCAGAAGTGGACACGGAAGCACAGGGGCAGAGTGCCCAGAGCGATATTGCTGTTACACCGTGTGCGGATGAGATTGTGACAAAATTTCGTATGCTCAATGGTCATTTACAGTATCGTCGTTGGAATCAGACCAGAGGATACTGGGTGGATAAGAAGTGGATTGATTTAACTTAATTAAAGAATTTGCCGGTGCAGCTGCACCGGCATTTTTTTATAAATGATTCTTTCGCAAATTATAATTCTTCCGGCAGTTCCCACGCTTGTGCCTGTTGTTCATATTCCGAAGCACGGGAGAGAAGATCCCCGGCAGAGCATGGATCACAGAGTTCATTTTCTGCCAGCGTACGGTAACATTCCGCCAGTTGAAGCAATGCTTTTTTCCCTGAAATTTCAATATCCAGAACAGGCTGTGTCTCAAATGAAGCATTGTAAAACCACAGAGAAGCTTCCTGAGGATTCTGCCGTTCCCGGTAGTATTGTCCGATCTCATAACAGATTTCGGAGCAGGAAGAACTGCACATATCTTTCAGACAGATCGAAAAGAAATCATCCACAGAATTTTGGATACGGGCAGCGTGTGCCAGAATACACGCGGATTCTGCATCAGCGTGTGCTTCATAGTGTAACGAAAAATAATCCGCCGCGCGTAGAAAATCTTCCTCATCCCCACATTTATAAAGCTCTCTTGCATACATGCGCGTGATTTTTTTCCGAGAGGACACGATTTTCACGAAATGCTTTTTCAAACATGGCAAAATCCCGTTTGGCATGCATGGCATGTGGGCGATGCAGAATATCAATATCACTGTCATAGATAACGGGATCGGTGCGGATCGTTTCGTGAACCGGACCAACCCATGAAAACGTGCGCAGGCGTTTAAAAAGTTTTGGTCGTGGTTCTTTCTTACAGTTCTGCACGGTGTTGAAATCCGGTGGGGTGATATAGTTCATCTGAACAATTTCAATTTCCGGAAGAAGAGCACCTTTTAACCGGAGAAAACGTCTTTGATTTTCCAGATCAAGGTATTCGTCTGCATCCGGACAGTAGATGTAATCCATGGTTGCAAGCGAAAACGCATAATTTCTTGCGGCGGAGAAATCATCACACCAGGTAAAATCATAGATCCGGTTGGTGTATTGTGCGGCGATTTCTTTGGTGCGATCTGTGGAGCCGGTATCAACGATGATGATTTCGTCCATCATGGAAGCAACGGAATCCAGGCATCTTGCCAGAACCGGTTCTTCATTTTTGACAATCATACATAAACTTATTGTGATCATAATAACAGATGGTCCTTCCGAAGTTTTTTCTTTTATATTACACTATCCTGTAACGGTTTTACATAGAAATAAAGAAATATACTTGTATCTTTTTTGAACCATGGCTATAATAAAATTTATGTGGTGTGAAATTATAAAACAAATTTTGGCAGATATGCGCCAGCCACTTCAATATGTGCCATGGGCACTGGTTATTGTGGTACTTGGGCTGGTTGTAACAATTGTACTTTCTGAAAAAAAGGACGGAAAAAAGCATCCGTCCGGTTTTTTCGTATACTTTTTGCGATTTATATACTTGTGGTGATACAGATTACTTTTTTTTCCAGAGAACCCGGTTCCAGAAACGGGTGCATGAATCTGGATCTGTTTTCCACGTGGGGATACAGCGTGGTTACCCATGCATTTTTTATTGAAAATATTCTTATGACAGTGCCTTTCGGAATTCTGGCACCGCTTTGTTTTCGCCGGCTGCGGCCGATGTGGAAATGTGTTGTACTCGGAGGTGTCTGTTCGGTTCTGACGGAACTGAGCCAGTACGTGACGAAACGCGGGTATTGTGAAGTAGATGATATGCTGACCAACACCATAGGTGTTTTATGTGGTTGCATTTTGTTATGGCTGATTGAACTGATAATAAAACAAAGGAGAAAGAAATGAAGTATGATTATCTGGTGGTAGGAGCAGGATTATATGGCTCCGTATTTGCTCACGAGGCAGCAACAAGGGGAAAAGAGTTCTGGTTGTCGATAAACGTCCGAATATTGCCGGAAATGTTTATACGGAGGACATTGAGGGAATCCATGTGCACAAGTATGGTGCACATATTTTCCATACCAACAATAAAAAGGTGTGGGATTACATTACAAAATTTGCGGAATTTAACCGCTTTACGAATTCACCGGTAGCAAATTACAAAGGGGAACTATACTCGCTTCCGTTTAATATGTACACCTTTAATAAGATGTGGGGTGTGGTGACACCGGAGGAAGCAGCGGTGAAAATTGAGGAGCAGAAAAAAGCCGCAGGCATTACAGAACCGAAAAATCTCGAGGAACAGGCGATCAGTCTTGTGGGAACCGATATTTACGAGAAACTGATCAAAGGATATACACAGAAACAGTGGGGGCGTAAGTGTACGGATCTGCCTGCTTTTATTATCAAGCGCCTTCCGGTGCGCCTGACGTTTGATAACAATTATTTTAATGCGCTGTATCAGGGAATTCCGATGGGCGGTTACACAAAGATGGTTGAGCATCTGCTGGAGGGAATCGAAGTCCGGCTTGGGATTGATTATCTGGAGCAGAAAGAGGAACTGAAGGCTCTGGCTGAGAAAACGGTATATACGGGAGCGATAGATGCGTATTTTGATTATTCGCTCGGCGCGTTGGAATATCGTTCCGTGCGGTTTGAAACAGAACTTCTGGATACTCCGAATTTCCAGGGAAATGCAGCAGTCAATTATACGGATGCCCAGACGCCGTGGACACGTATCATTGAACACAAATGGTTTGAATTCGGCAAGGATGATGAGGGACATGATTTACCGAAGACTGTAATTTCGAGGGAGTACAGTTCGGAGTGGAAACCGGGGGATGAACCGTACTATCCGGTAAACGATGAAAAGAACGGAGCTCTTTATCAGAAATATAAAGAACTTGCGGAAAAGGAAAAAAATGTAATTTTCGGGGGAAGACTCGGAGAGTATAAGTACTATGATATGGACGCTGTGATCGCTTCTGCACTGGAAATGTGCGAAAAAGAACTGGGATAGGCTTCTAGAAAGATACAAAAAAGAGCATTCGCTGTATGGTTACAGCTGGAATGCTCTTTTTGTTATACATATTTGTCCAGCATCATTCCGGAGTAGATGGATGTGATGTATGGGGTTGCAAAGTTGTGACCGGGATTTTTATAGGCCACAACGATCTTGTTGACATAGTTCATCGGATTGATGGAGATATTTTCCGCTTCTTTTCCGATGGAATCCCGAAATTGGGATAAAGTTTCAAATGTATTCTGATCACGTTCCGGAACAACTGCTTCACGGAGCGCTTCTTTATCAATAGAGATGGAGCCGTTCTCGTTCGTGACCAGACCGATGTCCTGTAAAGAACTCCGGCTCGAACCGGATATGGAAAGAATCTCTGTCTGAAGTTTGTTTCCGGCACTGGCATTGGTGTCTGCATACACGGCTGCGGTGGAGAGTATGGAATTATAGGCATCCACCAGAGACTGGATATTGTCCGCAATTGCATCCGTATCTGTTTTAAATCCAATGTTTACTTTCTCACCATCGGTTGGCTGATGTAAGGTCAGTTCAAATACCTGATTGATGGAAAATGTGTTGGTCAGGGAAGAGTGGCTTGTGCCATTCAGCGTAAAGGTGGAACTCTGTGCCGGGGATGTGATACGGTCAATTCCCAGCTGATCCATGATTTCCGTGGAACCTGTGCTGGCATCCGGTGCAATGGAAAAAAGTTCGGTTTCGTTATCTGCCAGACCGGTCTGTATGGAAGTCAGTTTCAGCGCGCTCGAACCGTTTCCATCGGACAGTATTTCGGCGGTAATTCCGAGACTGGAGGAGTTGACAAGCCTGGCTAGCTTGTCTAGCACATCCAGATTGGTTTCATCGGAATTGATATTATATTGAAATTCATATGCAGCACCGGGCGTATTCAGATCAAAAGAATATGCGCCGGGACGCATTGACAGCGTATTGTCTTTTAAAAAACGTCCCTGATTGACCTGGGGTGTGGCAAGCCGCTGCACTTCAATGTCAAAGTTATTGGTTTTACTTTCTTCACTTCCGTCGCCGATATAGGTCACACTGACTTTTTCGTCATCGGAAGACATGGCAACTTTCTTCTTAAAAGAATCCTCAAATGAACCATATTGGTCGGAAAGAGATGCCACAACGTTCTGAATGGAGCGCGCGTTTTCCTTGATGTCTATGGCATATTTTTTCGCATCGGTGAGATTCGGAATTTTATAAAGAGGCGAATCTTTATTTATTTTGACAATTTCATTATAAACTTTGCGCAGTTCACTTTTCTTGTGTGAATCATAACGTGAAACCGTTTTCTTGGCATACGTCGAGATATAATAAGCGTAAGCATTATCAATCCTTGCCATTGAGATTCCCCTCCTTTCTTCCCTGAATTGAGGATTGAGAGCAGGACAGTAACAGACCTGTTCTCCTGTGAGGTGCATATCCTTTGCACCAAAAAAATTCTACTTGAATAGTATATCGGCATCATACCGCATTTTCCATACCCTTGTATATGGTAAAATTTTACTAAAAATTCACAATTTGGCGTAAAAGCTGCAAAAAATCATAAAAACCATTGTAAAAGATGTTGACGGACATGGAAAATCATGATATAGTATGAAAGCTTGGAAGTAGGTCTTTTTTTATGCCTTTTTTTAGGCGAGACAAAACACGAAAATTAAAACGGAGGTGGAAGTTGTGCGTACAAAGATTACATTAGCCTGCACAGAATGTCAGCGTCGTAATTACAACATGACAAAGGACAAGAAGACTCATCCGGACAGAATGGAAACCAAGAAGTACTGTAGATTCTGCAAGACTCATACAGTTCATAAGGAAACCAAATAGTCCGTACAGAGCAAAGGAGTTATGAAATGGGACAGACAGAAAACGTTGAAAAGGCTCCAAAGACAAGCTGGTTTGACGGTGTAAAGGCAGAGTTCAAAAAAATCATCTGGCCGGAACAGAAATCAGTTGTCAGACAGACCATTGCAGTGATTGTTACATCCGTTGTAGTCGGTCTTATTATTGCACTGCTGGATTGGGCAATTCAGCACGGTGTGAATTTCCTTGTTGGTTTGAAATTTTAACGGAGGCATAGTGATTTATGGCAGAGGCGAACTGGTATGTAGTTCATACCTATTCAGGTTATGAAAACAAAGTCAAAGCTAATATTGACAAAACAATCGAAAACAGACATCTGGAAGACCAGATTTTGGAGGTTCGTGTTCCTCTTGAGGAAGTGACGGAAGTTAAAAACGGAGTGAAAAAACAGGTTTCCAAGAAAATGTTCCCGGGCTATGTGCTGATTCATATGATTATGAATGACGATACATGGTATGTTGTCCGCAATACCCGTGGTGTGACAGGGTTCGTTGGACCGGGAAGCAAACCGGTGCCACTCACAGATGCTGAAATGAGACCGCTCGGAATCAAGGCTGAAAACGTTGTGGTGGATTTCGCGGAAGGCGACATGATTGTTGTTATCGGCGGTGTCTGGAAAGATACCTGCGGTGTGATTACAGCGATGAACCATAACAAACAGACGGTTACGATCAATGTGGATCTGTTCGGTCGCGAAACACCGGTAGAAGTAAGTTTCGCAGATGTAAAGAAGATGAATTAAGGAGGCAATTCCAATGGCAAAGAAAGTTGAAGGATACATTAAGCTGCAGATTCCTGCTGGAAAGGCAACACCTGCTCCTCCAGTCGGACCGGCACTTGGACAGCACGGTGTAAACATCGTTGAGTTTACAAAGCAGTTTAATGCAAAGACAGCCGATCAGGGCGACTTAATTATCCCTGTAGTTATTACAGTATATGCAGACAGAAGCTTTAGCTTTATTACTAAAACTCCTCCTGCACCAGTACTGATCAAGAAAGCCTGCAAGATCAAGTCTGGTTCCGGTGAACCAAACAAGACAAAGGTTGCAAAGATTACAAAGGCACAGGTTCAGGAAATCGCTGAGCTGAAGATGCCTGACTTAAACGCTGCAAATATCGAAGCTGCCATGAGCATGATCGCTGGTACAGCAAGATCTATGGGTGTTGAAGTAGTAGACTAATCTAAGTTTAAGAAGAAATGTGGGAGGGTAATTGATTTCCCACCCGATATTACCACCAGGAGGTTTATATTTCATGAAAAGAGGAAAGAAATATCAGGACGCTGTAAAGGCATACGATAGAAGTGCTCAGTACGATGTTGCTGAAGCAATCGACCTCGTAAAGAAGAATGCCACAGCGAAATTTGATGAGACAATCGAACTTCATCTTAGAACGGGCTGTGATGGACGTCACGCAGAGCAGCAGATCCGTGGTGCGGTTGTACTGCCACACGGAACAGGTAAGACCGTTAAGGTATTGGTTTTCGCAAAGGGAACCAAGGTAGACGAGGCACAGGCAGCAGGAGCTGACTTCGTTGGAGGAGAGGAATTAATTCCGAAGATCCAGAACGAGGGATGGTTAGACTTCGATGTTGTGGTTGCTACACCGGATATGATGGGTGTTGTAGGACGTCTGGGACGTGTCCTTGGACCGAAGGGCTTAATGCCAAACCCAAAAGCTGGTACAGTTACCATGGATGTTACCAAAGCTGTTAATGACATCAAAGCCGGTAAGATTGAGTATCGTTTGGACAAGACAAATATTATCCACGTGCCAGTTGGAAAAGCTTCATTTACAAGTGAGCAGTTGAACGACAACTTCCAGTCTCTTATGGGCGCAATCAACAAGGCTAAGCCTTCAAGCTTAAAGGGTCAGTACATTAAGAGTGCTGTATTAACTTCTACAATGGGACCTGGCGTAAAGCTTAACGTTGTAAAGATTGCTCAGTAATAAAAAAATCAGAAGTCGGGAACCGGAAACGGTTCCTGATGAAATGATAAAATGTATGATCAGACTTACACAAGCAAAATGCGGAAAACACTTGACATCCGCATAAGAACATATTATAATAGCAAAGCATATTGCCGAAGACAGTAAGGTGCTATCGCATATTGCGACAGCGTAAAGGGAAATCCACCTACCGAGGGAATTTTTGATGATAATCGTCATAAAGAATGATACCCCTCTGCTGTAAGGCGGAGGGTTTTTATTATACCTCACGCTATATGCAAGAAATAAAATAAGGAGGTAAATGAATCGTGGCAAAGGTAGAATTAAAGCAGCCGATCGTTCAGGAGATTTCTGAAACAATTAAGGACGCACAGTCACTTGTAGTAGTTGACTACCGTGGACTTACAGTTGCTGAGGATACACAGCTTCGTAAAAATTTAAGAGAAGCTGGCGTAACTTACAAAGTATACAAAAATACTTTAGTAAACCGCGCAATCGAGGGAACAGAGTTCGAGAGCTTAAAGGATGTCCTGGAAGGACCTAACGCATTTGCAGTATCTACAGAAGATGCTACAGCTCCAGCCAGAGTTCTGGCAGAGTTCGCAAAGAAGGCTCCAAGCCTTGAGATCAAGGCCGGCGTTGTAGAAGGAACATACTATGACGCAGAGGGAATGAAGCAGATCGCAAGTGTACCAAGCAGAGAAGTACTTCTTTCCAAATTACTTGGAAGCTTACAGTCACCTATCACAAATCTTGCTCGCGTTCTTAATCAGATCGCAGAGAAGGGTGGCGCAGCAGATGCAGCAGCAGACGCAGCACCGGCTGAGGAAGCACCAGCAGCAGAATAATTATTAAAAATAAAATTATAACGGAGGAAATAATCATGGCAAAGTTAACAACAGCAGAGTTTATCGATGCTATCAAAGAGTTAAGTGTATTAGAGTTAAATGACCTTGTAAAGGCATGTGAAGAAGAGTTCGGCGTATCTGCAGCAGCAGGCGTTGTAGTAGCAGCAGCAGGCGGAGACGCAGCAGCAGCTGAAGAGAAGACTGAGTTCGACGTAGAGTTAACAGAAGTTGGACCGAACAAGGTTAAGGTTATCAAGGTTGTTCGTGAGATCACAGGTCTTGGACTGAAGGAAGCTAAGGACGCTGTTGATGGCGCACCTAAGGTAATCAAGGAGCAGGCTGACAAGGCATCTGCTGAAGACGCTAAGGCTAAACTTGAGGCTGAAGGAGCAAAGGTTACATTAAAGTAGTCTGTGCGTAAGCGACGAGAAACCAATAATAACCCGGCAGAGATGCTTGCATTTCTGTTGGGTTATTTTATTTAGCTGTATCCCCTCTCTCTATCTGAAAAAAGTTCTTAAAAATAATTCTTGCATTCCCCTTGATTTTGTTGTATAGTATAAGTTGCACTATTGTGGTGCACTAGGCATTTCCATGCTCTTTTTTAGGAAAAACTAGATTGAAATAAAAACGAGAGGTGAAACGTCAATGGAGAAAAACAGAATACGTCCAGTCAAGGCTGGAAAAGGCTTGCGTATGAGTTACTCAAGACAGAAAGAGGTTTTGCAGATGCCAAACCTGATCGAAGTCCAGAAGAATTCTTATCAGTGGTTCCTGGATGAAGGTTTAAAAGAAGCATTTGCAGATATCTCCCCGATCACGGATTACAGTGGTCATCTGAGTCTGGATTTCGTCGATTTTACACTGTGCGAAGACGATGTGAAATATACAATCCCGGAATGCAAAGAGAGAGATGCGACATATGCAGCACCTTTGAAAGTCAAGGTTAGACTTCATAACAAAGAGACAGATGAGATTAACGAACATGAAATTTTCATGGGTGATCTTCCTCTTATGACAGAGACAGGTACGTTCGTTATCAACGGTGCAGAACGTGTAATCGTCAGCCAGTTGGTTCGTTCCCCTGGTATCTATTACGGAATTGCTCATGATAAAGTGGGTAAAACTCTTTATTCATGTACTGTTATCCCGAACCGTGGTGCATGGCTCGAGTATGAGACTGACTCCAATGACGTTTTCAGTGTAAGAGTAGATAGAACCCGTAAAGTGCCGATTACTGTATTGCTTCGTGCACTTGGTGTAGGTACCAACCAGCAGATCATTGACATGTTCGGCGAGGAGCCAAAGATTCTGGCATCCCTGCAGAAGGACCCGGCGATCACAGAGCGTGAGCCACAGGGAAGTTTTGAGGCTGGTTTATTAGAGTTATATAAAAAGATACGTCCGGGTGAGCCGCTTTCCGTAGAAAGTGCGGAGAGTCTGATCACTGCCATGTTCTTCGATCCGAGAAGATATGACCTGGCAAAAGTAGGACGTTACAAATTTAATAAGAAGCTTGCTTTAAAGAACCGTATCAACGGACAGGTTCTGGCAGAGGATGTACTGGATCCTTCTACCGGAGAAGTAATTGCAGAGGCAGGCACAACTGTTGACCGTGATCTGGCAGATCAGATTCAGAATGCTGCAGTTCCGGCACTCTGGATTCAGACAGAGACACGTAACGTAAAAGTTCTTTCTTCTATGATGGTAGATATCAGAAGCTGGATTCCTGAAATTGAGGATCCGAAGGCTATTGGTGTTACAGAACTGGTATATTATCCGGCTCTGCAGCAGATTATGGAAGAAAACGAGACATTGGAAGAGCGTATCGCTGCAATTAAGAGAGATATTGCAGACCTGATTCCAAAGCATATTACAAAAGAGGATATCTTCGCATCCATCAACTATAATATGCATCTGGAGTGGGGCATCGGAACAGATGATGATATTGACCACTTAGGAAACCGTCGTATCCGTGCTGTCGGTGAATTGTTACAGAACCAGTATCGTATCGGTCTTTCCCGTCTGGAAAGAGTGGTTCGTGAGCGCATGACAACTCAGGATCTTGAGGGGATTTCCCCACAGAGTCTGATCAACATCAAACCGGTTACGGCTGCGGTAAAAGAGTTCTTCGGATCTTCCCAGCTGTCACAGTTTATGGATCAGAACAACCCACTGGGTGAGCTGACACATAAGAGACGTCTTTCTGCATTGGGACCTGGCGGTTTGTCCAGAGACCGTGCCGGATTCGAAGTACGAGATGTCCATTATTCCCATTATGGACGTATGTGCCCGATTGAGACGCCTGAAGGACCAAACATCGGTCTGATCAACTCTCTGGCATGCTACGCAAGAATTAACGAGTACGGATTTGTTGAGGCTCCGTACCGTAAGATTGATAAATCAGATAAAGACAATCCTCGTGTTACAGACGAAGTTGTATACATGACTGCGGATGAGGAAGATAATTACCATGTAGCGCAGGCGAACGAAAAACTGGATGAGGATGGACATTTTGTTCGTAATTCCGTATCCGGTCGTTACCGTGAAGAAACGCAGGAGTACGATAAGACTGCATTCGATTACATGGACGTATCTCCAAAGATGGTGTTCTCCGTTGCTACAGCACTGATTCCGTTCTTGCAGAACGATGATGCAAACCGAGCACTGATGGGATCTAACATGCAGCGTCAGGCAGTGCCGCTTCTTACCACCGAGGCACCTGTAGTAGGAACCGGTATGGAGACAAAGACAGCGGTCGATTCCGGTGTCTGTGTACTTGCAAAAGAAGCAGGTATCGTGGAGAGCTCTGAGTCTAATCGTATCGTAGTACGTGAGGAGGACGGAAATCGCAGAGAATATATTCTGACAAAGTTTGCACGAAGCAACCAGTCCAACTGCTACAACCAGAGACCAATCGTGTTCAAGGGACAGAAAGTAGCAAAGGGTGAGGTGATCGCTGATGGACCATCTACATCCAATGGTGAGCTGGCACTTGGAAAGAACCCGCTGATCGGCTTCATGACATGGGAAGGTTATAACTACGAGGATGCCGTTCTTTTGAGTGAGCGTCTGGTAGAGTATGATGTATATACTTCTGTCCATATTGAGGAATACGAAGTAGAGTCTCGTGATACAAAGCTCGGACCGGAAGAGATCACAAGAGATGTACCGGGTGTCGGTGATGATGCCTTAAAGGATCTTGACGAGCGCGGAATCATCCGTGTCGGTGCCGAAGTCCGTGCCGGAGACATTCTGGTAGGAAAGGTTACACCAAAGGGAGAGACAGAGCTTACCGCAGAAGAGAGACTGCTTCGCGCAATCTTCGGTGAAAAAGCGCGTGAGGTTCGTGACACTTCCCTGAAAGTGCCGCACGGTGCATATGGTATTGTTGTAGATGCCAAAGTATTTACCAGAGAAGATGGCGATGAGTTATCTCCTGGTGTAAATGAGTCTGTTCGTATTTACATTGCCCAGAAACGTAAGATTTCTGTTGGTGATAAGATGGCCGGACGTCATGGTAACAAGGGTGTCGTTTCCCGTGTATTACCTGTAGAAGATATGCCATATCTTCCAAATGGCCGTCCACTTGACATTGTATTAAATCCTCTGGGTGTGCCTTCCCGAATGAACATCGGACAGGTGCTGGAGATTCACTTAAGCCTTGCTGCGAAGGCACTTGGCTTTAATATCGAGACTCCGGTATTCGATGGCGCAAAAGAGATTGATATCCAGGATACACTGGAACTTGCAAATGACTATGTAAACATGCCGTTTGATGCAGAGGAAGCAGAAGACGGAGAAGAAAACTTCTACGATAAGTATAAAGATACTCTGAGAGAGGACGTTATGGATTATCTTTCAGAGAATCGTGCACACAGAAGTCTGTGGAAGGGTGTTCCGATTTCCCGTGACGGAAAGGTTCAGCTGCGTGACGGACGTACCGGAGAATACTTCGACGGAAAAGTCACAATCGGACACATGCATTATCTGAAACTGCATCATCTGGTTGATGATAAGATCCATGCACGTTCTACAGGTCCTTACTCCTTAGTTACACAGCAGCCGCTGGGTGGTAAAGCACAGTTCGGTGGTCAGCGATTCGGAGAGATGGAGGTATGGGCACTGGAAGCTTATGGTGCTGCATATACTCTGCAGGAGATCCTGACTGTTAAGTCCGATGATGTCGTAGGACGAGTAAAGACATACGAGGCTATTATCAAAGGCGAGAATATCCCTGAGCCGGGTGTTCCGGAATCTTTCAAGGTACTTTTGAAAGAGTTACAGTCTCTTGGTCTGGATGTCAAAGTGCTTGACGAAGACAGAAATGAAGTAGAACTCATTGAAACCAGTGAGTACGGAAATACCGATATCAATGCCATCATTGGAAATGACAGAGATGACAGAGATTATGCATTTGAAGACAGTGAGTCGTTTGAAAAACACGGATTTACCAAGCAGGAGTTCGATTCCGAGAATGAAGAGCTTGTCAATGTAGAACCGGAAAATGATAACGATGATGAAGATTTCGGCGATGCTGATGATCTCTTTGATGACGCAGAAGAAGTTCTTGATGATGAAGAGTAATTGGGAAGGAGTGTCATAAATGCCAGAAACAAATAAAAAGGACATGAATCAGGCAATGCAGTTTGATGCGATCCAGATTGGATTAGCATCACCTGAGAAGATCCGTGAGTGGTCTCATGGCGAAGTAAAAAAAGCCGGAGACAATCAATTACAGAACCTTAAAGCCTGAGAAGGATGGTCTTTTCTGTGAGAAAATTTTTGGACCGCAGAAAGACTGGGAATGTCATTGTGGTAAATATAAAAAGATTCGTTATAAAGGTGTTGTCTGCGACCGCTGTGGTGTAGAAATTACAAAATCCAGTGTTCGTAGAGAGCGTATGGGACATATTGAGCTGGCAGCTCCGGTTTCCCATATCTGGTATTTCAAGGGAATTCCATCCCGTATGGGTCTGATCCTTGATTTATCTCCGCGTGTACTTGAGCGTGTGCTTTATTTCGCTTCTTATATTGTGCTTGATGCAGGAGATACTTCTCTTGCATACAAGCAGGTACTTTCTGAGGCAGAATATCAGGAAGCAAGAGAGCAGTACGGAAGTGCATTCCGTGTGGGCATGGGAGCAGAAGCCATCCATGAACTGCTTGCTGCGATTGATCTGGAAAAAGATTCTGCAGAGCTGAAAGCAGAGTTAGAGAATGCAACGGGACAGAAGCGTGCACGTATTATCAAGCGTCTGGAAGTTGTAGAAGCATTCCGTGAGTCCGGAAATAAGCCGGAGTGGATGATCATGACGGTTATCCCGGTTATTCCGCCGGATTTACGTCCAATGGTTCAGCTGGATGGTGGTCGTTTTGCAACATCTGATCTGAATGATCTGTATCGTAGAATTATTAACCGTAACAACCGTCTGAGAAGACTGCTTGATCTCGGTGCACCGGATATTATCGTGCGCAATGAGAAACGTATGTTACAGGAAGCGGTTGATGCCCTGATCGATAATGGCCGTCGTGGACGTCCGGTTACCGGTCCTGGAAACAGAGCACTGAAGTCTCTGTCTGATATGTTAAAGGGTAAGGGCGGACGTTTCCGTCAGAACCTGTTAGGAAAGCGAGTTGACTACTCCGGACGTTCCGTTATCTGTGTAGAGCCAAAACTTAAGATCTATCAGTGTGGTCTGCCAAAAGAGATGGCAATCGAGCTGTTTAAGCCGTTTGTTATGAAAGAACTGGCAGCTAAAGGAATTGCTCATAATATCAAGAGCGCCAAGAAAATGGTAGAAAGACTTCAGCCGGAGGTATGGGATGTGCTTGAAGAAGTAATCAAAGAGCATCCGGTTATGTTAAACCGTGCCCCTACACTGCACAGACTTGGTATTCAGGCGTTCGAGCCAATCCTTGTAGAAGGTAAGGCAATTAAGCTTCATCCGCTGGTATGTACCGCGTTCAACGCCGATTTCGACGGTGACCAAATGGCTGTGCATCTTCCTCTGTCCGTAGAAGCTCAGGCAGAATGCCGTTTTATGCTGTTATCACCAAACAACCTGCTGAAGCCGTCTGATGGTGGTCCGGTAGCCGTTCCTTCCCAGGATATGGTCCTCGGAGTATACTATCTGACTATGCACAAACTGGCAGATTATAAGGATAAAAAAGATGCAGTTGCTGTTTCCGATAAAGTGTATAACGATATTGAGGAATTAAAGAAAGCAACCACACCGGATCCGAAGACAGGAAAGAGTGAGATCGGCTTGTATGATCTGATCTGGTTTGAAGATACAACAGACAATAACCGTCGGGTATTATGTAAGCCAATGGATCTGTTCGGATATCATTACGGAAGCATGAATCAGGCATTGCTTGCGTATGAGAATGGAGAGATTACACTTCATCAGAATATTTATGTATACCGTAAGGCAACTATGGCTGACGGAACAGAAGTATCCGGATTTATCAAGACAACACTTGGTCTTCTGATTTTCAATGAGATCATTCCGCAGGATCTGGGATTTGTAGACCGCAGTATCCCGGAGAATGCTTTGAAGCTGGAAATTGATTTCCATGTTGGAAAGAAACAGATCAAACAGATTCTGGAGAAGGTTATTAATATTCATGGTGCGACAAAGACTGCCGAAGTACTGGATGATGTCAAGGCAATGGGTTATGGATATTCCACAAGAGCTGCCATGACCGTATCAATTTCCGATATGACAGTGCCACCACAGAAGCCACAAATGATCGAGCAGGCGCAGAATACGGTAGACCGGATCACACGTCAGTATAAGCGTGGTCTTATCACAGAAGAAGAGCGTTATAAGGAAGTTGTAGAGACCTGGAAAGAGACGGATGATGAGCTGACAACAGCACTTCTTACCGGACTTGACAAGTACAACAACATCTTCATGATGGCCGATTCCGGAGCCCGTGGTTCTGATAAACAGATCAAGCAGCTGGCCGGTATGCGTGGATTGATGGCCGATACAACTGGTAGAACCATTGAGCTGCCAATCAAGTCAAACTTCCGTGAAGGTCTGGACGTACTGGAGTACTTCATGTCAGCGCATGGAGCACGTAAAGGTCTGTCCGATACCGCACTTCGTACGGCCGATTCCGGATACCTGACCAGACGTCTGGTTGATGTATCCCAGCATATGATCGTTCGTGAGTCTGACTGTTGTGCAGGAACAAACCGTGAGATTCCGGGAATGATCGTTAAGGCATTTATGGAAGGCAAGGAGGAAATCGAAAGTCTGGAAGAACGTATTACCGGACGTTTCTCCTGTGAGACAATCTGTGACAAAGACGGAAACGTTATTGTTAAAGCAAACCATATGATTACACCTCGCCGTGCAGCGGATGTTGTGAATAAGGGTGTTGATGAGAACGGAAATCCGATCACCAGTGTGAAGATCCGTACTATTCTTACCTGCCGTTCCCACATGGGAGTCTGTGCGAAATGTTACGGTGCCAACATGGCAACCGGTCAGGCGGTACAGGTTGGTGAAGCAATTGGTATTATCGCCGCACAGTCCATCGGTGAGCCTGGTACACAGCTTACCATGAGAACATTCCATACCGGTGGTGTAGCCGGTAACGATATTACACAGGGTCTTCCTCGTGTAGAGGAAATTTTCGAGGCACGTAAGCCAAAGGGACTTGCAATTATTACAGAGTTCGGCGGTGTTGCTACCATTAAGGATACCAAGAAGAAGCGTGAAGTCATCGTTACAGATCCGGAATCCGGGGATACAAAGACTTACCTGATTCCTTATGGATCACGTATTAAGATCATGGATGGTGCCGTACTTGAAGCCGGTGATGAACTGACCGAAGGTTCTGTAAATCCACATGATATCTTAAAAATCAAAGGTGTGCGTGCCGTACAGGATTACATGCTTCGTGAAGTACAGCGTGTATATCGTCTGCAGGGTGTAGAAATCAACGATAAGCATATTGAGGTTATCGTTCGACAGATGTTACAGAAGATCCGCGTAGAAGAGAATGGAGATTCCGATCTTCTTCCGGGCAGCATGGTAGATTCTCTTGATTTCCTTGAACTGAACGAAAAGCTTGAGGAAGAAGGCAAGGAACAGGCAGTTGGTTCCCAGGTATTACTTGGTATCACAAAAGCATCCCTTGCAACAAATTCATTCCTGTCAGCTGCATCCTTCCAGGAGACCACGAAGGTTCTTACGGAAGCAGCAATCAAGGGCAAGATTGATCCGTTGATCGGTATGAAAGAGAACGTTATCATCGGTAAGCTGATTCCGGCAGGTACCGGTATGAAGAGATACCGCAATATCAAACTGGACAGTGATGTGAACGAAGAAGAAGAGTTCTCATTTGACGATCTGGAAGATTTCACTATGGATGAAGAAGAGGAAATGATCCCGACAGTAACCGTTCCGGATGGAACAGATCTGTCAGCCGTTTCCGGAACTGATGAGGATTCATCGGAAGAATAAATTACAGCACAGATAATAGAATCTGTGAAGATACAAAAGAGGGAGAGCAAATCTCCCTCTTTTTCATGTATTTTTTAAAAGTGGGTTGACAAGCACAACAGAAATTTATATAATATTTTAGCGTGCATTGTGGTATGATGCATGCTTGAAGAATAATACAGGAGGTGAAAATAATGCCAACATTTAACCAGTTAGTAAGAAAAGGACGTCAGACTACTGTAAAGAAGTCTACAGCACCTGCACTTCAGAGAAGCTTTAACTCTCTGCAGAAGAAGCCAATCAATACTTCTTCTCCACAGAAGAGAGGTGTTTGTACTGCTGTTAAGACAGCAACTCCTAAGAAGCCTAACTCAGCTCTTCGTAAGATCGCCAGAGTTCGTCTTTCCAACGGAATCGAAGTAACATCTTATATCCCAGGTGAAGGACACAACTTACAGGAGCATAGTGTTGTTCTGATCCGTGGTGGTCGTGTTAAGGATTTACCTGGTACACGTTACCATATCATCCGTGGTACATTAGATACCGCTGGTGTTGCGAACAGAAAGCAGGCCCGTTCTAAGTACGGCGCTAAGAAACCAAAGGCAGCTAAATAATAAACAGATTATTTGGCAGACAATGGGTCACAAACAGAGCTAAATAGGTTTAGTGTTGGGATTATTGTTGTATCCGCTACCGGATATAACCTACTCATTATATAGCCCGCACGAACACATTAGAGAGACACATGTGAGTACCGTTGAATTAATTAAAAATGATTAAGGAGGGAAGTAACGTGCCACGTAAAGGACATACTCAGAAAAGAGACGTATTAGCAGATCCGTTATACAACAACAAAGTGGTTACCAAGCTTATCAACAACATTATGTTAGATGGTAAGAAAGGTGTTGCACAGAAGATCGTATACGGCGCTTTTGCTAAAGTAGAAGAGAAGACAGGAAAGCCAGCAATCGAGGTATTCGAGGAGGCTATGAACAACGTTATGCCAGCTCTTGAAGTTAAGGCAAGACGTATCGGTGGAGCTACCTATCAGGTACCTATCGAGGTTCGCCCGGATCGTCGTCAGGCATTAGCTCTTCGTTGGTTAACAACTTTCTCACGTGCTAGAGGTGAGAAGACTCAGGAAGAGAGACTGGCAAACGAGATCATGGATGCTGCAAACAATACTGGTGCAGCAGTTAAGAGAAAAGAAGATATGCACAAGATGGCAGAGGCAAACAAGGCCTTCGCACATTACAGATTCTAATTGGAAATCTAATAGGAGGAAAAAACCTTGGCTGGAAGAGAATATCCACTTGAGAGAACCAGAAATATCGGAATTATGGCTCATATCGATGCTGGTAAGACAACATTAACAGAGCGTATTCTGTATTATACTGGTGTTAACTATAAAATCGGTGATACTCATGAAGGTACTGCTACCATGGACTGGATGGAGCAGGAGCAGGAAAGAGGTATCACAATTACTTCAGCCGCTACAACATGTCACTGGACAGAAGAAGAGTTCACAAAGCCGAAAAAGGGCGCTCTTGAGCATCGTATCAACATTATCGATACTCCTGGACACGTAGACTTTACAGTAGAGGTTGAGCGTTCACTCCGTGTATTGGACGGCGCCGTTGGTGTCTTCTGTGCAAAGGGTGGTGTTGAGCCTCAGTCAGAGAACGTATGGCGTCAGGCTGATACCTACAATGTACCTCGTATGGCATTCATCAATAAGATGGATATCTTAGGTGCAAACTTTTACGGAGCTGTAGATCAGATCCGTGAGAGATTAGGAAAGAACGCAATCGTTCTTCAGTTACCAATCGGTAAAGAAGATGATTTCAAGGGAATCATTGATCTGTTCGAGATGAAAGCATATATCTACAACGATGAGAAGGGTGATAACATCACTGTTACAGATGATCTTGGAGATATGGCTGATCAGGCAGCAGAGTATCGTACAGAACTCATTGAGAAGATCTGTGAGTTAGATGACGATTTAATGATGCAGTACCTTGAGGGCGAAGAGCCATCCGTTGATGATATGAAGAAGGTTCTTCGTAAAGGAACATGTGAGTGTACGGCAGTGCCTGTTTGCTGTGGTTCTGCATACAGAAACAAGGGTGTTCAGAAGTTACTGGATGCTATTATCGAATATATGCCAGCTCCAACAGACATCCCTGCAATCAAGGGTGTTGATCTGGATGGCAACGAGATCGAGAGACATTCATCTGATGATGAGCCTTTCGCAGCTCTTGCATTCAAGATTATGGCAGATCCATTCGTAGGAAAACTTGCTTACTTCCGTGTTTATTCCGGAACATGTAAGTCTGGTTCTTACGTGTTAAATGCAACAAAGGATAAGAAGGAACGTGTTGGACGTATTCTTCAGATGCATGCAAACAAGAGACAGGAGTTAGACATTGTTTACTCCGGTGATATCGCAGCAGCAGTTGGATTTAAGTTCACTACTACCGGTGATACCATCTGTGATGAGCAGCATCCGGTTATCCTTGAGTCTATGGAATTCCCAGAGCCAGTTATCGAGCTCGCAATTGAGCCTAAAACAAAAGCTGGACAGGGCAAGTTAGGTGAAGCATTAGCAAAACTTGCTGAAGAAGATCCTACATTCCGTGCACATACAGATCAGGAAACTGGTCAGACAATCATTGCCGGAATGGGTGAGTTACATCTGGAGATCATCGTTGACCGTCTGCTCCGTGAGTTCAAGGTGGAAGCAAACGTAGGTGCTCCTCAGGTAGCATACAAAGAGACATTTACAAAGGCTGTTGATCAGGAATACAAGTACGCTAAGCAGTCCGGTGGTCGTGGACAGTACGGACATTGTAAGGTACGTTTCGAGCCGATGGATGCCAACGGAGAAGAACTGTTCAAGTTCGATTCCGAGGTTGTCGGTGGTGCTATTCCGAAGGAATACATCCCAGCAATCGGTGAAGGTATTGAGGAAGCTACAAAGGCTGGTTCCCTTGGCGGATTCCCTGTTGTAGGTATCCATGCTACCGTATATGACGGATCTTACCATGAAGTCGATTCTTCTGAGATGGCATTCCACATTGCCGGATCTATGTGTTTCAAGGAAGCTATGGCTAAGGCAGCTCCAGTATTACTTGAGCCTATCATGAAAGTTGAGATTACTATGCCGGAAGAGTACATGGGAGATGTTATCGGTGATATCAACTCCCGTCGTGGACGTATCGAAGGTATGGATGATCTGGGCGGCGGTAAGATTGTACACGCTTATGTACCACTTGCTGAGATGTTCGGATACTCAACAGACTTACGTTCTAAGACACAGGGTCGTGGTAACTACTCTATGTTCTTCGAGAAGTATGAGCCAGTTCCAAAGAACGTACAGGAGAAGCTTCTGTCTAATAAGGCAAAATAATAGAAAAAGCTTGAAATATAGCTGATTATTCGCTATAATCGAGTTAGTCGGTTTGACAACCTAAACATAAAAACAAGCCCAAAACCGGGCATAAAATGAAGGAGGACATTTCAAAATGGCAAAGGCTAAATTTGAAAGAACAAAACCACATTGTAATATTGGTACCATCGGTCACGTAGATCATGGTAAAACAACTTTAACAGCAGCTATTACAAAGGTATTAGCAGCTCGTGTTGCTGGTAACGAAGCAACAGATTTCGAGAACATCGATAAGGCTCCAGAAGAGAGAGAGCGTGGTATCACAATTTCTACAGCTCACGTTGAGTATGAGACAGAGAAGAGACATTACGCACACGTTGACTGTCCTGGACATGCTGACTACGTAAAGAACATGATCACTGGTGCAGCTCAGATGGATGGTGCTATCCTTGTTGTTGCTGCTACTGATGGTGTTATGGCTCAGACAAAGGAGCACATCCTCCTTTCTCGTCAGGTAGGTGTACCTTACATCATCGTTTTCTTAAACAAGTGCGATATGGTAGACGATCCAGAACTTATCGAGTTAGTAGAGATGGAAGTTACCGAGCAGCTTGAAGAGTATGGTTTCAATGATTGCCCAATCATCAAGGGTTCTGCTTTAAAGGCTCTTGAAGATCCTAACGGAGAGTGGGGAGACAAGATCATGGAGCTTATGGATACTGTTGATTCTTATATCCCAGATCCAGAGCGTGATACAGATAAGCCATTCCTTATGCCAGTAGAGGACGTATTCACAATCACAGGTCGTGGTACTGTTGCAACTGGTAGAGTAGAGCGTGGTACATTACATCTGAACGACGAACTTGAAATCCTTGGTGTTAAGGAAGATGTTCTTAAGACAGTTGTAACTGGTATCGAGATGTTCCGTAAGCAGTTAGACGAGGCTATGGCTGGTGATAACATCGGTGCATTACTTCGTGGTGTAAACCGTGACCAGATCGTTCGTGGACAGGTTCTTGCTAAGCCAGGTACTGTAACTTGCCATCACAAGTTCACAGCTCAGGTTTACGTTTTAACAAAGGATGAAGGTGGACGTCATACTCCATTCTTCAACAACTATCGTCCACAGTTCTACTTCAGAACAACTGACGTAACAGGTGTTTGCGAGCTTCCAGCAGGAACAGAGATGTGCATGCCTGGTGATAACGTAGAGATGACAATCGAGCTGATTCATCCAGTAGCTATGGAGCAGGGTCTTACATTCGCTATCCGTGAGGGTGGACGTACAGTAGGATCTGGACGTGTTGCTACTGTCATCGAGTAATACAATCTGAATATGGATTTGTTATACGTTAAAAATCTACGATTCATTAATTGGCGATTTAAACCGGCGAATCATATTAATGAATTTATTAACAAAATTACAATATGAAAGAGGTATGAATTGTGAAGATTTTATGGATACCGCCAATGTAGCGGAAATTGCAGAAATGGCAGCGCTGGGCGTTGTATACGGCGTTACTACTAATCCCAGCTTAATTGCCAAAAGCGGCAGAACTCAGGCCGAAGTTATTCCCGAAATTTGCAGCCTTGTTGACGGGCCTGTAAGCGCCGAAGTTATCAGCACCGACTGCGAAGGCATGGTTGCCGAAGCGCGCAGGCTGATGAAAATTTCCGACAAGGTTGTTGTAAAAATTCCGTGCATTGCCGAAGGCTTAAAGCCGTTAAAATTCTTGCCAAAGAAGGCATTAAAACCAATGTAACTCTGGTGTTCAGCCTGCCGCAGGCACTTATGGCAGCGCGTGCCGGTGCAACCTATGTAAGCCCGTTTATCGGCCGTTTGGATGATATTGGCGAAAATGGCGTGGCACTGGTAGAAAACATGGTTAAGGTTTTCCGCCAGTACAATCTCGATACGCAGATTATTGCCGCCAGCATCCGCAATATGGAGCATGTTGAAAAAGTTATGCTCGCCGGTGCGGATATTGCAACTATTCCTACCAAGGTTTTAAAAGAGATGCTTCTGCATCCGCTTACAGATAAAGGCCTTGCCCAGTTCCTTGAGGAT
>ENA-OQBD01000293-OQBD01000293.1-human-gut-metagenome-genome-assembly--contig:-NODE-293-length-27778-cov-3.754150_pt1 | contig 27778 bp, 23 predicted proteins | sample MGYA00242742_ERZ504543 | MGnify/ENA primary metagenome ERZ504543 (study PRJEB26092, sample SAMD00036239) | human gut metagenome | host: Homo sapiens | study: EMG produced TPA metagenomics assembly of...
CCATAACACCATCAGTAGCAGCAACAACGAGGATAGCACCATCCATCTGAGCAGCACCAGTGATCATGTTCTTTACATAGTCAGCATGGCCTGGGCAGTCAACGTGTGCATAGTGTCTCTTCTCTGTTTCGTACTCAACGTGAGCTGTAGAGATTGTGATACCTCTTTCTCTTTCTTCTGGAGCCTTATCAATATTTTCAAATGCAACAGCTTCACCTGTACCAAGTCTCTCATGAAGAGTCTTTGTGATAGCAGCTGTAAGAGTTGTCTTACCGTGATCTACGTGTCCAATTGTACCAATGTTGCAATGTGGTTTTGTTCTTTCAAATTTAGCCTTTGCCATTGTTTAAAATCCTCCTAATTAATTAAATAGAATATTTGTCTGCAAGCAGACTTCTCATAGCTGAAATCTATTATATTATCTTTTAAAGAATATTTCAACTATATTTTGAGTAAAAGCATAGTAAACCAATACTTTTATCTGAATTATACGGCAAATTTACATATTTATTATATACACAAATCTGCCTGATATATACCACTGCGAAATACAGTAACCCGTATTCCGCAGTACATTATATAATTAAGATAATTATTAAGTCATCTGACATCAGCCAGACACTTCTAACTATCATATATCACTTAAAGACTAATTATTTAGCTCTTGAAGCGATAACCTTGTCCTGAACAGACTTTGGAGCCTGCTCATACTTATCGAAGAACATAGAGTAGTTACCACGTCCCTGTGTCTTAGAACGAAGGTCTGTAGCATATCCGAACATCTCTGAAAGTGGAACGAAAGCCTTAACCATCTTACCACCACTGATGTCTTCCATACCTTCAATACGTCCTCTACGTGAGTTGATATCACCGATAACATCACCCATATATTCTTCTGGCATTGTAACTTCAACCTTCATAATAGGCTCAAGAAGTGCTGGAGCTGCCTTAGCCATAGCATCCTTGAATGCCATAGAACCAGCAATGTGGAATGCCATTTCTGATGAATCGACTTCATGATAAGATCCATCATAGATATCTGCTCTAAGTCCAAGAACTGGGAATCCAGCTAAGATACCTGAGTTAGCAGCTTCTCTGATACCATCAGCAACTGAAGGAATGTATTCCTTAGGAATAGCACCACCAACTACTGAAGACTCACAGAAGAGAACTGGAGGTTCATTAATTAATACTGTATTCTTTGTCTCAACATCGAACTTATCAACGTTAGCTTCAAGTGGTGAGAAACGTACTTTACAGTGACCATACTGACCACGTCCACCTGACTGCTTAGCATATTTGCTATCGATATCAACTGGCTTTGTAAAGCATTCTCTGTAAGCAACCTGAGGTGCACCTACATTAGCTTCTACCTTGAATTCACGAAGAAGTCTGTCAACGATGATATCAAGGTGAAGCTCACCCATACCAGCGATGATTGTCTGACCTGTTTCCTGATCTGTATGAGCACGGAATGTAGGATCTTCTTCAGCAAGCTTTGCTAAAGCTTCACCCATCTTACCCTGGTCATTCTTAGTCTTTGGCTCAATAGCAAGTTCGATAACTGGCTCTGGGAATTCCATAGACTCTAAGATAACTGGATGCTGCTCATCACAGATTGTATCACCTGTAACTGTTATCTTAAGACCTACTGCAGCAGCGATATCTCCTGAGTAAACCTTATCTATTTCTTTTCTCTGGTTGGCGTGCATCTGAAGAATACGTCCAACTCTTTCCTTCTTGTTCTTATTAGCATTAAGTACATATGAACCACCGTTTAATGTACCTGAGTAAACTCTGAAGAATGCTAACTTACCAACGAATGGATCTGTCATAATCTTGAATGCAAGAGCTGAGAAAGGTTCATCATCAGATGACTTTCTAGTCACTTCATTACCGTCTTCATCAACACCTGTGATATCTGGGATATCTGTAGGAGCTGGCATATATTCGATAACTGCATCAAGAAGCTTCTGAACACCCTTGTTCTTGTAAGCTGTACCGCAAAGACAAGGAATAGCTGTACCTTCGATAGTACCCTTTCTTAAAGCTGCCTTTAATTCTGGAACTGTAAGTTCTTCATCATTAAAGAACTTCTCCATAAGGTCTTCATCAAGTTCAGCACACTGCTCGATAAGCTTATCGTGGTATTCTTCTGCCTGATCCTTTAAATCAGCTGGAATTTCACCAACTTCAATATCATCACCCTTATCGCCATTGAAGATATAAGCCTTCATTTCAAATAAGTCGATGATACCCTTGAACTCGTCTTCCTTACCGATAGGAATCTGTACAAGTACAGGGTTCTTTCCAAGCTTAGTAATAAGCTGGTTGCATGATCCGAAGAAATCTGCACCCATCTTATCCATCTTGTTCATAAATGCCATACGTGGTACGTTGTACTTATCAGCCTGACGCCATACGTTCTCTGACTGTGGTTCAACACCGTTCTGTGCATCGAATACACCTACAGCACCATCAAGTACTCTAAGTGAACGCTCAACTTCAACTGTGAAATCAACGTGACCAGGAGTATCAATAATATTGATACGGTACTCTGGCTGTGTCTTATCTGGCTTACCTTCTTTTTCAGGTGTCCAGTGACATGTTGTAGCAGCTGAAGTGATTGTGATACCTCTTTCCTGCTCCTGGGCCATCCAGTCCATAGTAGCAGTACCTTCATGAGTATCACCAATCTTGTGGTTAACACCAGTATAATAAAGGATACGCTCTGTTAATGTTGTCTTACCAGCATCAATATGAGCCATAATTCCGATATTTCTGGTTCTCTCCAATGGATATTCTCTTCCAGCCATGGATAAAACCTCCTATAATTATTATTAGAATCTGTAATGAGCAAAAGCCTTGTTTGCTTCTGCCATCTTGTGCATATCTTCTTTTCTCTTTACAGATGCACCTGTGTTATTAGCTGCATCAAGAATCTCATTAGCGAGTCTTTCTTCCATAGTCTTCTCGCCTCTTGCTCTTGAGAATGTTGTCATCCAACGAAGAGCTAAAGCCTGTCTTCTATCTGGCTTAACTTCGATAGGTACCTGGTATGTTGCTCCACCGATACGTCTAGCCTTTACTTCGAGAACTGGCATAATATTGTTCATAGCCTCTTCGAATACTTCTAAAGCAGGTCTTTCAGTCTTAGCTGCGACTCTGTCAAATGCTCCGTATACAATCTTCTGTGCTACTCCTCTCTTACCATCAAGCATAATGTTGTTGATAAGCTTAGTAACCACCTTGTTATTGTAAATAGGATCTGCTAATACATCTCTCTTCTGAGTATGTCCTTTACGTGGCACGGTTCTTCCCTCCTTAACATTGTATTGTCGTCATTGTTAGCACTAATGAACGCCTTACAGCTTCATCAGCCTGACACATCACGACGTTTCATTAATTCATCGGTACTCACAAATTAAATTGTGTTCGCGCCGTATATCTTAAACCTGCAACCTTCGGATTAATCTAACTCCGGCACTAATTAATTTAATTGTTCGTAAATTATTGTATGCAATAATCTGCAAATATTCTGACTTACCCTGTAAATCAATCACAGACTTATGATGCTTAATTCTTTATGAATTACTTAGCATCCTTAGGTCTCTTAGCACCGTACTTAGAACGTGCCTGTCTTCTCTTTGCTACACCTGCTGTATCAAGTGTACCTCTGATGATATGATATCTTGTACCTGGTAAATCCTTAACTCTACCACCTCTGATAAGAACAACGCTATGTTCCTGAAGATTGTGGCCCTCACCTGGAATATATGAAGTAACTTCAATTCCATTAGAAAGACGTACTCTGGCGATCTTTCTAAGAGCTGAGTTAGGCTTCTTAGGTGTTGCAGTCTTAACAGCTGTACAAACACCTCTCTTCTGTGGTGCAGATACGTCTGTAGCCTTCTTCTGAAGTGAGTTATACCCCTTCTGAAGAGCTGGTGCTGTAGACTTCTTAACTGTTGACTTTCTTCCCTGTCTTACTAACTGGTTAAATGTTGGCATTCCTTTTTCACCTCCCGGAATTAGAATAATGAATGGTTGCACTTAGTATAATCACTAAGAAAATGCGTGAGCCTGTCCTCTTAAACTGCTCATCTTTATAATCAGCGTACATAAATAAGAACTTGCTTATTCGCACGCTTATTTAGTATATATTTTTAGAATAAATTCGTCAAGAGTTTTTCAAAAATTTATTATTAGAAATATTACTAAAATATCACATTACTATGCTGTCCTTGTTATTGATATTTTATAAAACAAAAAAGAAGCCGCTTTCCTAAGGATAACGGCTTCTATATTTATTATCTTACGCTTCTGTATCTTCTGTTACATCAGCATCATCGCTAACTTCGACATCAGCATCTAATGTATCTACATTTTCTGTAAAATCAAGTGTTTCATCTGAATCTTCAGTAAAGCTTAACACTTCATCATCTGACTCTTCAATCTCATCATAAGCTGTTGCTGTGTCAAGTTCAACATTCTGGTATCTCTTCATACCTGTACCAGCAGGTATAAGCTTACCAATGATAACATTTTCTTTAAGACCGATAAGTGGGTCAACCTTACCATTAATAGCTGCATCAGTAAGAACCTTTGTTGTCTCCTGGAATGAAGCAGCTGAAAGGAATGAATTAGTAGCAAGTGATGCCTTAGTAATACCAAGAATAATTGGTGTACCAGTTGCTTTTCTCTTACCTTCTTCTTCAAGCTTTTCATTAACCTCTGTGAATTCAAGAGTATCAACCTGTGAACCAGGTAAGAAATCTGAATCACCAGCAGATTCAATAACTATCTTCTTAAGCATCTGTCTAACAATAAGTTCAATATGCTTATCATTAATATCAACACCCTGAATACGATAAACCTTCTGAACTTCACGAAGCATATAATCCTGAACAGCTCTTACACCAAGGATTCTAACGATATCATGTGGGTTCTCTGAACCTTCTGTGATTTCTTCACCCTTAACAACAACCTGTCCTTCCTGAACCTTAACTCTTGTATCCCTTGATACAGGATAAGCTTTTGAGTTACCCTCATCATCAGTAATTACAATATCTGTCTTCTTCTCTGTCTTAGAGAAGCTAACAACACCACCGAATTCTGCAAGGACTGCAAGGCTCTTTGGCTTTCTTGCCTCGAAAAGTTCCTCTACTCTAGGAAGACCCTGAGTAATGTTATCACCGGCAACACCACCAGTATGGAAAGTTCTCATAGTAAGCTGTGTACCAGGCTCACCGATAGACTGGGCAGCGATAATACCAACTGCTTCACCAATCTGAACTGCCTGACCTGTTGCAAGGTTAGAACCATAACACTTAGCACATACACCGATGTGTGAACGGCAAGTAAGAATAGTTCTTATCTTAACCTGTGTTACACCAGTCTTAATGATAGCTGCGGCTCTCTTAGGAGTTACAAGGTGGTTAGCTGCAACAATAATCTCTCCTGTAGCCGGGTCTTTGATATCTTCTGCAAGATATCTTCCAGTAATACGTTCCTGTAATGGCTCAAGAATATCTTCCTTGGCATCACTTGAATTAGTAGCTCTATCGTTAACAAATGAATAAACATACATACCAGGTATTATCTTACCAACGCTACAATCAGTCTCTCTTATAATAAGATCCTGAGAAACATCTACAAGACGTCTTGTAAGGTATCCTGAATCGGCTGTACGAAGGGCTGTATCAGACAGACCTTTACGAGCACCATGTGCTGAAATAAAGTATTCCAGTACGTCAAGACCTTCACGGAAGTTAGACTTGATTGGAAGTTCGATTGTATGACCTGAAGTATCTGCCATAAGACCACGCATACCTGCAAGCTGCTTAATCTGCTGGTTAGAACCACGGGCACCTGAGTCAGCCATCATAAAGATGTTATTATACTTATCAAGACCAGAAAGAAGTGCATCAAGCAATGTCTTATCTGTTTCCTGCCATACTCTGATAACATTCTTATATCTTTCTTCATCAGTTGAACGACCTCTGTTGTAGTTAATGTTAATCTGTTCAACCTTCTTTTCAGCATCAGCTATAAGCTGCTTCTTAACCGGTGGCACTGTCATCTCCGAAATAGAAACTGTCATAGCCGCTCTAGTAGAATACTTGTAACCCATAGCCTTAATATCATCAAGAACTTCAGCAGTTCTTGTTGTACCATGTGTATTGATAACGTGCTGTAAAATATCCTTTAACTGTTTCTTTCCTACATGGAAATCAACTTCTGGAAGAAGTAAATTCTCTTCCTTGCTTCTATCTACATATCCTAAATCCTGAGGAAGTATTTCATTGAAAATAAATCTACCAAGTGTAGACTCTACAACACCTGAAATCTCTTCTCCAGCTGCATTAGTCTTAGTCATCTTAACTTTAATCTTAGAATGAAGTGTTATAATTCCATTCTCATAAGCAAGAAGCGCTTCATTAACACTCTTGAATATCTTACCTTCCCCCTTAACACCAGGTCTTTCCTGTGTAAGGTAGTAGATACCAAGTACCATATCCTGTGAAGGAACAGCAACAGGACCACCATCAGATGGCTTAAGTAAGTTGTTAGGTGAAAGAAGCATAAATCTACACTCTGCCTGAGCTTCTACAGACAATGGAAGATGTACCGCCATCTGGTCACCATCGAAATCGGCATTGAAAGCTGTACAAACAAGTGGATGAAGCTTAATAGCCTTACCTTCTACAAGGATTGGCTCAAATGCCTGAATACCAAGTCTGTGAAGTGTAGGAGCACGGTTAAGCATAACCGGATGCTCTTTGATAACATCTTCAAGTACATCCCATACTTCTGTCTCAAGATGCTCTACGCTCTTCTTGGCTTTCTTTATGTTCTCAGCAAGACCACGCCTTACTAATTCTCTCATAACAAATGGCTTGAATAACTCAATAGCCATTTCCTTAGGAAGACCACACTGATAAATCTTAAGTTCTGGTCCAACAACGATAACTGAACGTCCTGAGTAGTCAACTCGCTTACCAAGAAGGTTCTGTCTGAAACGTCCCTGCTTACCCTTTAATAAGTCTGATAAAGACTTGAGAGCTCTGTTACCAGGTCCTGTTACAGGACGGCCATTTCTACGTCCATTATCTATAAGTGCATCAACAGCTTCCTGAAGCATTCTCTTCTCGTTACGAACAATGATTTCCGGTGCTCCAAGATCAATAAGTCTTGCAAGACGGTTATTTCTGTTGATAATTCTTCTATAAAGATCATTAAGATCAGATGTTGCAAAACGTCCACCCTCTAACTGAACCATAGGTCTTAAATCTGGAGGGATAACTGGAATTTCTGTAAGAATCATCCATTCTGGCTTAGTACCAGCAGCAATGAACGCATCCATAACTTCAATTCTCTTAATAAGTCTTGCAGCCTTCTGTGAAGTAGTAGTAGCAAGCTCTTCCTTGAGCTTAGCTACTTCTTCTTCAAGGTTGACGTTGTGAAGAAGCTCTAAAATAGCCTCAGCACCCATTCCAACTCTGAATGTATTACCATACTGATCATAAAGATCTCTGTACTCAGTTTCTGTAAGAATCTTCTTGAATGGTATATCTGTTTCGCCTGGATCAATTACGATATAAGAAGCGAAGTAAAGTACCTTCTCAAGATTCTTAGGACCTATATCAAGGATAAGGTCCATACGGCTAGGTATTCCCTTGAAATACCAGATATGTGAAACTGGAGCAGCAAGGTGGATATGACCCATACGATCTCTACGTACACTTGCCTTAGTAACCTCAACACCACACTTATCACATACGATGCCTTTATCTTTAATCTTCTTATACTTACCGCAATGACACTCCCAGTCTTTGCTAGGTCCGAATATTCTTTCACAGAACAGACCATCTCTTTCTGGCTTTAAAGTTCTGTAATTGATAGTCTCAGGCTTAGTTACCTCGCCGTGAGACCACTCTAAAATACTCTCAGGAGAAGCAAGCTTTATCTGAATTTTATCAAATTTCATTGATTTATTTGACTTAATCTCTTCTGCCATTATAGTGCTCCCTTCTATTATTCTTCTATATTTCCGTCACCGTAATCATCATAGTCATCATCTAAGCTGTCATAATCGAAATCGTCATATTCTGATCCGAGTTCTTCTATGGTTGCCTCACCGTCATCACCCTGCTTTTCTGCGTGATAACCTGCGTTCTTTAATTCATTTTCTTCATCACGGCTACTTCTCTTATAACCACCATCATCAAGAACCTTCTTGAAATCTGTAACTTCATATTCTGAACTTTCAAGAAGCTTAACTTCGTTATTGTCCTGATCAAGAACTCTTACATCAAGAGCAAGTGACTGAAGTTCCTTAAGGAGAACCTTGAATGATTCAGGAATTCCTGGTTCAGGAATGTTCTCACCCTTAATAATAGCTTCATATGTCTTAACTCGACCAACAACATCATCAGATTTAACAGTAAGGATTTCCTGAAGTGTATAAGATGCACCATAAGCTTCAAGAGCCCATACTTCCATTTCTCCGAATCTCTGTCCACCAAACTGGGCTTTACCACCAAGTGGCTGCTGAGTTACAAGTGAGTAAGGACCAGTTGAACGAGCATGGATCTTATCATCAACAAGGTGATGGAGCTTTAAGTAGTGCATGAAACCGATAGTAACCGGACTATCGAAGTATTCACCTGTTCTACCATCGCGAAGTCTTACTTTACCATCTCTTCCGATTGGAACGCCCTTCCATTCAGCTCTGTGAGCTCTGTTATCTGAAAGGAACTGGAATACGTCATCTCTTAAAAGATCCTTGTATTCAGCAGTAAATGTTGTCATATCAGCAGGATATTCTTCACCATTAGCTTCTGCATCTGCCTTTTCGCGTGCAAGCTCTTCATCATCAAATGGATGATTAGCATAAGCATTGGCCATATCAAGTGTATCCATAATATCATTCTCGTTAGCTCCATCAAAGATAGGTGTCGCTACGTTAAAACCTAATACTTTGGCAGCAAGGCTTAAGTGAATTTCAAGCACCTGTCCAATATTCATACGCGAAGGCACACCAAGAGGATTAAGTACAATATCAAGTGGACGGCCATTAGGAAGAAATGGCATATCTTCTACTGGAAGAACTCTTGAAACGACACCCTTGTTACCGTGACGACCAGCCATCTTATCTCCTACAGAAATCTTTCTCTTCTGTGCGATATAGATACGGACATTCTTGTTAACACCTGGAGCTAATTCATCTCCATTTTCTCTTGTAAATACCTTAACGCCTACAACGATACCATAAGCACCGTGTGGAACTTTAAGTGATGTATCTCTTACTTCTCTTGCCTTCTCACCAAAGATAGCTCTAAGAAGTCTTTCTTCTGCTGTAAGCTCTGTCTCACCCTTTGGAGTAACCTTACCAACAAGGATATCACCGGCTCTTACCTCAGCACCGATACGGATGATACCATCTTCATCAAGATCCTTAACTGCATCTGAACCTGTAGAAGGTAAATCTCTTGTGATTTCTTCTGGTCCTAACTTAGTATCTCTTGCTTCTGTATCATATTCTTCTATATGAATTGATGTATAAACATCATCTCTTACTAATCTCTCACTAAGAAGTACAGCATCCTCGTAGTTGTAACCTTCCCAAGTCATAAAACCGATAAGAGGGTTCTTACCAAGGGCAATCTCACCATTAGATGTTGAAGGACCATCTGCGATAACATCTCCTGCCTTAACCTCATCACCCTTAAATACGATAGGTCTCTGGTTATAGCAGTTACTCTGGTTACTTCTTGAGAACTTTGTAAGCTTGTACTCGTGAACCTTTCCACTTGTCTCTTTTACAAGAATTCTGTTAGATTCTGATGAAAGTACAACACCATCTTCTTCTGCAACTACACATACACCTGAGTCACATGCTGTCTTATTCTCTATACCTGTACCGATTACTGGTGCTTCTGTCATAAGAAGAGGCACCGCCTGACGCTGCATGTTAGAACCCATAAGGGCACGTGTACAGTCATCATTCTGAAGGAAAGGTATCATAGATGTAGCCACTGAGAACACCATCTTAGGAGATACGTCCATAAGATCAATCATACTCTTATCGAATTCTGATGTTTCTTCTCTGTAACGTCCTGATACTGTATTCTTAACGAAGTATCCATTCTCATCTATCTCTGCATTAGCCTGTGCTACATGGAAATCATCTTCCTCATCTGCTGTGAAGTAATGTACTTCATCTGTAACTCTAGGATTCTTAGGGTCTGTCTTATCGATTATACGATAAGGTGCTTCAACAAATCCGTACTCATTAATTCTTGCATATGAAGCAAGTGAGTTAATAAGACCGATATTAGGACCTTCAGGTGTTTCGATAGGACACATTCTACCATAGTGTGTATAATGTACATCTCGAACCTCGAAACCTGCACGATCTCTCGAAAGACCACCAGGACCAAGTGCTGAAAGACGTCTCTTATGTGTAATCTCAGATAATGGGTTATTCTGATCCATAAACTGAGAAAGCTGTGAACTACCAAAGAATTCCTTGATAGCTGCTGTTACAGGCTTGATATTGATTAATGACTGTGGTGAAATACCGCTTAAGTCCTGAGTTGACATTCTTTCACGAACAACTCTTTCCATTCTTGAAATACCAATTCTGAACTGGTTCTGTAATAATTCACCAACAGCTCTTATTCTTCTGTTACCAAGGTGATCAATATCATCCTTGTATCCAATGCCATACTCAAGGTGCATATTATAATTAATAGATGCAAGAATATCTTCTACTGTAATATGCTTTGGCATAAGGTCTGCTGTATTCTTAGCAATAGCATCCTTGATATCATCAAGTGACTCATTATCAGCTAAAATCTGTGCAAGGACCGGATAATAAACAGCTTCGTTAATTCCTAATTCCTTAGCTTCTTCTGTTGTGATATCTACCCACTTAGTGATATCTACAGCAAGATTAGAAAGAACCTTAACTGTTCTCTTAGTAACCGCACCTTCTGCACCCTTTAATTCAGCAGCAATAAATACCGCTGAAACAGCTGCATTCTGAATCTTCTCAGCTGTTTCTCTTGTAAGCTTATCACCAGCATTAGCAAGAATTTCACCATTGCCATCTACAACGTCTTCTGCAAGAATGTGTCCTGCAATTCTGTTTCTGAATGAAAGCTTCTTATTAAATTTATAACGGCCTACTCTTGCAAGGTCATATCTTCTAGGATCAAAGAACATACCAGAAATAAGTGCTTCTGCACTCTCTACTGATAATGGTTCTCCTGGTCTTAACTTCTTATAAAGTTCAAGTACACCTTCCTGATAGTTAGTAGATGTATCCTTCTCCATTGTTGCAAGAAGCTTAGGCTCTTCACCAAATATGTCAAGAATCTCTGCGTTAGTACCAAAACCAAGTGCTCTTATAAGAACTGTAATAGGTACTTTCTTATTACGATCAACCTTAACATAGAATACATCGTTAGCATCTGTTTCATACTCTAACCACGCACCTCTGTTAGGAATTACTGTTGAACTGTAGAGGAATATCTTTCCATACTTATCCTTCTGTATATCATAATAAATACCAGGTGAACGTACCAGCTGGCTGACAATAACTCGTTCTGCACCATTAATCACAAATGTACCGGTCTTAGTCATTAAAGGAAGGTCACCCATAAAGATTTCATGTTCGCTTATATCTTCGCTCTCTTTATTATGAAGTCTTACACGTACCTTAAGTGGAGCTGCATATGTAGCATCCCTTTCCTTGCACTCTTCTATAGAGTACTTTCTCTCTTCCTCACATAATGCAAAATCAACGAATTCAAGACTGAGCCTTCCGTTATAATCTGCAATTGGAGAGATGTCGCTAAAGACTTCCTTTAAGCCTTCATTTAAAAACCACTGGTAAGAATCTTTTTGTACTTCAATAAGGTTAGGCATCTCAAGAACTTCTTTCTGTCTTGAGTAACTCATACGCATCGATTTGCCTGACTTTACTGGACGTATTCTGTTTTTCTCCATTGACGTTTCACCCCTTAGTTTTCTTTACTTTACATTAATTTATTACATTATCGATATGCGTGCAAATACTATGCACACCATACCATAATAGTGCATTATTCATAGTAACAAAAAAAGTTCCAGCTGTCAATACAACAACTGGAACTTTTTCATATTTTATATAATATACCAAATATGCTTCAAAAAATCAAGTGATTATTCAGCATACCGCAATATATTAAAAATTCTGTTCATATATGCTATGCCATACGGCATATATATGTCAAGCAAGTATCAAACTGACAATCTGAATTACTTAAGAGTAACCTTAGCACCTTCAGCTTCAAGCTTCTTCTGGATTTCTTCAGCTTCTTCCTTAGAAGCACCTTCCTTAACAACCTTAGGAGCGCCATCAACAACTTCCTTAGCTTCCTTTAATCCAAGACCTGTGATTTCACGAACAACCTTGATAACCTTAACCTTGTTAGCACCAGCTTCTGTAAGTTCTACGTCAAATTCTGTCTTTTCTTCAGCTGCTGCACCTGCTGCTGCACCTGCTGCTACAACAACACCTGCTGCTGCAGAAACACCAAATTCTTCTTCACATGCTTTAACTAAATCATTTAATTCTAATACTGATAAACCTTTAATAACTTCGATAATTTCCTGAGTAGTCATTATTATAATCTCCTTTTTAATAGTCTTTTAATTAAGTTTCGTGGCAGGCTGACATAGTCACACCTGTCCGTCAATAATCATACTGATTATGCCGCGTAATTATGCAACCTCTTCGTTCTTCTCAGCAATCTGCTTAATAACACGAGCAAAGTTTGTAATAGGTGACTGGATGCTTCCAAGGAACTTAGCAAGAAGTTCATCTCTTGAAGGAATGTTAGCAATAGCTGCGATTCCAGTAGCATCATAGTAAGTACCTTCAACAACACCACACTTAAGTTCAAGCGCATCTGCTGTCTTAGCAAAGTTAGCTAAAACTCTTGCTGGAGCTGTAGCATCTTCCTTGCAGATTGCAATAGCGTTAGGTCCTTCAAGAACTTCTGCCATTGGCTCGAACTCTGTACCTGCAATTGCTCTCTTTACTAAAGTATTCTTATAAACCTTGTAAACGACACCAGCTTCTCTTAACTGCTTACGAAGCTGTGTATCCTGCTCAACAGTTAAGCCACGGTAGTCAACTACCACAACGCCCTGAGCGCCTTCTAAGCTTGCTTTGATTTCGTCTACGATAGGCTGCTTAAGTTCTACTTTTGCCATGAATATTTACCTCCTGTTAGATTATATCTGTCGCCAGATAATATTCTGCCCAGACGTACATGTATCAGGCTCATTCAACAACAACCATAACACTTTAAGTATTATGCTTCATTGCTCTAACAAAAAAGTCCTTCTATCTATAAGACAGAAGGACTGAATAAACTGATAATCAATGCTTTACGCATTAAGTCTGTCCTCGGTAGGCGTATTACCTTTAACCCTTTCGGGACCTGCTGTCTTAGGCAAAATGTGAAATCACTTTCACTTTAATTATATTATGAAACCATCGCATCAATCTGATACAGATTATAAATCTATATCCAAATCAACCAGATAGTAACACAAACATTGATAGTATACTATCATAATATATTGGTTGTCAACCGTTATTCACAAAGAATATATTAATTCTTCGTAATATTTGCGTTGTATAACCCAAATCCTGCAATAAGCTAATCCATTCATCAGCTTACATATGATTAATTAATTATAATTAACCAACGTACTTAGCTGTGCTAACCTTTACACCAGGACCCATAGTAGCTGTAAGAACAACACTCTTTAAATACTGTCCCTTAAGTGAAGTTGGTTTAGCCTTAACGATTGCATCCATAATAGCCTGGAAGTTGTCTGATAACTGCTCCTCTGTGAATGAAGCCTTACCAATTGGCACATGAATGATATTTGTCTTATCAAGTCTGTATTCGATCTTACCAGCCTTGATATCATTAACAGCTTTTGTTACATCCATTGTAACTGTACCAGCCTTAGGGTTTGGCATTAAGCCCTTAGGTCCGAGTACACGTCCTAAACGACCAACAACGCCCATCATATCAGGTGTAGCAACTACTACATCAAAATCAAACCAGTTATCATTCTGGATCTTAGGAATTAATTCCTCGCCACCAACGAAATCTGCTCCTGCTGCTTCAGCTTCTTCAGCCTTAGCACCCTTAGCAAATACTAATACCTTTACAGTCTTACCTGTTCCGTGTGGAAGAACAACAGCTCCTCTGATCTGCTGCTCAGCGTGACGTCCATCACAACCTGTTCTGATATGAGCTTCAATTGTCTCGTCGAACTTTGCAACTGCACTCTTCTTAACTAAAGAAACAGCTTCAGTTGCTTCATATAATGTCTGGCGGTCAATATTCTTGGCTGCCTCAACGTATTTCTTTCCTCTTTTCATTATATAAACCTCCTAGTGGTATTATCGGAAGGATTTCATCTTTCCTCCCACATATTGAACAATCCCGAGATTAATTCTCAGCCACATGTTCTTCTATGAAAATCAACAAATTATAAAATAAAATCTTGTCTAAATGTCTTTAAAGACCTTTAGCAATCTTTATTCAAAGCCTCGTTATAGAATTAGTCTTCTACAACAATACCCATACTCTTAGCAGTACCTTCGATCATTGAAGTAGCTGCTTCGATTGTAGCTGCATTTAAGTCTGGCATCTTAAGTTCAGCAATCTTCTGAACTTCTGCTCTCTTAATTGTAGCAACCTTATTCTTGTTAGGCACGCCTGAACCTGACTTAATATTGCAAGCCTTCTTAAGAAGAACTGCAGCAGGTGGAGTCTTTGTGATGAAGCTGAAACTTCTATCAGCATAAACTGTGATTACTACAGGGATAATTAAGTCGCCCTGATCTGCTGTCTTTGCATTAAACTGCTTTGTAAATTCTACAATGTTAACACCATGCTGACCAAGTGCTGGACCAACTGGTGGAGCTGGTGTAGCCTTGCCGGCAGGAATCTGTAATTTAATATAACCTGTTACTTTCTTTGCCATTGTGGCACCTCCTAAATATAATGTGGTTTATGGCGGCTTTAAAGCCTCCCACTTCTTGTAAGACCTAAATCTTACAGTAATTTCACGTCTGTGAAATCAATCTCGACCGGTGTTTCACGACCGAACATCTCAACATTAATTGTAACACACTGCTTGCCTTCATTAATGCTGACAATTTCTCCTACTGTATCCTCCCAGGCACCTGAAAGAATCTTGATTTGATCACCTACCTTACCAGCAAACTCAACTACTGGCTTAGCTTCTTCATCATCAGAGCTGATTCCGAATGATCTTATCTCAGCTGGAGATAATGGTACTGGTTTAGATCCAGGACCAACAAACCCTGTTACGCCCCTGGTGTTTCTGACAACATACCAGCTGTCGTCATTCATCACCATCTTTACAAAGACATATCCAGGAAACGTCTTCCTCTGAACCGTCTTCTTCTTGCCGTCCTTAACTTCCACTACTGTTTCAAGCGGAACAAGAACTTCAAAAATCTGGTCCTGAAGATTTCTGTTTTCAACAGTTTTCTCGATATTAGCCTTAACCTTATTCTCATATCCTGAATAAGTATGGGCAACATACCATTTTGCTTCGTCCATCTGATCACCTTTTCCTTACTTTACAATGAATTCAATTCCAAAGCGAACAATCAAGTCCACAACTGAAATAATTACACCTAATAATACGGATACAACCAATACAGCGATGGTTTCCTTTGTAAGTGACTTCTGGTCTGGCCAAATAATCTTAGAGAACTCTGCCTTTAAGCCCTTGAACCAGCTCTTTTTCTGTTTTTTTTGTCTTAACAGCTTCACTCATCTTAATACCTCACTGATACCAATTACTTTGTTTCCTTGTGTAATGTGTGTGACTTACAGAACTTGCAATATTTCTTTGTTTCCATTCTGTCCGGATGAGCTTTCTTTTCCTTAGTCATGTTGTAATTGCGCTGTTTACACTCAGTACATGCCAATGTTATCTTTACTCGCACAACTTCCACCTCCAATTATTTATTTTGCAGGTGTTATTAACACCAATTGGTTTTTCTTTAATACCTGAACTGTTGGGTAAGTTTACGGGCATAAAAAAAGACCGCTTCCATAGCCAGCCTAATATTAACATATTTTTTGATATTTCGTCAACCAGATTTTTATAATTTATACATTATTTATATAAATATTTTCAAAAAACCTTAAACATTCTACTATATGTATATTGCAAAATCAAGCCATTCCTTATAAAATATAATAAAGTTTATGGATATAGCAAATGGAGTTACTGTATCTGCAACTGATGACAGTTAAAGTTATATATTTATGTGTTTTATATGTAATTATAGTAATATATTAAATATTTTGTGACGATACACATTATACCAATTATACATACAGACAGGGAGGTGACTGTTATGATTAGTAGTGTATACAGCTATTATTTATCCCAGTACGGGAACAAATCTAATTCCAAGTATGACTCACATACAAGAACTCAGCTTAAGAACACATATAGCAAGGTTGTTAAAATTAACAGCCAGACTCCTGTGTACAAATTAGACTTATCAACTGCTGCCCAGAAATACGCCATTGATTTAAAAGAACATGCAAGAGCGTTAGAGAATATTACTGAGGATTTATCTGACGGTGCTGATGGTACAATGACATTTAAGAAGTCTGCTGTATCAAGCAATGCTTCTGCCGTCAATGCCAGTTACATTACCGACTTTGGTGCAGCATCAGATGATGAAAGCTTTGATATAAATGTTAAACAGTTAGCCTGTTCACAGCTTAATACAGGTAACTACCTACAGCCACGTTCAAAGCATATAAAACCTGGCGAATATTCTTTTGATTTATCAATCAATGATGTTATATATGAGTTCCAGTTTAAAGTGGACAACTCCGAGACAACTAATAATATACAGAACAAAGATTGCAAGACTTATCAACCGCTCCAACATAGGACTTACAGCTAATATCAAGGAAAGATAGTCTAGGCAATACAGCTATTAATATTGAATCAGAATCAACCGGCATTAATGGAACAATCTCCTGTTATTATTCTACCATAAAGTCAGATGATGCTAACAACCAGCCGCTCATTGATACTCTTGGACTTGACCGGGTTACACAATATCCAGCCAACGCCATATTTGATGTTGATGGTGATGAACGCTCATCTATGAGCAATTCAATAACAATCAACAAAGCATATGATGTCAAATTATCAAAGGTAACAGAAGAACCTGTAACAATAAGCCTCAAGGCAGATGCAGACTCTATTGTGGAAAGTCTTAACGAACTTGTAGCTGGTTACAACAACCTTATCTCTGTTACTAATGATGAGAATAATAATCATTTTCAGGGAACAGAAAAGCTCCAGAATGAAATCGCATCAATTGCACGCTCATACAAGAAGCAGCTTGCAGACAGCGGACTTTCGCTTAATAAAGACGGAACTATAAGTGCTGACAAGGAAGTTATTATTAACGCTGATAACAAAGACGCCTTAAGCCACATTTATGAAAGCCTTAATTCGTTTAAGAATTCCATTAAAGAAAAGGCTGAGAATATTGCACTCAACCCTATGGACTATGTCAACAATAAGATTATTGCATACAAGAATCCATTAAGGTCATTCCCTGATCCTTATAACCTTTCGGCTTATACCGGAATGATGTTTAACGGATATATTTAGACTTATAAGACAAGATGTGTTTACAGCAACCGTGTTTGACAAAAATTGTTATAGGACAAAATGTGTTGATAGAAACCATATCTGGAAGAACATATAAATAACCCCTGTTATAGAAGAAAACAACAATTCATTATCTGCTGTTTTCTTCTATAACAGGGGTTTTATCTTTTATTAAATTACATATATTATATATCAGGGCGTATTGAACTGGATTAATCTATCAATACATAATCCATCAATATATTCTATTACTTGCAGACAGCCTCAGCACAGTCCTTAAACTGTGCAATGAATGCTCTTACCTTTACAAGAGCATCAGCCTTAGCTGAATCATCACTTAACTTTAATGCAGCTGATAACTCTTTAACAGCATTATTACCATCAGCCTCATCTACTGCCGGCTGCACACCTGCTGTTAAATCTCTTGTTGCATTATACATCTCAAGAGCTACATTAACTCCGTCAACAGTCATTCTAAGATACTCATCTGTATCATCCTTCTTGTCGCCTTTAAGTTCTGGAACAACTGTATCTATACAGTGAAGTACATTTGTGCAATATCCTTTTGCTTCATTTAATACTTCTAACTGTTCTTTCTTCATATCCTCCATGACATTACCTCTCATCCTTAATTAGTCTAATAAATATATCGGCACTCACCGCATTTACTTAACACCTTACTTTTCATTAGCAATAAGTGTTTCTATTGAATTCTGGTCAATATCTCCATTATCCATTCTTGGAAGTGGTGCTTTGCTTATGATTGTCTTCTGGATTTCCCAACGGTAACCCTTCTTTTCGTTATATTTATTAATAAGCCTCACAAATCTTTCTTCTCTTACATCTTTATCTATTGGCACAATAACTGCTGTAAGCTTGTCATCATATAAAGTAACATAGCTTTCTGCAACTCCATCCAGTGCACTAATCTGCCTTATTGTAACCGTCCTGCTTATCTTCTCTCCTGTTGGAAGAAGAATAATCTCAGGGTTACGTTTTAAAAGTACAAGACGCCCTTTATCATTAATTCTTCCTATATCACCTGTATGATATACTCCGCCCCTGATGACACGCTTAGTATATGCCTCATCTTTATCGTAACCTTTCATAACGCAGTCACCACTTACCACAATCTCACCATCAGCTTCAATTGCAACCTTAGAACTAGCAAATATCTTGTAAGTGCCATCCATAGTATCATTAATTCCAATACATCCTGACACCTCTGTCATTCCAAATACATTGTATACCTTCAAATCCCTGTCCTTTAACGCCTCAAATAATCTGAACGGACAGCTTGCACCTCCTATAATTATAGTCTTAAGATTTTCATTAAGTGCTTTTATTCTCTTCAGATATTCAATCATAGATGGTGTTCCAGGCAGGATTGTAGGATTGTAATAATAAGTATCTGCATCTATATGTCTTAAGCCTCTTCCAATACATACACACGCACCATTATGGATTGGCCATATAAGACTGTATATATATCCAAATATATGATGAAGTGCAATCTGTGCAAGCACCTTATCCTCTGGTGCACACATACAACATTCATTAACTGCACTTACTGTATTAAGTATATTGGAAACTGTAAGCACAACCGCCTTGTCACACTCCTGTGGAACGGCTGTAAGCATAAGAATATTGCCCTCTTTTACATTTTCCTCATTATATATAAGGTCATCCACCTCATCCTTCTCCGCATCAGTTATTATAATCGCCTCATTGTCTGCAAGTATATACTGGTTAGTAGATGATAAAATGTAATCAACACCCACCTTCTTTAATATATCATTTCTTGTATTCTGGGGAAGGAAAAAATCAACAAGCACAACGTCCTTACCAGCAAGGATTGTTCCAAACATATTAACTATCCATCTGTATGAAGCTGGTCCATATATTGCAATCCTGCTGCCCTCAAACCTCATAAGATGAAGTGCTTTCTTATATGAGTCCTCAAAAAGCTTCTGATAAGTAACCGTCATCGTGTCATATATAATCGCCTCTTTATCCGGATACTTCTCAGCATTGTATTTTAACATCTTATAAAATGAATTAATCTTATCCATATAATTTCTCCAATCGCATAATATTGGTGTCACATTGATATTATACTCTTTAGGTGACATAAGCCGCAAGCACAAACAATGCACATATGCAAAAATGTATATCTAATTTCTTAATATACTATCAATTCTGTCTTTCACCTTAAAGTTCTCTTTAACCTTTTTATAACCATTATCCGCAATCCATAATCTTTCATCTTCATTATCAAGATAATACTGTACTTTCGCTATAAGGTCTTTAATATCCTCATATACAACAAGATCCTTTCCCGGCGTAAAATATTCCATTATCTCTGCCTGGTAGTTAGTTATAAGAAATCCCTTGCAGGCAAGTACGTCAAGCACACGCAGTGGAATTCCTGACTGTATTATCTTAAGCGATATATTAAGGTTAATCTTTGCATTATAAAATGCTTTGGGCATCTGGGAATAATAATCAATATATCCCCTATTATTGACATTATTTAATCTTTCATCCACATCTGTAGAATATAGATTAACATTACACCTGTTCTGCAAAAGTGCAAGTGCCATAAACCTCTCCCTGCTTGTGACCTCTGTTGCCAGTGCATATGTAACCTCTGGCTTAATAACCGAATAACTGCCATTGGATACATTGGCAAAATTCTCATTAATATGCTTCATTATATTATCATTAATGCAGTCATCTATAATATATCCTCCATACAGCTTTTGCTGTGTTTCAACAATACCTTCAAGATAACCTTTCATATATACATCCTGATAATTACTTATATAAGAATAGTCCGATTTATACAATTTTCCAACAAATGCAACATCACACGCATAATTATCATCTTTAGCTAAAGCCGGCCGAAATGTATCTACATCAGCCGCCAGCGGCAAATGCTTCGCCCCTGCTACTCCATTTTCCATATAATGCTGTGCCTGTATTCTGTCAAAGAAATAAATTGTATTACACTTATTCTTTAATACCTCTGTCCTTCTTATATTGATAGGGCAGTCATACACCCACGAAATATAAGGAAGCTTTAATCTATTACACAAGTCCGAGATAACCGGCGAGAAATTAACTGAAAACACACAGTCGTATACATTCTTGGACACCGCTATATATCTGTCAAGACTACTCTCAAGTTCACTGTCATTATCCCAGTCTTTCATCGTGTAATAAAATGTATCATATTCTATATTAAGTTCCTTTAATGCTGCCTCTATGCCCTTCTGCATAAATGCATCCCATTGAAAAAATAGTACTTTCACAACACATCTCCTCTGCCGATATAATAATTACCTGAATTATAATATATTACACTGCTTATTAGCAATCAATAACAGACTTATGTCCGAAATATTCAAAACCATTCCTACAGACATATGCTGTTATAATGAGCACTAAAGTGCTCATCTTAAAAGTTCCTTACGGAACTTTATATGCGTGGAAAAGCAACGCAGGGCATATGATATAATGAGCACTAATGTGCTCATCTTAAAAGTTCCTTACGAAACTTTATATTCGCTGAAAAACTGCACAAAATTTATGATATAATATCAGAGATAAAATAAAAATAATACGAGGAATACTATGAGAATTCTTGAATTTGAGAACCACCACTTTGGTGTTGAAGATATTAAAGAAGCCCTTACTGAGATGGGGCATGAATTAACAGTTGTATCAACACCACTTTTTCTGGAAAGAGCAAGCGAAGAGTTTGATAAGCTTTTTTGAAGAACAGATTACAGGACAGCACTACGATGCCGTATTCAGCTTTAATTACAGTGCCGCCGTATCTACTAACTGCAACCGCCACAACATTCCATACATATCATGGATATACGACAGCCCGCTTCTTACACTGTATTCATACACTATAACCAACCCCTGCAATTACATATTCTTATTCGACAGTGAACAATATCTACAGCTTAAGAATGGGGGAATAAATACAGTATATTATATGCCTCTTGCTGTCAACACTGCACGTCTTGACCGTATGCCAATGAACACCAGGGTTCATCAGGTATTTGACAGTGATGTATCATTTGTCGGCTCTATGTACAACGAAAAAGGCAATTTCTATGAAAGACTAGAGAATATATCTCCATATGTTAAGGGCTACCTCGATGCTGTAATAAATGCACAACAGCATATATATGGTGCTAATTTCCTTGAAGATGTACTTTCTCCTGACATAATTAAAGCCATACAGGAAATAACACCTTACACACCTAATAAAGATGGCATTGAAACTCCTTCTTATGTATATGCGAATTATTTTCTTGCAAGAAAGGTCACACAGAATGAACGCTTTGAGATATTAAAGGCTGTATCTGACCATTTTACAACCAAACTTTATACACACAACCCAACTCCAGAGCTTCCTGATGTGATTAACAAAGGACCTATTGATTTCTACGACAATATGCCTTATGTATTCAAATGCAGCAAAATCAACCTGAATATCACTCTGAGAAGCATTAAATCAGGTATTCCGCTCCGCTGTATGGATATTATGGGTGCCGGTGGATTTCTGCTCACTAATTATCAGGCAGATTTCCTTGAATACTTCACACCTGATAAGGACTTTGTATATTACGAATCAATTGATGACCTTATCAGAAAATGTGATTACTACATAAAGCACGAAGATGAACGTAAGGCTATCGCGCTAAATGGTTACAATAAAGTTAAAGAATTCCACAATTATAAGGTCAGGTTAAATGATATATTCAAAATTGCTGGGTTGATTTAATATCATAATTGTAATTTATAAGCCTCTTAAGATACTCTCTGCCCTATTATCCCAAATATGTTCTTTAGAGGCTTTTATATATGCGTTCTGTGCTATACTCTCTCTTAAGCTGTCATTTGCAAGTAATTCTCTTACTACATCTGGCAGCTTTTCAAGATGTTCAAGATTAAACGTAACAATATCCTCATAATTGTTAAATTCTCTATCCAGATATTCTGTTCTCTCACTTAAGCATACCGCACCAGACAGGCATATATTAGCTATTCTTTCCGTCATTCCTGCCTTATGCCAGGTCATCACATTAAGTCCTATCTTAGATCTGCCCCATATTTCAAGGGACTCATCTACATTTACAGCATCATGCTTTATGAGATTATCTTTGCCAAGTCCCGAATATCTGTCCCAGGTATCTCCAAATACATCAATCTTAATACCTGCTGCCAAAAGTGTCTCAAGCACCTTCGTCCTATAGTAATTAACTATATTGCGGCATACATCCTGCAAAGAATCAAGCAGTGAAAGAAACTTTTGCTCATCAATATTAAAATCTTTGTATACAAGAAGCTCTTTAAGTCCCTGTTCAAATGTTATATTAGGATGTGTTTTCATATATTCATAATATTCCCTCTGAAACTCATCTTTAATAACACTCTCATCTACATAATTGCACGCCCCGATAAACACTATATCAAATGGTCTGTCTTTGTTCGCCGCCCATCCAGCATCTTCTCCTGCCGGCGGAAGCTGCAAAGCATTGACCGCGCCAAAATGCTCCTCTATAAATTCAGCATAATATCTATCCTGGCACAAAAGATAATATTTATCATCTATTCCTTCAAACAGATTTCCAAAATACATTGGATTATCAAACCAGAAAATGTACTTAGGACATTTCATCTTTCTAAAATAGTCTTTAAATAACACAATAGACTGAAAACCTATAAAACCCTTTAATGAATTATCCTCAATATCAGATAGATTTACAGTCATTCCATAACTTCCATCAGATGTTATTACAGCCTGTCCTTTTTTGATAAGAGACCTGGTTATATCACCTGCAAATCTTCTTAATACTCCATGGCACGTATTATCGCCCATAATTACATAAAATGGTGCTGTATTAATCTTAATCTTTGCAAACAGCTCATCATTATTAAGTATTTCCAATAACTGTCCGTTGTATAAATCTGCACACCCTTTACTGTCAGCATATGCCTTCATTGCATATATTGCATTTTCAAGCAGTCCTTTGTGTGTCAATTCTTTCATATAAAGCTTTAAAACATAAGCATATGTAAGGAATTGGGCAGCTGTCTGTTCATCTGATATGCCTGTCACATTATACGCTTCCTGTACGTCTGATGAACCCGCTGCATTATCTGCTTCCTGTACGTCTGATGAACCCGCTGCATTATCTGCTTCCTGTATGTCTGATGAGCCTGCTTCCTGTGAAAATAAGTTCTCTTCGCTTGAACACAGCACGCCATATATTCCATTGTAATTATACTTTTCTGCATAATATGCCACTCTTACCGCAAGCTCATAATCTATGCCAGCCGTTAATTCTTCATTATAACAGCCTGTATACACGAGTATGCTTTTCTTAATGACCACACCATATACATTCATTTTAAAATAATCAATTATGTTATTAAAAATCTATTTCTCCGTCTTGCACATTTTCTCCAAATATAGCCATACCATAATCCAGCAGGAAATCATTTTCCGTAATTATCTGTCTTATCTCTTCCTCACTTGTTACATTTTCATCAGCCAGTATCACATAATCTGCCTCTTCTGCCCAATCATAAGATTTCTTTTAGCCGGACTTTTAAAATCCTCTCTATTAAAATCAAACCCTTTAATTATATCATTGTGATAACTGCTGTTTTCCATATTATCCATCTCACTTTCTTATCTTTCCTATAAGAATTCTTATATTTATGTATATAACTTCGCCAGCTGCTTTACGCTTTCTTACTGGCAACACGTCTTTGTTTATGATAAAATATAATTCTCAATTACTTATATAGTATATATGCAAAGGAGAATTATGAACATACTTTTTTATAGATATGGAAGTATATGCGAACCCGACATTATCGCTTCCTTTAAACACCTAGGTTTCAATATAACAGAAGATACAAGAGAAGTATACAACAAACAGCTTCTTCCATCAGACTGCATTAAGGGGCTTAACGAGCTTTTAAAGCAGGACACTTATTCTTTTATATTCTCAATTAACTTTTTTCCTTCAGTATCTGATGTATGTAATATATGGGGTATTCCGTATCTGTGCCTTATCGTGGACAGCCCTGTACTTGAATTATTCTCAACTTCATTAGCTAATCCCTGCAATAAGGTATTCTTATTCGACAGACAGTTGTACAACGATTTCCACCACATCAACCCTGACGGAATATTTCATATTCCACTTGCTACCAACGTCCGTGACAATTACGCTACTGCAACTATGGCAAGTGCTGCTGACAGAGCCAGATTTTCATCAGATATATCATTTATCGGCTCTTTATATTCAGAGAAATGTCTATATAACCAAATTACTCTTCCTGAAAAAATGCGTGGCTATGTAGACGGACTTATTGAAGCGCAGCTACTTGTATATGGATATAACTTCATCGAGGAATGTGTAACCCCTGAACTAATAGAAGCATTTTGCAAAGTCAGACCTGAGCTTATCAACTTTCCTGACAGTATGAAGGTTGATACAAAAGCTGTAATTGCACAGCACATTATAAGTGTAAAGGTGGCTGAACAGGAGCGGCTTCGTTACCTGAAAGCCTTATCTGAACATTTCAACGTAGACTTGTATACAGGCAGTGATACATACTCAATGCCACTAATTCATAATCGTGGTTTTGCTAAGACAAACACAGAAATGCCTATTATATTCCACCAAAGTAAAATCAACCTTAACTTAACAGCCAAATCAATACGAAGTGGTCTGTCTCTTCGCATATTTGACGTACTTGGCTGTGAAGGTTTTCTTATAACTAACTATCAGGCAGAACTGCCAGAACATTTTAATATAGGTGAAGATCTGGAAGCATATACAAGTCTTGATGACTTAATGGGAAAATGTGAATACTACCTTTCACACGATAAAGACCGGCAGGAAATTGCTCACAATGGTTTTGAAAAGGTTAAAAAGTACCATACTTATGATATCAGGCTTACTCAGATGCTGGAGATTGCGTTTGGGCTTAAATAACATTACAGCTGCAGGTTTTGTTTAATAACCTGCAGCTGTAATAATCACCATACATATTTGATTTATCATCAACGCTTTAAATTCTACACATTTCTTATCAGCTGTTCCACAATATTACCCCACACATAATTGTCTGCCACAATATCGAAGCCATTCTGAATTATCGCTTTCGCTTCATCAGAATTATCCAGATAATGCTTTATTAACTGAGGTATTTCTTCACACGCATCAAGTTTATAATAAACAATATCTTTCTTATCCTGAAAATGCTCTTTAAGCCACTTACTTGAATCCGTCAATGGTAAAGAACCTGACAGCAGGATATTAAATATTCTATCGTGAGTACCTGCCTTAAACCACGGCATAACATTAAGATTAATCTTTGCCTTTTCCATAACTGAAAGCGTATCTGCAAATGGAACACGATCATTAATAATGTGTACATTATGTAATTCCGTTGATGGATGATTCTCCCAGCCTCTTCCTAACAGCCATATATCAATTCCTGCTTCGGCTATTATTGAAATAATCTTCTCCCTGTAATACATTCTCGCCATCCAGTCTATAGGTTCAGAAAATCTAAACAACTGCTTAACCTGCTCCTGTGCTAATGAAAGCTCCATCATATCAATAACATCAAGCACTGCCTGCTCCGTTGTTATACTATTATTGTCAATCATATACTCAGCAAGATTGTGATAAAATACCCTGAGCAGTTCATTATCTTTAAATGCACTATCTATCTGGTCTAAGTAGCTCTGTGGTCTATAGTATGTACCAGAAAATAATACATCATATGGCCTGCTATCATAATCATCAAGACATAATTCTTTCCTATATGTGCCTGCGTGTGGCATAAATTCCACTTTGTATACAGTATCACTAAAATATTTTCTAACATAATCAACGTGATTATGATCACAGCAGAATTGCACATAATTCCTTGGGTGGTTCTGCATAGTCGGGTGAAATCTTAATGGGTGATCCATAAGAATATTAAGTGCCACTGTGTCCATAGAATCCCATAATTCTATAAACATATCTTCCTTCAGACCTATGCCATCAAAACCTATAGCTGCATCTGCTCTTACCGCCAAAAAGTCTGTAAACGCTTTAAAGGAATGTTCTCCCTCCTGATTACTTCTATTAAGGTCTAATATAAAGCATTGGTGATTTCTTTTTCCTAATTCTTCTACAATTCTGTCTGTAAAATAGTTAAAGGATTCTACACCAGAATAAAAAGTACGAAGCGCATATTATGTCCTTTCCTCACTGTGATTATATAATCTTACGAGTGCTATAACTGGGATATTAAATCATAGTACAACTCATCCGCCCTCTTCTCCCAGCTATGAAATTGCAATGCTTTTTTCGTCCCTCATCAGCAATCTTTTGCATTTTATATTTATCTGTAACTAAATCATTAATAATATGTGGAAGCTTGTCTATATCTTCTAGTTCAAACATAACAAGTTCATTATCTGTAAAATTCTCTTTCATATAGATGGAGGAATCTGTAACAGCAACAGCTCCAGCAAGCATTCCATTAAATACACGGTCATGTGTTCCGTCCTTAAACCACGTCATTGTATTAAGTACAATTTTACTATCATACATCAAATCAACAATTTTATCTGCTGACACTCTTCCTCTATAATCAAGATTTTCATTATCTATCCAATCGCAGACTTCCCAGCCAGTTCCGTATAATGTAACCTTAAAACCCGCATCTACAAGAGTCTTTACTGTCTTCTCCCTATAATAGGATACTGCCATCATATCAATATAATGTAACTTTTCAATAACATTTAATAACTCATTATCTGACAGAATAATTCCATTATGAAAGCAGCCTTTCTTCTATCACATCTTCTGTTGTCCTATCGGGATTATTAATAAGCTCCTCATATGTCTCATTAGCAATTTTCTTTGCGTCAAATGTAAAATTCCTTAAAGTCAGGTTTGCTCTGTTCAAT
>ENA-OQBD01000296-OQBD01000296.1-human-gut-metagenome-genome-assembly--contig:-NODE-296-length-27728-cov-6.961668_pt1 | contig 27728 bp, 27 predicted proteins | sample MGYA00242742_ERZ504543 | MGnify/ENA primary metagenome ERZ504543 (study PRJEB26092, sample SAMD00036239) | human gut metagenome | host: Homo sapiens | study: EMG produced TPA metagenomics assembly of...
CCTCCTCGATGAGGCCCTTCTGCAGCAGGGCCGCTGACGCTGGACGAGGAGTCCACGCCGCGCACCTGTTCGATGAAGGCGCGGGAGACGGGCTGGTTGTAGGCGATGACCGTCAGCGTCTCCATGGCCGCCGGGCCGAGAGGCACCGAGCGTCGGGCGTCCAGCAGACGGCGGATGCAGTCGGCCCACTCAGTCCTGGTCGCCAGCTGCCAGCGGGTGTCCAGATGGAGCAGGCAGAGGCCGGAGTCCTCCCGGGCGTAACGGACGCGCAGGTCTTCCAGCGCGGTCTCCACCGTGGTCTGGGGCAGCTGGACGGCGGCGGCAAGCTTATCGGCGCTCACCGGGTCGCCCGCCGCAAAAAGCATCGCCTCTACGGCGGCTTTTATCTGTTTCTGGTTCATTCTTCCTCCTTTGCCTTTTCATGGGGCAGGCGTCCGCGCTGCATGGTCAGCTCCCCCCTTGGGGCCGAGGGTGACACGTCCGCCGCGCACCAGTTCCAGCAGGCCAGAAAGGTAGCCACGTTGGTGCTTCGGCTCTGGCTGCGGGCGAAAAGCTGGCTCATCCGGGCCGCACCGCCCGCGATGAGGCGGCGCAGGATGTACACCACCCGGCTGCTCACCGACACCTGCGGCGCGGTGACAAGCGGCTCGAAGACGGCCTGGGTCGGCATCCGCCGGACAGGCGCACGGCCCATCAGGCTCTCCCAGCAGTCGGCCAGCACCTGAGGCAGATGGTTGAGGGCGTAAGTCTCATCCCGTTCCAGCTGCATCGGCTGTCGGACGAAGGTGGGCGTCGCCTCCGCAGCGGCGCGGAGGGCAGAGGCCATCCGGCGGCACTGGTCGTACTCGATGAGCTGGCCGGTGAGCTCCTGCTTCATCCGCTCGCCCTCGGTGCTCCGGGGCAGCAGCAGATAGCTCTTCATCTCCACGAGGTGGCTGCCATCTCGATGAAGGAGCTGGAAATGTCGGGGTCTGCGGCCTGCGCGGCCTCCACGGTGCGGGTGTACTGGTCGATGAGCTCGAGGATGGGGATGTTGTGCAGGTCCATCTTGTGCTTTGACACCAGCGCCAGCAGCAATTCCAGCGGGCCTTCGAACTCTTCCAGATGGAAGGTAAGCTCCTCCGCCATCAGATCACCGCCCCCTGCAGACGCATAGTAGGCCGAGTAGGCGATGGGTGTCGATGTGACTGGGTGGCCATTGTCCAGCAGGTCCCACACCACATTGTTCATCACGCTGAGGGGGCCGTCCAGAAAGCCGCCCCAGACCGCCGCCAGCAGGACGATAAGGATGACCCGCTCATACTTCATCATGCCGAAGTAGATGCGCTCGGGCAGCACAGCCAGCAGGACGCGGCTGCCGTCCAGCGGCGGCACCGGGATGAGGTTGAACACGGCGAGGCTCACATCCAGATACACGAAGTATTGCAGGAAGAGCGCCAGAAAAATCGTCGCATCGTTGACGGGCGCCCAATAATAGAGCAGCTTCCAGACCACCATCGCAAGGTAGGCCAGGATGAGGTTCGCCGCCGGGCCGGCCAGCGCCGTGAGGGCCATGCCCTGCTTCGGGTTTTTGAAGTTGCGGGGGTCGGTGGAGACGGGCTTTGCCCAGCCCACGCCCGCAAACACCATGCACAGCGTGCCCAGCAGGTCAAAGTGGGCAAGGGGGTTCAGCGAAAGCCGCCCCTGCCGCTTTGCGGTGTCGTCGCCCAGCAGCCATGCTGCCAGCGCGTGGCCGCACTCGTGGAAGGGGATGGCCACCAGCGCCACCAGCGCGCGGATGAGATAATAGATGCCCTGAGAGGTCATTCGATATTCCTGCCTTTTTTCAGTATACCATATATAATACTATTTTTTGAGGTTTTAGACAAGGGGTGTCCAGACGATTTAAAATGATCTCCGCTTCGCTCTGATCATTTCAGCGGAATTTTATTTTTAATTCGTGATTTGTCTACGAGTTGCGGCACCCAGCATTCGTTTCGTGCCTTGAACGGCACTCACGTCTTGCTGGCCGCTGCCCCAACAGCTTCTCCCTGTTTCCGCCACTGGCGGCGGTCGTCGCCGTTGCAGCCTGCGGGCTGCTCCAAATCACATTTTCACACAAGGGGTCGTAACAAAAAACAGCATCTGAGTGCATCGGGGCAGTTTTCCAAAAAAATCGCAATATTTTTTGAAAAAGGCTTGCATTTTGCCCGGTAATCTGCTACAATAGTCAAGCTGATTATTTTGATTCCTTACTTCACTGCAGGAGGTGCAAGTACCATGGCTAAATGTGAATGCTGCGGCAAGGGTGTTGCCTTTGGTATCAAGGTTTCTCACTCTCATCGTCGTTCCAACCGTACCTGGAAGCCGAATGTCCGTCGTGTCAAGGCGGTCGTTGAGGGTTCTCCCAAGTACGTCTACGCATGCTCCCGTTGCCTGCGCGCTGGCAAAGTTACCCGCGCTGTCTAATTTGGTGTATGTGGCCGGTCACTTTGTCGAGTGGCCGGCTTTTTTTGTTGCTGTAAGGAGGCAAAACACATGGCTCTGCCCAACGATCCCATCATGCTGCTGAGCGTGGTGAACCTGAAGCTGCGTGATTTTTACAAAAACCTCGATGCTCTGTGCGAAGACATGGATGCCGACAAGGCAGATCTGTGCGCAAAGCTCAAAGCTGTGGGCTACGAGTACGATGCCCAGCGCAACCAGTTCGTGTGATATTTCCAGAGAAAGCTTTCTTTTGATCGCTAACGACCGGCACCGACGTGCAGCGACTACGCCCGGGCCGGTGAATATAGAAACAAGGAGTGCTTGATTTATGATCCAGGGTACCTATTACAAAGAGTGGAGCAGCGTGCTGAACCGCGAGATGGAGTTCAAGGTATACGGCAGCGCCGGTGTGCCGGTGCTGGCCCTGCCTGCCCGCGGCGGCCGCTTTTATGATTGGGAGAACAACGGCATGCCCGATGCCATTGCCCCGCTGCTGAACGAGGGCAAGGTGCAGCTGTTCTGCGCCGACAGCATTGACGGCGAGGCCGTACTGAACGGCGACATCCCGGTGCGCCGCCGCGCCGAGATGGAGGAAAAGTACTTCGTCTACCTTACCGCCGAGCTGGCTCCCCGGGTGCTGGCCCTGAGCGGTGCCGCAAAGGATGCCAAGCTGTGGTGTGTGGGCATCGACCTTGGCGCTGTGCACGCCGTCAACTGCCGCCTGCGCCGTCCCAAGCTCTTTGCCGGTGCCATCGGCCTTTCCGGCATCTACGATCTGGCCCGCTTCTGGGGCAGTGAAGCCGACGATCTGGTGCTGCGCTGCTCTCCCCTGCAGTATCTGGCCGAGAACGGCATCGCCGACAAGCTGGCTCTGGCCAAGGCCAAGGAGAACAGCCTGATGCTCTGCGCCGGTCAGGGTGCCTACGAGGACGATGCCAAAGCCGACACGCAGGCGCTGGCCGATGTGCTGGCCGCACAGGGCCTGCCCGCCCACCTCGAGGTCTGGGGCGGCGATGTCTCCCACGAGTGGTACTGGTGGGGCAAGATGCTGGGCCTGTTTGTGCCGCGGATTCTGGAGAAGTAAAAGTGATTTGATAGAGGGAAGGCATTTGCAGTGCCTTCCCTCTTTTTGTTTGTATTTTTCAATTTCCTACTTGATTTATCGGGTTTGCTGTGCTATACTCATGCTGTAAGACACATACCCCCTATGGGTAAAGGAGATATTTTATGGACAACGAGAAAAAGCCCTGCTGCTGTTGCAGCACGCCCGCCCAGCCCGAAGCTGCCACGGCTCCGGCCGTTGACGCATCCGCTGTGCCCACCGAAAGCGTCACCCCCTCCTGCTGCCGCCACAAAGACCGCACCCCGGAGGAACACAAGGCCCTGCTGAACCGGCTCAGCCGCATCGAGGGGCAGGTGCGCGGCATCCGCGGCATGCTGGAAAAGGATGCCTACTGCGTGGACATCCTTGTGCAGGTGGCGGCGGCGAACTCGGCGCTGAACAGCTTTTCCAAGGAGCTGCTGGCCCAGCACATCTCCACCTGCGTGGCGGACGACCTGCGCGCGGGCAGCGAGGCAAAGCTGGACGAGCTGGTGAATCTGCTGCCCAAGCTCATGAAATAAGAAGCCCTTTCCCGTGCATACTCAACGTAGGAGTGATATTTTATGGAACAATACAACGTTACCGGCATGAGCTGCGCAGCCTGCTCCGCCCGGGTGGAGAAGGCCGTGAGCAAGGTGCCCGGCGTTGCCAGCTGTTCGGTAAGCCTGCTGACCAACTCCATGGGCGTGGAGGGCACCGCCAGCTCTGCCGAGATCATCAAGGCCGTGCAGGATGCCGGTTACGGTGCCAGCCCCAAGCGTGCGGGCGCGGCGGCTGCCAGCTCCACCAGCGCCGACCTTGACGCGCTGGCCGACCACGAGACCCCCAAGCTCAAGCGGCGGCTCATTGCGTCGCTGGGCTTTCTGCTGGTGCTGATGTACTTCTCCATGGGCCACATGATGTGGGGCTGGCCCCTGCCCCGCTGGTTCGACGGCAACCACATCGCCATGGGCCTTGTGCAGCTGCTGCTGGCGGGCATCGTCATGGTCATCAACCAGAAGTTCTTCCTCAACGGCTTCAAGGGGCTCCTCCACGGCTCGCCCAACATGGACACGCTGGTGGCCATGGGTTCCATGGCAAGCTTTGTGTGGAGCACCTACGCCCTGTTCGCCATGACCCGCGCGCAGGTGGACGGCAACAGCGAGCTGGTCATGCACTATATGATGGAGTTCTACTTTGAGTCCGCCGCCATGATTCTGACCCTCATCACAGTGGGCAAGATGCTGGAGGCCCGCTCCAAGGGCAAGACCACCGACGCGCTCAAGAGCCTGATGAAGCTTGCCCCCAAGACCGCCACCCTGCTGCGGGACGGTGCCGAAGTGACCGTGCCCATCGAGCAGGTGCAGAAGGAGGACATCTTTGTGGTGCGCCCGGGCGAGAACATCCCCGTGGACGGCATCGTGCTGGAAGGCACCAGCGCCGTGAACGAGAGCGCCCTGACCGGCGAGAGCATCCCCGTGGACAAGGCTGCGGGCGATAAGGTGAGCGCTGCCACCACCAACCAGTCCGGTTTCCTGCAGTGCCGGGCCACCCGCGTGGGCGAGGACACCACCCTTGCCCAGATCATCCGGATGGTCAGCGATGCCGCCGCCACCAAGGCTCCCATTGCAAAAATCGCCGATACGGTGTCCGGTTTCTTCGTGCCTGCGGTCATTACCATCGCGGTGGTCACCACCATCGTGTGGCTGCTGCTGGGCCGGGAGCTGGGCTATGCGCTGGCCCGCGGCATCTCCGTGCTGGTCATCAGCTGCCCCTGTGCGCTGGGTCTGGCAACGCCGGTGGCCATCATGGTGGGCAACGGTCTGGGTGCAAAGAACGGCATCCTGTTCAAGACCGCCGCTTCGCTGGAAGCTGCAGGCCGCACCCAGATCGTGGCGCTGGATAAGACCGGCACCATCACCAGCGGTGAACCCAAAGTCACCGACATTCTGCCCGCCGAGGGCGTTTCCGAGGCGGAGCTGCTCACCCTTGCCGCCGCACTGGAGCGCAAGAGCGAGCACCCGCTGGCAAAGGCCGTGCTGGCCTGCACCGACGCGCAGAAGCTCACCGCCCCCGAGGTATCCGGCTTTGCCGCCCTGCCGGGCAACGGTCTGGCCGCAAAGCTGGACGGCGTGGAGATCTTTGGCGGCAATGCGTCCTTTATCGGCACCAAAGTCACCGTACCCGCACAGCTGCAGGAGAAGGCCGCAGCCCTTTCCGCACAGGGCAAAACGCCCTTGTTCTTCGGCGGAGCAGGCCGCCTGCTGGGCATCATCGCGGTGGCCGATACCATCAAGGAGGACAGCCCCCGCGCCATCCGGGAGCTGCAGGCCATGGGCATCCGCGTGGTCATGCTCACCGGTGACAACCAGCGCACTGCCGATGCCATTGGCAGGCAGGCCGGTGTGGACGAGGTGATCGCAGGTGTGCTGCCCGACGGCAAGGAAGCGGTCATCCGCCAGCTGCAGGTATCCGGCAAGGTGGCCATGGTGGGCGACGGCATCAACGATGCCCCGGCCCTGACCCGTGCCGACACCGGCATCGCCATCGGCGCAGGCACCGACGTTGCCATCGACGCGGCGGACGTGGTGCTGATGAACTCCAAGCTGTCGGACGTGCCCGCCGCCATCCGCCTGAGCCGTGCTGCCCTGCGCAACATCCACGAAAACCTGTTCTGGGCGTTCATCTACAACATCATCGGCATCCCGCTGGCCGCAGGCGTGTTCATCCCCTTCGGCCTGACGCTGAACCCCATGTTCGGTGCTGCTGCCATGAGCCTTTCCAGCTTCTGCGTGGTAAGCAACGCCCTGCGCCTGAACCTGTTCGACGTGCACAGCACAAAGCACGATCGTGCGGCAAAAAATGCTGCTTCCCTGCCCGCTGTCTCCGCACAGCCCGCAGCGGTTGCAAATAAAGAGAGTACCAAGGAGGACACTGCTATGAAAAAGACCCTGAAAGTGGAAGGCATGATGTGCGGCCACTGCGAAGCCCGCGTGAAGAAGGCTCTGGAAGCCCTGCCCGAGGTGGACGAGGCCGTGGTGAGCCACGAGGCCGGCACCGCCATCGTCACCCTGAACGCCGAGGTCGCCGACGACGTGCTGAAGAAGGCCGTTGAGGATCAGGACTACCCTGTGACCGGCATCCAGTAAACCGCCGCTGAATACTCCCCATCAAATGGAAAGGCCGCTGCATGTGAACCGTGCAGCGGCCTTTTGCATTGGGTTATGCTGTTTTCTTCACAGGAACGCTGTTTTCGTACAGCTCATGCGGGGCGATATCCTGCCCCTCTTCCCACTCGATGCCAATACCGCCCGGCAGCAGATGCACGGTAGCAAAGTAACGCTCATCCTGCAGCCTGCCGTACCACGAGCCGGTGGCATAAGGGGCTGCATCGAACAGCTTTACCTCGCCCGTCTCATAATAAAGGCAGAGCTTCAGCGGTTTTACGGGTTCCACCTTTGTCAGCTTCGGCTGTAACATCCAGAATCACTCCTTACTTCAGCGGGTCGATGCGGAAGAATTGTTCACCATTGCTCAGCAGTTTCCAGTTGGCTTCCAGATCCTCATGATGGATCACGATCCATGCCTCCAGCAGTTTCAGCTTGTTCTTCGGAAAGCTGCCTTCCAGAACCGTACCGTCCAGCGCAACCACGATCTCTTCACCGGAATATTCTGCGTGGATATGCGGCATATTATGCTTTCCACCCTGTTCGCGGTACATTCTGACAATGATGCCGTAAAAAATGCTCAGTACCGGCAATTGCACCACTTCCCTTCTCAGTGTCATTTTAACATACAGCAATCAGGTTTTCAAGGCGCATCAACGGCCTTTTTATCGTGTTTACAGGCTTTTAAAATTGATTCAGAATATCATGGTGTCCGATGTCCAACAGCAGAATGATCGTATCACCGTCGTACTGCCAGATGACCCGCACGTCCATGTTTACGCTGAACTCGAACAAGTCTACCGTGCCTTGAATACGCTTTGTGCGCAGCGACGGATACAGCGGGTCCATTTCCAGAATTTCCAGCTTCTTTTTCAGCTGCGCCCGCTCCGCTGCGTTCAAACGCTTCAGGTTCTTTATGAATCGTTTGGTGTAGGTGATCTTGTAATTCATTCGTCCGCACCGTCCAGCGCTTCAAACAGTGCGTCCACAGTGTCGAACACCGGCTGCTCCCCTGCCGCAATTTTGGCCTTTGCTTCGTTGATCTCGCTGCGCAGCTCGTCCAGATACTTTTTGGGGTAAACGGCTACCGGCATCAGCTCGATCACGCCATCCTTCTCCACGATCTCCAGCTTGTCGCCCTCACGCAGGCCCATCTTCATTACAATATCCTTTGGAATGGTGATCTGGGATTTTGTCCTCAATTCCGTCAGCATCCTTCATCCTCCTTTGTGCGATTTTCTTACTTTCTTACTTTTATTATACTCTGCTTTTTTCAAAAAGCAACCATGCACCATAAAATTTTACAAAGCGTCGTTTCTGTGGGTTCTTATTGTATTTCGTCAGAAAGTATGTTAAACTAAAAATGCCGCCCCAAAGGGTGGCGTTAAGGTGCTGTCTGCAAGCGCAGGTGGTCATGCTTCCCTCCGGCAAGCGTCCGGGGGACGTAAAAGCTTATTGTTTGTTCCCCCGTTCGCAAACGCGGAAGGGGGGATGCATCATGGTGTTGAACGATGTTCTGCAGCTGTTCGTCATTGTTGGCGGCACAGTTGGGATTACATTTCAGATCGCATGGGCAATCTTCAAAGAGATCCATAACAATAAGAAATGACCGCCCCTGTCTCCAAACGGTAAGCGGTCATTCTTATTGATCCAACCGGAAGGAGCTGACCATTGCGGACAGCACCTTTTCTATTTGTAGTATAGTTATTTTTTGCCGTTTTGTCAAGAGAAGGTGCCCGCCTTCTCTTTTTCTTTCCCCATTTTCCTGTGCATTTTCACCCCGGAAGCTGTGGCTTTTTGCGCAAGAACTATTTGTTGACACGTTGTTTTTTCAGAGTTATACTTATAGCAACAACATTTGGTTTTGCTTCCAGTTATAAACCACAGCGAAAGGAGAAATGTATTTTGGGAGTATCCATTCAGGACCGCACAGACTTTCTGAACATGCTGGATGCCTGCAGGACCGAGCAGCAGCTGTTCAGCCGCCTGACCTTTGCGGTAATGTTCCACCAGACCGACCCGGATGCACGGGAAGACCTGCTGGACGACGTGCGCGGCGCAGCCTGCAACATGCAGCTGCCCGCCGTCAATTACAAGATTGATCAATGGCTCAACACCTGCAAGCAGGCGTGGCAGGCCGACCCCGCAGCCTTTATGGCAGCCGTGAACGCGGACGCAAAGCAGCGCAAGCTTGCGCTGGAGGGCAGCGCGGCGCAGCCCGGCCTGCTGGCCGATGTGCCCATGCAGAGCGTGGCGTGGCTGGTGCCGCAGCTACTGCCGCTGGGCGAAGTGTCGCTGCTGGGTGCCGACGGCGGCACCGGCAAGGGCATCTGGCAGGCACAGCTCATTGCCTATGTGACGGCGGGCAAGACCTCCGGCTTTTTTCCGCTGCCGCCGCAGCAGACCGGCAAGGTGCTGCTGCTTGCGGGCGAGGACGACCCCGGCAAGGTGCTCAAGGCCCGTCTGCTGGCGGCCGGGGCCGACATGAACCGGGTGCTGGTGCTGACCGCCGACGACTACTTTGGCAAGACCGGCCAGCCCCTTACCCTCAAGGATCCGGTACTGGCGGATTTTGCCGCCAAGGCCGGGCCGCTGCTGCTCATCGTGGACCCGCTGCAGAGCTTTCTGCCCTCCGATGTGGAGATGGCAAGCCGCAACCAGATGCGCAGTGCCCTGCTGCCGCTGCGCGCCATTGCCGCAAAGCAGGGCTGCGCGGTGCTCATCGTGATGCACTCCAACAAGAAGCAGGGCGTTTCCGGCCGCGCACGTCTGGCCGACAGCTCGGATATCTGGGACATGGCCCGCAGCGTGCTGATGATGGGCCGCGCCAAGAACGACGGCAAAATTTATCTCAGCCACGAGAAAAACAGCTACGCCCGCCCCCAGCAGACGGTGCTGCTGCACATCGACGATGTGGAGGTGGAGGGCGTAAAGACCGCGCGGGCCGTGTTTGACGGCTACACCGACAAGAAGGATGCCGACTTCATTGAGGAGCGGCGGGTGCGCACGGCGGAGACCCGGCAGGACACCCGCAGCGCCATCCTGAACGTTCTGTCCGAGAGCCGCCTTGGGTCGATGGCAAATCCTCAACTCAAAAGTGCTGTACTTCAGGAGATCAAGTGCAGTGAAGCCACTTACAAACGCTCGTATGCTGAGCTTGTACGGGATGGCGACATTGCAAAATATCAGCTGTGCCAAAAGGACGGCGCGCGAGGGTGGTTTACCCGGCTGGCCTACCGTGGAGAAATACATGATACAGTGAGAAATATATAACTTACTTATGTTTCTTTTTGCCAGTGTATCAGGTTGATACACTGGCCTGCCCTGATACACTGACGCACTGTATCAATCAAAGGGGCACTGTATCAGCTTGATACACTGCATTTTTCATCGCATCAGCGTCAATAATCCGTCACTGTATCAGATAACGTTCCCACAGTAGCACCTGATAAAGTTCCCGGAAACCATAGGCTGCGTGCTGGCAGCTTTCTCCGCGAACAGCCCGGAACCCACGGTTCCGCCCCTGTGCTTACGCACGGGGCCCCACTTCCCGGACATTCGCTGGAGAAACTCCCAGCCCACAGTCCAGCCCGTACCTTAACTCCTCGCCAACTCCTCCACCGTGATGCAGCACACGGCAAAGGCCAGCAGGGCGCAGTCCAGCGGGACACGGCGCAGCACCACCACCCGTTCGGTCAGGGTGGTAAAGGTCTGCACGGCCTGCACCGGCACGGTGCTGCCCAGCCAGAACAGCGCCACCGAAAGCGGCAGATGCACCGCCCGCGCTGCCAGCAAAGGCCGCAGCGAGATCTCGGCCGGGCAGATGGTGCGCACCTGCAAAAGCACCGACACCCCCTGCACACTGAGCGCCGCACAGCACAGCGTGCTGGCCCACAGCCCGGTGCGGGCGGCCTGATCGCAGCCGGAACACACTTCCAGCAGCATGGCGGGCAGCGCCGCCCACGGCTGTGGCAGCAATGCCCCGCACCCTGCCGCCAGCAGCCGGAAGTACAGCACAAAGCCGCAGAGCTTCAGGTAGGTCACTGCCGCCTGCGCGATCACCGCGTCCAGTGCGGGCAGCGGGATGGTTTCCCCCTGCGCGGGTGGAGCCTGCCCGGCCCCGCCCTGCATCCGGCACAGCAGCGCCGCCGTGAGGTATCCCGCCAGCAGCTGGGCCGCAAACAGCCGCACCCCACCGCGCGGCTGCCCAGCATCTGCTGCCCTACCGTGAGGATGACAAAGGACGGCCCGCTGCACACACAGGCGGGCGCAGCGCCGAGGCCTGGCCCGGGAGGTGAGCTGGCCGGTGCGCACGGCTTCGGACGCAGCCACCGCCGCCGGTGCAAAGCCCCCCAAGGCCCCAATGAGCAGCACGCCGCCCGCACCCTTTGCCCGGATGCCCATGAGCCGCGCCGCAGGCCGGAACACAAAGCCCAGCCACTGCCCGGCCCCGCAGCCTGCCGCCAGCGCCGATACGATGAGGAACGGAAACAGCGATACCAGCAGCGGCCCGCCGCACAGCCGCAGCCCCGCCTGCAGGGCATCGGCACAGCGCTGCGGCGCGGCAAACACCAGAAACGCCGTGTACCCTGCCAGCGCCAGCAGCACGCCCCGCCGGAAATTCCAGCTTCGATTCATAACTCAGCCCTCCGCATCCATATATATGTAGCAGCGCGCCGCGGGCAGAACTGCGGGATGGGAGGGAATGGGATGTGTGCCAAGCGCAAAAAGCGGCTTTTGCCGCAAAGCTGGCTGGCCCTGCTGTTCCGTCAGCCGCCGCAGGGCTTTTACCACGCCCCTGCCGTCTACCTGAGCGGGGGCCGCATGGAGGTGGAGCACTTTTGCCGCATTCTGGCCTACAGCCCCGACCGGCTGTGCCTGCAGATGCCCCATGGCCGGTTGACCATCTACGGCGACGGGCTGAAGATCGTCACCCTTACCGCCAGCCGCCTGACCCTGCGGGGGCGGTTCGTGCGCACGGACTTTGCGGATGACTAGGAGGTGCCCATGGAACCGGTAAGCCTTTGGGCCGCGGTGGAGTTCACCGCATGCAATGGCAGCACCGAAGCCCTGCTTACCGCTGCCGCCCGGGCCGGGCTGCATCCCTACGGGGTAACGGCCCTGCCGGGAGGGTTTGGCGGGCGGTGCGCCGCGTGGCAGTACCCGCGCCTTGCCGCGCTGGCCCGCAAGCGCCGGGTGCGGCTGCGCATCCGCCGGAAGCTGGGGCTGTATTTCCGTCTGCGCCCCTTGCTGCGCCGGGCCGGGCTTTGGGCGGGGCTGGCGGTGTTTGTGCCGCTGCTGCTCTTTGCACAGCAATTCGTCTGGTATGCGGACACCTCTTCCCTCACCACCGGACAGGCTGCGCGGGCCTGCGCCGTCCTGCGGGAAGCGGGCCTGCAGCCCGGTGCGGCTGTGACCGAGGCAAAGCTCACCGCCGGGGAGTACGCCCTTTTGCACAGCGGCGAGTTCTCCTGGGCCAGCCTGAATTTTGCCAAAGGGCGGCTGGTGGTGGAAGCCGCCGCGGCCAGGCCCAAGCCGGACATTGCCGCCGGAACGCTGCATGGCATCCGGGCAAAATGCGGCGGCACTGTTCTGCGCACGAACCTTACCAGCGGCACCATGCTGGTGCAGCCGGGCCAGCAGGTGGAGGCCGGGCAGGGCCTCATTGGCACAGCCCGCGCCGAGCGGGACGGCACCCTGATCTTTGCGCCCGCCGCCGGAACGGTGGTTGCGCAGTTTGAGTGGAGCGACACCCGCACCGTGCCCTTGGAAGAGACGGTGCAGCAGTACACCGGCGCGTGCACCCGCACATACCGGGTGACAGCGTTCGGGCACACCTTCTCCCTGCCCGCCGCGCCTGCGCCGGAACATGCGGCGGTGGTCCTCCGGCACTTCCAGCCGGAGGTGCCGCTGCTGGGCCTTGCCCTGCCCTGCTCTGTGGAGGAGACCTGCCGCTATGTGCAGCAGCCGGAAACGCTGCACCGCACCGAAGCGCAGGCCGCCGCGCTGGCCCGGCTGCAGAGCCTGCAGGCGCTGTACGCCGCATGGCCGGACGCGGAGCACATCGCCCGCAAAGAGGACTGCACCGTGAACGGCAATGTACTGGACTATACCGTTACCTACACCGTGGCAGCGGACATCTGCGGGTGAAAGGATTCCCGTTGTAATTCGCCAAAAAATATGTTAAACTAAAAACACCACCCCGAAGGGTGGCGTTAAGGTGCTATCTGCAAGCGCAGGTGGTCATGCTTTCCTCCGGCAAGCGTCCGGGGGACGTAAAAGCTTATTGTTTGTTCCCCCGTTCGCAAACGCGGAAGGGGGGATGCATCATGAAGTTGGAAGAGGTTCTGCAGCTGTTCGTCATTGTTGGCGGCACAGTTGGGATTACATTTCAGATCGCATGGGCAATCTTCAAAGAGATCCATAACAATAAGAAATGACCGCCCCAGACTCCCAAACCTGAGCGGTCATTCTTATTGACTCCTTAGCCGAAGGGAAGCTGACCATTGCGGACAGCGCCTTTTCTATTTGCAGTATAGTTGTTTTTTAGCGGTTTGTCAAGTCCCCTGCTCTGCAGCGGCACGTTCCGCCGCCTGCGCGTCGTACTCGGCAAGCAGGTCGTTGAGGTCGTACTGGTACTTGCTGTGGCAGAAGTGGCACACCACCTCGCAGGCGGGGTCCTCGTCGCGCATCCTCACCAGCTCCTTGCGGCCAAGGCTGAACAGCATTTCCTTGGTGCGCTCGGCGCTGCAGTCGCACTGGTAGTGCACATCGCGCTCGTCCAGCACGTTGGGGCCAAAGCCCGCCAGCGCCAGCTGCATCATGTCCTCGGGGGTCTTGCCCTCGTGCAGCAGGGTGGTGACGGACGGCATGGCCGCGATGTTCTTTTCCAGCTGATCGATCTCCGCATCGGTGGCACCGGGCAGCAGCTGCACCATAAAGCCGCCTGCGCACAGGATGGACAGGTCCTTGTCCACCAGCACGCCCAGCGCCATGACGGTGGGCACCTGCTCGCTGTAGGCGTAGTAGGCGGTCAGATCCTCGGCGATCTCGCCGGAGACCAGCGGCACCTGCCCCACCGTCGGCTCCTTCTGCAGGCGGTTATCCCGGATGACGGTGAGCACACCGTCTTTGCCCACAGCGCCGCCCACATCCAGGTGGCCGTTCGGCTTTGCGGGCAGCTCCACCAAGGGGTGATCGATGCAGCCCTTCACGTTGCCGGTGCCGTCGGTGCAGGCAATGACCACGCCCGCCGGGCCGCCGCCGGACACACGCAGGGTGATCTGGTCACGGTCGTCCTTGAGCATGGAGCCCATCAGGGCCGCGCCGGTGAGCAGACGGCCCAGTGCCGCGCTGCAGGTGGCGCTGGTGGTGTGCAGCTTTTCGGCCTTGCGGACGATCTGGGTGGAATCCACGCCGCAGAACACGACCCCGCCGTTCTCCGACAGGCCGCGGATCAGATTTGCCATAAAGTTATCCCTCCAATTGTGTATACTGCTTGACTGCGCAGAAGAAATAGCGCTGGCTGTCCTCGGTCAGCGGGCCGAAGGTCTCGCCGTCGCAGACGCTTTCCAGCGCAAAACCGTGCTTTTCCAGCGCGGTGCGGATGGTGTCAAGGTCATAGGTGTACTCGCAGAACTGCTCGTGGAAGTGCTCGCCGGTCTCGTGGTAGTCGATGTCCACGGTGATCTCCACGCGGCGGTTGGCGGCATCGTAGTGGTTGCGCCACACACAGGCGGCATCCTCTTCCTCAAAGGTGAACGCGTTGTCGCCCAGCACGTTCCGGTGCTTGTAGGGCGTGTTCATATCGAAGAGGAACACCCCGCCTTTTTCCATAAAAAAGCCCGCGTTGGCAATGGCGGTGTCGAGGTCCGGGATGTGGTTGAAGGTGTCAAAGGTGGACACCGCGCCCCGGATGGTGCCGTACAGATCCAGCTTGAGCAGGTCCTGCCGGAGCAGCAGCAGCCTGCCGGAAAGGCCCAGCTGTTCGGCCTTATCGCGCACAACGCAGAGCATCTCCTCGGACTGGTCAATGCCGATCATATCATAGCCCGCCTGCGTGAGCATCAACGTCAGCTCACCGGTGCCGCAGCCAAGGTCGGCAAGGATGCCGTCGTGGATGCCGTGCTCCTTGAGCTTTGCATGGATGTGGGCATACAGGGCATCATAATCGGCCTCGCCGTTGAATTCATCGTAGAAATAGGCAAATTCGTTGTAGGCCATGGTTTACTCCGCTTCCTGTTCCCCGGCCACAGCGGCATTGAGCACCGCCTGCAGCTCCGGGATGCCGTAGCCGTTCTCGCCGCTGGTCAGCACCACCTTCTGGCAGCCATAGGGGCGGCAGAGGTTCTCAAAGTCTTCCAGCGTCTTGGCCAGCTGGCTCTTTTTGAGCTTGTCGGCCTTGGTCAGAGCCACCACATAGGGGATCTGGTGATAGTGCAGGTAGCGCAGCATCTGCTCATCGTCGGCGCTGGGGGCGTGGCGGCAGTCCAGCAGCTGCACCAGCAGGGTGTGGTGGCGGGGTGCTTCAAAGTAGCTGTTGATGAGGTCGTCCCAGCGCTCACGGTCGGCGTTGCTCACCTTGGCGTAGCCGTAGCCGGGCAGGTCCACAAAGTAGCAATCGTCCACCGAATAGAAATTGATGGTGGCCGTTTTGCCCGGCGTACTGGACACGCGGGCAAGGTTTTTGCGGCTGCACAGCTTATTGATGAGGCTGGATTTGCCCACGTTGGACCGCCCCGAAAAGCTCAGCTCCGGGCGGTCGCTCTCGGGCAGCTGGCTGGAAATGCCGTAGCTGGCAATGAAATCAGCTTTGTTGTAATTCATGGAGCTTTCCTTTCTTGTGGTACGTCAAACCCTCTCAGTCTCGTCACTTCGTTCCTCGCCAGCTCCCCCGAAGGGGGAGCTCTTTCATCTGGTGGAAAACATCCCTTAAGCTCCCCCCTTCGGGGGAGCTGGCACGGCGCAAGCCGTGACTGAGAGGGTTTCTATTGTTCTCAGCACACCGCGCCGGGCTGGGGCTTTTCTGCGGTGGGCGGCACGATGGCGGCGTCTGCCGCCTTTTTCTTTGCATGGGTGCGGCTGGGAGCCTTGGCCTTCTTTGCGTTCTGGGGCTTGAGCAGGGCCGCGTTCAGCACCTGCGTCAGGCTCTGCATGGGCAGGAAGGTGAGGTTCTTCTTCACCTCGTCGTCCACCTCATACAGGTCGGGTTCGTTGTCCTTGGGGATGAGCACCGTTTTCATGCCCTCGCGGTAGGCCGCCATGCTCTTTTCCCGCAGGCCGCCAATGGGCAGCACGTTGCCGTGCAGGGTGATCTCGCCGGTCATGGCCACATCACCGCGCACCGGGATGCCGGACAGGCAGGACACCAGCGCCGTGGTCAGGGTGACACCGGCAGAAGGGCCGTCCTTGGGCACTGCGCCCTCCGGGGCGTGGATGTGCAGGTCGCACTTCTTGAGCTTTTCCGGGTCGATGCCGTACTCGGCGGCGTGCACGCGCACCCACGTAACGGCCAGCTGAGCGCTCTCCTTCATCACGTCGCCCAGCGAACCGGTGACGGTGATCTTGCCGCTGCCGTTGTCCATCACCTGCACCTCGATGGGCAGGGTCTCGCCGCCCACGCTGGTCCACGCCAGACCGTTGGCGATGCCCACCGCGTTGGTGCGATTGAGGAAGTCGGGCTTGACAAAGCGGGGGCCAAGCAGCTGTTCCAGCATGGTGCCGGTAACGGAGACGCTTTCCACCTCGCCTGCGGCGATCTTGCGGGCGCACTTGCGCAGCACGCTGGTGATGGTGCGTTCCAGATTGCGCACACCGGCCTCGCGGGTGTAGCCGTCGATGATGCCGTACAGCGCGCTCTGGCTCAGCGTGACCTTGCCGGTCAGGCCGCAGGCCTTGAGCTGCTTGGGCAGCAGGTGCTTGCGGGCAATGTTGTATTTTTCCACGCGGGTGTAGCTGGGCAGCTCGATCACGTCCATGCGGTCACGCAGGGGGCCGGGGATGCTGCCAAGGTCGTTGGCGGTGGTGATAAAGAGCACATGGCTCAAATCGAACGGGATATCGATGAAATGATCGTTGAAGGTGCTGTTCTGCTCCGGGTCCAGCGCTTCCAGCAGGGCTGCGGCCGGGTCGCCCCGGAAGTCGCCTGCCAGCTTGTCGATCTCGTCCAGCAGCATGAGGGGGTTCGCGCTCTTGGCAGAGATCATGGCAGTGATGATCTTGCCGGGCATCGCGCCGATGTAGGTGCGGCGGTGGCCGCGGATCTCGGCTTCATCCCGCACGCCGCCAAGGCTGATGCGCACATACTTGCGGCCCAGACTTTCGGCGATGGAGCGTGCAATACTGGTCTTGCCCACGCCCGGAGGGCCTACAAGGCAGATGATCTGTGCCTTCACATCCGGTGCCAGCTTGCGCACGGCCAGCGTTTCCAGAATGCGGTCCTTCACCTTTTTCAGGCCGTAGTGGTCGCGGTCCAAGATCTGCTGTGCGCGGCTGATATCAAGGTCGTCCACCGTAAAGGTATTCCACGGCAGGTCAAGGCAGGTGTCCAGATAGGTGCGGATGACCGTTGCCTCCTGATTGGAGCCCTGCATCTTGGCAAGGCGGTCCACTTCCTTGAGCAGCTTCTTCTCGCTGTCCTCGGCAAGGTGCAGCCCGGTGATCCTGCGGCGGTACTCGTCGGCCTCGGCGTGGGTGTCGTCGCCCTCGCCCAGCTCGTCGCTGATGATGTGCAGCTGTTCGTGCAGGTAGTAATCGCGCTGGTTCTTGTCCATGGACTCGTTGACCTTTTCCGCGATCTCCTTTTCAATTTTCATCACCTGACACTCACGGCGCAGCATCTCGATGAGCTTTTTCAGCCGTCCGTTCAGGGTGCCCTCGTCCATCACAGCCTGCTTGTCCTCGTAGCGGAACAGCAGGTTTGCAGGCATGTACTCGCTGAGGAAGGCGGGGTCGTCGCTGGAAACGATGGCAAACACCACGTCCTTGCCAAGGCGCGGGTTCATGCCAAGGTACTCGTCAAACCCGGCCTTGAGGGCGCGCAGCAGTGCTTCGGTCTCCACGGCATCGTCGGCCTTGCCTGCGCGCACCGGGGCCGGGCGCACCTCCGAAAGCAGAAAATCGCCGCCGGCATCCAGTGCACTGAGCTTTGCGCGGTACTTGCCCTCCACCAGGACCTTTACAAGGTCCCCGGAGACGCGCAGCACCTGCTTGACCTCGGCCACCACGCCGTAGCTGAACAGGTCTGCCTGCTGCGGCTCGGTGGTGTCCATGGACTTCTGTGCCACCAGAAACACGTTGGAATTATTTGCCATTGCCCACTCCACGGCGGCAATGCTCTTTTCGCGGCCCACCTCAAAGTGGACGAGATTGTTGGGGAACACCACCAGCCCGCGCAGGGCGATGGTGGGCAGATGCAGCTTTTTGCGCTCCACCTTGATGGTAACTTTTTCACTCATAGTGCAAACACCTCCCGGCTGCCGCGCACTTTCCCACGGCGGCAGCGCTGTATGCAAGAGATTTTATCTTTAAAATAGCAGGTTGTTTCCTTATTATACTGATTTCCGGCCAAAATGCAACTGTGATGCATGGACGGTTGGTTATTCCCCCCGCTTTTCCTGCGTGGAAAAGCCCATTTTGCCAAGAGCCGGCAGCAGGGCCCTGAGGGTGATGGAGGTCAGTGCGCCCATCACAAGGCCCAGCACCAGCATGACCGGCGCATAGTAGAAGGACAGCGACGACGAGATGATCACGCCCGCGCCCAGCAGTTGGCCGATGTTGTGGGCCAGTGCGCCGCATACGGACAGGATGAACCAGGTGGGCCGCACCGGCAGCAGGTAGTACAGCACCCACATCACCAGCAGGGACAAAAGGCCGCCGCACAGCGAGAGAAGGCCCGCCGTGAAGCCGGACACCAGAAACACGAACAGTGCCTTGAGCACATCCAGCACCAGCGCCTGCCTCGGCCCCATGAAAAACAGCGCGTACATCACCACGATGTTGGCAAGGCCCAGCTTCATGCCCGGCAAAAGGCCCGGGATGGTGAGCGTGCCCTCAATGAACGAAAGTGCCATGGCCAGCGCAAACAGCAGGCCGGAAAGGGCGATGCGGCGCGTTTTTTCGTAACTGCGTCTGTTTTGGGGCATGCTGCACTCTCCTTTACTCTTCGGTCTGCTGGCTCTGCTCGTAGCTTTCCTGCTCTTCCATGGCAGCTTCCCACGCGGCAAACAGCTCTTCCTGATGGAAGCGCAGGTCGCTCAGCTCGTCGCTCTTCTGGCGCAGCAGGTCGGGGTCGTTGTACACCTCCGGGGAGTTGATCTCGTTGTCCAGCTCCACTTCGCGTGCACCGCAGGCTTCCATCTCGTCCTCGCAGGCTTTGATCTTGGCCCGCAGCTCGGCGCGGCGGCGGCGCTGCTCCCTGCCGTAGCCGGTCTTGGCCGGTTCGGCGGCCTTCTGCACGGCAGGGGCCGGGGCGCTGCGGCCCATCAGGGCGTCGTAGCTGGGGTAGAGGGTGGCCTTGCCGTCCTCAAGGTAGAGGATGGGGCAGGCCAGACTGTTCATCAGGTGGCGGTCATGGGTGACCAGCAGCAGCGTGCCGGTGTAGGCCATGAGGGCCTCGGTAAGGTTTTCGCGGGTGTAGATGTCCAGATGGTTGGTGGGCTCGTCCAGAAACAGCAGGTTGGGCCGTTCCAGCACGATCTCCGCAAAGCGCAGGCGGGCCAGCTCGCCGCCGGAAAGCGCCTCGCAGGGCTTGAACACCGTCTCGCCCCGGAAGCCCAGCTTTGCCAGATGGCTGCGCACCTCCAGCTCGGTCATGCGGGGGTACTTGTTCCAGATCACATCGATGACCCGGCCCTGCCCCAGACGGTTCTGCTGCTGGGCAAAGATGCTGGGCCGTGCGCCGGTGCCCAGCCGCACCATGCCGCCGGAGGGGCGGCGCTTGCCGTCCAGCACCTGCATCAGGGTGGACTTGCCCGCGCCGTTGGGGCCTGCGATCACCAGCCGCTGGCCGCGGCACACCGTGTAGGTAAAGGGTTCCAGCAGGGTGCGCTCCCCTATTTTGATGGTCAGGTTCTTGAGCAGCACCAGCTCATTCCACGGTTCTACGTCGTATTCAAACCGGAACTTGAGCTGGTTGGTCTCGTCCTTGGGCGCTTCGGTGATCTCCAGCTTTTCCAGCTGCTTGCGGCGGCTCTGGGCCATTTTGGTGGTGGAAGCGCGCACAAGGTTGCGGTCCACATAGTCCTGCAGCTTTTCGGCCAGCGCCACATCTGCATCGTGCTGCTTCTGGCGCAGGGCATCGGCGGCTTCTTTCTGGGGCAGGTAGGCCGAGAAGTTGCCCTTGTAGGTGGTCATGGTCTGGAAGGAGACCTCCCAGATCTTCGTACACACGTTATCGAGGAAGTAGCGGTCGTGGCTGACCACCAGCACCGCACCGGAATAGCTTTTGAGGTAGTTTTCCAGCCATTCCATGGTGGCAAAGTCCAGGTGGTTGGTGGGCTCGTCCAGAATGAGCACGTCCGGCTTTTCCAGCAGCAGCTTTGCCAGCCGCAGCCTCGTCAGCTCGCCGCCGGAGAGCACCGCAATGTTCTTCTGCCATGTATCCTGCGCAAAGCCCATGCCGGACAGCACCTTTTTGATGTTCACATCCATGTTGTAGCCGTCGGCGGCATCCACGATGTTCTGCAGCTGGTCGTGCCGGGCCAGCAGCTCCGTGTCGTCCGGCTGCGCGGCCATTTTGCGTTCCAGCACCTGCATCTGGGCCATGGCATCCAGCACAGGGGCAAAGGTGGAGCGCACCTCGCCGTAGAGATCCAGCGTGGCATCCAGCTTTGCGTTCTGTTCCAGATAGCCCAGCGTCACGCCGTGGGTCACGCTGAACTCACCTTCGTAGTCCTGGTACTCGCCGGTCAAAATCTTGAGCAGGGTGGTCTTGCCCGCGCCGTTCTGGCCCACGATGCCGATGCGGTCCTCCCGCTCGACACTGGCGGTCACATCGTGCAGCACGATCTTTTCGCCAAAGCTCTTGCCTAGTTTTTCCAAATGTATCAGCATAGTTTTATGATCCCGTTCTCCATCCGCTTATTGGCTCAGCACTGGTGGCGGCGGTTCTTCAGGCCCACATTGGCCAGCTCTTCCTGCTCCATCACCAGCGGGTACAGCTCTTTCAGGTCTGCGATCTCGTAGGTGGGCACCACCTTGCCGGGGTTCTCGGCGTGGCTGGGGTTATACCAGCAGGTGTCAAGGCCCGCATTCACGCCGCCCTGAATGTCGCTGCTCAGGCCGTCGCCCACCACCAGCACATGCTCGCGGTTCTCCACGCCAAGGGCGCGCAGGGCCGCATCAAAAATTCTGCGGTTGGGCTTTTCGCTGTCCATCTTCTCGGAGACGAACACGTCCTCCATAAAGTTCAGCACACCGCTCTCGGCCAGACGGCGGATCTGCACCTTCTGGAAGCCGTTGGTCACAACGGCCAGCGTTGCCACCTCGGAAAGCTCCCGCAGCACATCCAGCACTTCCGGCCCCATCAGGTCCGGGTGGGTGGAGAGCTGTTCCAGATAGAAGCGGTTCATCTCGGCTCCGTCACCGGCGGCATCAATGGCCTTGAGGAAGCGGGTAAACCGCTCCGCCATGAGCTTTTCCCGCTTGATCTGGCCTTTTTCCAGCTGCCGCCACAGCTCCGAGTTGATGGTGCGGTAGGTCTGCACCGTTTCTGCGTCCGGCTCAATGCCGTAGTTCACCAGCGTTTCGGCCAGTGCCTTGCTTTCGGCTGCGTCAAAGTTCAGCAGGGTGTTGTCTGCATCGAACAGCACGCAATAATATTTTGCCATAAACCTTCCCTCTTTTCCTTCTGCCATGGCCTCAGCTGCCATGCGCTCAACAACAGGCAGAAGCCAGCCCTGCCGTAAACAGAGCTGGCTTCACATCATTCTGTTACAATTTCGTACGGTGGTACGTCCGTCTGCTCCGGGTCGTTGTCCGGGCAGGTGGTTTTGACATCACAGGGGGTGGCAGCACACTTTGCCATTTCCTCTTCCAGCGCGCCGTTGTCCACGTTCTCCCAGTCGGTGCCGTAATCGTCCACGCTGCCGTCGGTCACGTTCTCTTCCCCGGGCAGCGCCGGGATGCGGGGTTCCTCGTAGTACATGCAAACGCCTCCCTTCCTGCCAGCCTATGCGGCACGGCAGGCCGGGGTGACAGCCTCAGGACGCGGAGTCCGTGGATGCGGACTGCTCGTTGGCGGCTTCCTTGCTGGCATTGGATTCCGAAGCCGCATGGGAGCTGCCGGAGCTGCTCTCGCTGCCGGAGCTGCTATGGGAAGCCGAGCTGCTCTCACCAGAGTCCGCGTGGGACGAGCTGGTGCTGTGGGAAGAGCTGGCTGTTCCGTTGGAAGCAGAAGCCGAGCCTGCCGGGGAAGCCGTGCTCTCACTGCTGGAAGAGCTGTGAGACGAGCTGTCGGAAGAGCTGTGAGACGAGCTGCCGGAGGTGGATGTAGCCCCGGAGGATGCCCCGGAGGTGGTGCCGGACGATGCACCGGAAGAACTGGTGCTGCCGGAAGAACTGCTGCCCGACGTGCTGCCAGAGCTGCCGGACGAGCCGGAACTGCTGCCGGAGCTGTGAGACGAGCTGCCGGAGCTTACGCCGCTGACCGTCACATTCAGGACGTTGCTGGTAACGGTGCAGCCGTTGTAGCTTGCCACTGCGTACACCTTAAAGGTCGCATTGAGCATGGAGGGGTCGATCTCCACCTTGACGGTGGTCTTGCCCGCCGCCTGCGGCACTTCCGCACCGTTGGCGTACCAGCGGATGCTGTCGGCAGTGAGGTGCTTGCCGCCCAGCTTTGCGGTAAAGGTGTAGGAATCGCCCAGCACGGCCTTGCCGGTGCTGCTGATATGCACGGAAGCCGCTGCAAACACGGCGGTCACGTCCACGTTCTGCTTGAAGTTCGTATCGGTACGGGTCTTCTGGGTCACGCCGTCGCTCCACTTGACGAACACATAGCCGTCCTGCGGCACAGCCGTCACGCTGATGGATTGGGCGGCGCTGGTCACTTCATAGGAGAGGGATGTCTTGCCGCTGTCGCTGCCGCTGGAAAGGGTGCCGCCGGTCTTGTCCACCCGGTAGCTGGCCTGATACAGCACACCCTGCTCTTCGGAAGAGCCTGCAGCCTCCGAGCTGCTGGGTGCTGTCACCGCAGAGCTGGGGTTCGGGGTATACTCGGCGCGGGTGGGGATGTTGGCGGTGTCCGGGCGACGGTCGTCGGTCTGATAAGCGTGGGTGCGCAGATAGCTCAGCATGGCCTTCAGGCCCACGGGCTTCAGGTGGATATCGCCGGTCTGGTAGTAATCCTCGCGGCCATAGCCGTTGGCATCCTTCAGCGCTTCGGCGCTGTTGAGGAACTTCAGGCCCATCTGCTCACACATGGACAGCAGGGCCATGTTGAAGTCGTCGATCTTGGTCTGGTCCATGTGGGGGTAGTTTGCGTGGTTTGCAGGCACCGGCGGCACCGTGTTCACGATGATGTCGGTGTAGGGGTAGCTTTCCTGAATGGCCTGCACCAGCGCGGTGTAGTTCTTGATGAACTCGTCCACGCTCATGCCGGTATCGTTGGTGCCCAGCATGATGACCACGCGGCGGGGCTTCATTTTGGCCACGGCCTGCGCGATGGTGTAGGTGCTGCTGTCCTTTTTAAAGGTAACGATGCCCTCGTTCAGGGCGGCATGGGTGCCAATGCCCTCCTTGGCGCAGAACTGCTGCAGGCTGATCAGGCCGTTGGCGTACAGGCGCACCGTGTTGGAATCGCCGAGGAACAGCGTTTCCTTCTGGTAGCTCTCGCCCGCGTCGGCGGTCTCCGGCAGCAGGGCGGCAGAGGTCTCGCTGATCTGGTAGTGATCCGAGATATCCTCTTCGCCCGGCACCAGCACCTCGCTGGAGGGCTGTTCCCCCGGGGCCGCAGGGGTCTTGCCGCGCTTGAGCAGCGTCATGGTAATGGCAATGGTCAGAATGGCTGCCAGCGCGCACACACTGCACACCAGCACAGCCTGCTTCTGCATAGGAGTAAGCGATTGCTTTTCCGGTCGTGTATTTCTCATATTTCTCACCATTCACTTAGTTTCCGGCACAGGGCCTTCCGGTCATGCCTGTCCGTTCAGGATCTGGTCTGCAAGGCTGGCGCAGCTTTCGGCCAGCAGCACCGGGTGGAAGGGTTCCAGCTCTTCCCTGCTGCCGTAGCCGTACAGCGCACCGGCGGCATCCAGCCCGCAGTCCGCTGCGCCGCGCATGTCGTCGTTGCGGTCGCCCACCATCAGCACCCGCCTGCCCTGCATCATGGGCTGGGCCAGCACATGGCGCACCACGTCGGTCTTGGTGTCGCGGCTCTCGTCCATGGACGCGCCGCCGATAAAATCAAAATAGCCTGCAAGGCCCTTTTCTTCCAGAATGGGCGTAACGACCTGCGTGGGCTTGGAGGTAGCGGTGCACAGCACAAGGCCCGCGTCCTTCAGGCGCTGCAGCATCTCTGCTGCGCCGGAGTAGGCGGCGCACTCGTGGCTGCCCTTGACGGCATAGCTGTCGCGGTACAGGTCGGTGGCCTTTTCAATGAGGGCCGGGTCGGTAAAGTGCTCACCAAAGCTCTTGCGCAGCGGCGGGCCAAGGTAGCGGCGCAGGTTCACATTTGTGGTGTCCACGCCCATCTTGGCAAAGACTTCTTTTAATGTATTTATGATACCGGGAGCGGAATCGATCAGGGTCCCGTCCACATCAAACAGGATCGCATCGTAGTTCAGCAATTTGTAAATTTCCTCACTTTCATGGTGATACATTGTATAGTATAGCACAGAATCCCGTTATCAGCAATTCCAACAAATGGTTTTTACAAAAATTATGCATTCAAGCAGAGAAAAGGCCCGCCCGGCATCCGGACAGGCCTTTCCGCATCTTCTTACTTCGCTGCGGCATCCGCAGGCGGATAGTACAGGTTGTTGGAGACGAACTCCAGCTTATCCTTGAGCACCAGCTCCAGGTTTGCCACGGCGTGCACCATGTTGGTGGCCGAATCGTTCACTTCCAGCAGCTTGCACAGGTCCAGACCGTCCAGTTTCATGGCGGCGTCCATCTTCCGGCTTTCGGCGCACAGGATGTGGCTCAGGGCATTTTCCTGCAGAGCGATGCTCTCCACAAGGTCAATGACCGCCTGCTCCAGCGTCACCTTGGGCAGGCAGGGGCAGGGGCAGCGGGTGGTATCGATACAGTTCTCAGCAGACATGATAAAACCTTCCTTTCGTTCATCCGGTCAGGGGCGGTGTACGCCCCATTCTATGTCTGCCGGGTACGCCGGTGTTACTCCTGCTTTTTAGGGTTCTGGGTGCCGCGCACCTTTTCAATGGTCTCGCGGTAGCCGCCGGAGCCGTACTGGATGCAGCGGTTGATGCGGCTGATGGTGGCCGTGCTGATCTCCACTGCCTTCACGATCTGATCGTAGGTTCTGCCGTCCAGCAGCATCTTTGCCGCTTCCAGCCGCTGCGCCATATCCGAGATCTCCTTTACAGTGCACAGGTCTTCAAAGAAGTTGTAGCACTCCTCCCGCGTTTCCAGACTGAGGATGGCATCAAACAGTGCATCGGTGGTCTGGTTTCTTCTGGAATTTTTATCTGCCATGAATGTTCTCCTTGCCGCCGCAGCGGACTGTCCGGTTTTGGGAGCGTTCCCTCTTTTAAATGTTCCGGAAATGTTCAGGTTCTTTCTTGCATCATCACTTTAGCACATCAAAGTGTGAAAGTCAAGCCCTTGGCGTGAACTCTTTTCATTCGTGTTGGTGTATAGTTTTCTTCGTTTCACGCATGAACAAAAATCACCTAAAAATTATTGCAGAACACTTTCCTGAATTAGTGTATCCTCCGAACTTGTTCCAATGATATTGACAATTTGTGAATTCCGCACTAAAATACGGACAATCATTCGGCAAATGCGATGAACAGGACATGATTCTTTGCAGCACCCTCTCCCAGAGAGCCGCCCATCTGATGCAAGGGCAGCAGTCAGGAGCAAAGCGTTCTCCCCTGCGAGCAGCCTGTGTGAACAAAGGCGCTGACCCCGCCTTCCAGTAATGCATGGCCGTTTTGCCCACGTTACGGGGCTGCGTATGTATGTACGCTGGGAGTGGCTGCCCTGTGCAGCAAACGAAGTGGTATCGCGGAGTATTCCATACACGATGTGCAGTGTATGTGAAGGCCTTCGTCTTCGATGGTTCGTCCCAAATGGAACGAACGCAGGAAGACGGGGCCTTTTTTACACCCTGCCGCCCCCCATGCCGCTGACATTTGCCGGATGCCAAAAAAGGAAAGAGGTAAAAACAATGAATACGCTGGTCATCGTATTGATCGCAGCCGTGTGTCTGTTTGGCGCTTATATGCTTTACGGCCGCTGGCTGGCAAACAAGTGGGGCATCGACCCCTCTGCCAAGACCCCGGCAGTTGTCCATGAGGACGGCCGGGACTACGTTCCCACCGACGGCTGGACCGTGTTTGCACACCAGTTCAGCTCCATTGCCGGTGCAGGCCCTGTTACCGGTGCGATCCAGGCCGCTGCTTTCGGCTGGCTGCCGGTGCTGCTGTGGGTGCTGCTGGGCGGCATCTTCTTCGGTGCTGTCACCGACTTCGGCGCTCTGTATGCTTCCGTTAAGAACGACGGCAAGAGCATGGGCATGCTGATCGAAAAGTACATCGGCAAGACCGGCCGCAAGCTGTTCCTGCTGTTCTGCTGGCTGTTCTGCGGCATCGTCATTGCCGCCTTTGCCGACATGGTGGCCGGCACCTTCAATGCCTACGGTGCTGACGGTGCTCTGGTGGAGGCTGCCCAGACCAACGGTGCTGCCGGCATGGTCTCCATCATGTTCATGGTGTTCGCCGTGATCTTTGGCCTGCTGCAGAAGAACCTGCACTTCACCGGCTGGAAAGAAAATGTGATCAGCATCGTATTCATCGTGCTGTCCTTTGTGGTGGGTGCTAACTTCCCCATCATTCTGGGCAAGGCTGCATGGAGCTACATCACCTTTGTGTACATCTTCTTTGCCGCTGTCCTGCCCATGTGGCTGTTGAAGCAGCCCCGTGACCACATGACCACCTTTATGTTCGTGGCCATGATCGTGGGTGCCGTTCTGGGCCTGATCGTCAACCATCCCGTCATGAACCTGCCGGTGTTCACCGGCTTTACCAACGCCAAGCTGGGCACCATGTTCCCCATCCTGTTCGTTACCGTTGCCTGCGGCGCTGTTTCCGGTTTCCACAGTCTGGTGTCTTCCGGCACCTCCTCCAAGACCGTTACCAATGAGAAGGATATGCTGAAGGTCGGCTACGGTGCCATGGTGCTGGAAAGCCTGCTGGCTGTCATCGCCCTGTGTGTTGCCGGTGCTTCTGCTGCTGCAGACGGCACCCCCGCAGACGGCACTCCGTTCCAGGTCTTCAGCCGCGGCGTTGCCAGCTTCTTCGTGGGCTTCGGTCTGGACCAGCACTTTGCCTCTGTGTTTATGACCATGTGCGTTTCCGCACTGGCCCTGACCAGTCTGGATGCTGTGGCCCGTATCGGCCGCATGAGCTTCCAGGAGCTGTTCAGCGTGGACGACATGGAGCATGCTGAGGGCTGGCGCAAGCTGCTGTGCAACGTGTACTTCTCCACCTTCCTGACTCTGGCTTTCGGCTTCCTGCTGACCAAGATCGGCTACGCCAACATCTGGCCCCTGTTCGGTTCTGCAAACCAGCTGCTGAGCGCTCTGGTTCTGGCCACCCTGTGCGTGTTCCTGAAGGTCACCGGCCGCAGCAACAAGATGATCTTCCCTCCGCTGGTCATCATGCTGTGCGTCACCTTCACCGCTCTGGTGCAGCGCCTGATCGCTATGGTCAAGGCCATCAGCAATGCCGCTGCTGTCACCATCCCCGCTGGCGAGACCACTTGGGGTGCTGTGTTCATTGCAAACGGCCTGCAGCTGATCCTGGCCGTGCTGCTGATCGTTCTGGGCCTGA
>ENA-OQBD01000297-OQBD01000297.1-human-gut-metagenome-genome-assembly--contig:-NODE-297-length-27682-cov-6.985338_pt1 | contig 27682 bp, 31 predicted proteins | sample MGYA00242742_ERZ504543 | MGnify/ENA primary metagenome ERZ504543 (study PRJEB26092, sample SAMD00036239) | human gut metagenome | host: Homo sapiens | study: EMG produced TPA metagenomics assembly of...
ACTTGCGATAAAATTTGCGATAAACGATTTTTGGAAGGAATATAATCATGTCGAAAGATGAATATTTGATCACAGATCCACCCCTTAAAGCGCTGACTGTTTTTGCGATGCCGATGATCCTTGGCAGCTTTTTTCAACAAGTATACAATATGGCCGATTCCATAATAGTTGGTCAATTTGTTGGCTCCTCGGCACTTGCGGCTGTTGGTGCTTGTGCTGCACTGACCAATGTTTTTATTTGTGTGGCGCTTGGTGCTGGTGTGGGTGCAGGTGTGCTTGTAAGCCGCTATTTTGGTGCAAAAAATTATGGTAAAATGAAAACCATTGTGTCAACGTCCCTGATCAGCTTTTTGATCTTAAGCGTTGTCCTTGGTGTCTTTGGCTTTTGCTTTTCCCATTTCATGATGAGCGGATTACAGACCCCTGCCGATATATTGGAAGAAGCAGTATTGTATCTGCGTGTCTACTTTGTGGGTTTCCCGTTTCTATTCATGTACAACATTCTTTCCACCATGTTCACTTCCATCGGTGAATCCAAAATTCCGTTGGGACTGCTGATATTCTCATCTATCCTGAATATTTTTATGGATCTCTGGATGGTGGCTGGTCTTGGTCTGGGGGTGTTTGGTGCAGCCCTTGCGACCTTGATCGCACAAGGAATTTCTGCCGTGTTTTCGTTTTTGATCTTTCTGTCTCGGATGCGGCAATACAAGAGCTCCTTTAGCAGGTTCGACCGGCAGGAGCTGTATTCCATGCTTCGCATTGCGGTACCATCGGTTTTGCAGCAGTCCACAGTGTCTATCGGTATGATGATCGTGCAGGCAGTGGTAAATCCCTTTGGCACACAGGCACTTGCCGGGTATGCGGCAACGATGCGGGTAGAAAATGTTTTTTCGCTGATCTTCGTATCCATTGGCAATGCAGTTTCGCCGTTTGTATCCCAGAATCTTGGCGCAAAGAAAATTGAGCGTATCAAAAAAGGGTATCATGCTGCACTGGTGTTGGATCTATGCTTTGCAGTTCTTGCTTTCGTGGTCATTGAAACACTGCACACACAGATTTCCTCGTTGTTCTTGGGAAAAGACGGAACCGCGTTGGCCTATCAGGTGTCCGGTGATTATATGAGATGGCTTGGTTACTTTTTCATCTTCATGGGCATCAAGATGGCAACGGATGGCGTTCTTCGCGGACTTGGAATCATGCGGCCGTTTCTTATTGCAAATATGGTAAACCTTGCAATCCGCTTGTCTGTTGCTTTGATTTGTGCACCGCGTTTTGGCATTGCTTTTGTTTGGCTTGCAGTCCCGGCAGGTTGGCTTGCAAACTTCCTTATTTCCTATGCGGCGCTCAGAAGATCGTGGCCAGAGGATAAAGCAGCGGTATCTCAATGATTTCATGCAGTGGAGAGGTGCTTTGTTCTGACGGGTTTCACTTACAGAGAATGTGACGCGAAAAAAATTCGCCGGTGTTCCGTTCAGAAAATCAGATGCTCGCTAAAATATCTGTCAGTGTGGCGACAAATGCTTCATCCTGCTCCTTCGTCCGCTTTGGGCTCCCCTTGGGGTGCTTTCCGGCACGGAGGAGCTTTTTGTTTTCATAACGCCGCAGCATGAGAGCTTCCATGTTGTCGGCGGTGTACTCCAAACCGTTCTGGTTCAGCACCCGTGCGCGCTTGGCAAGGCACATACTGGCCAGCCCATAGTCCTGTGTTACGACCACATCCCCCGACTTTACCCGGTTGACGAGGGCAAAGTCCACGCTGTCAGAACCTTTATCGAACACCAGCGTCTGCGCACCTTCCCGCTCGATTTGGTGGGCGGTGTCGCACAGGATGATGACCGGAACGCCAAACCGCTTTGCAATCTGCAATGTCAGGTCCACCACCGGGCAGCCGTCTGCATCGATCAAAATGGTCATGTGTGTTCCTCCATCGCCCACCGAAAGGCTTTCGCGGTGCGCAGGTCAGCGTTTTTGAAATGCCCGCCGCTGTTCCACTCAAGGGTGCAGTCTGCGCCACGCTCTATAAGCCGGCTGTGCAGGGTGCGGATGTTATCACCTACCGCAGCCATGACAGCGTTTTTCGTGCGCTCTTCCTTGTCACCAAGGCTCAGATAAATGTGCTGTGCCTGTATCGGGTGCTGCTGTTCAAACTCCATCCAGCCCGGAAACCAAACAGAGGGCGAGGCGGCGGCGACACCATAGAACAGATCAGTCTGGGTGGATGCCCACAATGCAAACAGCCCTGCCAGCGAATAGCCGCCCAGAATGATTTTGACTTTTTCCGGGAGATCAAACTGTTGTTTCAGTGACGGAATGACCTGCTCTGTCAGAAAGCACAGGGTTTCCGTAGCCTTGCCACCAAATCCTTGCTTTCCCCACACAGCAGGGGCTTCCCACGGGGAAAGTGCATCGTTCCAGCTTTCCACCGGGATGGCCGCAAACAGAAAGTTCTGGCCGTTTTGTGCGATAGCAACCACTTCGTTGTCTATGCTCTGCAACTCATGTTCGCCTGTCATTTGGAGCAGTAGGTATTCTGCATGGGCTTCACCGTAAATACGGCAAGGTCTGTTCCCGATTTGCATTGTCTGTGCGGTCACTGCGACATCCTCCCGAAAAAACTTTGATAAGCCCAGTATAGCAACTGAAAAATCATTTTGCAATTCAAAAGGCGTTCGCATTCGCAAGCAGTGTCTTCGTAAAAAAGCTGGCACCTGATTTGAAGTTGTGCGAGGCTTCCAGAGTGATGTATCAGCAGTTTTTGAACGATCATGCCGTAGCCCATAAGCGGCAGACGAACCGGGCACGTGGGATTTGAACAGGGCAGCGTTATTCAATACCGCTAAGCTCGCGGTACAGCGTGCGGGCATAGGAATCTGTCATGCCGCTGATATAGTCGGTGACCATCAGCAGCCGGAGGTACAAGTCAAAAGGTTCCGTGCCGGTTCGGGCGTTTTGGTAATCCTGCTTGTAATTGCCGGAGAAGATGGCGAGAAGCTTTTTGTCGGCCTTGGAAGGTGCCTGCCCGTCGGTGCAGTATGCAGAGTCATAGTACAGCACGGCGGGAACAAAATGATCCAGCAGAAAATCGAGAATGACCTGTCCGGACAACTCCAGTTTCAGGATGCCGGGCGTATTAAAAATCTGCAAAAGGCATCGGCCTTCCATCACTGCCATTATACAAAAGAAACGCTGCTCCGGCAACAAAAAACGGATTCTCTGAAAAAAACACAAAAACTGCAGCTTGAACATGTGCAGAGTTCCAATTTATTTCGGGATCCGAAAAAAGGAAAGCGGAGTGTTATGCTGCGGTGTACTACTTCCGTCAGATGCACCCGAAATTGAATCAGACAAAAGCTTCCCTTTTCGTGGGCTGCGTGCCTGCGGCGGGGAAGCTTTTTTGTATGCCTGCGGGGCAGGAACGGCGGGATATCAGCCAGATTGCACAAAACGCATTGCACAAAATTGAACAGCTTTTCAGGAAAAAATCTTGCTATTCCGCTTGCACTCATGTATAATGGACTTGACTTGAAAGGTAGGATGTTTAAAAACACTCTGCCGTATGCTGCTGCAGATGACTTGAAAGGTGGAACATGGGATGTTGTATAAGAAAGCTTCTGAGATGAAACCCACTCCGATCCCCCATTGCATGGGCGGCGAGGGCACCGTGATGATGGAACGCCTGCTGGATGCGCCTGCCGAAATGCTGGGCAAGGGCCGCGCCTACGTGCGCCACACGCTGGCACCGGGCGTGACCATTGGCAGGCACACGCATGAGCACGAGATGGAAAGCATGGTCATTGTCTCCGGCCGCGCTGTCCACATCATCAACGGCGAGGAGCAGATCTTGGAGAAGGGCGACATCATTGCCGCCATGCCCGGCGACACCCACCAGATCGCCTGCCTGGGCGACGAGCCGCTGGTGCTGATCGCACAGGTGCTGTACGAATAAAGGAGGAGCTTCAGATGGAACAGATCCGCAGTGCCGATGTTCTGGCCAATTTTCCGCAGGTGGATGAGGAAAAACTGAACGCCGCCCTTGCCGCCGAAGCTGCCGCCAGCAACCGCAAGATCATTGTGCTGGACGACGATCCTACCGGCGTACAGACGGTACATGATATCTATGTTTATACAGATTGGACGGCAGAAAGCCTGCGCAAGGGCTTTGCTGCGCCGGAAAAGCTCTTCTTTATTCTGACCAACAGCCGCGGCTTTACCGTGGCCGAGACCACCAAGGCCCACCGCGAGATCGCGGAGAACACCGCCAAGGTGGCCCGCGAGTTCGGCATGGACTACCTTATCATCAGCCGCGGCGACTCCACCCTGCGCGGCCATTACCCGCTGGAGACCGACCTGCTGCGCGAGGTGACGGAGGCTGAGAACGGTTACAAAATGGATGGCGACATCCTGTGCCCCTACTTCCGCGAGGGCGGACGCTTTACACTGGACAACGTGCATTATGTGCGCTACGGCGCAGAGCTTGTGCCCTGCGGCCAGACCGAATTTGCCAAGGACGAGACCTTTGGCTACCACGCCAGCAACCTGTGCGAATACATTGAGGAAAAAAACCGGCGGCAAAGTCCGTGCAGGAGACGTGACCTGCATCTCGCTGGAAAGCCTGCGCGCCATGGACTTTGACGGCATCGAGGCCCAGCTGCTGGCGGTGCACGATTACGGCCATGTGATCGTGAACGCAGTGGCGGACTGCGATGTGAAGGTGTTTGCAGTGGCACTGTACCGCGCCATGGCAAAGGGCCGTCACTTCACCATCCGCAGTGCGGCCGCACTGGTCAAGGCCATCGGCAATATTTCCGACCAGCCGCTGCTCACCCGGGAAAAGATGGTCACGCAGGAAAGCAAGGCAGGCGGCATCATCGTGGTGGGCAGCCACACCAAAAAGACCACGGCCCAGCTGGAAGAACTGAAAAAAGTACAGGGCATCGAGTTTATTGAGATGGACAGCGACAAGGTGCTGGTGCCGGGCGAGCTGGAAAAGGAAGCAGCCGCCATCGTGGCCCACTGCTCACAGCAGATCGCAAAGGGCATCACCTGCTGCGTGTCCACAAAGCGCGTGGTGCTCACCCTGCCGGACGACACCCCGGAAGCAGCCCTCGTGCGCAGCGTTGCCATCAGCGATGCACTGCAAAGCTGCGTGGGCAGGCTGACCGCTTCCCCGGCTTTTGTGGTGGCAAAGGGCGGCATCACCAGCAGCGACGTGGGCGTGAAGGCCCTGCGCGTGAAATGCGCCAAGGTGCTGGGCCAGATCCGGCCGGGCATCCCGGTATGGCAGACCGGTGCCGAAAGCCTGTTCCCTGGCACGCCGTACATCATCTTCCCGGGCAATGTGGGCGAAGTGTCCACCCTGCGGGAAGCGGTGGAAATTTTGCTGGGCTGACAGCCTGACGATTTAGAATTGTCTCCGCTCTGCTCTGACAATATCAGAGGAAAAATTATTTTAAATATTGCAAACAAGCCAGCCCTGCGGGGCGTGGCTTGTTTGCTTTTTCACGGGAATGGAGTCGTGGCGGTTAACGGCGTATTGCCTGCGCTGGCTCCCTGCGGGAGCATTCGCGCGGCAGATAACGCAAACGTTATGTTCAGGCCCCGCTCCCCTGCGGGGAGCTGCCGCCGTAGCGGCTGAGGGGCCTTGAAATCGGCGCAACACAAAAAATCCTTTAGCGCAGCGACTTGGATTTTTTGTATGGAGCCCAACTGCTTTGGGGTTACTAGGGGCGAGCAGCCCCTAGTTCGTGCCTCCCGCGCCTCGAAAGTAGCGGGTGCTTTTCTGGTTCTCTTTTGGCACGCAAAAGAGAACGTATCCGGCGGAGAAGAATTTTATAAAAGCCATAAAACCTGCCCTACACGATTGCGCTCTGCGCGGGAAGCCGAAAAACAAAAGCCGGAAAATCCGCAGATTTTCTGGCTTTCTGTACGCGTTATCAATCTTTTTTTGCTTTCTTTTTCTTCTTTGCTGCCTTTTTCCTCCGGCTTGTTCTTCATCAGCCTGCCGAGGGATGCGGCAGTGTATACGCAGAAGCAGCCCACCACCACGATCAGCACGACGGCGCTTGCGTCCAGCGCCACGGTGCCGGCGCGGACAGCGGCCAGATACAGTGCCAGCAGCACCACGCCGCCGCCCAGCCACAGGCTGCTGCTGTTCACCTGCTTTTGCCACTCCTGCTGCGGCGTGAGCGGATGCTGCTGCGCCTTGCCCTGCCGGGCCTTCTTTTTCCAGATGTTATCACTTTGAAACGGATTCATGTTCCGGTGGCTCCTTCCCTGTCTTTTTCTTTAAGGGTATTATACGCCGAAAGATGGGATGATGTCCAGAAAGAAGTGGATTTTTCACCACTTGCATCCCACATTTGTGCAGAACGACCAAAACCGGCCCGAAATATCGGCTATTCGCCAATTTACTTTTTGCGGACCGAAGAGTAATCTAATGGTAGGATGTAAAGACGGACAAGCTGTTGAGATTGAACTAAAGGTAGGATGTAACAAAGAACCTTTGCTGCGGGCTTGTCCGGCACGAGAACGCGAAAAACAAAAGGAGGCTTTTCCGTTATGAAGGTAGGTCTGATCTATACCAGCACCACCCCGGAACTGATCGAACTGGTGGAGCAGGAGGTCAAAAAGCAGCTGGGCGATGATGTGGAGCTGTACAGCCTGCAGGACCCCAGCATTCTGGCAGATGTCCGCGCGGCAGGCTATGTGACCACTGCACCGGCAGCACGCCTGATCGGCATGTACATGAAAGCCGCTGAGGAAGGCGTGGATGCCATGCTGAACCTGTGCAGCAGCGTGGGCGAGGTTGCCGACAGTGCACAGGACGTGGCAAAGTACATTGGTGTGCCTATCGTCCGCGTGGACGAGGAGATGTGCCGCGAGGCTGTCCGCAAGGGCCAGCGCATCGGCGTGATGGCTACCCTGCCCACCACGCTGGAACCCACCAAGGGCACCATCCTGCGCATGGCCCGCGAGTGCAACAGACACGTGGAGCTGGTGGACTGTCTGGTGGACGGTGCATTCGGTCTGGATCAGGACCAGTTCAAGGCCCGCATGACCGAGATGGCCGGTACCATTGCCGACAAGGTAGATGTGATCGTGTTTGCACAGGGCAGCATGGCCTACTGCGAACAGTATATCGCCGATAAGTTTGGCAAGGTGGTCCTCAGCAGCCCCCGCTTTGGTGCAGCCGAGCTGAAAAAGGCGCTGGAAAAGAAAGGCACCATTTAAAAAAGGAACAAGAGCCGGAGCACGAGAACGGCTCAGGAGAAGATATTTTTTGAAGGAGAATTCTTATGAAAAAGATGATTTCCCGTCGTGACTTCCTGAAGGTGGCTGGCATTTCCGCTGCTGCTCTGGGTCTGGCTGCCTGCGGCGGCTCCGGCACCAGCACTGCTGCTTCCACTGCCTCTACTGCAGCTTCCACCGGTTCTTCCGCTGCCGCTTCCGGCTCGGCTGTCACCCTGAAGCTGGGCTTCTCCACCAACGAAGAAGACCCCCGTGCAAAGGGCGCAAAGCAGTTTGCAGAAGAAGTTGCCGAAAAGACTGGCGGCGCTGTGGAAGTTCAGCTGTACCCCTCCGGCCAGCTGGGCGGCGATGCTGACCTGATCAACTCTATCGCTCTGGATTCCGGCACAGTGGATATCATCATCACCGACGCTTCCAACTTTGCCACCTACGATGCAAAGATGGGCATTTCCGCACTGCCGTTCCAGTTCGAGACCTTCGACGATGCATGGGCATTCATGGACAGCGACATCGAGGCTGCCGCTGAGGAAGGCCTGCTGAGCCAGAATATGCGTGTGCTGGCCCACTACTGCAACGGCTTCCGCTGCGTGACCAACTCCAAGGGCCCCATCAACAGCCCTGCCGACATGAACGGTCTGCTGATCCGCACCCCCGAGAACCCCGTCATCATGGCTACCATGACCGCTCTGGGTGCCAACCCCCAGCCGCTGAGCTTCTCTGAGCTGTATCAGGCTCTGCAGCAGAAGACCTACGATGCACAGGAGAACCCCATCCCCGTTATCTACAACAACAACCTGTTCGAGGTTCAGGAGTACCTGAGCATCACCAACCACATCTACTCCGGCATGTGCTTTACCATTGCCGAGAGCAGCTGGAACAAGCTGAGCGCTGACCAGCAGCAGATCGTTTCCGACGCTGCAAAGGCATCTGCCGATTACGACCGTGAGCTGAACGAGCAGCAGACCAACGATTTGGTCTCCGCTCTGGAAGAGAAGGGCATGAAGATCAACAGCCCGGAACTGGCTCCGTTTGCAGCTGCGACCGAAAAGGTCCTGACCGACAACGCTGATACCTACGGCGACCTGCTGGATCAGCTGAAGGCATGGAAAGAAGCCCGCTGAGATCACTGACCAGAAAACCTTGAAATAAAACCGAAGCAAAGGGACGAGGGGCGTGCCCTTCGTCCCTTTGCATTTTATCTGAATCGCACTTGGAAAGGAGTTTGTACTGTGAAAAAACTGCAAACCACTCTGGACAAGATCACCACCCTCATTTCCGCCATTCTGTGCGCGGCTATGATGGTAATTCTGTTCGCAAACGTTGTGCTGCGCCTGATCCCCGGCATCGGCGGCTTCAAGTGGTACATGGAGAGCAGCCAGTATCTGAACGTCTGGTCCATGCTCATTGCCTGCATTGGCATCAACGCCATGGGCACCAACCTCCGCGTGGAGGTGGTGGATTCCATCCTCGGTAAGACTCCGCTGGGCAAAAAGATCGTTGTCATCATCCGTGATGTGTTCATCATCCTGTTCTACGTCATGGTCACCTACGGCGGCTACCAGCTGTGCACCCGCGCAAAGCAGGCCGTTTCCACCATGCCGCAGTTCACCATGGGTCAGGTGTACACCATCTTCCCCATTGCCGGTGTGCTGTGCATCCTGTCCGCCGTTCTCAATCTGGTGGTTGAGCTTACCACGAAACCTGAAGGAGGCGAATCCAAATGATCGCATGGCTGCTGATCTCATTCTTCGTTCTGCTGTTCCTTGGTGTGCCCATCGCCATGAGTCTGGGCCTGTCCGCCATGGGCGGCATCCTGTTCCTGGGCGGCGGCAGCACCGTCACCATTGCCCAGCGCATGTTTGAGGGCATGAACAGCTTTGCACTGCTGGCCATCCCTCTGTACACCTTTGCCGGCTTCACCATGTCCAAGGGCGGTATTTCCAAGCGCCTGATGGACTTCTGCTACTCCATCGTCGGCCACATCTACGGCGGTCTGGCTCACGTGAACGTGCTTTCCAGCATGATCTTTGCGGGCATCTCCGGTTCCGCTGTTGCCGATACCGCTGGTGTTTCCGGCATGTTCATGCCGGAAATGATCCGCAAGGGCTACTCCAAGAACTTTACCGTTGCCGTTACCGCCATTTCCTCCACCATCGGCATCATCATTCCTCCGTCCATCCCCATGGTGGTCATTGCCGGTATCTGCGGCATCTCCACCGGTAAGCTGTTCCTCGGCGGCATCATCCCCGGCATCCTGTGCGGTCTGGCACAGATGATCGTCAGCTACTTCCTCGCTAAGAAAGAAGGCGTGCCCAAGGAGCCCGGTCACTTCACCATCGGCCCTGTGCTGCACGGCCTGTGGGAGAGCTGGCCCGCCCTGCTCATGCCTATCATCATCGTGGGCACCATTACCATGGGTATCGTCAGCCCCACCGAGGCAGGCGTGATCGCTGTTGTTTACGGTCTGTTTGCCGGCGGCATCATCTACCGCGAACTCAAGTGGGAAGACATCAAGTTTGCCTTTGCAGAGACCGTCCGCACCAGCGGCCGTATCTTCATCGTCATCGGCGCAGCAAAGCTGTACACTGTTATGCTGACTACCGCAGGCTTTGACAAGTGGGTGGCCAAGACCATGCTGGGCTTCTCCACCAACCCCACCGTCATCCTCATCATGATCCTGCTGATCTTCTTCATCGTCACCATGTTCATGGAGTCCATCGCAACGCTGACCCTGTTTATGCCCATCCTGTATCCCATTGCTCTGGGCGTGGGCATCAACCCCATCGTGCTCAGCGTTCTGATCACCGTGGTCATCGGCATTGGTCTGGTCACTCCCCCGGTGGGCATGTGTATCTACGTTGCCTGCGACCTGATGGATACGACTGTTGGTGAAGTGTTCCCCACATTGGTGCCGTTTATTGCGGCCACCTTCGTCTGCATTGCCCTGATGGTCGCCTTCCCTCAGCTGATCCTGCTGCCCACCTATTTGATGGCGTAACCGTTGCGTCCGCTTTTCAGATATGGTAAAATAGTGGTGGAAGTTCAACATGTGATGTTTAGAGGCTTTCTGCCCCAGAACGTTCCACGTTGAACGACCCCGAATATCCACCGAACCGGATTTGGAGGCGGAACTATGTCAATGGAACATCCTGAAAAACAGAAGAATGCGGTAAAGTCTGTAGTCGATCAGGTCATGGATGGGATCATCTCCCAGATCATCGACGGCACCCTGCATCCGGGCGACAAGCTGCCTACCGAAATGGAACTGTGCAAGCAGTTCGGCGCGGGCCGCAACTCGGTGCGGGAAGCTGTGAAAAAGCTGCAGGCCTACGGCATCCTGTACATCAAGCGTGCCGACGGCACCTTTGTGAGCGAAAACTACAACCAGAAAATGCTGGACCCGATGCTGTACAGCATCATCCTGCAGAAGAACAGCTGGCAGGAATTTGTGGAACTGCGCTCCGTCATCGATATCGGTACGCTGAATATTATCATTCAGCGCAATGATATCACATCCTTTCTGCCGGACCTGTACCGCACCTTCGGCGAGCTTTCTGCCGAAATGCACTCGCCGGAGCCTTCGGTGGACAAGGTGCTGGAGCTGGACAGCCGGTTCCACACCCAGATCGCCAATGCGGCCCAGAACCCTATGCTGGCCACCATCACCGAGTATATCACCCGGCTGACGATGCCCAGCCGTCTGGAGACCACCCGCAAGGTGCTTGCCAAGGGCGAAGAGGAGATCGAGCGGTTCGTAGAGCTGCACCGCCAGCTGCTCAGTGTGATCGAGCGCAGGCAGGTGGACGAGATCGCCGCTACAGTGCAGGATCACTACATCTTCTGGAAGAAGTAAGCATACAGGCCTCCTGCCTGCCGTAAAAGGCGGGCTGGGGACTGTGAGTTTACAAGATGGGATGTTTGTGCTAAAATGACGTTAGCATCCTTTGTTAAGCTTCTCCAATGCGACATGCAAGGAGTGTTCATCCAATGAAAAAAATCATGATCTCCGTGGCCCCCGTTGCGGCCACAGACATTCTCATCAATCCGCGGGCCATTGCCCGGGATGTGTATGAGTGCTACAAAAACGGCGCGTCCATGGTGCACCTGCACTGCCGCGACCTGAACGGCAACCTCACCCCGGATCTGAGCCTGCTGGAAGAAACGGTGGCCTACATCCGCGAGATGTGCGACATCGTGGTGGAGATCTCCACCGGCGGCGTGTCCAACCTGACCATTGAGGAGCGCGTGCAGCCCTGCTACCCCTCCTGGGTGGAAGCCAACAGCCTGAATGTCGGCTCGGTGAATCTGGGTACCTCGGTGTACCAGAACCCCATCAAGGATGTGGAGTACTGCGTCAAGACCATCATGGACAACAAGAAGATCCCGGAGACCGAGGTCTTTGAGCTGGGCATGATCAACACCGTGCGGGAACTGAACGACAAGTTCCACTTTGTAAAACCAATCCTGTTTGCACTGGTGTTCGGCCATGGCGGCGAGATGCCTGCCACGGTGCCGGCCCTGCGCCACATGATCCAGGCGCTGGAAGAGAACTTTCCCAATGGCGACTACCTGTGGGGCTACACGCAGGCCCACCGCGAGGACTGGGAAATGGTCAAGACTGCGCTGGATATGGGCGCTTCCACCGTCCGCATCGGCTTTGAGGATTCGGACATGATCGCGCCGGGTGTCCATGTGGACAACAACGCAGCGCTGATCGCAAAGGTGTCGGACATCGTAAAGTCCAAGGGCATGATGCCCATGACACCCGACGAGGTGCGCGCCATGCTCAAGATCCCGCCGCTGCGCCGTTAAAAAGGAGGAAAGAAACGTATGGTGATTCAAGGCGTTACTTACCTCTCAGACTTTGAGGCAAAAAAAGCCATCATGGAAATGGCCCGTCGGCTGGAAGCCAAGGGCTGGCTGGTGGCCGGTGACGGCAGCATGAGCGTCCGCGTCGGCCCGCAGGCCGTGTGGGTGACCGTTGCCGGTGCCGACAAGGCCGCGCTCACGCAGGATATGCTGGTGCGCGTGGATATGAATGGCAAGGCGATGCTCAGCGCAAAGCCCAAGCCCCTGCCCGAAGACCTGCCCATCCATCTGAAGATCTATCAGGAAAACGAGAACGCCCAGTGCGTGATGCACACCTACCCGGCCTGCGCGGCTGTGATGGGGATGCAGGGCCAGACCGTGCAGCCTGCAGCATTCAGCCCCGCAGTGCGGGCGCTGGGACGGGTGCAGCTGCTGCCCGCCCAGAACGTGGACGCACAGGCACAGGCTGTCAGCCTGTTGTGCCGCACCGATAAGGCTGTCCTGCTGGAAAATGACGGCTGCCTGACCTGGGGCAAGACCCCGGCAGATGCGGCCCATCTGGTGGAAGCACTGGATTACTACGCAGCCGTCACCGCAAAGCTGGGCTGCGCAGGCTGCTCCAAATGCGGCAGCTGCGGCGGTCACTGCACCGGCTGCAGCAAGTGCGGCGCACCTGCCGTGCAGCCCATGGCTCAGCCCGCTGCACAGCCTGCGGCAATGGCAGTACCCGCCGCACAGCCTGCCCAGCCGGTGAGCCTGCCGGGCGTTACCGGGCTGATCCAGCCGGGCATGGCGCTGCCCACCCTGCCCAAACAGCAGGCGGCTCCTGCCCCTGCCCCGGTGCCCGCCGCACAGCCTGCGGCAGTCCCTGCAATGGAAGCGGCCCCGGCCGCACCGAAGTCCGCAAATGCCCGCGATGCCGCAATGGCCGAGGTCATCCGCCGGACGCTGAAGAGCTTTCAATAACAAAAAGTTTCGTTTGATCCAACGGATATGACCTTTACGGAAAGGAACGAAAACCATGGATATCAGTTCGCAGGAAATTGAAGCGATCGTCAAGCAGGTGCTTGCCGGTATGGGCGGTGCACAGACAAGCGCCGCCCCTGCAGCCTATACCACTGCACCCGGCGGTGCAGCAGGCGACCGCGGCGTGTTCGAGAATGTAGACGACGCAGTGGAGGCCGCATGGAAAGCCCAGCGCGACTGGGCGGCAAACTACAAGATCGAGGACCGCCAGCGCATCATTGAAGCCATCCGCCGCTGTGCCCGCGCACATGTGGAGGAGTGGTGCCACAAGATCGTGGAAGAGACCGGCATGGGCCGCTATGAGGACAAGGTGGAAAAACATCTGGCCGTCATCAACAAGACCCCCGGCCCCGAATGCCTGACCACCGAAGCCAAGAGCGGTGACGCGGGCCTGATGCTGGAAGAGTACGCACCCTTTGGTGTGATCTGCTCCATCACCCCCACCACCAACCCTACCGAGACCATCATCAACAACACCATCAGCATGATCGCAGGCGGCAACACCGTGGTGTTCAACGTGCACCCCCGCGCAAAGCGGGTGTCTGCCGACTGCCTGCAGGCGCTGAATACCGCCATCATCGAGGCGGGCGGCCCTGCAAACCTCATTACCATGACACGTGAGCCGACCATGGAGAATGTGGACAAGATGGCCGCAAACCCCAAGATCCGCCTGATGGCAGGCACCGGCGGCATGGGCATGGTGAACGCCCTGCTGCGCAGCGGCAAAAAGTGCATCGGTGCCGGTGCAGGCAACCCGCCCGTCATCGTGGACGAGACCGCAGACATCGAGCTGGCAGGCCGCAAGATCTACGAGGGCGCTTCGTTCGATAACAACATCCTCTGCTTTGCAGAGAAGGAAGTGTTCGCCGTGAACACCGCCTACGACGGCCTGCTGCACGAGCTGCAGAAGCAGGGTGCCTACCTGCTGAACAAGGCCCAGACCGAACAGCTGGTGAACATCGTGCTGCAGCCCAAGAAGGGCGGCGGCCACGAGGTGAACAAAAAGTGGGTGGGCAAGGATGCCGCCCGCATTCTGGAGACCATCGGCGTGCATGTGCCGGATACTTGCCGCCTTGCCATCTGCGAGGTGCCTGCCGACCATCCGTTCGTTCTGGTGGAGCAGATGATGCCGGTGCTGCCCATCGTGCGCTGCCAGAGCTTTGAACAGGCGGTGGAAGATGCCGTGGTGGCCGAGCACGGCAACCGCCACACCGCTTCCATCTTCTCCAAGGATGTGGACCACATGACCCGCTTTGCCCGGGTCATTGAGACCACCATCTACGTAAAGAACAGCGCCACCAAGGCCGGTGTTGGCATTGGCGGCGAGGGCCACTGCACCATGACCATTGCCGGCCCCACCGGCGAGGGCATCACCTGCGCAAAGAGTTTCTGCCGCCGCCGCCGCTGCATGCTGGCCGAGGGCGGGCTGCGCATCATCTGAGTTTTTGAAGGACGAAACCATCACATACAATTTTTTCAGTGTTCTGACAGGAGGAACAACTTATGAAAGCTCTGGGTTTTATCGAGACGAAGGGTCTGGTTGGCAACATCGACGCTACCGATGCAATGCTGAAGGCTGCTGACGTTGAGTTCATTGGTTCCGACACCATCGGTGCCGGTCTGACCACCGTGATCGTTACCGGCGAGGTGGGCGCTGTCAAGGCTGCTACCGAGGCTGGCGAAGAGGCTGCTTCCCGCGTGGGTGAGCTGTTCTGCGTCAACGTCATTGCACGTCCTCACGCAGATCTGGCCCGCATCATGCCTGCCAAGGGCCCTGCGACCGGCAAGTCCGGCCTGCCCGCAGGCGAGCAGGTGCCGCTGGATGCCGCTCTGGGCATGATCGAGACCAACGGCCTGACCGCTTCCATCGAGGCAGCCGATGCCATGCTGAAGAGCGCAGATGTCTCTCTGGTGGGTCAGGAGAAGATCGGCGCAGGCCTTGTTACCGTGTTCGTGCAGGGCGACGTTGGCGCTGTGAAGGCTGCTGTTGAGGCAGGCCAGACCGCTGCTTCCCGCATTGGCGAAGTGGTCAGCGCACTGGTCATTCCCCGCCCGCACGCAAGCGTGTCCGAGTGCATGCCTGAGCTGCGCTGAGCCCTGCGCTGACGCTGCATAAGAAAGGAGCGCTGTGCCTTGGTTTACCATGACATCAGTCAGGAACAGCTGCTGCTCCTGATCACGCAGGCCGTGCAGGCAGAGCTGCAAAAGCGCAGCCGTCAGGTGCCGGTAGGCATCTCGGTGCGGCACATCCACCTTACCCGCGATGATGTGGACAAGCTGTTCGGCTATGGCTACCAGCTCACCCCCAAAAAGGCGCTGAGCCAGCCCGGCCAGTTTGCCTGCGAGGAATGTCTGGACATCATCGGCCCCAAGGGCGAACTGAAGCATGTCCGCATCCTTGGCCCGGAGCGCAGTGCCACTCAGATCGAGCTGGCGCAGACCGACTGCCGCAACATCGGCATCAAAGCGCCGGTGCGTTCCAGCGGGGATACAAAGGGCACGCCGGGCGTGACCCTGCGCGGCCCCAATGGCACCCTGACCGTGCCGGAGGGCGTGATGATCGCTGACCGCCACATCCACATGACTCCCGCACAGGCAGCGGCCTTCGGCCTTGCCGACGGCGACCGCGTGCAGGTAAAGATCGACGGCCCCAAGCCGGGCGTGATGGGCGGGGTGCTGATCCGCGCAAACGACAAATGTGCACTGGATTTTCACATCGACACGGACGATGGCAATGCCTTCCTGCTCAAGCAGGGGCAGCTGGTCACCGTGCTGGGCAAAGAGGAGTAAGCTATGATTTTAGGGATCGTCAAGGGGACCGTTGTCGCCACCCGCAAAATGCCGGAGCTTGTAGGCTATAAGTTCCTGCTGGTGGAGCCGGTGTTCGGCTCCAAAAAGGATACCATCGTGGCGGGCGACAACATCGGCGCGGGTGTAGGCGAGATGGTTCTGGTCACCACCGACGAGACCACCCAGCATGGTCTGGACCATCCGTCGCCCATTGATGCTTTCATCGTGGGCATCGTGGACAATCCTCCCACCCTGAGTAAGTAACACCCTGCAAGTTTTGCCGCAGAGAGGGGCTTCCTCCCGGCGGGATCGTGAGGCTTAAACAATGAAAATTATTATCATCGGCAGCATTGCCGCCGGGGTTTCGGCCGCCGCCAGACTTGCCGCCGCCCAGCGCGGAGCGCAGATCACCGTCTACGAAAAAGGCGGCTTCTACTCCTGCGGCACCGGCGGCCTGCCCCATTACCTGTGCGAGGATCTGGACAGCCTGAACAAGGCCATTCAGGCCAAGGAGACTGAGCTGAACGCGCAGGGCATCACCGCACATCTGCACCATGAGGTGCGCGGCATCGACGCAGCCGCCCGCAAGGTGACGGTATGTGATCTTGCCACCGGACGCGTGTTTGAAGACCACTACGACAAGCTGGTGCTGGCCACCGGTTCTTCCAACCGTGTGCCGCAGGTGCCCGGCAGTGACCGCGTGGGCGTGCAGACCCTCAAGACCGTGGAAGATCTGATCTTCCTCAAGGAGTTCGTCCGCACCCCCTATGTGCGGGACATCGTGATCCTGGGCGGCAGCTGGGCCGGTTTGGAGATCGCAAAGTCCTTCCTCAAGCTGGGCCGCAATGTGCGTATCATTGAAAAAGAGCAGCAGCTTTTGCCCCAGTTTGACCCTGAGGTGAGCAAGCTGATCCAGAAGGAGCTGGAAGCGCAGGGCGTGCAGTTCAATCTGGGCGAGCAGGTGCGCTCCTTCCCGGGCCGTACCTTCGTGGAGCAGGTACAGACCAACCGCGGCACCTACCCCTGTGACCTTTGCGTGGTAGCCATCGGCGTTACCCCCAACACCGGCCTGCTGGCCGGTACCGGGGCGCAGCTGGCACCCAATGGCGCTGTGCTCATTGGTGCCGACCTTGCCACCAGTGTGCCCAATATCTATGCCGTGGGCGACTGCGCGGCCTGCCGCGACGGCTCTCTGCGCACCAGCAGCCTGAAGGTGGCGGATCTGGAGATCGCCCGCACCGGCCTGACCGAGACCGAGGCCCGCAAGGCCGGTCTGCGGGTCAAGAGTGCAATGGCCACCGGCACCGACCGTCCGGGCATCTGCCCGAACCCCCACCGCATCACCATCAAGCTGGTGTATGAGGCCAATACCCGTCAGGTGCTGGGTGCGCAGGCATGGGGAGAAAAGAATGTTTCGGCCCGCATCAACGCCATTGCCGTTGCCATCCGCGCTGGCATGACCGTGGAAGCACTGGGTCAGGTGGATTTCGTCTATTCCTCCTCGTCCTGTTCCATTTGGGACCCGGTGCAGATCGTCTGCGGTCAGGCACAGTAAGCGGAGGGTGAACACATGGCAGAACGCATCAACGCCGTCAAGACCAGCTTTTTTGGCAAGGGTGCCATCCGTCTTCTGGGACCGGAGCTTCAGAAGATGGGCATCCGCCGTGCTTTGCTGGTGACGGACCGCTTTCTCTATGATTCCGGTGCCGCTGCCCGGGTCGGTCAGGTACTGTCCGATGCCGGTGTGGAGTACGCCGTGTACTACAATGTGCAGCCCAACCCCACCGTACAGGTGGTGAACGACTGCATTGCCGCAGCCCGCACCCTGCAGGTGCAGCTGCTGGTGGCTCTGGGCGGCGGCAGCGCCATCGATACCGCTAAGGCAGCCAGCATCGTGGTGGCCTGCGGCGGTACCGTGGAGCAGTACGAGGGCGAGAACAAGTCCTCCAAGCCCGGCCTGCCCATCGTGGCGGTGAACACCACCGCCGGCACCGGCAGCGAGTGCACCTCCTTCTACATCGTCACCGACCCTGTCCGCCACAGCAAAATGGCCATGGTAGACCCCAACTGCATGGTCAGCATTGCGGTGAACGACACCGACTTCATGTCCTCCATGCCGCCCAAGCTCACCGCAGCCACCGGCATGGACGCGCTGACCCACGCCATCGAGGCGGCGCTTTCCAAAAACGCCAACCCGCTCACGGACAAGGATGCCTACTGGGCCATGCAGGCGATCGTGCAGAACCTGCCCCGGGCCGTTGCCAACGGTCAGGATGAAGCCGCCCGCACCATGATGGCCTACGCCGAAAATGTGGCAGGCATGGCTTTCTCCAACGCGGGCCTTGGCATGGTGCATGCGATGGCACACGCGCTGGGCGGACACTACAACCTGCCCCACGGTGTGTGCAATGCGGTGCTGCTGCCCTACGTGCTGGCCTTCAACAGCCGCAGCCCGGTGTGTCGGGAGCGGTTCATGACCATTGCCGCTGCCATGGGCCTGCAGGACACTTTTACCCCGGACACTGCCGCACCGGCAGTGATCCAGTTTGTCCGTCAGCTCAGTGCAGGGGTGGGCATCCCCGCAAACCTTGCGCAGCTGAACAAGGTGGACCCTGCAGATTTTGCCGCGCTGGCAGAGCTTGCCCTGCACGACACCTGCATGTCCACCAACCAGATCACCCCCACCCGCGGCGAGGTGGTGGCGGTATATACCGCCGCATTCCGCGGATAAACTTTGAGACCTCCTCCATTTTCTCCATACCCAAACAAAGCCGCCGCTCTCCCTCTGCAAGGGAATGCGGCGGCTTTGTGCTGTAAAAAGGGGTGATGGGATTGTTTTTAAAGAGGGTTCTGTTATAATAAAATAAAAATGCGGCGCAGAATTAAGAGGAGAAAGCGATGGAAACAAGAGAAAAACAGGCGTACCTGATAGAAGCACATAAATGTGATGAGATGCTTCTGACCCTGTTGCGGATGCTGGATGTACCGTGGAATGATATATTCATCCACATGGACAGCAAAAATACGGACTACCAGCCGGAAACGGTGGAGTGCCGCATGAAATATGCGAAAGTGTTTCACGCAAAACGGCACAGTGTTGTGTGGGGTGGTGTCAGTCAGGTAAAAGCGGAGCTTGTGCTATTGAAAACAGCAGTGGCCCATGGCCCGTATCAGCATTACCACCTGATCTCCGGTGTGGATCTGCCCATTCAAACACAAGAAGATATCCGTGCATTTTTTGAGGCAAACCCGGACGTGGAATTTGTCCATTTCGACCCGCACCCGTTCAGCCCATTCAACGATGAGCGCGTTTATTACCGGCACTTTTTCCAGAATATCGATCTGCGCCGCCATCCGGTGCTCGGCGTGATCAATGGAATCCTGCTGTCGGGCCAGAAGCTGCTGAAAATAAAGCGCAATCAGGACGTTCACTTCACAAAGGGCAGCAACTGGTTCAGCTGCACGGACGGCTTTGCACGGTATCTGTTGACAAAAGAAGAGTGGGTCCTGCAGGTGCTGGACAAGACCTTTTGCTCGGACGAGTTCTTTGTGCAGACACTGATCGCGCAGTCGCCGTATCAGGATAAGATCTATCAGGGGCCGGGTGATACCAGTGCCCGTGCCATCGATTGGGACAGAGGCAATCCGTGGGTCTGGAAATACGCTGATCTGGAACAGCTGAAAGCATCGCCTTGCATGTTTGCCAGAAAATTTGATATCGAAAAAGAACCGGAGCTTGTGCATGAAATAGAACGCCTGTATGCACCTCATATATAAAAACAGTGCCGGACAGTTTTCAGGCTGTCCGGCACTGTTTTTTACTGTTCATTCTTTTTCGCCAGATCCTTGGTGTACAGGGCACGGGTGGCGTTGAGCACAGCCAGCACCATCACGCCCACATCGGCAAAGATGGCGGTCCACATGCTGGCCATGCCGATCGCGCCCAGCACAAGGCAGGCAAACTTGATGGCCAGTGCAAACACGATGTTCTGGTACACGATGCGTAACGTGCGGCGGGCAATGCGCATGGCCAGTGCGATCTTGGCGGGGTCGTCGTCCATCAGCACCACGTCAGCGGCCTCAATGGCAGCGTCAGAGCCCAGAGCGCCCATTGCAATGCCCACATCGGCACGGGACAGCACCGGGGCATCGTTGATGCCGTCGCCCACAAAGGCAAGGTTCTCTTTGGGCCGCTTTGCGGCGAGCAGCGTTTCGATCTGGTCTACCTTGTCGCCCGGCAGCAGGCCCGCATGGTATTCATCCAGCCCAAGCTCTGCGGAAACGGCCTTTGCAACCGGCTCGGCATCGCCGGTCAGCATCACGGTCTTGCGCACACCGGCATCCTTCAGGCCCCGGATGGCCTGTGCGCTGTGGGGCTTCACCACATCGGCGATCAGAAGATAACCGGCGTACATGCCCTCGATGGCCACATGCACGATGGTGCCGGTCTCGCTGACGGCGGGAGCCTTCAGGCCCAGCTTTTCCATCAGGCGGGCGTTGCCGGCAGCAACGGTCCTGCCGTCCACCTTGGCGGTCACGCCGTGGCCGCCAAGCTCCTGCACATCGGTGACACGGTTCGGATCGATCTCCCTGCCGTAAGCGGCCTTGATGCTGAGGGAGATGGGGTGCTTGGACCAGCTCTCGGCCAGCGCGGCAGCTTCCACCAGCTGCTCCTCGCTGGTGCCCTCTACGGGGTGGATGCCGGTCACTTTAAAGGTGCCCTGGGTCAGGGTGCCGGTCTTGTCGAACACAACGATGCCGGTGCGGGCCAGCTCTTCCAGATAGGTGGAACCCTTGACCAGAATGCCGCAGGCAGATGCACCGCCGATGCCGCCGAAGAAGCTCAGGGGAATACTGATGACCAGTGCGCAGGGGCAGCTGATAACAAGGAAGGTCAGGGCACGGTAGACCCAGTCGCCAAAGCGGGCGGGCTGGCCCATGAGCAGCAGCACGATGGGCGGGATAAAGGCCAGAGCCAGTGCGCCATAGCACACGGCGGGGGTGTACACGCGGGCAAAACGGGTGATGAAGTTCTCGGCGCGGGCCTTCTTCATGCTGGAATTTTCCACCAGATCGAGAATTTTAGAAACGGTGGATTCGCCGAATTCCTTGGTGGTCTTTACCTTCAGCAGGCCGGTCATGTTCACGCAGCCGCTGATGACCTCATCGCCGGTCTGCACATCGCGGGGCAGGCTCTCGCCGGTCAGGGCGGCGGTGTTCAGGGCAGAAGCGCCCTCCACGATCACGCCGTCGATGGGCACGCGCTCACCGGGCTGGACCACGATCACGGTGCCGATCTCCACATCGTCCGGGTCCACCTGCTCCAGCCTGCCGTCCTCGCCCTCAATGTTGGCGTAGTCCGGGCGGATGTCCATTAAGCTGGAAATGCTCTGCCGGCTTTTGCCCACAGCCACGCTCTGGAACAGCTCGCCGATCTGGTAGAAGATGATAACGGCACAGCCCTCCACGTAGTCGCCCAGTGCAAATGCACCCACAGTGGCAACGGCCATCAGGAAGCACTCGTCAAAGGGCTGACGGTTCTTGATGCCAAGCAGTGCCTTGCGCAGCACGTCCCAGCCGACCACCAGATACGGGATGCAGTACAGTACCAGCTCCACCGGCGTGGGGAACTGGGGCAAAAGCTTGAGGATGAGCACCAAAATCAGCGCAATGATGATGCGCTGCAGGTTCTTTTTCTGCTTTTTGTTCATACAAAACTCTCCTTTTGCGGGATCCATGGGCCGCATCACGCTGCGGCGGGCGGGGATTTCAACAACTTTTCCCCATAAAAATGGATATTCCACGGTTTTACCCGTGTTTTCCACACAGCTTTTCAGGCGTAAAAGCGCTTTTCCACGTTTATTTTACGCTTTTTCCGCAAATGGTGTTGAAAACTGAGTGGAAACTGTTGAAAACTGTCTGATTTTTCAACAGAAAAAGTTATTGCACAACACAATCGCACACAAAGTAAAAAGCATCTGCACATTCGTTTGAGCTCTCAGAAAATCTACGAATTCTTGCTGCAGATGCTTTTTTCTTTAGCGGGCTCGCCCTCTCAGTCAAATCCAAAGGATTTGACTGAGAGGGCGAGGCTGTTGATCGTGTGCAGCAACCTGCCGCGCATCAGATGTCAAAGATCTCGCAGTCGTCCTCCACCTTCTTGCAGGCGGCCAGAACGTTCACCATGGTGTCGTGGGGGTCTGCACCTTCAGAGAACTCCACCTTCATCTTCTGGGTCATAAAGCTGACGGTAGCATTTGCCACGCCTGCAACGGTGTTGGCAGCGTCTTCCATCTTCTGAGCGCAGTTTGCGCAGTCCACTTCGATCTTGTAGCTCTTCTTCATAAGTAATACCAGCCTTTCGTTATTCTTCGATATGATCCATCCCCATGGAGAGGATGCTGCGCACATGGTCATCGTCCAGTGCGTAGTAAACGGTTTTGCCATCGCGCCGGAACCGCACGAGCTTGGAATCCTTGAGCACCCGCAGCTGATGGCTCACCGCCGACTGGCTCAGCTGCACGGCGTTTGCAATGTCCTGCACGCACAGCTCGTTGTCGTGCAGTGCATACAGGATCTTGATGCGGGTGGAGTCGCCGAACACCCGGAACAGGTCGGCCAGCTCGTACAGCACCTCGTCGTCCGGCATATCCAAGGCTTCCGGCTGCGGCGCGGGCATTGCTTCCTTTATTTCCGCCATGTTGACATCTCCCTTCGCTGTGGATTCACATGAACGCTTGTTCATGTGTTCATAGTAGCACGCAGAATGCTCCTTGTCAAGGCTTTTTTAAAGATTTTCGGCGTCTGCTCTAAATTGATGAAATTTGCCTTAAAACGCAGAAAATTTGCGTTTTTGAATCGCAATAAGGATGCGGATTGGAGGGAAGGCGAAAACAAAAAAGAGGTCGCCGCATGGTCAGTGTCCTCGCCCTCTCCGTCACCTTCGGTGCCACCTCTCCCAAAGAGAGAGGACTTGGCAGCCCGTTTGCGCAAAAAGAAAAAGAGAAATTCACAAAAAAGTGCAAAATAGGGTGCGTTCTGGTGCAAAATGTGGTATCTTATAAAGGTGTTCAAAAATAAAATGCGCCATACGGCGCACAAAAGGAGAGGAAAGTATATGACATTGGAAACCGGTATCCGCGGGGAACAGAGCGTGCTCGTCACCGCAGCCAACACCGCAAAGACCATGGGTAGCGGCACGCTGGAGGTGTTTGCCACCCCGGCCCTTGTGGCTCTGGCGGAAAAGACCTGCTGGATGAGCGTGGCCGACGCGCTGGGCGAAGGCAATGGCTCGGTGGGCACCAAGCTCGAGCTGGAGCACACCGCCCCCACCCCCGTGGGCATGACCGTTACCTGCGAGAGCGAGCTGGTGGCGGTAGAAGGCCGCAAGCTCACCTTCAAGGTGGCCCTGCACGACGAAAAAGGCCCTGTAGGCGGCGGCATCCACGAACGTTTTGTCATCAACAACGCCAAGTTCGCAGCCAAGGCGGAGGCAAAGAAGGGGTGAACTCCTTCCGTCATCGCTGAAGAAGCTGGCACGGCAACGCCGTGACGGAAGGAGCTGGCTTACTTCTCGTCCTCCTTCTGCTCCAGCCTGATCGGCGGCGGGTCAGCTTCCAGCAGGTGCTGCTCGGCACGCTTCTGCGCGTCCTGCAAGAGCTGGGCGGCCTGCACGCTGGCCCGGAACAGCTCAAAATACATCGCTTTATAGTCCGGCGCGGCGCACACCTCCCTTTGCATTCGATGGGGATAGTTTTTCCTGCGCAAAGAGGGGTATGCATCCCCGGAAATTTGAAAAAAGAGGAATCCGTTATGAAAAACAAGAACCTTTCATGGTTCGCAGCTCTGCTGGTGTTTGCCCTGCTGCTGTGGTGCACAGCGGCAACGCCCGGCAAGATTGCGGACCCGTCCACCTATACCTGTGCGGTGTACAGCACCATCTTTTCGCTGCTGCCGCCGGTGATCGCCATTGTGCTGGCGCTGAACACCAAGGAGGTGTACACCTCCCTGCTGGTGGGCATCGCATCCGGTGCACTGCTATATGCCAACGGCAATCTGGAGCTGGCCATCAACACCCTGTTCTTCAATGAGGACGGCGGCATGGTGGCCAAGCTTTCGGACAGCAGCAACGTGGGCATTTTGGTGTTCCTTGTTATGCTGGGCATCCTTGTGGCCCTGATGAACAAGGCCGGCGGCTCTGCCGCCTTTGGCCGCTGGGCCTCCACCCACATTCACTCCCGGGCCGGTGCGCAGTTTGCCACCCTGCTGCTGGGCGTGATGATCTTTGTGGACGACTACTTCAACTGCCTGACCGTGGGCTCTGTCATGCGCCCGGTCACCGACCGGCAGAAGGTGTCCCGCGCAAAGCTGGCCTACCTGATCGATGCCACCGCAGCACCCGTATGCATCATTGCGCCGGTGTCCAGCTGGGCAGCTGCGGTCACTTCCAGCGTGCCGGAAGGCTCCGGCATCAACGGCTTTACCATGTTCCTGCGCACCATTCCTTATAACTACTATGCCCTGCTCACCCTCGTGATGAGCCTGTTCCTCATCTTCACCGGCACGGACTTTGGCTCCATGAAGCTCAACGAGGACAACGCCAAAAACGGCGACCTGTTTACCACCGCCGACCGTCCCTACGGCAACGATGTGGACGATGGCACTGATACCTGCGGCCATGTTGCAGATCTGCTCGCCCCGGTGCTGGTGCTGATCGCGGCCTGCATCTTCGGCATGATCTACACCGGCGGCTTCTTTGAGGGCGTGGACTTCGTTACCGCCTTTGCGGACTGCAACGCTTCTGCAGGTCTGGTGCTGGGCAGCAGCATTGCCCTGCTGTTCACCTTTGTGTTCTACCGCGTGCGCAATGTGATGACCTTTCAGGACTTTGCCGCCTGCATTCCCGAGGGCTTCAAGGCCATGGTCAGCCCCATGCTGATCCTCTCCCTCGCATGGACCCTGTCCGGCATGACTGGCCTGCTGGGCGCAAAATATTACGTTGCCAACCTGCTGAGTGGCTCTGCTGCAGCGCTGCAGTACATGCTGCCGGTCATCATCTTCCTTGTGGCAGTGTTCCTTGCCTTTGCCACCGGCACGAGCTGGGGCACCTTCTCCATCCTCATCCCCATCGTGTGCCATGCCTTCCCGGAGGGCGAGATGCTGGTCATTTCCATTGCGGCCTGCCTGTCCGGTGCCGTCTGCGGCGACCACTGCTCCCCCATCTCGGACACCACCATCATGGCATCCGCCGGTGCCCACTGCAGCCATGTGAACCATGTGTCCACCCAGCTGCCCTACGCCATTACGGCGGCTTCCTGCGCGGCAGTGTGCTATGTCATCACGGGCATTGCACAGGCTTTCCTTGGTGCCAACGGCAGCCTGTTCACCTCGCTGATCCTGCTGGCCGTTGCCATTGCCGTAGAGCTGGTGGTGCTCAGCGTGATCCGTGTGCGCACGAACAAAAAGGCGGCAGAATAAATTCCTGCCCAAAATTCAGCTGTTTCGCTTTGCGCCGCGGCCAAAACGTGGTATTTTTAAATAAAATGAACTATCGGAGGCACACGACCTATGCTGGAACAGGCATTTCAGGACGTATACACCAAATTCAAGCTGCATTTCTACCAGAACGTTTTTCAGCGTTTTGCCACCCGGGAAGCCACGCTGACCACGGTGGAGTCCTTCTGCATGGAGGGCATCATGGCTATGGGCGAACCCACCATTGCGGAGTTTTCCCGCATGATGCAGATCTCCACCCCCAACGCGGCGTATAAGATCGGCAGTCTGGTGAAGAAGGGCTATGTGGAAAAGATCCAGTCCACCACCGACCGGCGCGAGTATCACCTGCGCCCCACCCAGAAGTATATCGATTACTACAACATCAGCTATTCCTATCTGCACACTGTGGTGGAGCGCGCAAGAGAGCGCTTCTCACCCGAGGACTGTGCAAAGCTGGAGGAGATGCTCACCATTGTGAGCACCGAGCTGATGCCCGAGTTGGATATGCTCAAGAAGGACGAAAAGGCAGAATAAGCAACAAAGAACTCCCGGACATCCGTCCGGGAGTTCTTTTGTTTCCCCTTACTTCTGCTCTTTATCTACTACCTGGATCCTGCCCTTCTTCCACAGCACATAGGAGGTAAGGATGCCGATGGGCAGCATCACGATGATGAAGATGCCCACAAGGCCGCCCAGCACGGAGCCGTAGCCTGCAAGGCGTGCGGCGAGGGAGAGCACCGTCATGATGATGAGCACCGGCAGCACGCCCTTGATGCCGCCCTTGACCACCTTGCTGCCGCTGGCAGAGCTGGCGAACAGACCCAGCGCCATGGAGCCGAACAGGGCCAGCAGCGGGCTCTGGATGATGTCCTTCATGGTTGCCATAAAATGTCCTCCCAATAAATACAGAATGAACGAAAAAAGGCGGGTGTTTTCGGCCCGCCGTCCTTGCGATACGGACAGGATACCGGAAAAGATGGCATCTGTCAAATGAGTATGACTAAAGCACAACCGGCATTTAGGGATAGTTCAGGAACAGGATCCTGCAAAGAACCTTTACTGCATTAAAATAATAAAGCACTGACTGCGAGTCACTTTGTATCCGTTAAAAATTGCATAAAATTTAAAGAAAAAATCTGTCGTTCTGCCAAAAGCAGTGGGGATACACCTTTGCAAAAGCCGTGAGACCTGTTATAATACAGACATATTCATATCGAGAGAATGGGTTTATCGGCGGCAATGAGGCCAAAGAGGAAACCGGCATCGTATTTTGAGGAAAAGGCCAATGGAACACGTAACCGAACAACAATTGACAAGGCGGCAGAGCACCGTATGGCGGGCACTGCGTGCCGCCGCACCGCAGACCATTCCGGTGCTGGCGGGCTATTTTGTGCTGGGGATGGGCTATGGCATTTATGTGCAGTCGCTGGGCCTGCCGGTGTGGATGCCCATGCTCATGGGCACCGTGGTGTACGGCGGTTCGCTGGAGTTTGTGCTGGCAAGCCTGCTGCTGAGCGCGTTCTCACCCCTTTCGGCGTTTCTGATGGCGCTGATGATCCAGGCGCGGCATTTGTTCTACGGCCTTGCCATGCTGGAGCGCTACAAGGGCTACGGCCTGCGCAGCTTTTATATGATCTTTGCCATGAGCGATGAGACCTTTTCCATCACCTGTTCGGCCGAGCCGCCGGAAGGGGTGGACAGGGGCTGGTTCATGTTCTTCATCACCCTGCTGGATCAGTGCTACTGGGTGGCCAGTGCCGGTCTTGGCGCGGTGGTGGGCTCGGTGCTGCCCTTCAGCACCGAGGGTGTGGACTTTGTGATGACCGCCATGTTCACGGTGATCTTCCTCAACCAGTGGGAAAAGGGACGAGCAGCACTACAGCGCCCTGATCGGCCTTGCCGCCCCATTGGCGTGTCTGGTGTTTTTTGGCTCCGGCAGCTTTTGCTGCCCTCCATGGGATGCATCCTGATCCTGCTGCTGGCTCTGCGTAAACCGATCGAAAATGGCCGAATGGCACCGAGCAGAAAAAACGCGACGAGGAGGTGGGCGCATGACCGCAGTCCAGATGGGCCTGACCATTGCAGTGTGCACCGCGCTACCATGATCACCCGCTTTCTGCCCTTTGTGGTGTCTCTTCCAAGGATCAGCAGCCGCCGGAGGTGGTGCGGTATCTGGGCCGGGTGCTGCCCGCCGCCATCTTTGGTATGCTGATCGTCTACTGCCTGAAAGCGTCACCCCTTTGCGGGCAGCCGCGGCATTCCGGAGGCCGTCGCCCTGCTGGTCGACGGTGGGCCTGCACAAGTGGAACGC
>ENA-OQBD01000298-OQBD01000298.1-human-gut-metagenome-genome-assembly--contig:-NODE-298-length-27671-cov-4.044656_pt1 | contig 27671 bp, 28 predicted proteins | sample MGYA00242742_ERZ504543 | MGnify/ENA primary metagenome ERZ504543 (study PRJEB26092, sample SAMD00036239) | human gut metagenome | host: Homo sapiens | study: EMG produced TPA metagenomics assembly of...
CACGCATTTGGGGGTAATCGACATGCAGATTCGACGAACCGCCTCGACGGAAATTTCCTCGAGCTTCAGGTCCGGATGCAAGGACCGAAGATCGTCGAGGTTGGCGTTCCAGGCCGCGGCCATCGTCTGAGCGTCCGGCTGCTTAGCCATGCCGCTCACGAGTGCCGCCGGCAGGAACGCTTCGAGCGGCACACGGTTCACGACGACGGTGCCGTCCTCGTAGACGCCTTCTTCGTCATGCACACATGGAGCAACATACAAGAATAGCAACTACAGAAGTAATCGTAATAAATGTACTGTATCCAAGACTGCTTAAAAATCCTTTTGAAGCAACGGCATCTACATAGTTTGCGATTCCTGCAAATGCATCTGCAGTCGGAAGTTTAAATGCAGTTCCTGTACGATCGCTGATTCTTTTTTAAAGAGTTCATCAGGATCATAATGATCGGATAAATCCAGGCGAGTGCCGCAATTGTTAATATAACTATCCATATTGTATTTGCAATACTTTTCTGTTTAGGCATTACTGCTGCACCTCCTTAGATCTTGTTGCTTTCAGCTGTACCAGTGAAATAATGATAACCAGAGCACAGAAGATCACTGCTTTTGCCTGTCCATAACCTTTCCACTGCATTCCGGCACGTGCGTAGAATGTCTGGTAAATATTCAGTGCCAGCATTTCTGTTGCATGGTTTGGATCTCCACCTGTAAGAGCCAGGTTCTGGTCAAACAATTTAAATGAATTGGTAAGTGTCAGGAAGACGCAGATCGTAATGGAAGACATTACCATCGGAACTCTGATCTTCCAGAGGATATCCCACTTTGCTGCTCCGTCAATCTCTGCTGCTTCGATCAGATCATCCGGTACATTCTGAAGACCTGCGATGTAAATGATCATCATATATCCGATCTGCTGCCAGCACATCAAAATGATAAGTCCCCAGTAACCGGCTGAAGAATTCAGTGCCAGGAGCGGCTGACCGATGATCGTAAGCAGACAGTTGATCAGAATCTGCCAGATATATCCAAGTACGATTCCACCGATCAGGTTCGGCATAAAGAAAACAGTTCTGAAAATATTGGTGCCCTTTAACTTCTGTGTCAGAAGCAGTGCCAGGCCAAATGCCAGTACGTTAATCAGTAAGATCGATACAATCGCAAATAATACTGTAAATTTAAATGAACTCGTAAAGGATGTATCCTTGATCGCTGCTGTATAATTTGATATTCCAACAAATGTTGCATTTCCTACTGTTGTAAATTTACAGAAAGAAAGATAAAATCCCTGTGCAAACGGAATGATAAATCCGATCACAAATGCAAGAAATGTTGGGAGAACAAATATTGGTGCATGTTTTTTCAGTGCCTTTTCCATAGAAATCCTCCTCTTTTCCTTTTGCCCGGAAGGATCTTCCTACCAGGTGGCTCTCATTTCACTTTTTATTTTTATATGGAAAAACGTAGGTTCCCATATCCAGAAAACCCGCTTCGTACAGGCTCTCCTCTCACTTAAAAGGGGCAGGCAAGCCGCCTGCCCCTAGGCCCGTTCTTTTTATGCAACTTATTTATTCATTTGCAAGCTTGTATTCAGATGCCCATCCATCTACGAATGCACTTACTACTGCATCCCAGTTAGCATCTGTCTGATCTGCTGCATAAGCTGTCAGTGCAGATCCAACACCATTTTTCCACTCTTCTGAAGGCATTGTTGAGAAGTTCCATGCTACCGGAGTCTTTCCGTCTTCGGTCATCTGTTTGTCTTCTTTGATAAAGAGATTCTGAGATTCCTGAGCTTTCTTAAACGGAATGTTGAATCCCATATCGTCTGCCATACATTTTGTTCCTTCATCTGAAGTTACACACCAGTCCATAAAATCTAATGTAGCCTGAATATCAGCTTCGTCTGCGTCTTTATTTACGCACCAGTAATTTTCTGTACCTGTGCAGAGTCCCTGGTTTGCTTCATCGCCTACACCAAAGTAAATCGGAAGCATGGTCATGTCATCATCTGTCAGGCCGCCATCGGTCAGCTGTGTATATTCCCATGTACCATTTTGATAGAATACAGCTTTTTTATTCAGGAATTCATTTCTTGCATCGTCACCTGTCTTTGCAGCAAGATCCTTTGGATCGCATGTGCTGTTGTTGATGTACAGATCCCACATATCGCGGTAGTTATCAAGATATGTGCCTTTGATTGCATCTGTTGTGTTAATTCCTTCATCCTGATATTCAAAGTAGATCGGAAGGTTTGCAAGGTGTGTCTTGAATCTCCAGTCAGAAGATCCGTCCATACCTGCTGAAGTAAATGCAGAAAATCCAAGTTCAGAAGTTCTATTTGTAATGTCTTCTGCTACTTTTTTCAGATCTGCAAAAGATTTGATGTCATCCGGTGTATATCCTGCTTCTTTTAATAATGTCTTATTTGTGATAATTCCATATGTTTCGATAACGTATCCGATACCTGCTACAGAATCTCCGTCTTTCAGTGCATAATCATCACTTGTGAGTTCTTTGTAAACATCAGTGTCAGATAAGTCGTAGCAGTAATCTTTCCAGTTTGCAAGTCCTACCGGTCCGTTTACCTGGAATAATGTTGGTGCTCCGCTCTTTCCCATTTCACTCATCAGAGTGGTTTCATAGTTTCCGGAAGCTGCTGTAACAACCGTTACATCTACACCTGTCTCTTTTGTATAATCCTTTGCCAGCTGCTGCCACTGTTCATCCTGCTCCGGTTTGAAGTTCAGATAATATACAGATCCTTTGCTGCTGTCCCCTTTACCGTCTGCACTCTTGCCATCGCTCTTGCTTCCACATCCTGCAAAGCATCCAAGTGTCATGATTCCTACCAGCCCCAGTGCCAACCATCTTTTTTTGTTTTTCATAATTTCCGTTCCTCCTCGTCTGGATTTCTTTTCTATGCTTAAATAATAGCAAGAATCCAATCAAAGGCTGTAACAAATCGCAAACCTCCTTTAACAAAAAATATACTTTTCGAAATGTAAAAAATTTGTTATTGATAAAATGACACCAACAGCCTTCTCCTCCCATCATCTCTCTTTCTCATACTCCCGGATACTTTCATCGGCAGTCTCCACCATCTGCGCAAGCGTCATTTTCCCGGCGGCAAGCTGTGGCAGGCACTCCCCGATCGTCTCTTCCTGAAGGATGGAGTTCCATTTCACCTGATAGTTCGGAACGATCTGCGGATTGTTATTGTAGGCATTTACATAATCCTGAAGGAGCTGGCTGATTTCAGTGCGTCCGTTCTTGTCCATCAGCTCTTTCTTCTCTTCCAGATTGAATTTCGTGCGAAATTTCAAAAATTCAACCGCTCCTTCTTTGACCTCCTCGCTGTAAGTGGAAACCACCGCCCAGCCAAAGGTTTCCGGTGAGGCGATCAGTTTATTTCCCGGAAATGCGGAAAATCTTACCTTTTCTTTCCATTCTTCCGGCAACTGGTCGATCATCCAGTATCCGTTCGGGATCATTGCCACCTTTCCTGTGACAAAATTATTGTATGCCACATCGTAGTCCGCATGAATTGCATCTTCTGTTGTATACCGAAACAATTTCTGCAAGGTTTCTGCAATTTCAAGACCGGTATCATTGGAATAGCTTTCTGGGAGAAGCTCTTTCATAAATGCATAGCCTTCTTCCGTGTGTGCTGCCTCTGCTGTTGCAATCAGCATCGGCGCCCAGCCGGTTCCTTCAGTGTGAAGTCCAAGCGGTGTGATTCCGTTTGCCTGCAGCCGGTCACAGCAGTCCCAGAATTCTTCCCATGTCTCCGGGAATTTCTCAATCCCTGCTTCCGCAAAAAGCTCCGGATTCCAAAACATGCCGGCGCACGCAAATGCCGCCGTACTGATCGGTCCAAGATAGATATTGCCATCCTCATCCGTACAGCCTTCCATCACCGCCGGTTCGATCATATTCCTCCACTCTTCATCCTCTTCCAGATACGGACTCAGATTCTCGATCCGTCCATCCGCAACCATCATCTGATAAAAGGACGGCAGGGTGCGCACATCATAGATCACAGCCGGAAGCTCGTCTGTGACATTTAACCGTTTCAGATTTTTTCGGTATTCCTCTTCCGTCTCCATGATCCATTCCACTTGCATATGATACGTACCGGCATATTCTTCATTAAATGCATCAACGACATCCTGTTCCGTTTTCTTGCCGGAAGTCGGATCTACCGTCAGAATGATCGGAATATCAATCTCCTTTTTTTCTGTGCTCCGGCTTGTCTGCCCCGTATTTTTACCACATCCGGTCAGCACTGTCAGAACCAGTGCGATACAAAACACCGATTGCAAATATTTTCTATAAATCACGTTTCTCCTTTCCGTCATCCGGAATTTGGATTGTACACCGGGTTCCATTTTCTTCTGCCTCATAGTAAAACAGCACATCCTCTCCATATTTCAGCCGCAGTCTGGTCAGTACATTCACCACTCCATATCCGTGTTCCTTATCCTGGAAGCATTTTTTTGCCTCCAGAATCGGATGCCCGTTTAAGGCATTGATCTTTTCCATCATTTCCCGGTCAATCGGCTTCCCATTATTGAATACCACGATTTTCAGCTGGCTATCCTCCCTCGCAATCTCAATCCGGATCAGACCATTCTCATAAATTTCGCAGAATCCGTGCTTGATCGCGTTCTCGACAAGTGGCTGCAAGATCAGCTTCAGCATCCACGTACTCTTCTCTTCCACCTTACACTCAATCTCATACCGGAACAGATTTGCATTCCGGATCTGTTGGATTTCCATATAACTCTTTACATTTTCCAGTTCGTCCTCCACCGTCACGATATCACTGCCCTTGCTGAGTGACAGACGCAGATATTTGGAAAGTGCCTGAATCATCTTCATGGTTGTCTCTTCTCCGTTTATCCGCGCAAGCATGTAAATTGTATCCAGCGTATTATAAAGGAAATGTGGGTTGATCTGTGCCAGAAGCATGTTCAACTCCGTCCGTCTGAGCACCCCTTCCTGTTCTTTGATCTCTGCCAGAAGATTCTCAATATTTTTTAGCATCTTATTGTAGGAATGTCCGATCTGATCCAGTTCTGTATTGGTATTCAGTTCAATCAGGCGACTGAAATCATTTCCGTCAAACTGTGTCATCTCTTCACTGATCTCCCGGATCGGACTGGTGAACCGCTTGGAAAAATAGATACTGAGCACAACCGCTACCACTGCCACAAACAGATAAATCCCGATCAGCACCGTAAGTACCCTCATCGTTCCCTGTGTCATTACACTCGACGGAACGACTGTGAACACCGTCATTTCAGAGCTGCTTTCTTTGTAAATGGAGCAGACACCACCGCTCACTCTCCGGCTTTTTGCAAGAATACCACTTGTTTCCTGTGCGCTGATCTTATAGACTTCCTGTTTTACCGCATCCGAAATCTTCGTCCCTTTCGGGCACCAATCAGCACATAAATTCCCCTTCTTATCCAGAATTCCGATCTGCACTTCATCTGTCATACTCCGATCCTTTCCAAGTATCGTTTCCAGAAAGCTGTCATTCATCTTGATGAGCAGCAGTCCTGGTTTGCTGGCGTATTCCATGCTGTGTACATATCTTCCGATAAACAATGCTTCTTTCTCCGTCCCAAACAGAGTATCCTTCGCCCAGAACCATTGTGTTTTCGCATAAGAATCTCCCATGTAATCTTCCAGATGGCTGTCTGAAAAATCTTCATAATCAATATGCGAGTAGGATCTGGCATAAACATTATTTTTATTATCCACATAGCAGTATTCTGCCACATGATCCAGATTCATATAGGCAAAATATTTCTGAAGAGAGTTCTTTTCCACATCTGCAAATGAAGCTTTTTTCAGACTTTCCTGAACCTGATCGTAAGTAATACATTCTGCTGTCCCTTCATCCGCCTCTTTTGACAGTGTATCCAGAGCCAGCCCCATCTTCTCATTTAAAAATTCATATTTATCTGTAACCTCTGTGGTCAGACTCTGCCTTACATAAATCCAAACACCGATGCTTGACAGCAAAATTGCCAGCAACAACAGCCCCATTATATATCGAAGGTATTTTCTCTGTATTCCGGATTTAATCACCCATTTCTTCATTCTTCGTAATCCTTTTTGTATTCACTCGGTAATTTTCCTGTATATTCTTTAAATAAATGTGAAAAATAGGATGCATTGCTGATTCCCACCTGCTCACATACCGTTCCTATACTCTCACATCCATCCTGGATCAGCCTCTTTGCTTTCTCCATTCTCTGCTGTAAGAGATACTTTTTAAAGGTCATATGAAATGTATTTTTAAATACACGCCCGAAATATACCGGATTCAGATAAATCTGCGTTGCCACCTGAACAATAGAAAGTTCTTCCTCCTGCAAATGCTCATCGATATAAGAAAGTGCCACTGTCATATATTCCTTTGCACATTTATTTTCTCCGCTTTCTGCGTATTTTTCCCGTTCCTCAATTGCTTCTCCAAGGATCCTATAACTGACATCTACCGCCTGTGCCGCTGTCAGGCTCTCCATATTCGAATAATAATTCCGGAACTGTTTCTGCAGTTTTTCCGTCATTCCGTAAGTATCGTTCAGCATCATCTCTGCTTGCAGCATAATCTTATGTATATAACGAATCTGTAGCTCTTCCTCATGCGGAAGTGCGTAGATCAACGTAATAAAAGCCTGTTTTAACTCTTTAAACGCATTCTTCCGAACAGCATTGACGATCGTAAGTCCTGCCTCTTCACAATCACTTTTTGCCGCTTTTTCTTCCTTTTTCACAGGTATGGAAAAAGTATTCTCATTTGTGGCACTGCTGCAGATTGGCTCGAAAAGTCCCTGCGCCTCTTCGTAACTCCGGCGGATTCCATCCAGTCCTTTATACGGTTTGGAAATCGATGCAGTAACCGGACTTTTCTGTTCCCTTTTAACCTGTTCCAGAATCTGCGCAATCTCGCGCACTGACGCATTTTCCTTTGTCTTGATCAGAAATACATGACAGCCTTCTGCCTTTTCAAAATGCCAGAAAAAATACCGCTCTGAAAACATTTCTTCCAGAGATTGTATCAATTCCAGCCTGGCTGCTTCGTAATTCAGTGCATCCGTAATCTTATATGTAAGATCAAGATCCACACACATTGCAATAAAACGGTCGCCCTCTTCGATCACATCTTTCAAGATTGCAAATACTTCCTGCATTTTTTCATAGGAAATTTTATTCTGTAAATATTTCTGTACAACAACCTGGAGAAAACTGGTGGAATCTTTTCGAACCATATTTTCCCAGCTTTCATAACGCTCTTCGCTCTCCAGTTTCTCCATACAGGTCTGGTATGCGCCCTGCATGGTCTCCTGCAGTTTATCTTCCTCGATTGGTTTCAGCAGATATGCATATGCACCAAGATCACACGCCTGCTGTGCATAATTAAAATCACGGTACGCACTGAGCACAATAAAAACCGGATCCAGCTCTGTCTTCTGGATCTCTTCCATCACCATCAGACCGGAAACCTGTTTCATCCGGATATCCGTCAGTACGACATGGGGCTTCACTTTTTTGATCACTTCGATTGCCTGCTCCCCACTCTGTGCCTGACCGGCAACTTCAAATCCCATCTCATTCCAGTTGTACGTCTTAACCAGTCCCTGCAGAAGGATTGGTTCGTCATCTACAATCACAAGTTTTAATAATTTCATACCATTTTCCCCATTCCTGATAATCTTCCTACTTCTTATTTTAGATAAGACATGATAAAGAATTTATCAAAAACTATACTTCTGATGCAAAAAATCATACTTTTACCAAAAATTATACATTCTCGTTCGGTAAATAGCAAGAAAAGCCGGCAGAACTGGCTTTTTCTTGCCGTCTGCCGACTTTCCGGATCCTATGATTTGTTAAAAATCATATCTTTTATTATTTCTTTTCTGCGTTTCCAAGCAAATCCACCCATACCAGCTCCGAGTGAAGAAACTGCAAGTCCTAACCATCCAAATACGCTTGCCGGATCTCCGGTCTTCACGGAATCACTTCCGCTTGTCTTGGATTTATTTGTTGTACCATCTGTCTTTTTTACAGATGAGCTGTTTTTCTTTACAAGTGCCTTGATTGCTTTGTTCAGGCTGTTTGTTGCATTATCTACTGCTTCCTGGCTTTCTTTTGCTTCCAGTGCTTTCTGGGCATCTGAAAGTGCGCTCTGCAGTGCTTTCCAGCTATCTGCTGTGTAATCTGCTTCTTTAAGCGCTTTTGCATCTGCAATTGCTTTTTCAAGAGAAGCAGTATTGATTGTAACCGGTTCTTCTTCAGCTTTAACCAGTGCATCTTTTGCTGCATTTAAAGCAGCAAGTGCCTGATCAACTGCATCCTGACTTTCCTTTGCTTCCAGTGCAGTACGTGCGCTCTGCAGTGCTGCCTGGTATACACTCCAGCTTTCTGCTGTGTAGTCTGCTTCTTTAAGGTTATCAGCTTCTGCAATTGCAGCTTCCAGTGCTGTTGTATCAACCTCTGCCGGTGCCGGAGTCTCTGCTATCTTGTAAGTAAATGTAAGAGGAGTTGTATAACCTGTTGAAGCTACTGTAATCTGGAATTCTGTTCCAGCTACCGCATCTTTAAACGGATCTGCATCTGTCTTGATCGTACCATCCTTATTGATAATAACTACGGAGCCTCTTCCACTTGCTGCATAATCTTTACCATTTACATTTACAGAAGTAATATTTCCAAGATAAGCTTTAAGCGCATCTGTGTCAAATCCTTCTGCCTCTACAAGTTTCTTATTCTCTGCATCATATGCTGCAGGCATATCTTTTGTTGTCAATGTAAATGTTGTAACAACATCTGCATATTTGTTCTTCTTATCTTTAATAGTAAGTGTATATTTTCCAGGTTTTACAGAAGCTGCTGCTCTGCTCTCTGTCACTGCTTTAAAACTCAGTACATTACCTTCTACCGACACATCCAGTCCATCCACACTGTATTCCGGTTCAAATTCATCTGGAAGCTGTACATTGATTGTAGTTTTGCCTGCTGTAATGTCTGCATCTGCAACTTCTACTTTTGTAGTTTCTGATTTTACAGGAACATAGATATCTGCAATGTCCATTGTGTACACGCCATTTGTTGTATAGTACTCAATGCTGTCAATCGTCTTACCCATCATAGTTTTATAATGTTCAGATGATGTCGGGCAACCATGCACTTCTCTTGTAAATCCGGTGCTCCATGCGAGCTCATTACCCCTCCAGATATTTTCCAGATGACGCATACCATAAGCGGTTCCGTCTGTTGTCTTTACTACAACTGCATTTACATTCGAAGCAGTAATTTTATCTTCCGGAAGTCCATCAAGGTTCAATTGATAATCCCCGTAAGAAGACTTGGTTAATAATTCTGCTTTGACACCTGTCAGTGCCTCCGCTTCCTTTCCTTTTACTTCACCGAATACAAGCTTTCCATTTTCATCAGCAGAAACTTCTTTGTAGTTTGCCGGTTCTTCTGTAAGTGGATAGTATGCATAAGATGCATTCTCAAATAATGTGTCTTTTCCAGTCAGAGTTGTAGTACTTGTCTTTCCTCTGTTTGTAACTGTAATCTCCACCGAATCGCTGTCTTTTACTTCTTTGTATTTTGAAAGATCTACCGAAGGATCTACTTTTACAGCATAAGTGATACCATCAATCTTGGATCCATCCGCGTTTTCATGGTATGATCCACCTGCAAGACCTGTTGTTCTGGTCTTATTCTTTGTTGCAGAAGTAAATGCATCTACGGCAATATCATTATTTGTTGTCTCAGCTTTGTAGAATTCTGCGTATGGGATGTTCATGAGAACATATTTATCTGCTTTCACAAGAGCATCAATTGCTTCTGTCATATGGAGCGTTTGCTCTTTCACAGCTGACTGTAACGGATTCTCCTGTGCAAGAAGTTCTTTCGATTCTTCCAGTTCACTCATCATCTTATCCCAGCTATCCTTTGTATAATCAGATTCTTTCAATGCACTTGCTTTATCAATTTTGTCCTGTAATGCTTTGATATCTTCTTTGGTTGCAGTTTTTGGTGCCGCAAGATTTTCTGTTCCGATCTGGAAACTATAGCTGTAATCTGCATAACCAAGTCCATAGACTGTCAGTTTCCAGTAACCTGTTCCATCCGTTCCCTCCGGAAGCTGGCATCTGAGAGAGTCTGTCAGTCCAAGCTGGATTCCCATAGATTTATGCATCCAGTTATCTGCCGCAAATTTTGTTCCAAATTTTCTTACCGGTGTTGTATAGCTTGCATCATCTCCATAATAGGTCCATTCAACAGCCTGCATCGCAGAACCAAGCCCACCATAGTTTCCATTTAAATCTACACGGATAAATTCTCCAAAGCTTCCCACATCTTTTGTCTCTCTGACATTCGGTGTGATATCAGATGCCACTGTCAGCTGTGTGTCTTTTAAGCCTGAATAGGAACCTGTTGTTCTTTCAGAGAATGCAAAGCTTCCATCTTCCTGTTTTTCAGCTGTCTTAAGACCATTCGTATTCGCTGTTACATCTGCAATTGCTGTGTAAGACTGAAGCTGATTTTCAGAAAATCCTCCACTTAATGTGCCTCCGTTTTCCACAACTGCATATTTTTTCTTTTAATACATTCAGATCTGCTGTCTTTACTTTGACCGGAACATATTTGATACCTGTCACTTTATAATCAGCCTGGATAAATGAGCTTCCGTCTTCAGCTGTAAATACTGCTTTTTTATCTTCATTGGTTGATCTCGTATAAACACTTCCGTCTGTCATTACAGCTTTTCCATCTGCATTCCAGTATGCAAGATCATATTCGTTTCCATTTGTATCTTCAATAACTGCGCTGCACTGGAAACTTCCTCGATGTAATCCATGATTTGCAGTCGCTCTTGTTACTGCATCAAAAGCACCCTTGTCATACTCATTACGTGAATCTACATCAGCAGAGGATTCTGTATCACCTGCTGCATAGACACCTTCATTTGCCCAGTATTCAGACCAGCTCATACCAACATAAACATAAGAATATTCACTGTCTTCTTCCGGCACTTTATAAGTAAATGTGTATGTCTGATAACCGTCTTCTGCAATTGTTACGGCAAATCCCTCTCCTGCTTTTGCATCTTTAAATGCATCCTGTGAAAGATCCAGTTTTCCGTCTTCTGTGATCAGTTTTACTGCTTTTTTTTCCGGAAGCTGCATATTCTTTTCCATTCACAGTTACTGATGTAATATTTTTTAAATATGTCTGGAATTCTTCTTCATCAACACCATCCGCTTTCACCACAGCCGGATCTTTGTCATTCTCATTATATTTTGCCGGCATCGTTTCTGTATAAGCATTAAATGTTGTGGAGATTGGTGCATAATTTCCGTTTTTATCGTTAAGAGTTACTGTATAGCGCCCTTTTTCGATTTCTTTGTTAAATTTGATCGTTCTCGTCGGAGTCTTTCCTTCTGTATTTATCTCTACAGAATATGCATCCGCATCTAAACCATTGATTGTATATTCTTCTGCAAAGTCACTTGGCAGTCCGCTTACTGTGATTATTGTATTTTCAGCATTTACAGAAGCATCGGCAACCGAGATCTCTCCGTCATATTTCGTCTGCACCTTCTGGTTCATCGGGATTTCGTAAATACCGGCATCTGTATAATAGGTCACTTTATTGATGGTTTGTCCCATCATGGAAACATAATCTTTTGAATCCAATGTATTTCCATGGGATTCTGTTACAAATCCAGTACTCCATGCAAGTTCTGTTTTCTTCCAGATATTTTCCACATGGCGAAGTCCATAACTGCTTCCTTCTTTTGTGCTGACCACTACACCATATACAGTATTCACATTTTTCAGATCATCACTTGTAATATCTAACTGGTAATCACCATACCTTGATGACGTAGAAAATTCAGTTTTCGCATTTGTCAAAGTTGTCGGTTCTGTTCCTTTTACTTCGCTAAAGCTAAGACTTCCATCCGCATTTACAGTTGCCTCTTTATAGTATGACGGTGTATCACTTAATGTGTAATAAGAATAGCTTGCGCTTTCAAATAATGCATCTTGTCCTTTATATGTAACAGTATTTTCTTTTCCTTTAATATTTGTTGTAATCGTAACTTCACTTTCATCAGTAACCTGTGTATATTTTTCTAATACAGATCCATCACTGATCTTAACCGGAAATGTTATGCCGGTAATATCAGAACCATCACTGTTCACATGATAAGAACCCGATGCCAGTGAAGCTCTGGTCTTCTGTTTTGTTGCTGATGAAACAGTATCCGCACCTGTCACTCCATCTGCTTTGTAGAAATCAGCATATGGAATGTTCATTAATACATAAACTTCTTTCTGTACTTCCGGAGTTTTTTTCACCAATGCACCTACTGCATCTGTCAGAGCTTTTGCTGCCTGATCCACTGCATCCTGTGATTCTTTCGCTGCAAGCGCTTCTTTTGCCGCCGTCAGTTTATCCTGCATATTTTTCCAGCTTTCTGCTGTGTAATCAGCTTCTTTCAGTGCTTCTGCCGACGCGATTGCATTACTTAATGCTGTTGTATCTACCGTTTTTTCCTCTTTTTTTGTTGCATTTTCCAACGCATTATTTACTGCATTAACAATTGCCTTTGATGAGCAGGTTGCTTCTGACACTGCATCGATTCCATCTGTTCCATTAATTGCTACGATTTTCGGTACAACTCCATCCGCCGCATCCTCAATATAGCTTTTATTTTTTTTGCTGCCGTCACCGACAATATCCGTGATCGATTCTATTTTTCCGTCCTTTATGGTAACAGATAAAGATAAATTATATTCATCAAAATCTGCATCTGCATCCGGTGTACACTTCGCCGTCCCTGTATATGTTCCATCCTGAACCTTCGCTACATCCTCACTGTTTGCCGCAAACACCGTCGACGGACAAAGTCCAGCTACCATCGACATCGCCACAGCCATTGTCATAGCTTTTGTCTTAATTGTTCCCTTTCCCATAATTACCTCCTTGTTGTTGATAAAATTTATTATTAAGTTAGTTTCTGCTAACCCATAATCAAAAAAAATTAACCTATCTGCGCCTCTCTCTCCGATTCTCTTTTTACGATCGGAAGCAACTTTTTACTTATCATTCCCATCACAAATCCGGTCACTGTACCGGCGATCAGAAGTGCCGGAAGATAATAAATCAGTTTCAGATTCTCTACCACAACTGATGCCACAATGATCTGACCGATATTGTGTGACACGCCTCCGGCGATACTGACTCCGGCTACGGAAAATCCTTTCAGCCTCTTCATCAGCGCCATGACCAGAAAGCTTAAGATTCCTCCTGCCAGGCTGTAAACGATCGACATTCCATTTCCAAATAAAAAGCCGGTCAGCAGGATCCGCATAACTACCACCAGAAATACTTCCGGAAGTTCCAGAAAGTACAGCCCGGTCACTGTCACCAGATTGGCAACTCCGAGCTTCATTCCCGGTATCCCGAAATTGATCGGTATTAAGCTTTCCACATAACTGAATATCATTGCCAGTGCAACCATCATTGCCATATTGGCAAGTTTTCTGTTTTTATTCATCTGCTGTTTCCTTTATCATTTTGCGATCGTGTCAGGGACTATATCTTCGGAATCCGAAGTTTCCAATCCCTGATCATTCTCATTTTCCAGAACCTCTACTACAAGCTTATGTGGCAGACAGACGATCGTCTGTGTATGTCCGCTGATTTTTCCCTGTTCCTCGCAGTAACCATCCGGACAATTCGCCTCTTCCATGTACGCCTTTCCATCTTCGATCCGGATCCGGTTATAGAAATCGCCATCCTTTACTTCGATGGTCTGATCCTTCGACAAGGAATAGGTTCCATAGATTTTGCCATCCAGCGTAATCTGGATCTGGTTTCCTTCTTCCCCTCTCGTCAGCTGCATCACAAGCAGCATCGCAAGCGCAATCACAATAATTCCTGCTCCAAGTATCAGATCTTTCTTCTTCATCTTCTATACACCCAGCCAGAGCAGAAGAATCAGTAAGATTACTGCCCGCAAAATCGTAAACCAGAATTCATTTCCACGAAGTCCTTTTACTCCGGTATGAATATTTCCTTTCGGGCAGGTATCGATACATTTCTGACACTGGAAACAGTCTCCTTCTACCTTCGGAGATCCATCTTCCGGAAGTCCGATGTTAGAAGGACATTTCTTTGTACATGCCTTGCATCCTTTGATGCAGTTTTCCCGGTCTCTGTGAAGTGCGAAAAACGGAAGCACCGGAAGCAGGGAAAACACAGCTCCCATCGGGCAGAAATTTCTGCAGAAAAACCGTTCTTCAAAACACATTCCCACAAGGATCAGAACCAGAAGAACGAGTCCCACCAGATATCCACCAAGCTTAAAGTTGCCGGCATGGAGCATGGAAAATACATCCCACGGGCTGGTTCCTTTTGCCTTGCTATAGACGCCGGCAAAGCACAAGATTGAAATCAGTGCCAGTACAATATATTTCAGATAACAGAGCTTTTCTGTCCATGCATCTGCGATCTGAAGCGGTTTCTTTTTCATTTTTTTACAGATCCACACATAGAGTGCATGCACGCCGTCTCCCAGCGTACCGAATGCACAGGCAAATCCGCAGAAGAATCTTCCGAACAGGATCGTATAAATGCAGATCACAACCAGCACTGTCACGAAAGAGGTCATGGCAACCTTTTCTCCTGCACCAATCTGTGTAAAGATGTATTTCACTCCGGCAAATGCCGCTGTATACACAGATGGAATAAACAGGAAATACAGTACCTGGATCAATGCTCTCAGCCATATATGTAATTTTTTTATATCTTTCGCCGTTAAATTATGAATATCCATCTTTTTCACGTTACTTTACCGCCTTTTCCAGAGCCTGTTCCGATGCATTTTTGATTCCGGTCGAGCTGAATGTCGCACCACTGATCGTATCTATATCTGTGCTCTGTGCATCGATGATTTTGGGAATAATATCCTTTGCCATGGAAAGGTATGCTCCGTCTTCTTTTTCCGCAGATACTACATTGATTTCTGCGATCTTGCTTTTCTCAATCTTTACTTCTACCTGAATCGTTCCGCCAAATCCATCAGCTTCCCCGGTATAGGTCCGTCCTTGTAGTTTGTGGAACCTCCATTTTCGCTGTCTGATTGTCCGTTTCCGGCAACCTGTGCGGAAAGCCGGGCGATCTCATCTTCTTTCGCACGCGCATCCAGCACTGAATTATATCCCAGCAGAACTCCCACGATCGCGAGCATACTTACCAGTCTTACCCAGAATTCTCTCATTGCTATTCCAGCCTCCATATCTGTCGGTCTTCTGCTTTTTCCAGTACTTTTTGCATCCTTCCAGGATTGCATTGGAAGATGCAGGTTGCACGGGAAACAGTATCAATATCCTCCGGCATTCCTTTATCTATGATCTGGGATACCACACCTTTTATGCTTGAAGTACCATTTGCCGCTCTCTTAATATAGCTGTCATTACTGCTTGCACCATCGCCTGTGATATCCGTAATTGACACAATTTTATCGTTGCGGATCTCCACCGACATTGTCAGCTCATACTCTTCAAAGTCTTCGTCTTCATCCGGCGTACACGGAACGGTCACTTCATAAGTTCCACTGACATATTTTGTATTTTCCCTCGTCTTTTCCATCTTTTGATTCCAGCTGAGCAATTGCTGTTTTCAGCTTTTCCTGCTGCTTTATCAACAGCAGTTCTGTTTTGTTTCTTTCAGAGCTTCTTTTGCATCTTCAAGTCTTGTCTGAAGAACCGCCCAGCTTGCCTCTGTGTATGCATCCTCTTCCAGCTTCTCAGCTTTCTCGATCAGTTCTTCTAACTCTGTCACATCCGGCTTCTCATCAACAGATTCTCCATTTGTCACTTTCTCAGCCTGTTTCAGTGCATTCTTGATTGCATTTAACAGTCCTTTGGAACTGTAGGTTGCTCCTGACACTGTATCTACATCGTCTGTCTTCTGTATCTGGATCACCTTTTTCACAACATCCATTGCACGGTTGAAGAACGCTTCGTCATCCGAGCTTTCTGTGATCAGGATCGCTTTGATCGTCTTTTCCTGGATCACGACTGCAACGGATATATCTCCGCTGTAGCCCTCTGCTGTTCCGTAATAGATTCCTTCCTTGTACGGAACCGTTCCGGTTACAGTAGAATCATCGTCATCTGACGAACCATTGTTATTACTGTTGTTATTGTTATCCTGCGTGCTGTCCGATGCACCATTTACCGCCGCCTGACTCAGTGCATCCCGGACTGCCTGGATAATTCCGACAGAGCTGTAGGTTGCCCCGGACACCGTATCCACATTGGTGCTCTGCTTCGCGATAATAGAATCGATCAGAGAAGCTGCTTTGGAAATGTAATCGCTTCCGTCACTGTTCTCCACGATCTGGATGGATGCGATCTTTCCTCCGCTGATTTCTACCATAACCTTCAGTGGACCGCCAAATCCGGTTCCTGAACCGTAGTAGGTTCCATCCTTATATGCTGCCGCATCCTCTACTTTTGCCACACTGGTCGAACTTCCTGCTGCCGCCGCTGTCTGTCCGGACTGTGCCTGTCCTGTCGTGCTGTTATCCTTTTCCCCGGTCAGCGCATTTTTCACCGCACTGATGATTCCTCTGGAACTGAAAGTTGCTCCCGATACAGTATCCACATCCAGTGTCTGTCCTTCGATAATCTTGTCGATCACTGCTTTTGCCCGTGAAAAAAATGCCTCATCATCGGAAGAACTCAGAATGTCAATCGAAACGATCTGCTTATCCTTGATCTGTACCGATACGGTGATGTCTCCTGCATACCCGGTTCCGGTTCCTTTATATACGCCATCCTCCAGATCAAACGAACCTTTGGCTGCTGTCTTTTTTTCTTCTTTCTTCTCTTTTGTCTCTTCTTTTATCGGTGTTTCTTCCTTGCGTCGCTGCATAGACCGGCGCTTCATATCCGCTTAAGGAGCCTGCCACGCACGCCGTAACCAGTGCAACTGAAAGAACGGGTGCAAACGGTTTTAATTTTTACCGGTTTCTTTGATGTCCATCTCTCATTATCCTCTCATTTCACACAAATTATTTCATAATAACCTTCATGTCAAGATCCGTTGTAAAGCTGTCTTTCAGACCTTCTGTCACATAAATCGTTCCATCATCTGTCTCAAGGATTGCCTCAAAACTCATCACTGTGCGCCTTCCAGAACTCTGCCGCTTTTTCTTCTCCCATGATAAAAAGCGAGGTAGAAAGTCCGTCTGCAAGGGTTCCGTCCGAGCTTACGATCGTGACAGATACTAGTCCGTTCTCTGCCGGATATCCGGTCTTTGGATCAATAATGTGATGATAGGTCACACCATCCTGTTCAAAATAGCGTTCATATCCACCAGATGTGATCACCGCTTTATCCCGAATGGATAAAACTCCCAGATAATCCTCTGTGTCGTCCGGACTCTGTACCGCAACCCGCCAGTTGCTTCCGTCTGTCTTGGTTCCGAGTGCCTGTACATTTCCACCCAGATTTACCAGACCACTTGTAATCCCGTTTTCTTTGAAAATATCCATAATCCGTGAGGAAGTATAGCCTTTTGCAATTCCTCCAAGGTCGATTTTCATCTGGTCATCTTCAAAAGAGATTTCTCTTGTATCCTTATCGTATGAGATCTTCGCTGCATCCACATGCTTCAGAAGCCCTGTCAGTTCGTCAGCTGACGGGACACGGAAATTCTGTGTTGGAAATCCCCACGCCTCCATAACCGGATAAATTGCGATATCAAATGCCCCATCCGTTTCCTTATTCAGTTCCAGTGCGCGCTTCACAAGATATCCTCCATCTTCTGAAAGTGCTGCACTTTTCTGTTCATTCAGTTTCGCAATCTCACTGTCTGCATTTCCCGTTGATAAAAGTGTATCTAATCTTTCAATCTCTGCTTCAGCGGCATCCACCGCATCCTGTGCTTTTTCTCCATATGCTGTCACTGTCATATAGGTATCCATTGCAAAAATGTCTTTTGATGCCTCATTATCCTGAGAGGTTCGTTCTGTACTTTCCTTCGAACTGGCTGTTCCTTCACTATTTTTACTCTTTGTTGTATTCTGACCACCTTGACCGCATCCACCCGCGAATACAGATGCGCACAGACAGACCACAATGATTTTATTTTTGAATTTCATTCTACTTCCTCTTGTTTGCATTCTCTAACTTAGAATAGTTTATATTACCGAAAGTCAGTATGTCAACATTGAAGTTGTTAGTTAAGAAACTTTCTCATTTTACAATTCATACTTGTATTCAAAAAGAGCTTATGGAAAATGTTTCATTACATTTTCCATAAGCTCTTTTGCTTTTTTCTAAGATTCTAATGTTTTACTCATAACATATCTTCGTTTCCCGCCATACTTCTTTGTCTCGAGAACTGCCTTCATTCCAAGCTTTTCCATATTGCGAAAACTATATATATTATCCGGATGAACTGTTGCCATCAGATACCGCATCTGCTTATTTTTTACGATTTCTTCTGCCTGACAGAAAAGCTCATATTGCAGTCCGTATCCCTGATACTCCGGTTCCACAACAGCAATCTCCAGCTGCGCAACCCGCTTCATTTCTTTCCTGGAAATCTTCAGATATTCTCCCAGGTTGTCCTCTGCCATTCCGGGAATACGGACAATCATGATCGCTGCAGTCTGTCCATTCTTCTTTGCCAAGAGGGTAAATCCTTCCTCGCGGATATGCTTTGCAAGAAATTCTTCATCCTCTGCCTCAAACCATTCTTTCACAGGAACAATTTCTCCGGCAAGCTTTACCATACGACAAATTTCAGGAAGATCCTCCTCATTCGCCCTGCGGAACTGAAACTCATTTTTCTTCGTCATACTCTCCATTTACAGCATCTCAACAAACGCAGCAAGTCTGGTGTTCAGCTGGCCGATGTCTGCCTGAGAGTAATCGGTTTCCACACTGATATACGGAATTCCCTTTTCACCTGTCACAAACTTGCGAATCGTATTGGTCTCCACATTGTAAGTATGACATGCCTGAAGGATCATATCCACTACACCATCTACCTGATATTCATCAATCAGTCTTCCAAGAAGCTCCAGACGGTTCGGGTTCGGTGTCATAACCGAACATCCGATGTTGAGATATCTTCTTGCGATTGCATCATAAATGTCCTCTGCATCTTCATCCACCATCTTATCGATTGATTTGGCACCGCTGCAGTTCTCAAAAGTCACAACAATACCGCCATTGTCTTCTACTGCTCGGATCACTTTTTCTGTTGCTCCTCCGATTGGACATCCTGTGATCAGGATACGTGGTTTCTTCTCTTCTCTTTTGCCCTCTGCATATTCTTTTTCAATCTTCGCAGTAAGAGCATCCACTTCATCCGGGATCAGGGAACGGTCAAATTTGAAGGTGCTTCCGTACAGAACTTTGAACAGATCCTGTCCTTTGATCGGAGCCGGATCATATTTCATTACTTCATAAAGTTTCTTTAAGGATCGACGTGCCTGATTCTCTGTCTTTACAGCTTCACGGATCTGCTCTTCCGTGATCGTCACGCCAAATTTCTGTTCCAGATATTCCTTGAAACGGATGATCTCGCCTTTCCAGAGCTGAAGTCCCGGTTCTCTCTGGCTATTCGGAAGTTCCATGATAAATACATCTTTGAATTCTGACATATATTCATACATCTTCTTCTTTCCATCACAGGTTGTTTCCCCAACTACTACGTCTGAGAAATAGAAGAATGGACATTTGTCTGTCTTTGCAAATCCATAGCTTGATTTGATCAGCGGACAGAGGTTCTTCGGAAGATCTTTCTCTGCTTCCGGAATTGTCTCATCAGAAGTTGAGCAAAGGCTTACGCATCCTGCCCCCATCGCCATTGCAATCTCTTTCGGGAAGTATGTACAGTAAGATCCCACAACCGGAACCCCTTTCTCTTTTAACTCCTTGACAGCCAGAAACGATTTCTGTCTCTGCTCTGCAAATTCCTCAAATACCTCTGGTAAATCTTTAATCAGTTCCATTTTCATTATCTCCTTTTATCCTTTTTTTCTCTGGCAAGAAGTGCTGCCCCGTATGCCCCCGCAAAACGGCCAAACTCTTCTGATTCCACTTTCTGATCCAGCTTGTCTGACAGGATTCCTGTGAAATAAATGCTGTGACTGAGTCCTCCGGTCAGGATCACTCTGTCTCCAAGTTCCTTTTTCTGCGCAAGCTGCACTACTTTATTGGCAACAGAATCTACAACTCCGGCTGCAATATCTTCACGCTTTTTTTCCTTCTCCGATATAGTTGATCACCTCAGATTCGGCAAATACCGTACAAAGTGAGCTGATCGGAATAACTTCTCCTGCTGCCGCCATATCAAATAATTCATTGATCGTAACACCCAGGCGGTTCGCCATGATCTCCAGAAACTTTCCTGTTCCCGCCGAACATTTATCATTCATCTGGAAATCGGCTACCATTCCATTCTGTACAATGATCACCTTCGTATCCTGTCCTCCCACATCAATGATCGAACAGTCCCCCCCTTGCAAGTTCACGACCACCTCTGGCATGGCAGGTAATCTCTGTAATTACATGATCTGCAAAATCAACTGCGATTCTTCCATATCCTGTAGCAACTACCTTTGTATCATCTGAGGTAACATCTACCCCCATCTCAAGCAGCTTATTCTTGATCTTTTCGCAAGTCTCTTTGCTGCTCCATCCTGTCGGCAGTACGAAATGTTCTTTCTTATCTCCTTCAACAACAACCTTGGATGCTGTTGATCCGATATCAATTCCTACATAATTCATATTTCTTCCCTTTTCTCTCTTTAATGACATCCTGTTTCTATGCTGTTTTTCCAAAATGCCTCTGGTTATTAGGATAACATTTTCATAATATTTCTTCAATAAAACTGCCTGTTTTACTTATTGTTTATCCAGATAGACCAACTTCTTTATAGAGTTTTTCTATCGTAAAATTTCTCCGATATGTAGTACCTTCTATTCGGAATTTCCTGTTAAAAAATGAGTCTGCCTAAAAAGCAGACTCATGCACTATTCTTCATTCTGATAGCTGATTTCCATCAGGCAGAGTCCCTGCGGCGGTGCCGTGACCGCTTCCCTGGTTCTTTTCTCCGCCTTCCAAAAGTTCCTTTACCTTTTCCGGTTCGTAAAATCCTCTTCCGACACGCACCAGTACCCCGGCTATGATGCGCACCATGTTATACAAAAATCCATTTCCCGTAATCCGGATCGTAATATGCTCTCCGCTTTGCAGAATCTGCAAATCCGTGATTGTCCGCACCGTTGTCTTTGCATTAGTACGGATACAGCAAAATGGTACAAAATCGTGTTCTCCTACCAGATAAGCCGCTCCGCGCCTCATCTGCTCCACGTCCAGATCAAAACTTACAAAGTAATTATAAAGCCTCTCTGTCGGAATCGGCACTTTTGTATTGATGATGTGATATTCATAGGTTTTCAGAGTATCCTGATAACGCGGATGCCAGTTAAGATCCACCTCATCTGATTTTACAACTACAATATCTTTCGGAAGACGCTGATTCAGGGCATAAGAAAAACGTTCTGCCGGTATTCTGCTTTCCGTGTCAAACACAGCAATATTTCCTCTTGCATGAACCCCGGAATCCGTCCGGCTCGCCCCTATCACCTGAATCTCTTCTCCGGTGAGCTTACAGATTGCCTTATTCAGCACTTCCTCAATCGTAATTCCATTTGGCTGGATCTGCCAGCCACAATAATTTGTTCCATCATAAGCCACTGTTAATCTGATTCTTCTCATCTTATGACTCCTTAAAAGATCCACAGCTTGAATGGAACATATCTTCCAACAACAAATGCGATCACAACATACAGGATCGTAATCAGGTATGCCATGTGGTCAGCACTCTTATAAATCAGAGGTTTCATCTTGGTTCTGCCATTGCCGCCGCGATAACATCTTGCTTCCATTGCCATTGCAAGATCATTGGCACGGCGGAATGCGGATACAAAAAGCGGAACCAGGATCGGAATCATTGCCTTTGCCTTCTGGATCAGATTTCCACTTTCCATATCCGCACCTCTGGCAATCTGTGCCTTCATGATCTTATCCGTCTCCTCCAGAAGAATCGGAATAAAACGAAGTGCGATCGACATCATCATCGAAATCTCATGCACCGGTACATGGAGCTTATTCAACGGGTGAAGAAGCTTCTCCAGTCCATCTGTCAGTGAATTCGGTGTAGTTGTCAGTGTCATAAGTGAGGATCCCATGATCAGATAGATCAGCCGGATCGCCATATAAACCGCTGTGCTTAAGCCGTACTCCGTGATCTTGATAAAGCCCACATGGACCAGTGTTTCTCCTCCCGGTGTCAGAAATAAGTTAAATCCTACTGTGATCAGAAGCAGAATGATAATTGGCTTCAGTCCTCTGACAATGAATTTGAACGGTACCTTCGCCAGCTTAATGCATCCAAACAGGAACACAGTCGCAAGTACATATCCCAAAATACTTTTAAATGTAAAAAGAGAAATCAGATACAGCAGTGTGCATACAATCTTCACACGCGGATCCAGCTTATGGATACGGCTGTCAGCCGGATAATATTGTCCAATCGTTATGTCTCGAATCATTTGGCTGCCCTCTCCTTCTTCAGTGCTTTCATAATGCCATCCGCTGCTTCTTCTATCGTGGTTGCATCTGTCGGAACATCCATTCCCTTTTCCTTCAGCGCATGCATGATGTACGTTACCTGTGGTGCCGCAAGTCCCACACTCTCCAGTTCTTTGTAGTGTGCAAACACTTTCTTTGGCACATCATTAAACATGACGCTGCCTTTATTCATCACAATAATACGATCCACATATTTTGCAATATCTTCCATACTGTGGGAAACTAAAATGACAGTCATATCTGCTTTTTCGTGCAGATAGGCAATCTGATCCAGGATCTCATCTCTTCCCTTCGGATCCAGTCCTGCAGTCGGTTCATCCAGAACCAGTACCTTCGGACGCATTGCCAGTACACCTGCGATCGCCGCACGTCTTTTCTGTCCGCCAGACAGATCAAACGGGGAATGATCGAAATATTTTTCTTTGAGACCAACTAGCTGCAACGCCTCTCTCGCCCGCTTTTCACATTCTTCCGGTGAAAGTCCCTGATTCTTCGGTCCAAAGCAGACATCCTGAAGTACATTGACCTCAAAAAGCTGATGCTCCGGATACTGGAATACCAGTCCGACCTGATTTCGCAGCTCACGTAAGTTATAGTTTTCTCCGTAAATATTCTCTCCGTTGTAATAAAGTGCTCCGCTTGTCGCCTTGATCAGTCCGTTCAGATGCTGGATCAGTGTCGATTTACCGGAGCCGGTGTGGCCAATGATCCCGACAAATTCACCGTGCGGGATTTCCAGAGACACATCCTTCAGCGCATGCTTTTCATATGCAGTTCCTTCACTGTATACATAATTGATATGTTCTAATTTAATCGACATAATATCTCCACCAATTCTTCCTTCTTCAAAACTCCCGCCGGAATATCAAGTCCTCTTTTTCTCAGCTCGTCAGCAAGGATCGTCACCTGCGGCACATCCAGTCTATAGTGCTTTAAAGTATCCACCTGCGAAAAGATTTCTCTCGGTGTTCCCTGCATTACCACATGACCGTGATCCATTACGAATACGTGATCTGCATCTACAACCTCTTCCATATAATGGGTGATCAGAATCACTGTAATGTGTTCTCTTTTTCTCAGCTCCATCACACTTCGAAGTACTTCTTTTCTTCCATTCGGATCCAGCATCGCAGTTGGCTCATCCAGTACAATACACTTTGGACGCATTGCCATGACACCGGCGATCGCAACCCTCTGCTTTTGCCCACCGGACAATTTATTCGGTGAATGGTGGCGGTATTCAATCATCCCAACCGCTTTCAGGCTGTCTTCCACTCTCTGCCAGATCTCCTCTGTCGGCACGCCCAGGTTCTCCGGGCCAAATCCCACGTCTTCCTCAACGACCGTTCCTATGATCTGGTTATCCGGATTTTGGAATACCATTCCGGCGCTCTGACGTACATCCCACAGATGCTCTTCTTCCTTCGTGTCCATTCCGTCTACCCACATGGTTCCGTCAGACGGAACCAGCAGGGCATTCATATGCTTTGCAAGTGTAGACTTCCCAGAGCCATTATGCCCCAGGATCGCAATAAACTGTCCCGGCTCGATATCCAGCGATACCTCATCAATAGCGCGGCTTTTCCCTATAATATTGCCTTCTTCGTCACGCTTTGCATATTCAAATACAAGTTTATCTGTCTTAATCATTTTCATAGTATTTCCTCATATCCATTCTGTAATATATCTGTCCATACTGTACTAGATTATAACCTAACTGCAATGCCAAATTAGCATTACTGATACGATGATATTGAGCAGAGATTGTTTGCTGATAGCCGTTAGCAATAAGCATAGCCGATACATTATGACACTTTTTAAATGTATTCTGATAATTGAATTGTCCGGAAAATGCAATCGTTTGCTCATCAGAACTTCCACCAACATTTTGGGTACCCGGTTTTTCATCATTTCCTTCTTTAGTCAGCGCTACAATAACATCTTTTCCATCGTAGTTAGCCCAAGTAGGGATGAACACTGCATAGTTATTATCAAAAGAGGTTGAATAAGAAGTTGCATAATCTACTGCAAACATTGCATTAAAAGAAAGACCTTTCAGCACTTTGTCCAAATTAATATTTACCCCTGTATCAAATTGAAATTGACGACTTGTCCATTTACTACTTCCTGCTGCATAACTATCAGCAAATGCATTTGTAGAATTTGCTTGACTACCGGATAAGAAATACTTACCATCAATAATATTGGAAGTAGTACTTAACAGTTCCCATACAGCTGAAGCATTAGGATCAATCATGTCTAAAGGAATAAGTGGAGCTGCATTTTGCGGGAAGTTAGGACGTACTGTTGCTGCAGCATTCCAATAGTCCCCCTTCGCACTTTTCGAATTATAAAATGTAGCATTCGCATTAATATAAGCACTTATAAAACTATTGATATCCACATCCACATTACCACGTACGTTGAAACGGTCCGTCATATTATTCTTAGCTTCACCAAAATCAAGAAAATCGCCATTACGATAATAGCTCACATTGCTGTAGAAACGCGCGCGTTTTCCACCACCAGTAATTTCAGCCGTTACTTCCGAACGATTATACGCCTTCTTTACATAATCCGAAGAATAATAATTGATATTAGGATAACGATAAGGATTCAATCCAGAACCATGATTATAGATTTGCTCTGCTGTATAAAGAGGCTTTGCAGTAGGATCATCATTCAAAAGAGCTTCATTATAAAGGGTCATATATTCGGCAGAACCCAAATATTCAGGATATGCCTTAGCCACATGAAATCCTGTATTAGCTCTAACACTAACATTTAACCCCTCTACATTACCACGTTTAGTAGTAATCACAATCGCACCTTTAGCAGCTTTACTACCGTAGAGAACCACAGCTTGTGCACCTTTCAGAAAGGAAATCTGGGCTATCTCAGAAGGCATTACATTATCTGCGTCACGAGGCACACCATCAACTAAAACTAAGTAACCAGCATTATCGCCATCCATTCCCCACAGCGAATTACCATTCCAACCACCGACATAGCCTTGCATATTATCTAAACTATAGGTGTTATAATTTTTTTTCGTAAGTTCCTCTACATTAACAACAGAGACACCACCCAAAAGGTCTTTTTGGGATACCTTACGAAAAGCTACCTGTACCATTTGGTCTTTTTTGTTTGCCAATGAATCGGTTTCATTCCAATCTGCAACCTGAGCACTGGCAAGCACCGAAGAAGTGGCCAGCATAGCACAGAGAATGAATCTTGCTTGTATATATTTCATTGTTTATTCATTTATTGTTAAACATACTTTGTAGCTTTCCACGATTACCAACCGGGATTCTGTCCGAATTCAGGATAAAGATACACATCGTCATCGGGCAAGGGGAACCAATAATGCTTCGTACCAAACACACGCTTTACAATCAATTCATGGCGATAGTTTGCAACTTCCGCATTCGCAGGATCGTTTGTCTTATAAAATTCAGGGCTTTCTACGCGATCGAATTCTACAGAATATTTCTCTGTATAAGGAGCTTCTGTAAGTAACAACCAACGCTGAAGATCATTGAAACGAAAACCTTCCATAGATAGTTCCACAGCACGTTCACGACGTATTTCATCCATAAACTTCTTATTATCTGCTATATAAGAAGTATGAACGCCTTTTGCACCACAGCGAGTGCGAATCTTATTAATTGCATCAAGAGCGGTTAGTGAACAGTTCTCCGATTTGAAAGATGCACCACCGACAGCAGCACAACTTTCAGCGTACATTAAATAAATATCCGCCAAACGCATATACGGTAAATAAGTATGTAAGTTACTACCCCAATCATATTCCTTATCACCCTCATTACAAGTATGAGGAACAAGTTTCTGGAAGAAATAACCTGTACGACTACCGAGATCTGCAGAACGCATATCTGCACCAGTAGAAAGATCACAATAAGCATAAGTTTTTTGCGCATCAGATAATTTATCCTCAGCCAAAACAAAGTGGAAGCCATCAAATACAATATCATGATAAAAACGCGGATCTCTATCCTTAAACGGGTATCTCTCATCAAATCCAGAGTTCGGGTCATCAATAGGAAGCCCATTTGCCATACCATACATTTCCACAAGATTAGCAGTAGGCAAATGAATAATCTTATCATGAGAAACAAGCCCTGCGACCTTCGGTCCCCATATTTTCGTCATATTCCAATTACTGTTATTAGCATTACCATCACTACCAGAAGGACCACGGAATATAGCCTCAACTGAACCGGGCATCAACCAGCCTTGGCGACGGGTATAAAAAATATCGGAATAGCAAGTCTTAGCGTCACTTGCCTTCTCATGGTTATAAACATTCTTATACTTAAACTCAGCAAGCGCATATTGAGTCTGTCCTCCCTCTACCAAAGTAAGTAACTCACCGAATGCTTGTGCTGCTTTTTTACAATATTCTTCATCATAATTGTAAGCATTAGCGCCTCCAAGTTGTGCACCATTCTTCATTAAAGGGCTTCCTGCCCACAAATAGTTTTTACCAAGATATCCTAATGCCATGATTTTATTAACACGCAACTGATTCTTGCCTTCCGTAGCTTTACCGATAGACGTCTTGTCCCAATCAATAGGAAGCAAATCAGCAGCACGACGAAAATCAGCAGCAGCTTTATCAGCACATTCCTGATAACTCAGGCGAGATAAATTCAGTTCTTGTGTAGCATCAAGAACCTGATCAACATAAGGCAGACCACCCCAATAAGTCATCAATTCGAAATGCCACCATGCACGGAAAAAATAAAGTTGACCGGCAATCATGTCTTTTTTCCTCTTGCGTACCTACCATTTTATCCAAATTAGCAAGACCTACATTAGCTTTACGAATGCAATACCAAGAGTGTGGCCACAAAGAATGGTCAAACGCATTGGTAGAAGCAGGATTACTAGAATCTCTGTATAACCAACACTGACCAT
>ENA-OQBD01000302-OQBD01000302.1-human-gut-metagenome-genome-assembly--contig:-NODE-302-length-27521-cov-5.137183_pt1 | contig 27521 bp, 28 predicted proteins | sample MGYA00242742_ERZ504543 | MGnify/ENA primary metagenome ERZ504543 (study PRJEB26092, sample SAMD00036239) | human gut metagenome | host: Homo sapiens | study: EMG produced TPA metagenomics assembly of...
CCTCAACGCCCAGTTCGAATCCGACCTGACCGACCTCGACGAGGCGGACGCCCGCGAGATGCTGGAGGACGCCGGGCTGTCCGAATCCGGTCTCGACCAGCTCGCCCGCGTCGGCTTCGACATCCTCGGCTTGCAGACCTTCCTGACCGCTGGAGTCAAGGAGGTGCGCGCCTGGCAAATCCACAAGGGCTGGACCGCCCCGCAGGCGGCCGGCGTCATCCACACCGATTTTGAAAGGGGCTTCATCAAGGCCGACATCGTCTCCTACGACGACTTCGTGGCCGCCGAAGGCTCCATGGTCAAGATCAAGGAGGAAGGCAAGCTCCGTCAGGAGGGACGCGACTACGTCATGCAGGACGGCGACATCGTCGAGTTCAAGTTCAACGTGAGCAAGTAGGGGGGGTGCACCCCTGCGAAACGGCGGAATCCCAACGTTTTCGGTCTCCGGACACGTGCGGATTCCGCCGTTTTTCGATTACTGGGGAATGGCCGTTTTTGCCACGTATCTGGCCGTTTGTGGCCCGGATAGAGTGCCAATAGAGTGCCCTTGGGAGGGTGCTTGCGGCAGATGCCCGAAGGCGCTCCCGACAGGGAGGAACATCATGGCGGCCAATGGCAGACGACGTACGAAGGGATCTGGCAGCATCGTCCATCGCGCGGACGGGACGTGGGAGTTCCGCCGCGCGAAACACGTCTCACTCGACGTTTCACTCAGCGGATAAACCTTGACCATCCATCCGGCCGCGATGTTTAATGAAAACTCAACTATCCGGAATTTCCGGATAGTTGAGTTATGCGGGATCGCCCTCGTGGGCGGTTTCTGTTTCTTCTTGTTGGGTTTTGCCGCCATGCTCTCCGGCGTCCTCGCCCATTCCGGCCTCAAGGATGCCCTTCAACGATTCCGATGCCCGTATTTTCAGTGGGCGCTTCCCGGACTGGATGGCGAGGCCCGCGTCCATGAGCTCTCCCACGTACTTTCTCGCGCTTTGCTTGGATAGTCTGATATGGTATGCGGCATCGTTCAGCGTCATGGACTTGGTCGAGTCGAACATCTCCTCCTGGATCACGCCATATAGTATCGAGACCGCCTTCGCGGACAGACCGTGCTTCCGTTCGAGCTGGTCGCAGACCGCCCGGCCCTTGTCGAGCTGGTCGACTCTAACTTCGAGTTCGTCGATCAGCTCGTCCTGGGCCTTCCGGATGAATCCGAGGATGGTGTTCACGAAGAGCGTGAGTTCGCCACAGTTCAGCTTGTCCTCCGCCTCCATGAATGCCTTGTAGTAGGCGTTCTTGTTCTCCGCGATGGTGCGGGACAACGACAACACGGTGGGCATGGTTAGGTCGTGGTTCAGGTACAGGGCCAGGAGATACCGGCCGGTTCTGCCGTTGCCGTCGTAGAACGGGTGGACGTATTCGAACAGGAAGTGCGACATGATGGCCGACTGCAGCCGGGGAATCTCGTCGGAGGTCGCGAGATGGATCATGTCGGTGAGGAGTGCGCCGATGTTGCCTTCGCCTTTGACTCCATTGTGGATCGCGAGGCCGTGCGGGCCTTGTATTTCCACGTCGCCTTTCCGGAACAGTTCGCCGTCCGGCTTGTCGCTCTCGTTGATTTCGTCGAGCACGACCTTGTCGTAGATGTCGCGGATGTCGGCGATTCCCGCCGGCAGTGCGGAGTCCTTGTCGGTGAGGTTCAGGTACAGCTTGGCGAATTCGCTGAACCGAGCCTTGGGGTCGTCGCCGTCCTTCCTCGCCTTGTCGGCCGCTTCCACGGCTTCCTGGGTTTCCTTGCGGGTGCTGCGTACGCCTTCCATCTCGTTGGTGGCGAACAATTCCTCGCTGATGGAGTGCCGTATGTAGTCCCAGCGCATGACGCCAGGGATTTGGTTCCAGAGCCGGGATACCCGCCGTTCCGCGAGAAGTATCTTTTCCGTGAGCATGGATGTCTCGCGTGGTGTGGCGGCGAACAGTTCGCCCAGAGGGGTGACGACCCCGGTCCTGAATGTGGAGTCCGCCTCGAGCCGTTGCCGGGCAAGCTTCGCATGGTTGTTGAAGGCGTCATTGGATCTGTCGGTATGGAACGACCGCGCCAAACTCCTATATTTCATACCCATTGTTCCGCCTCTCTTTCCGAGTTAGGCTCTTAATTGTAGAAACTATAAGATAAGACGAGAAATAAGTCAAATAAAAGTAGCCGATTGCATAATTAATATCAATTTAATCGCGATTAGACATGAAGGACGAAGCCCCGCACGGCACCACATCCGGCTTTACGCCGGATCGTCTTCATCGCCATCGTACTTATGCTCATCCTCATGCGCCGCGAAGTCGAGATCACCGCGCCTGCAGAAACTCAGGCAAACGCACAGGAGCCTCAAGGCCATTGCGAATGTCTCGGATGCGTCCGTATGTGATCGTTCCATCGCAGAGACGGTCGATTTCTCTGTTTCCGTATCCGCTGCGTCGGATTAGGGCATCGATGACCTTTACGGAGGCGTAGTCGCAAGCTTGTTGTGTGACTTTTGAAAGAACGGGGCTCTGTTCCGTCATTCTTGGCGATTGGCTCTGACGGCTTTGTGACACATCCAGGCGTGTCTCGGCAGGAGAGTCGTTGTGCTGCGTTTCCGTCCGTCCCGCCTCGCCGTGTCTCACTTTGCTCCGTCAACGTCTCGGTGCCACGTCACCATTGCGGTATGAACGATTCCTCGAGTACGATTGCGGATGTGACCTCGGTCGCCGCGGTTTCGACAGCATCGTCATCGACAGCAGCGACCCCGCGTCGCCCCGCAGTGCGTCTGCGCACCTTGCGGCGCGACGATTATCCTGCGCTGATCGAGATTCTGCGGCGTACATGGTACAGCGAATGGTCAGGCGGCCAAAAAGCGGACAGCGATTGTTCCCGTCGGCTGGCGGAGGCGGACTTCCATTCATGTCTGGCGCGCTCTTCCGAGGCGACCGTCGCGGTGCTGCACGGCCGGCCGGTGGGCGTGATATTGGCGCGGGTCGACATCAATGTTCCGAAACGATTGTGCCTCCTGCCGAACCGGCACCATCGTCATATCATCAGGGCATTGTTCCCGTTGCTGTTTTCGACCGCAGGTCGCTCCGGCATTGCTGAAATGCTGCGTATCAACCGTGTCGACAGACGGCTGATACGAGGGGCAAAGAACCGATACGACGCCGAGGTGACGCTCTTCCTGGTCGACGAGCGAATCCGTGGCGGGGGAGTGGGCGGCTTCCTGTTCGATGATCTGCTGGAACGGTTCCGCCGCGTTGGCGTCCGGCGGTACTATCTGTTTACCGACACCGGCTGCAATGTCGGTTTTTATACGCGTCGCGGCCTGACGCACAGGCGCGAGGAGAAGGTCGAATGGGATGACGGCGGCTCGACCGTTTTTTATCTTGAGGAAGGAACGGTATAGGCAGACCGCCGTATGAGGCCTGCGAGCCGGACGCTCACAGGCTGACGATGTCCGCGCCGAACGGCCAGAGCGCCAGTTTCGCCATCTTGAACGACTGAATGCCGAACGGGATGCCGATGATCGTGATGCAGTTCAGCAGGCCGGCGCCCACGTAACTGAGCGCCATCCAAAAGCCGACGAGCACGACCCAGATGATGTTGGCCAGCGTCGAGCCGACACCGCCACCGTAGCGGACGGTTTTGCCGAACGGCGTCAGAGTGAGCCCCGCCATCTTGAATGCCTGGAGGCCCAGCGGAATGCCGATGATCGTCACGCACAGCACGAGCCCGATCAGCGCCCAGCCGATGGCGATGATCAGACCGCCTAGGATAATCCACAGAATATTGCTGATAACTCTCATTCTTCCTGTCCTCGATTGTCTCCGATTGTTGTCGTGCGGTGCGCGGATGACGTGACTGGTGAATGATCTGCCGCGCATCGTCGCACTGGTTTCATTGTGGCATATTGTCAACAGGATGGCTCACTGACGAGTGCCTGTATGACCGGTTCTTCACACAAGACGTAGCCGTCGGCATGTCGGAAATGCTGCTCGGCCGATTCCGCCGGTCGGAGTGAGTTCAATCACATTACGCTGATAAAAGACCGAAAACCCTTGTGCATGGGGCGCATCGCCGATAGTGTCGCGTGATATGGGAACTCAGACTACGAATACAGCGCCACAATCCACGACCAATGCGCAGGGGAACGGTAGCCTTCCGCTGCCTCAGTCAGATCGTGATGTGGAGCATCTGCAGGGACACTGGCTGCTCGCCCGCATCGGTAAGCGCGTTCTGCGCCCTGGCGGCAAGAAGCTGACCGGGCGCATGCTGGCGAAAACCGAGTTGGAAGGCAAGGACGTCGTCGAATTCGCGCCCGGCCTTGGCCGTACCACGCAGCTCATTCTTGAGCGCAAGCCGAAAAGCTATCGCGGCGTCGACCGCGACCCGCAGGTGGTGGACATCATCACCAAGCTGACGGCCGAGAATGCACCGTCCATTCCGACGAGCTGCGCTCTGCACGACGCAGCGGACACGGGGTTGGAATCCGAAAGCGCCGACGCCGTGATCGGTGAGGCGATGCTCACCATGCAGACTGAGCGCGGCAAGCGGGCCATCATCGCAGAAGCCTACCGTCTGCTGCGCGCTGGCGGCACCTATTCGATTCACGAGCTTGGGCTGCAGCCGGACGATCTGCCTGAGCCGGTCAAGGACGAGGTGCGCAAGGCACTCGCCCGCAGCATCAAGGTCAACGCCCGTCCTCTCACCGAGAAAGAGTGGCGCGAGCTGCTGGAATCCGAGGGCTTTGAAGTGCTGTGGAGCGGCAAGGAGCCGATGGCGCTGCTGGATATGCGCCGCAATCTCGCCGATGAGGGGCTTGGCGGCGTGCTGCGCATCCTGCGTAATATGTTGGGGAACAAGGACATCCGCGCCCGCGTGATGAACATGAAATCCACGTTCCACAAGTACAGCAAGGAGCTCAACGGCATTGCGTTCGTGGTGCGCAAGCCCGCGAAGTGACGATGCGCCGGCCGACAGCCGGGCGGATGATTCCGCCGGCGGCCGTGCTGGCAGATAATGATGATGGATGGTGTCGGAAGATCAGCCGCGGTTCGATGCCCGGTACGGCGTCCGACATTGATATGCACTGATATACGTGGATGCGCGTCCGCGCAGCAATATGCGGCGCGAACGCGCAACAAAAAGATACGGCAACGTAACGAAGGAGAACATCATGGCAGATGAGAACGAACAGCAGTCCGCATGTGAGGCGGGACGTGACGAGCAGCACTGCAAGTGCCGTCAGCGCAGGGCCGCGGCCGAGGCAGCCGCAGAGAACGCTTCGGCCGCTCAGCAGCCGGCCGCCCGACCATTGCACGTGCAAGCACGACGGCGCCGCGGAAGCCGGCGAAGGCGAAGCGCACCATTGCAAGTGCAAGCACGGTGATGCTGAGGAAGCCGGTGATGAGCAGCCCAAGCACTGCGCGTGCAAGCACGATGCCGAAGGCCACGCCATTTCCACGGAACCGCACCTGGGCTATGTGGCCGATCTTGCATCGCTGATCGAGATCCAGCCGGAATCCACCGTCTCGCGCGTGGTGATGCGTGAGGACGGCCTGCGTGTCGTGCTGTTCGGTTTCGACAAGGATCAGGCGCTGAGCGAGCATACGGCCGCCATGCCGGTGACTATTCAGGTGCTTGAGGGCAAACTGCGCGTCGGCGGCGAAGGCCGCGAGGTCGAACTCGTACCCGGCGGCGTCGTCTACCTGAGCGCCCGCCTGCCGCACACCGTCTACGCCGTCGAACCCAGCAAGATGCTCCTGTCGATGTTCGACAACCGCGGCTGAGGATAATTCGGGCCACCTGTATTGTTGCGTAGCCGCTTGCCGCTCCGATTACATCGTCGGAGCGGCAAGCGGCATAGTGGTGAGATGACCGTGATACGCAATGGGCGGCGTCGAATTTCCGGCAAATCAGAAATCAAATTGACGCATGAATCTCATACGAGGCATAATCGGGACAATCGTCTATAGGGATTGAGAAGGAATGCGTTTTTCCGTCAAAAATCGAATCGATAGGCTGGCCATCCCCGTAGATGATGTCGCCTTTCTTGTTGCGTAGCACGACTGTCACATACGCCCCATTTAGAATGGAATCGTAGCCGGTGTTTTTGGCTTTGATCTCTCCATTGAATAAGGTATTGCTAAAACTATCATGCGACACCGAGAGATTTGACGTTGTGAAGGTGACAACACCATGTGATTGCCGGATATCGGTGCCGCCACGTTGGTTTATGGAGAATTCCACACTTTCCGGAGTTTCGCTTCCGGGGCCATTGCCAGCTTGTCCGACAAGATATATGGTCTGCTTCGGGAACGATACTGCCCTGAGGTTATCCTCAGCGAACAGTATCGAGCCGTCTTTCGCGCGCCCGGTGATGCTAATCGCAGGAAACTCGACCTGCAAGGTGCTACTGGTGTTCTTTACCGCGACGGCATAATGGATATAGCCGGCACTGTCCGCCGACCACCCTGATTCCGTGATTTTCAGCGGGTTCTCCGTTGTATCGCTCTGCGTATTGTCAGTGCTGTTTCCATCCGTTGTCTGCCCGTTCGCGGAGCCGTTGAACTGATTGCTGTCGTTTGTGCCATCCTTGCCCGGCTGTTGTGCGTCTGACGTATTGCTGTGAGATGATGACGTAGTGCTGCTGTTCGGCGTGGACTGTTTGCCGGTTTTGAACACATTGCCGAGAACCAGCATGCCGGCTATGAGCGTGGCGATCAGAATCGCAGAGATGGCACCGATGATAATCGCCTTGCGCTTGGAGCGCTTCCGGGCCGATTGCGGCGCGACGTTCACGATGGCGGGCCTGGCGATGTTCTCATTCTGCTGTGCAGGCTGTCCCAGTATCGCGCGGCGCAGTTCGTCGGCGCTTTGAATACGGGCGCTCGGTTCGAATGAGCACGCCCGGTCGATGACCGACTTCAGCTGGGATGGCACCACATGGGGGTCGGCGAGCAGCTGGCCGTATCGCTTGTCGTCAGGGTAGACGCCGGTCAGCATGTATCCAAGTAGCCGTCCCAGCGAGTACACGTCCGATCGGGCGTCGGTCTGTGCGAACCCGAACTGCTCTGGGGAAGCGAAGCCGTAGGTGCCCAATGCCTTGGTGTCGTGCGTCGCATTCGCCGCGACGGTCCTGGCGATGCCGAAGTCGACCAGATGCGCTCCGTCGTCGGCGACAATCACGTTGGATGGGGTGATGTCCCGATGGATGATGCCATGCCGGTGCAGCTCGGTCACGGCATCGCACAGTTGGCAGATCAGTTGTGCCGCAGTGCGCTCAGGAAGTTTTCCCTGTTGCTGAACGACGTGCTCCAGAGGCTGCCCCGATACGTAGTCATACACCACCACGAAATGATCGGGCAACTCGTATGTTGCCTCGACGTGTGGCAGGCGTGGGTTCGTGCAGGCGCTGAGAGCCGCCCATACGTTGCGTTGGGCCAGCTGGGATGGGATCTTCTTGCGCACGAACGGGCCGATGCCATCGATGCTGACCAGTTCGGTGACGCCGCCCTGACCGCGAGCGAGCGTGCGCTCGATGCGGTAGGTGTCGTCGATCCCCATCGCGTGCGCGGTCTGCTTATCGTCCATCTTGCTCCCCAGTCCTGGTCGTTACCCGCTATCCTAACCCGTTCCCGATCGACATGCTCCATGGCCTAAGATTCCGCCCCCGCTGGCGGAGACAAGCGCACGAGTGATGTGCTAAGAACCTCGCCCCCGCTGGCGGGGGCTCCCGCGAAGCGGGTGGGGGCGTCGCCGGCTACCTCCCCGCGCTAGTCCTTCGGCACCAAGGTATCCTCGCCCATCCGATACAGTTCATCGTCGGTAGCGGGAAGGTCCCGGCCGTTCTGAATGCACCAGATGATGATTGCGTCGCGCCGCTGCTTGCAGTAGAGCTCGCTCACGCCGGCAAGCCGCAGCAGCCGCTGGGTCTCGCGCAGGTCGCACCCGAGCCCGAACGCGAGTCTGATGGCGTTGTTCCTTCCCGGCCGGGATTTGCCGGCGAAAATATCGTAGATGAACGTCTGATTCATGCCTGTTTTTTCTGCGAGAGGGTTGCGCTTGATTCCGCTTCTGTCGAGCAGTTCGTTCAGATAATCGGGCAACGCACGATCTGTGATGTGCTCCTCGTCGAGATACGTTTCGATCTTGGCACTGTGAAGCAGCCGGTCAAGCAGCTCTTCGGTCAGATGCTCTTCGGGGGTGTCTGCCATGTTGCGCTCCTCTTGCTATGTCGTGTGATTCTGATGATTCAGCGTAGCGAGACTCGCCCGGCGAAACGCCGGAGAAAAAATCAGTTGGCAACTGATGCGGGGCCATGTCGCCATCCTGAAAATTGACGTTGCCACTGCCGTAAGGGCACGTGGCGGAAAGGGTGGATTCAACTCAGTTTGACTAGCTAAACTAATTACATAATGCTAATTTGCGTACATATTCACAGCGACATACACTAAGTGATGAGTACAGCGACATCAAGTGGCTGACGAGAGAAGGATGTGACAATGAACGAACGCAGCCGGTTTGCCATCGAGGTCGGACTGGCGGTCATGCTCACATGTCTCGCCGTTTGCGCGCTGGCGATGTCGCTGGCAAAGAAAGAGGAAAAAGGAAATCATGACAAACGATAGTCAACAGCCGGCACCCTTCCCCGCCGGCGGCAATCAGCCAACGACTTCGGGCAGTAATGATGCGCCCACCCAATTCATTCCTCCGACCGAACAGTCTGTGCCGCCGACGCAGACAATGCCGCCAGTTCAAGATGTTCCCGCCCAGACTCCGTCGTACAACGATCGTGTGTATGCGACCAGTCTGCAGCAGGTAATGCAGGCCGTCCACGACCAGCTGTCCACCAGCGCCACGTTCACCGCGGATGAAGAGAACGTCGCTGAGGGAACGGTGACATTCCACGCATATGACGGAGCACAATTCACGCTGAAGGCCAGCGCTCAGGGTGCTGACGGGACGGCCATCAAACTGGACGTGACCGGTGATGATGGTGGCACTCGGACCGCTGAATTCCTGTCTGTTCTTGATCCGGCACTTGCTCTGCCCACAGCGGCACCCGCCGATGCGGCGAATGCCCCGAAGAAGGAGAACAAGGCCTGGAAGATTTTGAATAATCCTCAGTTCACCGGTGCTTCCGGTAACCGCTCTAAACTCGCCATTGCGGCACTTGCATACAGCATCCTGATGGTGCTGAGCACGTTCGCGCCGGCGGCATTGGAATGGGGAATGTTGTTCTCCATGGCGTTCATATCCTTGTTGCTGACATTTGCTGCGTTGTATGTAACACGTCCCGGCGGCAAGGTGACTGGTCAGCTGTTTGCTTGGATTGCCGCAGTACTTACAGTGTTGGGTTTTGTCATTGGCAGTGTAGGCATTGTTGTCTCCGGAGCTCTCGAAAAGGCCGCTCCGGCCGCCGCACCGGAAATTGAGCGCGAAGCTTTCTCTTGGCCAAAAACCAATATTGGCACCAAACTTCCAACCCCGAAATCTACGACTGGTGGCAATCTCATTGAACATGATGACATGCTCTCTATTGATGTGTGTGATACCAATGATGAACAGTATGCCGCGTATAATGATGCTGTTCTTGAGAAGGGCTTCACTGTAGATTACAGACGCAGGGGCGGATGGTTTAGAGGTGAGACCAAGGATGGCTATTCCGTAAGGATTTCACATGATGAGTCGAATAAGGACATCATGTCGATAAGCCTGCGCGGTCCTGATGATTCATCTACATCAGATATCAGCACAAGCTCTGATACATCTGCGAGTAATTCAAGTAATTTTCCATCGATTCCGGCTCGCTCAGCGCCAGCGATCTCGCGTACTACAACGAGGTCATGGCTCGATGCACGCAGAAACTTGCGTCCGTCAGCCAGTGACGCGGTATTCGGCACTCCGCCAATCCACATAAGGAAGAAGGACAGCAATGGGTTTTCTCGATCAGATCCAAAACAAGCAACAGGCGTTCAGCAAGGCCATACCCGGCACGGAGGCGCTGGCCGGTACGTTGAAGGACACGTTCGGCGCGTTTCGCAACGGGCTTGGCATCGCCGAGACGCGGTCGTCGGGAACCTGTGAGGGATGCGGCGCGCCGCTGTCCGGCCATAAGCGCGAGGCGGTTCGCTGCGAATACTGCAATCGCGAGACGCAGCTGAACTAACCGACCGAACCTGTGCGCTGGGCGGATGCGCCGTCATGCAGGCAACACGCATGGCGGCGCATCCGCGCTTGCGCGAGAAGACGAGGAGAAAGCACATGGCAATCATCAAGGCGTTCGCGGGCGCGCTCGGCGGAACGTTCGCGGATCTATGGAAAGACATCATCACTGCCGGTCGGTTCGACGAGTATGTAGTGGTCGCGCCGGGAGTCCCAAGAGGCACGAACAACGGACGCGGGTCGAACGAGTACGGTTCTGAAGGCGTCATCAGCAACGGTTCCCACATTTATGTGCCCGAAAACACGGCGGCCTTCATCTTCTCTGAATCCGGCATCGAGAACGTGATTACCGAGCCGGGCGGTTACGAGTACCGCGACGGCGAGAAAAGCGTGCTCGCCGGTGACGGCATCGGATCGCTGTTCAGTTCGGTCGCCAGTCGATTCACATTCGGCGGGCAGCCGGTGGAGACGAAGTATGTGGCGTTCGTCAACCTGCGTGAGATCCGCGGCATTAAGTTCGGCACTCCAGCGCCGCTGGTCTACAATGACAAATTCTATGGCGTGGATTTGGAGATACGGGCGCGGGGCACGATGTCACTGAAAGTCACCGACCCGGTTCGCTTCGTGCGCAATTACGTTCCCGCCAACGTAACGTCGTACGCGTTCGACAATCCCAAGGCTAGGGAACAGATTCTTTCCGAATTCGTCCAGTCGTTCATCGTCGCCATCAACTCGTTGTCCGATCAGTATCGAATTTCGCAGCTGCCTGCCCATGCGAACGATATCGCCACACGCGTGCGCAACGATGAGACGAATGCGGGGACGTGGAGGAATCGCTTCGGATTCGAGGTGTCCGGCGTCGGCATCGAGAGCATCGAGTTCGATGAGGAGTCTCGCCAGCTCGTGCGCCAATTCGCTTCGAACAAGATGAATGTCTCTGCGTACGAGGGCGTCTCGCAGACGGCCGGCAACATGGCCGCGCAGCAGCAGATCGCCCAAGGCATCCAGAACAACGGTTTCGGTGATGGCGGCGGCATGCTCTTCGGCATGAACATGGCTCAGGCCATCAATCCGATGACCGCGGCGCCGGCAGCGCCGATGCCGATGGCCGCGCAGCCGCAACCGCAGCAGCCGCAGCCTCAAGCCGCACTTGCAGCCGAAAGCACGGGCGGTGCCGATACGGCAACCTCCGGAGCCGGCGCGGCAGCGCCCTCGCACGCCACCTCCATGAGCGTCGCAGAACAGGTGGAAACGTTGAAGAAGCTCAAGGAACTCGTCGACATCGGCATCCTCTCCCAAGAGGAGTTCGACATGAAGAAGCATGAAGTCCTAGGCCTGTAACGTTTTTCTGCCGTAACGAATCGTCAAATCTCCCGGTGCATGAAGAGCCTTGCCTTCATATGCCGGGAGATTTATATTTCTCTGTTCAAACGCGCCGCCACATGATGCAGTCGCAGCCGCGCTGATGCGCGAAGAGAATCCCGGACTTTTCCGGAAGTTGATCGAGATGAGGCATTGTTCGTGGCAGCGGAAATAGACACGAATCGTCATGCCGAATCAGTACGACTGTCGATGATCGGCCTTGTTGCGGTCTGCAGCGCGGTCCGCTCTGTCAACGTCTGCCGTTTTTACCGGGCTTGCCGTTGGGAAACAGCAGATAGGTGAGAACGCCGGCGGCGGTGCCGCTGGCCAGAGCCGCGGTGATGACGGCAAGTGCCTGCATGGCCGTGCTCAGCGGTCGTTCCTTGTTTTTGCGTGCCCGTCTGCCGGCAGCCGGCTTGGATGCCGGTGCGACGGGCCGTGCATCGTCTGCTTCGCTGGGAGCGTCAGGCTCGGTAGCGCTGTTTGCTTTGGTATTGTCGGCCGTCTCATCGGTCGGCTCTTTGGCATCGTCGGACGAACCGGCCGTCCCAAGCTCCTTGATGCGCAGTTCAATCGGATCGTCAACAAGGGTCTTGATGATCTTCGCCAGTTCGCGGTTGCCGCATTCGGCGATTTCGGCGCTGAACACGGTGCGCAGGGCGAGGTACTGCAATTTGGTCATGGGACTTCGGCCGGTCTCCAGATTGGAGATGGTCTGCCGTGCGACTCCTAGCTCGTTGGCCAACTGCTGGGTGGTCCATCCCGCCACTTTGCGAAGCGCCCCCAGATTCTCCTGAAACTGGCTGATCCACAACTGTTCGATTTCCGACGTCGCCAATGCGCACCTCCTTTCGCACAGTCACTAGTGTACGTTACGAATGACTGAAGCGTATACCGGTCGTGTGACGTACGGTCTATGTGGCGCATCGGTCCACGCCGTCCTATGCTTGGAACATGGAGTCAGACTGCTCCCGATTGTGCCGGGGCATCCGCCTGATCGTGGTGGGCAAGGCGACTGTTCAATGACAAGGAAGGCTGTGGAATGCGCATCAGCGACGAGGAGTTCGAGCACGAGGTCGAAGCGGCCATCGACAGTCTTCCGGACCGGTTCAAACGCGCGCTGGACAATGTCGGTATCGCGGTCGCCGACGAGCCGAACGAGCGTGAGCGGGCGACGATGCAGCGCCAGTGCGATGAGCTGCTCGGCCTGTACGAAGGTGTGCCAATCACGCGGCGCTTCACCGGATACAGTGGCGTCATGCCCGATATCATCACCATATACAAGGGCCCGCACGAGCGCGTCTGCGCCACGCGCGACGACCTGCGCCGGCAGATTCGCAAGACAGTGCTGCATGAGCTCGGCCATTATTTCGGTTTTGACGACGATTATCTGCACGCGCACGGCTACTGAGGACATCCGACCCGCCGATTTGTACGGTATATGAACTTTGGGGGGTTGATTCGGGGCTCTCCGAACATCTATCTGCGTTTCAAGGGGTTGCCAAAACACGATATGCAGGGTATTCGAAGCTGTATGTTGCTGGAATCATGCGGTTTTGGGAGCGTTTATACTTGAGCACCACCCCCTCGAAACGCAGATAGATGTTTTGACGCATCCGAATCAACCCCTCGAAACGAAGATAGCCTCTGGATTTGTCGGCTGTTGGCGTTTTTCAGCGTGATTTCTTCTCCGATGCGCACTGATGCCGATATGGGGCGCCCGCATCGCGAAGGAGCGCGGACGATTCTGTTGATTGTATGCGCGTTACGTGCGGATATGGGATAACCGGCAATCGGGCGAATCCTGTCTGATAGGGTGAACCACTATCGGGGGATGTTAGGTTCCGATGAAAGGAATTCATTATGCAGCAGATTCAGTACGTTTGCGTCAAATGCGGATGCCGGTCATACGACAGCGACCAGTTCCAGGCGACCGGCGGCGATTTCGCCAAACTGTTCAACGTGCAGAACAAGAAGTTCGTCACCATCTCCTGCCGCCAGTGCGGATACACCGAGTTGTATCGCGCGCAGACCGGCACCGGCATGAACGTCCTCGACTTCCTCGTCGGCTGACGTCATGACGGCATAGGGGACCTCCCGCATCCCGGCCCGATCGGGGACCGGCACATGACGGGAGGCCTGATCAGGCTGATATCATCAAACAACCACCATACTCACCGGCAAAGGAGACTGACCTCGCACATGCAGTTCGTGCACGCCGTGTTGTCCTTGCATATTGCTCAAAACTCGCAGATCTCTCAAACATCACAGACCGTGCGGTCCGGATTCGACCAGTTCGTCCTGTGGTATGGCAATCTGCCGCAGCTGGCTCAAACCGCGATCACCGTCGTCGTCGGCGCGATTGTCGCCTATCTGGTGTTCAAGATCGTCGCCCATCTTGTCAAAGGTCTGGTGACGGCGGTCATCGCCGCGATTCTGGCATTCCTGATCAGTACGGTTCCGGGTAATCTGCTGCTGTCCAGCGCGTTTGACCGCATTCAGCAGGAAGTCACCACGCATCTGCCGTCCGGCATCAAGGACCAGTTGGGCTGAGTGTGTGGTGTGCTTTGTGACGCGTCACATTGTCGATTTCGGCGATATGACGCGATGACCGTCATTATTCGTCAGATGATGATGCCGTTGATGTGATCGATTTCGTGTTGGATGATTTGCGCGGTGAATCCGTCGAAGGCAGTCGTGTATTCGCGCCCGCTGCGAGCCTGATAGGTGACGGTGATGCTCTGGTAGCGTGTTGTCGGACGTTCGCCATCCAGTGACAGACATCCTTCGGCGGTATCGAATGGGTCGCTCCCAGCAATGATGCGCGGGTTGAACATGATTGCGTTGCGGTTGTTTTCCTTGTCTTGGAACACGATGATCCGCTTTGCCACGCCTATCATGTTCGCGGCCATGCCCACACATTCGCCGCGATGCGCCGCCAGCGTGTCACGCAGGTCGGTCGCGGTGGCGCGGTCCTCGTCGTTCGACGGGTCGGCAGGGGCCGATGCCTGCGACAGAAAAGCGACGGAGGTCATGATCGGTTGTTGCATTGATACTCCCGTGTCGTCGGTGGATGCCGGTGTTGCGGCGCCGGATTCGATGTCGAGTTATATGGTACGCCATGCAATCCCGCAGCCTCCATTCCGCGCGTAGTCCCATTGGCTGACTTTTCCCGCGGGACTATGAGCGGATGTCCGTGCCGCGGCGTGACCCCTCATCCGGCGAAAGTCCCATGTGACGACCTTGAGATGGGACTTTGGCGGGATGAGATGATGAAATGGAGTGGGGGGTGGATGCGCGATGGTGTGACTGCCGGTGCCCGTGCGACTACCATGGGTGACGGAACATGACATTGAAACGTGATTCGCCGGCCGCTCTGAAGCCGGTGGCGAACGCAAAACACAAACACACAAGAGGGGAGTGAGCGCGATGAGGATCGAACATGCGGTGGCCAGTCTGCCGGCCAATGGAAGCGGCCCGGTGTTCTTGCTGCTGCACGGCTGGGGGTCGAACGAGCATGACCTGCCGGGATTGCTGGATTATTGTGCGCCCGGCGCCGATTACGCATCGTTGCGTGCGCCGATTTCGTACGGCCCGGGCTACACGTGGTTCGGCTCATGGGATTACGAAGGCGTCCCGACCGGCGAATCGCTCGATCGGCAATCACGCCAAGCCGGCGAGGCCATCGACGCATGGGTGGCCGACAGCATCGCCCCGGAGCGCCCCATCGTGGTCATGGGCTTCTCCCAAGGCGGTCTACTCGCCGGCGAGATGCTGCGCGTCAACCCGAAACGGTACGCCGCCGCAGTCAGTTTCTCCGGGTTCCTCGCACATGGCGAGTTGCCTGGCGACGACGAGCTTGCGCGACTGAAGCCGCCAATGTTCTACGGCCACGGCTCTGCGGACGACATCTTCCCCAAGTCCGAACTCGACGCGATGAGCGCGTTCTATGCCTCGCACACCACGCTCACCGAGAAAATCTACCCCGGCATGACGCACAGCATCAACATGCCGGAGCTGCGTGACGTCGCCGCGTTCTTGGAACGCAACGGTTTCGTGCGGCCTCGCATCTGGTGACGATAGCCCCATCACCCCACGAACTTCAAGGTCAGCGGAACCGTCTCCGCGAGTTTGTCTCCGCTCGAGCGTTCGCTGGTCGGATACGTGATTTCGATGGCCGCGATCTTCCCTCCGGTGACGACTTCGCGGATATACGTGATGGTTCCGTTCTGCTCATAGCTGAGGTACACCGATTGGCCGGCCACCTGCGCGAGCGATATGTTCGCGTTGCCGCCGAGATTCTCCTTGAGCCAGTCGAGCTCCTCCTGCGGGGAGTGAGACAGCGCGTTGTTGCTGCCCCACACGCTGATCTGCGTGGAGCCGGACGTCGCGTCGAACTTGCGACCGTCGCCGTTGTCGGACTCCTGCTGCCACTTGTAACCGGCAGGCACGTCGACACGGTACGAGAACCGCGCGTTCGTGTAGGTTCTCGCACCGGATTGCGATGACTGGGATTGCGATGAGTCATCGGATTCAGTGGTATCATCGCCGTTGCCGTCGGAAGAGATGCCGTCGTCAGGCGACGAGTCGGAGCCGTCTCCCTGCCGCCCGCCGGATACAGTGGCCTCCTTTGAACTGGCTGAAATCGACCGGCTGCTCGACCAGATAGTACACGTTGTGGGCGTTGGGCGCCTTCTTGAACGGCTGCATGTTGGTGCCGGGCGCGTACGGGTTGGGCTTCCGGTGGAAGGCGTCATTCGTCGCCTTGATTTCCGGGTATGCGGAGTTGTCGCGGCGGATGAGATACGGGCGGTCCGCATAGGGCTTGTACGTAGTCGAGCCGTCGAAATATCCGTTGGATTCCAGCTGGTCGAGGTTGGCTCCGACCGGCATCACCACGAAGAAATCACGAGCCACGTATTTGAGATATTTTTCGCTCATGGCCTGTTCGGCGGTTCCATCCGAGCCATCCTCGACTTGTTTCTCCGATGTGCCGTCACAGTATGTCGGCCCGTCGCCCACGTAAGACGTGGTGCCGCATACGGGCAGTCCGAAGCCTGCGTACAGCTCCATGGCGCCGGTATCGCCCTGGATCAGGAAGTCCTTCATTGCGTTGTAGTAGCCGCCGGAGGACGGGTTGCAGCCGCTGATGTCCTGCGAATACGTGCAGAGGGTCAGCTGGTCGAAGAAATCGAGGAACCTTTGCCGTCGAGCACCAGACCACTCGGGTTTGAATCGGTCTGACCGGTTCCAATGTCAGGCATTGCCGCCATCGGTGCAATACTTCCCTGCCAGAGCCACGGTGTTCGTCATGAACTTGTCCGATCCCTGTCGGGAATGGACGTGCCGACCACGTCGTAGCGTTTGCTGGCATCCACGCCGTAATACAGGGTCACGTTGGTCTCGCTGGTCCGCACGCCGATGCCGGGATCGGCTCGGACGATCTTGCCGAGATTCTTTCGGCTGGAGAAACGCGGCTTGAGCGTGACGTCGAAGCCCTGTTGCTGGAGCTTTGTTTTCGCCTCGTCCTTGTCCATTCCGGCGATTTCGACGGGTATGCCGTCACCTGTGATCCCGACTCCGATATGGATGCCGTCGTCGGTGTCGCGCACCGGCTCACCGTCCGCGGGCATGGTGACGGCGACTTTGCCGGGATGCTCCGAGACGACTTCGTGCTCGACGACTTTGACGCCCATTTTCAGTAGCGCGGTTTCGGCCTTGCTCGGTTCAGAGCCGACTGTGCCTTCGGGTACACCGGGTCCCATCGATTCGATGACCGTCACCGTAGTGCCCTTGGGCAGACGGTCGCCCGCCTTGACTCCTACCAGACCGAGGCACTTGCCCTTGCCCAGGGCGTTGAACATCTGCTTCTTCTTGACGAGAAAGCCTTTGGTCTCCAGCTCACGTGACACTTCGGCTGCCGTGCGGTATCGGATCGTCGGCACGGTGCGCGGGCCGATCCATTCCAGTTTCCTCGCGGCGAGACCGAACCCGGTTCCAGCGAGAACCACCAGTACGGCGATGATCGCCGCGATGAGTTTCATGCGTGGGCGCTTGGCGGACGGCTGCGCGGCGCCGGATCCGGTGGGATTGGCCGGTGGCGTGGCGGAGTTTCCGGCGGGGACGGTCGGAGGTGTGCCGGCATCGCCCGCATTCGCTGCGAATGCGGCAAAACCATCGTCGGATGCCGTCTCGGATGCTCTCGGAGGCGATGGAACCGGTGGCTGCGCCGCCATGTTGCCATAGCCCGACACGGGTATCGGAGCGGTCGGTATCGCAGGAGCACCCGGCGCTCCAGCGGCGGATTGCCGCGGAGCGCCGCACTGGAAGCAGAACCGACTGCCCTCGTCATATGGGGCACCACAATGCGGACAATATTCCATGATCTCCCACCTCTCTCGCAGCGTTGCTATAAACACCATGATATTCCAGTGCGGCCCGTATCGGAACCATAGTTCGGCGAGTCGCGCCGTTGCGCCAGTCGGCGTCTGGCGGCATAAAAGAACTCCGCTGATTCGGTGTGGATGTCAGCGGAGTCTGCGGGGTTGTGCGGATTAGTGTTGCGGCGGCAGTGGCATGGGACGCATTGTGTTCGGCGTTCCTCCGGCCGGATTCTGTGGTTGCGCGCTATATGGCACGGCAGGCTGCTGATACGCCGCTCCGGCGCCCGGCGCGGCTCCGTAGTTTTGCGCCGGCATGCCACCGTACGCGACTGCGGGCGGATTCGCCGGAGCCGGACTGGCGAATGCCGCCCTGCGCGCATGGCTGCGATTCACCACGGAAACGATGGCTCCCACGAACATGAACAACGTTCCCGCGATGATCGCATACATCCCATACGACGGAACGAGTGAAAAGGACAGGTCATTGGCGAGATTCAGCCCAGGCTGAGATGCCGTCGAGCGTACGACATCCATCTCGTGGGAGGCGGAGACGAGAATGAAGATGAGTATTCCCGCGTACAAAGCGCATAAGAGCAGGTTGAGGATGGAGAACGTCAGCGTGGCGGCGTGCAGACGAAGCAGCGCGAACAACAGGATGAACGCCGCCAGCACGAGGAACGCCCAGAACGGGAATGTGCGATCGCTGAACAGCGATGCGCTGATCGAGCTGTCCCCGTCATAGTATTTGAGGAGCTCTTCGCTGGACATGTTGTTGAGCATCTGCTTGATCGCCGCGCTGTCGCCGCTGACGGCCATATACGGCAAAAAGCATCCCGCCACGGTGATCGGTTGCGGGGCTCGGCAAAATGCTGCATGGTGTCAAAAGACTGACGGGAGGGGTCTACGCGACCTCAGGGCGGATGGAAAATCCGGTGGCCGACGCACACCGGCATGGCGTTCTGCCGCCGTTGCCGCGCGGGTAAAAGGCACGGTTGAGCGGCGCGGTTAAGATATGGCAAACAACAGGATGGAGTCGTCCGCCCTGCGCAAGCCCTGGCCTATCATGGACAATGGAGGGCGACGCACGTGCCGCCGTGCGTCAGCAGTGAGTGGAGCCGGACGGACCGGGGAGCATCGAGGAGGGGCATGTCAGCGGAATCGGAATCATCGTCGAATGTGATGGCGGAGGCCATGAATGGTGACGGGGCCACGCCGCTCGTGTCGGTCATCGTGCCGGTGTACGGAGTCGAGCGGTATCTCGACGCGTGCGTGGAAGGACTGGTCGGCCAGACGTACCGCAATCTTGAGATCCTGCTCGTCGACGACGGGTCGCCCGACCGCTGCCCTGCGATGTGCGATGCGTGGACGGCGAGGGATGAGCGGATCCGCGTGATCCACAAGGCCAATGGCGGCCTGTCCGATGCGCGCAATGTCGGACTGGCGAAGGCCACTGGCGACTATATCTACTTCGTCGATTCCGATGACGTGGTCGAGCGCAATCTCATTGAACGTGCGATGGCGACGATGCGCGACTACGACGCCGATTTGGTGATGTTCCAGTTCGACACGATCAGCGAAGACGGCAAGCCGCTGACATCCTCGTACAAGCACAACCATTATGACGATGTGATCATCATGACCCCGGTCGAGGCGATCAAGGCGCAGGTCAAGGCCGAGATCGACGGGTATTTCTGGTCGTTTGTCGCGGCGGCGTCGATCTACCGCAATCACGGGTTCTCCTTCCCCGTCGGGCGCAAGATTGAGGACATGGCCCGTATCTGCAATGTGATCGGCGAGTCGCCATCGCGTCGTGCGCATTCCCGAAGCGCTGTACCATTACCGCATGCGCCGCGGATCCATCACCGGCGACTGGAGCATGCAGCTGACCCGCGACTGGGTGAGGGCCACGGATGATCGCGAGACGTACATCGTCGAGCGGTTCCCCGAGCTGAAGAACTTCATGAAGTTGCAGCAGCTTATCTTCTTCGTCAACCTTGATTATGAGACGATACGGCAGTCGCTCGTGGCGAAGTTCAGCATCGATCCGCAGGACGCCGACCGGATTCGTCGCCGCATCGAGGGACTCACCAAGGACGTCGCCGGAGCGGGCGACGAGGTTCCGGAAAGCACGCAGTCGCTGCTGGATACGATGAAGCAGACGTTCGCCGAGATGGTGGAGCCGGATGTGGGCGCAGAGGCGGGCCAAGCGGCGGACGGGCGAGAACCCGATCGCGAGCCCGGCCGCAAGCGTGAGAAAGCCTATTCGCGCAAACGCCGCCGCTACGATTTCTACGTCGCTGGCCCGTTCTTCAATCCCGAGCAGGTCGCGTCGATGGAACGCTTGGAGCATGTGCTCGACACCCACGGCAAGACGATGTTCAGGCCGCGGTTCGCCAGTGACATCGCCGAGGTCGGTCCCGCGGGCTGCTTCGACGACGACGTGAACGGCATCTGCGCTTCCAAGGCGGTGATAGCCAATCTGATGGACGAGGATTCCGGCACGATGTTCGAGATCGGATTCGCCCACTCTCTAGGCATTCCCGTGTACGCATATCGCGAGGGCCTGCGCGACGGCGACAGCATCAACCTGATGATCGCCCAGTCGGTGCGCGCTGTGTTCTCGTCGTCCGACGATCTTGCATGGTACCTTGAGACGGGGGAACATAAGGATGCGGACTATGCGCAGTTCTGACGGGCCGGGAGCGGCGCGAGGGTGAGAGGGAACGAGACGCGATGAGGGTGTTCGATTTCGACGGCACGATATATGACGGCGAAAGCCTGTTCGACCTGTATATGTTCAGTGCCCGATACGAGCCGAAGGTGCTGCGGCATCTGGCTCCGGTGCTGCGATACGCGGTGCAGTACAAGATGGGGCGGGCCACGCTTGCGCAAATGGAACGCGGCGTGGGCGGCGTGACGTGCGATTACCTGCACGATGTCGCGGCTTCCCGACGGATACTGCGACTGGACGGCGCGGCTCCCGATGCCGGTCTCGCCGGGGAGGCCGCGATCGCAGAGGGCGTATCCGCGTTGGTGAACGAGTTCTGGAACCGGCATATGGACCGCATCAAGCCGTGGTATGAGCCGCGTCCGGATGACGTGATCCTGACGGCGTCGTTCGACGTGACCGTGGGGGAGGCATGCCGGCGTCTCGGATTGAACCGTCTGGTCTCATCCACCGTGGATCCGCGGACGATGCGGGTCACCTGTCTGAATTTCAATACGAACAAGCCGAAACGGTTCCGCGAAGTCGTCGGCCCGGACACGGTCATCGACGAGTTCTACACCGACAGCCGGTTCGACCAGCCGATGATCGACATGGCGAGAACGGCGTTCATGGTCAGCGGCAACCGGATCACGCAGGTCAAATGATGCAAGCCGATCGGCAACGCCTGCCGGAACGGACGCACTGACGTTCCGGCAGGCGTTGCCGAACACGACGGAAAGGAGCGGCTCATGTTCCCCTTGCTGGACACTCTGGTCGCGGTCTACGAGATCGGCCAGTTCACGTTGGCCGCCGACGAGCTCAAGGTCTCGCAGTCCACGGTGTCGTCGCGCATCGCCCAACTGGAGCGCATGGTCGGGGCGCCACTGTTCGTCCGCAATGCCAAAAGCGATGTGACGCCGACCGAGGCTGGGCGGTTGCTGTACCGTGCGGCGACCGGCATCGATGGCACGTGGCGCGACGCCTGCGAGCAGATCGCCCGCATGCGCGAGAGCCGTGAGCCGTTGTCCGTCGCATTCTCGCACACCACGGCGGCCGTGCTGCTGCCAGTCGCACTGCCGGTGATGGCCGAGGCGCTGAGCGGCTTCGACTGCTCGATTCGGGTGCTCAATTCCGACGCGATCCTGGAACAGACCGGTATGAAAGCCGTGCAGTTGGGTGTGGTGGAGAAGCCCATCGTCAACGACTCGGTCGATCGTGTCACGCTGCGCGAGGACAGGCTGGTGCTGGCCGGTGATCCGCATGGCGTGTGGATGGTGCGCGAGCACGGCTCCGGCGTGCGCTATTACACGGATCTGTACTTCAAGACGGTCGGCTCCATGCCGTCTCGCATGATCGAGGTCGCCAATAACGCGGCCATCGGCGCGGCGCTCGCGGCCGGTTTCGGCTGCTCCCTGGTGTCGGCGGCCGCCGTGCCGGCCGGCGTGCCGACACGGGAGCTGGGAGACGAGTTCGTGCGGCGGTTCTATGCGTTGGTGCCGCGTTCCGGTCTGACGCCGGGGCAGCGGGAACTTGCCGGCAGAGTCATTACGGCCCTGCGCGGCTGACTGTGTCGCAGCGAATGGTTCTCAATAAGAAACGTGCGAGGATTCCTCACATTTTCGCACAAGTGAACAAGCCGACGAAGCCCGGAATTCCGGGCTTTCGGAGGTGTTTGTGTTCGTTTCCGCCCGCGTCTGGCTCGCACCTTTCTTATTGAGAACGATTCGCTGCAATCTGGCATCAAAAATATCAATACCATCCATCACTATCACTGATTTGACCGATGGCATATGACGGTAGTTCAATGGACATCATGAGAGAGTTCTGTACGAAATGGTGGAAACGCATCGCCACTGTCGATATGCTGTTCATCGCCGTCCTGACCCTGATCGCTTCACTGATCGGCTCATGGCTCAAGCAATACCCCGGATTCAAACTGTTCGGCGCGCTGATCATCGCGCTGCTGATCGGCATGATCATCCAGTTCCCGATCCGCAAGTGGTACGTCGGTGCCAGCGACAAGCGCAAGGCCGGCGTCAAGGACGCGGCCGGGCTGATCTCCAACAAGCTGCTGCGCCTCGGCATCATCCTGCTCGGCTTCAAGCTCAACCTGCAAGTGCTGTTCACGCAGGGCATCAAGTGCCTGCCCATCGCCGCGGTCGTGGTGACGCTCACTATCGTCGTGACCTACTGGGTGGCGCGCAAGATGGGCGTCGACCCGATGCTCGCGATCCTGACCGCCGGCGGCACGGGCATCTGCGGCGCCGCCGCCGTCATGGGCCTGTCCGGCTCCATCAAGGTGCCGCCCGAGAAGGAGCAGGAGAAGGACGACGACGTGACCATGGCCGTCGCCATCGTCGCCATCATGGGCACGATCTTCGCGTTGCTTGAGATCGCGCTCGGCCCCCTGACCGGCATGACGCAGGACCAGCTCGGCATCACCGCCGGCGCGTCCCTGCACGAGATCGCCCACGCGGTCGCCGCCGGCGACGCCTTCAACGCGGTCAACATCGCCACCATCATGAAGCTGTCGCGCGTGCTGATGCTCGTGTTCGCCGCCATCATTATCGCCATCTGGTGGGAGAAGAAGCATTCCGAGGTCGCGCCCACCGGCAAACGCTCCGTCGCGTTCCCCTGGTTCATGCTCGGCTTCATCGGCGCGTCCGTGATCGGCACCTTCGTGCCGTTCATCGCCGCCATCACCCCGCAGCTCGTGGACTTCGCGTACATCGTGCTCGGCATGGCCATGGCCGCGCTCGGCATCAACGTGAACTTCAAGGCCATCGCGGTCAAGGGGCGAAAGCCGTTCCTCGCGAGCTTCCTCGTGTCGATCCTGCTGATGCTGTTCGCTGCCGGCGTCGCCGTGCTGTTCTTCTGATTCCCGGCATTGCGTTGCCAGCGGGCTGAAATGGGCGCTCCCGGCCTGGGAGCCTCCGTTTCAGCCCGCTGACGTATTTGAGGGCATGGAGCCCCTATCTCAGGAAATCACGGATGTCGTCGATCTCGCGGTCGCAGATCGCATGCGCCATGCCCGGGTACGTGCACAGCCGCGCGCCGCGGGTTCCGGATATCACCCGTCGGGCCGTATCCTGATCCTCGACGGGTATCGTGCGGTCCTGGTCGCCATATGCCAGAAGGAAGCGCGTTCCGCAGTCCGCCTCAGCGTCCTGCTCGCCACGGAACGACGGGCTGAGCAGTATCGCTGCATCGAACACGCCCGGATGCTCCACCGCCATACGGTATGACAGGTACCCGCCCTGCGAGAAGCCGATCAGGATCTTACGGCGCCCGGCAAAGGCCGCAGAGCCGGTCAGCGCGACGACGGCGTCGCCGACCACACGGCATTCGTGCCGGCGCGACTCCACGTCGCAGCCGTCCGGATACCAGTAATTGCCACCCATGTAACGCCGCGCATACGTACCGCGGAACGAATAATAGTCGGCTTCGGCATCGACGGCGTCGATGATGCGGATCATCTCGTGCTCGTCATTGCCGTAGCCGTGGAACATGAGGAACAGATCGCCTTCGTCGCCGAAATCCACCCGGCAGTTCGCCTTCAATCGCATGGCGTCATTGTACGCCTGCAGGGTGGCACGAAGGCTGCGGCGGGCGCCGGGTAACAGTTGAATCATCGGTGACATGTGCGTGAATTGTTGCGCTGTGGGCATGAGCGCGGCTGCGAAGCGGCATGATTGCGTGTACCGTGGGGAAGGCTGGAGCAATCTGGAGGAATCGCGAAGCCATGCCGCGAACTTGAATCGAAGCGGTACGATTCCCGCAGGGCGCGGCAGACGGCAGGGCCGCTCTGACGATGACGGAAACGGCGGGACGAGGGGACAGCACGGCAGGAAACGGCGGAAGACGGCGGCGACAGAAGACAACGAAACACAACGCAACAAGACAGCAAACACAGCAACATAGCAAGATAACGAAATGAGGAAACGCATTCATGGGAATGCCATTGGATCTATATGTCATCCGACACGGAGAGTCGGAGGCGAACGTCATCATCAACGCGGGGGAGCAGGGCGATAACTCCCTGTACACGCAGGACAACGTGACCGTGCCCGACCGGTCGTGGCGACTCACTGCCACCGGGCGCAAGCAGGCCGACTGCATCGGCCGCTGGCTCGTCGCGCAACAGCAGTTGTTCGACCGGTATCTGGTCTCGCCATACGTACGCACGCGCGAAACCGCCGCGACGATGGCGCTGCCGAAAGCCAAGTGGGAGGAGACGCGCGTGCTACGCGAACGCTCCTGGGGCGAGATCAACACCATCACGCAGGACGATTTCCGCACGAACTACGCGCGCAACTGGATGTTCAAGCGCACCGACCCGCTGTACTGGCGTCCGCCGGCAGGCGAGTCTATTGCCGACGTGTCGGAGAACCGCGTGCATAACCTGCTCACGTCGCTCAACCGGCGTGCTGAGGCGGAATCCGTCGTCGCCGTCACACACGGCGACTTCATGCTCGCGCTGATGCTCACCCTGGAGGACCTGTCGGACGAGGAGTTCATGCGCCGCGCCGACGACCCGGCATGGGCGATCACCAATTGCACGTGCCTGCATTATTCGCGGCGAGACCCGACCACCGGCCGCACGTCGTCGCGCGTGCGCTGGGAGCAGACCGCGCGCCCGGTGTTCGACGAGTCGACCGGACGCTGGGAGGTGCGCGTCGATCCGTGGCGCGAATTCCAGCGCCCGTTGCTCTCGAACGGCGACCTCGTCGACGTGGTGCATTCGGTCGACCCGCACCTGTGACGGCACGAGGCGCCTCACGGCGCTCACGGGCCGCGCATGACGAGTCGCGCGCCGCACGTGGCTCGTCATCGCAACGGTGGGCGAACGGGTTACAATGGCCTCAACGCGGCACATGGCTGCATGGATGTGCCACCTGAGAGAACCGAAGGAGTTCGTGATGGGAAACCTGTTCACATGGAAACTGCATGGCGACGGCAAGACGCTCGCGCCCGGCGAGGTCGTGGAGCCCGATGAGCGACTGACCTGGACCCGTACCATCGGCATCGGCGCCCAGCACGTCATCGCCATGTTCGGCGCCACGTTCCTGGTGCCGATCCTGACGCATTTCGACCCGTCGACGACGCTGTTCTTCACCGCGATGTCGACCGCGCTGTTCCTGCTGATCAACAAGAACGTGCTGCCGAGCTACCTGGGATCGTCGTTCGGGTTCATCGCCCCGATCGCCGCCGTCGCCTCCGCGGGCAAGGGCATTCCGGCCGCCAGCTTCGGCATCATGGTCACAGGCCTGCTGCTCGCCCTGGTGGGCGTGGCCGTCCACTTCGCCGGCGCGAAGTGGATTGACATCATCATGCCGCCGGTCGTCAACGGCGCCATCGTCGCGATCATCGGCTTCAATCTGGCTCCCAGTGTGTGGTCGAACTGGCAGAAGGGCTGGGACACCGCCCTGGTGACGCTGCTCGCCGTGCTGCTCATCGCCGTGCTGTTCCGCGGTCTTGTCGGACGTCTGAACATCCTGCTCGGTGTGATCGTCGGCTATGTGTACGCATGCTTCCGCGGTCAGGTCGACTTTTCGGCCATCGGCGACGCGGCGTGGATCGGCTTCCCGAAATTCCATCTTCCGCAGGTCGACTTCTCGATCCTGCCGATGTTCATCCCCGTCGTGCTGGTGCTGGTCGCCGAGAACGTCGGCCACGTCAAGTCTGTGGCGCAGATGACTGGGCGCGATTATGACAGGCATATGGGCACCGCGCTGTTCGCGGACGGCCTCGGTACCGCAATCGCCGGCTTCGGCGGAGGCTCCGGCACCACCACCTACGGCGAGAACATCGGCGTGATGGCCGCGACCAAGGTGTATTCGACCGCCGCCTACTGGTGCGCGGCCGCATTCGCCCTGCTGCTGAGCCTGTGCCCGAAGTTCGGCGCGGTCATCAACACGATTCCCGGCGGCGTGCTCGGCGGCGTGACCACCCTGCTGTACGGCATGATCGGCATGATCGGTGTGCGCATCTGGGTGGAGAACAAGGTCAACTTCGACAAGCCGCTCAACATCATGGTCGCCGCGATCGTGATGATCATCGGCATCGCCGATTTCACGTTCGCGTTCCAGGGCGTGCAGTTCAACGGCATCGCCATCGGCACCGTCGTCATCCTCGTCGCCTACCACGGGCTCAAGGCCATCGGTAAGGCCACGGGCACCATCGACAAGGACGACCCCGACATCCTGTAGCGGGTTCGTGGCCGCTGTCAGGTATGTCACTGTGCGTGGGTCATGTCACCGTGCGAGGGTTACGTCACGTTGCGTGCCTCCTCGCACGGTGACATGACCCACGCACAGTGACGCGACCCACGCAGCGTGACTCACGCCAGACGCGCGGAGTGACGCCTCGCCGCCGTCGGAACACGTTGATGAAGTAGCTCGCCGACGAAAACCCGCTCATCCGCGCCGAGCCGCTCAAGCAGTTCTGGGTCGACCACCACGCAGGTGAACCAGCATTGCCTCTGCTGCGGCGAGAACCCGTAATGCAGCCGGCTCGAATTGACGACCAATCCGTTGCCGGCTTCCAGCGTCACTATGGCGCCGTTGACGAAATACTGCATCTGACCGCTGATGACATGGATGAATTCCAGATCGCGATGCCAGTGACATGGGCAGCGGTAGTCCGGGAACGACGACAATGCGTCCCGTCTGGCATATATGGGCAGGTCTGGGATGTTGTAGTCGATCCGCTCCGAAAGATCCGACGAGACAATGACTTCCTGCCCGCCCTGCCAGGTTCCGGGCCCGGTCGCGCGCCTGTGCACCGAAGTGCCCCATTGCCGCTCCCTGCGTGATGTAACATATATGAAAATACTATATTTCTTTTGATGCGCAAAAGTATCATTGCGCCGGTGTCGTCGTTACAT